>Ga0315286_10001964_pt1 | contig 18954 bp, 19 predicted proteins | sample YL17G10_0_MG_FD_205038 | JGI IMG/M metagenome (GOLD analysis project Ga0315286, IMG submission 205038) | Sediment microbial communities from Yellowstone Lake, YNP, Wyoming, USA - YL17G10_0 | ecosystem: Environmental > Aquatic > Freshwater > Lake > Sediment | place: USA: Wyoming | collected... | reverse complement strand
TGTTTCGTATAGTTATGCTTATGAACGAAACATACACATTGTATAACTCAACCGTAATGGACCATTTTCTCAATCCGAGAAATATGGGAGATTTGAAAGACGCAGATGGTATCGGCGAAGTTGGCGCTGCGGCCTGTGGTGATATAATGAAAGTTTCCATCAAAGTAAAAGATGGAAGAATTGAAGACGCCCGTTTCAAAACATTTGGTTGTGGTTCTGCCATTGCTGCCAGTTCGATGGCAACAGAATTGATTAAGGGAAGAACGATTGAAGAATTGAAAACTTTCAGTAATCAAGAAGTTGTTGACTCATTGGGTGGATTGCCTCCAGTAAAAATCCATTGTTCAGTATTGGCAGAAGAAGCTCTTAAAGCAGCATTAGAAGACTACTTAAAACGCAATCCTACCAAATCCTAGCGCTTGACTTTTCACCAGTTCTTGTTATACTTCCCTTATGAACTGGCTCGTCCCAAATACAATCTATGTAACGCTTGGCGGCTCGCAGGCGTATGGTCTAAACAACGAACTCTCTGACGTTGACGTTAAGGGCATTGTTGTGCCGCCAAAGGAAGTGGAGAATGACCTTTTCCATCGTTTTGAACAGGCGGAAAACAGCCCTGTGCTTGAGGCAGACTTGGCTCATTTGAAGAACCCAAAGAACCCCAAGTTTGAGTCTTCCCTATACTCTTTGAAGAAGTTTATGCTGTTGGCCGCAAACGTCAACCCAAACATCATCGAATTGCTGTGGACAGACCCGGCAGACCATTTTGTGTTCAAGTCACCGATGGATGAACTAATGGAGAACAGAGATTTGTTTCTGTCTTCCAAGGCTAAGTTCACTTTTTCAGGCTATGCTTTCGCACAGGCCGCGAAGATTGAACGCCATCGTAAGTGGATTGTTAAGGGCGAAATGACGGAGCCAAAGCGTGAAGACTTTGGATTGCCGGCAGAAAGACCCGCCCAAATGATGGAAGTCTTTGGTCTAATCAAGTCCGAAGTTGAACGGTGGAACTTTTCACAGTATCCATTGAACAACATGGAACGTGATGAACTAAAGAGGGAAATCTGGGAATTGGTTTACAACGTTTCTCAAGTGGACGTAAACGAAGGTAACTGGCCAAAGGTTTATGAGGCTGGCGTAATCGAACGTCTGGCGAAGGAATACGACTTGAAGAAGGAAGTTGTAGAAGTTCTACAGCGTGAAAGACTATACAAGAAGGAAATGGAAATGTATAAGTCTTGGCTGACATGGAAGACGGGACGTAATCCCGCCAGACATGAACTTGAAGTCAAGTCTGGTTACGACACAAAGCACGCTTCACACCTTGTAAGGTTGATGCGAATGGGTTTGGAAATCTTGACGGACCATAATGTGGTGGTCAAGAGGCCAGACAGAGAAGAAATCTTATCCGTAAAGAACGGTGGATGGTCTTATGAGCAAGTCATGGAATTTGCCAAGGACATGCAGGTAAAATTAGACGCAGCCTATAAGTCAACGACACTCCCAAAGAATGTCAATTACGAAAAGGTAAACGCCCTTTACCACAGACTATACGAAGGATACCACTCCAAGTAAAATTGGGGTGGTAATCCCCTTTTTATGATTGATTTCATTACTTGGTGGACATGGAGGCGGTGGCGAATTTACTGTCCTTCATATAAGGTCACACATTTGTTTGACCAAAATAGAATATTGGAGGATACACCGTGGGGCATAATGTGTTATCCATCTATAGATAGTTTTGAAAACTCTCTCTTTCATTGGGATGAGGCATTTATTTCGCCTTGTCTTCTTAATGAAAAATGGGGTGGTAGTGCAAAAGGAAATTGGGTGCCCAAAATAAGATTTCTTGGATTAGAGACGGGAAAAGATGATTGATGATATGAGTGGATTACTCTTTAATGAAGTGCCCGTTGTAGGGGAATTCTACAAATTCGGCGATTGGAAACTCTACGCCGTTCACGATGAGAACAACATCAAAGGTTTCTTTGGTGATTATCGTTGGTTGTCCAACTTCCATGAGTGTCAAGTCTATTTTGAGGGATTGTTATATTCATCATCAGAAGCAGCATATCAAGCTGCAAAAATTGAAGTAGATTACAGGCACCATTTACAGAAGGTAAAAGTTGCAAAAACTAAAAGCGAATGGAAAAAACATCCAAAAATTGATGACAGTCCAGAAGAATGGAATGCTAGAAAATATGATGTAATGTCGGTAATTCTTTTTGAAAAGTTTTATCGCAACAAAGAACTGCGTCAAAAATTGATGGATACTGGCGACAAATACTTGGAAGAACTGAATCATTGGAAAGACCAAGATTGGGGTGTTGACATTAAGTTGGGTGGTAAAAACTACCTTGGTAAAATTCTAATGAAAATTAGGGATTACTGGAAATGAATAACAAACAACTAATCAAGAAATGGAAGACGCTCAGTATTGAGTTTAAATCCAGCAATCAGGTTATTCCTTTGACGGATATGTTTTTGCTTTGTCCCGGAGAAGGCACGATTAACATTGATGGAGGCGAAGACAAGGCTGTGGTATTTTATCAAGGATACGACGACAAGGGAAGTCCCGCCGCGTTTTTCAAATCTGATAAGAATGATAATTGTTATGCATATGCTTTGGATAGTAAAAGAAAAACACACGTGCGAAGTCACATAGGAAAGTTTGTAAAAAACGAATAAGGTTACAGATATGACAAATACAGAAAAAGTTAAACAGATAAGAGAACAAACACTCTCACCAATTACTATAGACAATTTAATTGGCAAGAAATAGATACCATACCGTATGTCTGGCCGGTACAAAAAGAAACGGCCAGTAATTAAACTGGCCGTCTCCCCATTCCGAACAAATTTGTTATTTCTTTTTTAAGTTGAGTTTAATTTTCTTTAATTTATCCAAAGGTATATTTTTACCGGTTGGTGTTGGTCTATCAATTCCTGCTGGTCTATTATGAGTGTAATTGGTGTTGTATTGAATTACATACTTATTTAGAATAGTCAGACTAACTACATCTTTAACAATCGTATCTAAGTATGATTCGGGTTTGCCAACTGGCTGACCTCTATTGTCTGTACAAATATAGATAAATTTTTCATTGCCAAAATTTGGCACTTCCTTTTTGATATTTATAAAGGGTGGAAGTTTTTTATTTCCCGTAGAAGTAAACATGGTTCTAGCATCATAAAAAGTTATACTAGAATTTGGTGGTAAATCTCTTAACATCTTTTCAAGACCCAAAGCATCAGGAGTAGTGCCACGAATAGTTCTTTGTCCCGTTTCGTTTAGGAGTTCAAAAAGAATTCTATTTACTTTTTTTTTGACTCCATTACAACTTCTTCATCGGTTACTTCACCGACTACTGGAGCTGGAGCAGAAGATTCTTGAGGAGCGACAGCAGAAGCAATTTCTTCAAGAGATTGAATCTCAAAGTATCTTTCCATCTTTCTTCCCATATCTTCGTAAAGAGCATTCAACTGTTGTAGTCCACCGTAACAGTCTCTAGCAATCTTTGAAAAATCTTTAGTAATCTTCTTTACTTCATTGAAATCTCTCTTGACAACTTCTGATTGAAAATAATCTCCTGATTCGGTCATCGCATATGACTCTGCCATCTGACCAATTTCAGCCAATGTCTTTGACATTTCCATCAACGCAGTCTCACAACGCAATACTTTGCCGTATTCGTTAAACTTACGAACCTTCTCCACCAACTGTTTCTTTTGTTGTGGGGATAGCTTCTTTTGGTCATTGCCAAATTTGGCGCCGCCGTCTTTAGGAATGTTGCCAAGGTTTTCGACAATCTTCTTAAGGCTGAATTCTTTTACTTCTAGTGTGTCTCTCATAGGTTATAAATAGGGTTTATTTTGTTAAAACGTCTCTGTTATTCTTACTCAATTATATGGAGCATTCTCCCAACGTTGTTTATAGTTGGCAAAATACTCTTCTAACTCTCGGAATTTTTGGAACGTTTGTTTTTTGTCATTGGCTCGGTCTTCTATTGTAAATCCCTCACCTTTTCTATGACTTAATCTCATATCTGGTTTTTTAAGAGAATAATAGTATATTCCATCATTCTTAAAACCAATATCTTCAAGATACATTGCATCGGTAGCTTTCCAGTTATCAACCGGAGTCAATCCTTTTTCTTCCTCTGCTTGAATAGTGTGTCTTAGAAGTTCTGCTAATTTAATCATATTATAGGTCCAGTTTCTTTAGAAATTCAATCAAGATGGCTGCACCTTTGATTTCATCTTTGAACAAAATTGATTTTGTTACAATAATATCATCCTTAGCTTCCTCTTTTTCTTTTTCTGCATCTTGTTCAGGAGTTGGGCCTGTTGGTGGAACGGCTGAACCCGGAGGAGCATCACCTTCTGGAGATTGTGGCGGACCACCAATATCTAAATCTTCTGGACCGCCTGCATTCATTCCAGCATCATCTTCTTTTGTCTTATCTTCGTCTGGCGTTGGTCTTTCCTGTTTTTGAAATGATGTAAAAGAAAATTGACCACTATCTTTCATTTTTCTAATAACAGTGGTATGACTGATTCCAAATGAGTCGGTTGTATTATACCAAATTTCTGTTCTGGCTGTGGTAGTTGGTTGTTTTTCTTTGAAATTTCCTAACGCCTCTAATTCTTTTGGTGAAAATGGTTGTCCAACATATGGCTTTATGTATGTTGCCCAATCTTCTTTGACGTGAAATGTATTTGCAATAGCTTCAATGGTATTTTCTCCTGTATCATTTTCATTTAGATACATTGGTTCTTGAAGTTCTTTAAGAACCGATAGAATTGCCTTCTTCGTTTTAAATTCTACTACACCCTTGGTAAAGTCATCAATATCCTTTTCACTCATGGAATTTGCTACTTTTCTTAAGTTCGCCGGAGCATTGGGGTTATTCTTTGCACCTTTGACTGCGTAAAAAAATTGTTGTTGTTTTCGTGATTTACTTGGCATATGTTTATCCTGTTAATAAATACCTGTGAGATTATGCTTTATTAGATTTTTTGTATTTTGGAAATTGTAATACTATTTATGTTATAGAAATGCAGCAACTTCTATTTGCCGCCACGTATCTAAAACGTAACTTCATTGAAGCTCTAATAGCTCCACAAATACAGGAAACACAAAAACTATGATTAATAGCGAACTATTAAAAGAAGCGATTGCCGACGCAAAAGCAGTAAGAGCTACTGCTCTCGCTAATGCTAAAGCCGCTCTCGAAGAAGCCTTCGCTCCCCGTTTTGAAGCAATGTTTGCCGATAAACTAAAAGAGGAGTCCGAAGAACAAGAAGAAGGATTGCAAGAAGTTGAGGCCCCAAATCAGGTAGACGCTGCAGGCGGCGAAGCCAGAGGACCAAAAACCAAAGCAGTCTCAAAAGGTAATCCAAAACAGCCAAACGACAGTTCACAACAGTTTGTGGCAGTCAAGGCAGGTAAAGGACCATCCGACGTTCCAAATCCATCACTCAAGGGCATTAAAGAAGTTGCCGAAGAGGAAGAGGAATCAGTCGAAGAAGGATTTGAACAAGAAGAAGAACAGGTTTCAGAAGCCGGTTTGACTTCCGAAGACCTTGACGAAATCATTAAGGAATTGGAAGGCGAAGTTGCTGACGAAGAAGAAGGTCAGCCAGTTGCTCCAGCTCCAGTAGCCGGTGGCGAAGAAGGTGGCGAAGAGGGTTTCCCTCCAGCACCACAAGCCCAAGGTGAACCAGATGGTGACGAAATGGGTGCAGGTATCGAAGCAGAACCCGGCAGTGAGGTCAATATTGACCTTGGTGCAGGTGAAGGCGACGGTGAAGAAGTTGGTCTTCCACCACAAGGCATGAATGCCGGTGGCGTTGAACAACCACCAATGGGTGATATGGGTCAGGGTATGCCACAAGGTATTCCGGGACAACAGCCACCAGCACAAGATGATGATGAGAATATCAATCTTGAAGAATTACTCGCGGCTCTTAATGAAGAGTCCGAAGAAGAACAGGAAGAATCAGTGGACGAATCTGCTAAGAACGGATACTCCAAGGGTGATGCTCAAAACAAGGCCGGTGGCGTAAAGGGTTATCCATCAGCTCCACAAGATGCTTCTAAGAAGCAGCTTAAGGGTAAGAATCACAATATCAGCGGTCAGGGTAACATCGGTACCGGCGCTGTTGGTGGTCTATCAGAGTCAGCCCAATATAAGGTAGCTTTGAAAGAAGCCTACAAGACTATTGAATTCCTCCGTGGACAAATTAATGAGGTTAATCTGTTGAATGCTAAATTGCTCTACACGAACAAGCTATTTAAAGAATTCGCAGGTGTTTTGGACGATCCATATCGTATGAAGATTGTCGAATCATTTGACCTAACAAAGAGTGTTCGTGAAGTTAAACTGGCCTACGCCCTGTTGGCGGAGTCTCTAAATTTCGGTACGCACATGATGAAAGTTCCTGCTAAGCAAATTGTGAAAGCAATTTCTAACAGAACCCAAATCAAGCAGATTACCGAAGGGTTCGCATCGAAGCCAGTATCATCCACAAAACCGTCTCAGCTAATTACTGAGGGTAATGAGATGGCTCTAAGATTCAAGAAGCTCGCTGGAATCAAGGAAGCACCGAAAGTTATTTCTGAAAGGAAGTAATTAAGTGAGCAAAAAACAAATAGAGAAAAATAAAACAGTATGCAAAACATTAAATCATTGTTAACAAATTCGCAAAATCCTCAGCTTCGTTTGATGCAGGAAACCCGTGGCCTTGTGGTCAAGTGGGATAAGACAGGTCTGCTCGACGGAATCAAGAGTGATATCGAAAAATCAAATATGTCAGTATTGCTTGAAAATCAGGCACTACAACTTATTCAAGAAGCTACCGCAACGGGAACTTCAGCAAACTCTGAACAGTGGGCCGGCGTAGCTCTCCCATTGGTAAGACGTGTATTCGCAGAATTCGCCGCGAAGGAATTCGTGTCGGTTCAGCCTATGAACCTCCCATCAGGTCTAGTATTCTACTTGGATTTCAAGTATGGTACAGCCCAACGTGGTGAGCCAGCCGATCAGTCGGGTTCATATTACCAATCGTTGTTCGGTGGAACGGGCGCTAAGCTCGGCTCTACTGACTCTCCAGTTGGTGGTCTATATGGTGCAGGAAGATTTTCCTACACAATCAACGACAAGTTTGTAACGGCATCCTTTACGGGTGTTACAGCAACCTTGGAAGATGTAAACTGGTTGAACAACTACTACACCCAAGTCGGTCAGTCCGGCTCAGTGCAGGCAGTTGTTGACAGTATTTCAGCTTCATTGTCCGCTGGTCAGCTAATCGCTGTCACAAGCACGACCTTCTTTGGTAACTCCGCAGTTGTAGGTAACTCTGCTGACCCAACGGCAGTTCGTTCATTCGTTCCTTATGGTTTTGTGCAAGTAGCAACGGGGTCGTATAACCAAGCAACACCAAAATACTTCCCATCGTTCACAAAATACAATCCATCGAACAATTCAATCACGTTCGTTATTTCAGCTTCGGCTGCTGCAACAGGTTCGAGCACAGTTGGCGTAATCTACAGTGTTCAGCCGGTTGATAGTAACCGTGGTGACTTCGAAGATAACAACACTAACACCAACGCTACGGCCGCGAATAGTGGATTCTTCCAACCAACAGGCAAGTCAACAACTGATACCGGTCTTAACAAAGACATTGGTATTCCAGAAGTTAACTTGGAACTCAAGAGCGAGCCAATCGTCGCTAAGACCCGTAAGTTGAAGGCAGTCTGGACTCCAGAACTAGCCCAAGACTTGAATGCTTATCACAGCATTGACGCAGAAGCTGAATTGACAGCCTTGCTATCCGAATACGTTTCTATGGAAATTGATTTGGAAATCTTGGACATGTTAATCACAACCGTTCCTTCCTATACGACTGAACGTTGGAGTGCTAAGCTCAATCGTGAAATCGTTCCAAACGGCCTCGGTGGTTATGTCGTCCAAGACCAGACGGTAGCCGGAACAGGTGGATACTACACCAAGGCAACTTGGTATCAGACTCTTGGTAACAAGATTCAGAAGGTATCTAACAAGATTCACCAGCTAACCCTACGTGGTGGTGCCAACTTCATGGTTGTCTCCCCATCAGTAGCAACAATCCTTGAGTCAATTCCGGGATTTGTAGTCAACACTGACGGCGACCAAGCGAAGTTCGCAATGGGCGTCTCAAGAGTCGGCACGTTCGCCTCAAGATTCCAAGTTTACAAGAACCCTTACATGACGGATAACGTCATTCTATTGGGCTTCCGTGGTAATAACTTCTTGGAAACCGGCGCTGTGTATGCTCCATACATTCCATTGGTCCAGACTCCATTGGTCTATGACCCAGTTAACTTCACGCCAAGACGTGGTGTAATGACCCGTTACGCGAAGAAGATTGTTCGTCCTGAGTTCTACGGCAAAGTTCTTGTCGCTGACTTGGATACGGTATAATCCGAAGTTTAACAGTTCAATCAGAAGAACCCCTGAGAAATCAGGGGTTCTTTTTTGTACACATAGGATAAATTTTTCATATTTATACGTGTATGATTAGGTTAAAATCTCTTATATGTGAAGTTTATTCGTCAGAAGCAAGGTTTGGGCTTGGTGCCGTTGCTTCTAATGGCGCTGTAGATTTCAAAGAATATTCAAGAGATTTATTCGGTAGTCAAATTCACGGTAAAGGTGGCACTCCTTATGGAAGAAATACTTTCAGATATGCTGATGGTATTATTGACTGGTCTGACGGTCATCCTGACAAAGAAGTAAAACATGCTATTGAAACCTATCTTCAAAGAAAAGGATTTCCCTTCAAAAAACATACATCTTATTATGATAAGTTTGGACCATCAGATGATAATGTAGATGAAAATTACAATGACTCATTATCTGATGATGAAAAAACCGATTTAGCTAATTTGTATTTTTCCGTTGGTCAAGATGACGACGAAACCATTCATAAAAACTATTGTTGGATATGGAGCAAATCAGCAGGTTCTATAAAAGCCAAAAAGGGTGGAACACATTCTATAAACTTTGGCCAAACTGCAAAAGAATACACTTATAGTGGATGGTATGATGTTGATAAAAATATGATTTCTATTGTATTTCCGGAACATGAAGCGAGAAAATTAGGAAATAAAAGACCCACCGAAGATGATATACCTCAACAAATTTATCAAGCATTAATTAGAACATTTGGTAAAAGAAAACCTACTTTTATGGTATTTGAAACCGTTGAACGATTACAACTAAAAAGATTGATAATGGAAGTGGCTTCTATTCTTTTTGAAGGACGGTTAAGAGGCGAATGGTGGTTTGAAGATGGTCAGGCAGTTTATGCCGATGGCGATACAGGTGACATAAACCACGAAGGTCGTGTCATAGATGCACTTAGACGTGAGATTTTAGATGCTTTGGGAGTTGATGCTGGAAATCACGATTATGCACCGGATTTCAATGATGTAAAGGATGAGATTATTCAAAACATTGGCGATGAACTAAATGCCGAAGAATTGGAAGCATGGAAAAATGATGAATTTGCCGAAGTTGTTATTTCCTATTTGAAAAGAAAAGGCGACAGTAAAATAGACAACAAAATTTATTACATCCGTGGACATGATAGTAAAGGTAAGACGTTGGATGCCAGAGAATATGCTTTGGTAAATTGGGGATGGCAACGTGTAAAAGGAAATGTAATTCAAACTCAAACTCTCACATCAAAAGATTTAAACAGTATTGTAAGTGGCCTTTGGGATGCTTACAACGATGAATTGGAAAATAGAGACGAAGGCCGCGTTAGTAATGAAAATCCACATGGAGAACAGACATTTGATATCGAAGTCATGTCAACTAGGTCTTGGTATCAAGGCGTTCCTTGGTCGGTATTAGAAAAGAAAAATCCAACTTCCTTAAACCCTTATAGGACAAGATACGAATGAAAAGACAAGAATTAAAATTGTTACTTAAAGAGATTCTAAATATTCTAAAAGAATCTGATGATGGCATGTCCTATAAAGAACGTCAAGTCAAATCTCTTCTTGCTCAACTAACTGATGAAACTATAGTAGTTACAGTTCAGAGAAATAAGGAACTTCCGGAGGCCGACTATGTTCAGGTAGATGGATTTGTTGGCGGCCAAAATGTATTTTCTAGTAATGCAGAAGATTTGAATAAGTGGGGACTTAAGATGCCTAGTACTAAAGAATTTTTAACATTGCCGCAGGGAAGATACAAATTATCTGATGCTAAAAGACAACTTCATAAACCATTAGATGAAGAAATGTCTTATGACCAACTTCTCAAATTAACAGATAAAACTCCAAAAAGTCCAGAAGATGGAACGTCTCGTATAGATAGGTCAAAAAATGTAAGAGCCCGTTCAATTCCGGTTAGTACGGAAGAAAACAAGGAACAGTGGAATTTTAGGTATAAATCCAATCCAAGCGTAACAAATAAACCGTTTGAAGGAAATATAATGTTTCTCAAGGGAGAGGTAGGTAACAAAGATGATGCGGCCCAATTACAATGTAAAGTAGATTGTAGTTGTCCCGATTACAGATACAAATTTGCTTATAACAACTTCAAACAAGGTGCTGGAGAAATCGGCCCCAATAGTTTAAATAAGTGTATAAATCGCTCGCCACAACCTGCGTATGATATTGGCGAAGGTCTATGTAAACATTTAGTCGCATTGAGAGGATATTTACAAACGAAGATAAAATCTACGCAAAAAAGTAACTTATTTGAAGCAATTAATGAGGTAGCTAAACAAGGGCCGTTTAACATAACGTATTATGATTAAAGAGTAAGACGGTTCTATTTATAATATGAAACGTTATTGTTTTTATTGGAGTACACCAAACCACATTGCGTGGCCAAGGGCAGATTGGACGTGGGCAGATTGTGAACTAATTAATGAAATCTGTGCTAGATGGGGGACGGAAGGTGCTTGGTGGGTAGATGAAAAGATGAAGTGGTCGGAATGTTCGAGTTCCGCTCCACCGGCGATATGTGCTATATGGGGAACAACGAACGTTTGGTGGAAGAATGTAAATTGGTATTGGTCGCAATGTTCAGGTTCGATAACGCCTCCAACACCATCATTTACGGCATCTTTACAGCCACCGGGCGTAGATGCTACGACTCTTGTTCAACCTTGGTTGATAACACCGTGGAATCCTTATACAGCGAATGATGAACATGATAAGAAAAGAAAACGACTTATCAAATTGATTTGTAAAGTAAAAGGTGAAACATATGAAGAGGAAAAAATGGTAGGAACAATGAATATTTCAGTGGATGATATTAAAATGGTTGTTAAGGCAATCTCTAATATAGATTTAGATGTAAAATTTGAGGAATGATATGTCATATAAAATATACACAGACAAGAATGAGAATTTTGAATGTGAAGTATCTGTAAAGAATGCTTCGTTGAAAGGTTCTATTGCTCGTCTCATCGTAGAATCTTCCGATGGGCCGACTTTGGTATTTAAGGGTGAGTTAAATGGTGATAAATGTACCATCCCCATCAAAAGATTAAAAGGCATATTGGATGAAAGTTCTCGTGGAAATATGCATTTGGAAGTCATAGTAGAAGATACCTATTTTAGACCTTGGGAATCGGATTTTGTAGTCGAAGAACACACATCAGTAAAGGTCAGAGTGGATGAACAAAAACAGTCTTCTAACAAACCCATTGTAAAAATCAAAGTACCGGTTGTAAAAATTATTGAATCTAAAGCACCAGCAGTTAAAACATCAACAATCAAACCAAAAATAAAGAGGAAAGGCATTAATGTTTTCGTTCCGAAAAAAGAAATCGCAACTATATGTGAACAGTTTGGTATTAGAAAGAATAACTTTCAAAAAAGGAAAGGGGACTTTCTTCAAATTTTAAAAGAATACTTTAAAGTGAATCCTGAATATAATTACCATACAAGAACGATTTTAAGCGGAATAGACGACTTCTTGAGATAATTATGGAGTTATATAGCATATGCCACAATTTCCACAAAGAGATTTAACAAATCAATACATATCGACAAGCTACCAAGATGTAGTTCAACGATATCTCTCTGGTTCTACAGATTATCTATTAGATGGTCTTGGATATGTAATTTTGGGTATTCCTACATCATCTGTAGGCAATCTAGTTTTAACTCAAGACCAGACTGCTAGTTGGGCATATAATTCCGTCAGTGCATCGTGGGCGCCACCAATTCCAAGTAATTTTTCTGTAAGTTCTTCTTGGGCATCTGAATCGTTTTGGGCTACGTCAGCATCTTTTGCCAGTAAATCAATCTCATCTATATCATCATCGTGGGCATCTGAAAGTTTACATTCTAAAACCACAGACGTATCAATTTCTTCATCGTATGCTTTATATTCAGAATTATCGAATACAGCATCAATATCAATTTTATCGGAATTTTCTGACACGGCTTCTTTGGCTGGTCTGGCTCTAGTTGCTAGAGTCGCCACAAGCGCGTCGTGGGCATCTGCCTCATTTGTTGCCTCATCTGCATCGTTTGCCTCACAATCAATTAGTTCAAGTTTTGCTGTTAGTGCATCTTGGGCACCGGGTACAGGAAATTCGGTGTCTTCATCGTGGGCATCTGAATCGTTTTGGGCTACGTCAGCATCTTTTGCTTCACAATCCATTTCTGCTAGTTTTGCTCAAACAGCTTTAAATGCTGATTCGGCATCTTATGTAAATCCAGCATCATTTGATAATTTAGTATTGGCATTTGAATTTAAATTCAGTACTAATACAACCTCAGGCGACCCCGGTAGTGGAAAATTTAGATACAATAATGCAGCGTCTCAATCTATAACCAACGTTTTTATTTCTGACACAACTAATAATGGATTGGATATTACTGGCATTGTTGACTCATTAAAAAGTGGAAGTTATCAACTTTATATTCAACAAAAATCGGATGCCACCAAGGCATCCATATTCCAAGTTAGTTCGGGTCTAACAGATAATGGTGCTTGGTTTACCGTTCCTGTCATTCATCTTTCATCTGCGCCGGGAGGATTACCTCTTAATAATCAAGTATGTACATTATTTGTTATTAATAAAAACTCCATTGTTGAGGGTGCCACTTATCCGGTAACAGCTAGTTGGTCAATAAGTTCTAGCTGGGCTCCTGTACCAGAGAGTGCAAGTTGGTCAAGTGCTTCGTTGTTTGCAACATCAGCATCGTGGGCATCTAAATCCATTAGTTCTTCATATTCACTTTCATCGTCTTTTGCTGATACGTGTTCTGTATTCATTTATAGTAACATTACTCAATCATTGACGTTTATTACGTCGGCTTCTTTTGCTAGTCAGTCGATTAGTGCAAGTTACGTTCCTAATTTATATCCACAAGTTGAACAAATCAGTTCTTCGTGGGCTAGTGCCTCCTTTGTGGCTACGTCAGCATCTTTTGCTTCACAATCCATTTCTGCTAGTTTAGCATTGACAGCTAGTAGTTTGGCAGGTTGGAATTTTAACAACACATCTTTATCTGTAGGAACTGGTTCAAATGTTGTGGTATCCATTTCTACAGGTTCATATATCGCAGCGTTTTTTGATTACGCTGTGACAAGTGGAAGTAATATACGAGCAGGAACAATTTTCGGTTCGTGGGTAAATAGTTCAATAACATTTGCTGAAACAAGTAATACAGACATTGGAAATACTTCACAAGTAAGTATGTCTATATCACTGACAGGAAGTTTACTCCAATTGATTGCTACCGTTTCAAGCACGATTCCTTGGAATATTAGAGCATTAGGTCGATACTTATAAACATAACAGACAGATAGAATCATTACCGGATATTGAAGGGATGATATGGCATACGAATTCATTATAAAAAATGGGCTGATTAGCCCCGGCTCCGCACAAATCACTGGCTCCTTAACGGTGCTCGGTGGTATTACTGGCGACCTTACAGGAACCGCTTCTTGGGCATCAAATGCTGTATCAGCTTCGTGGGCACCAGACCAAACTGTTAGTGTAAATAGTGCAAGTTGGGCTAGTTCATCTATTTCAGCCAGTTATTCCGAATTTGCTTTGAGTGCCAGTTGGGCACCACAACAACAAGACATATCTGTAAACAGTATCACCGCCTCATACATTTCTGCAAGTCATATTGAAACTGTTGACCCACTACACGAAGATGATGTAGCCACAAAGAGATATGTTGATAGTTTGACTCCGGCAGGATTTGACTTTTATTTTCGTTCATCAAGTGCTGATATTGTTGGATATCATAATGCTTTGCCATTGACCACACCTGTTAGTTCATCACAAACAGATTTGATTGTATTAAATGCTTCAGCATCACAATATATTTATGAGTTTATAACTCCAGCAATAAATGTTGTTTCATTAGCAAGAGGAACTACCAATTTTCACATTCACATGTATCGTGTGGGTGGTCATGCTGCTAACACTTTTCAGGTGGAAATGTATATTAGAAGTGCCAGTGTTGAAACTGAATATGTAGTTTCTTCTCCAATTACACTTACCACAGATGTAAACGCAAACTACATTATTCCAGTTGTTTTGACAAGCAGTTTGGAAACCAACTTAACTGATAGAATAGTTGGAAAAATCAAAATTATCAATGGAGCAAGTACTCCAAATGTCCATTGTTTAGTTGAAGGCACCACTGCTGCTGGTATTACTGTTCCTATTCCATCTTCCAACTTCGTATTGAAATCGGGAGATACGATGACTGGCGACCTTACTGTTCCAAATGTAATTGGAAATCTTATAGGAACAGCTTCGTGGGCATCAAATGCTGTATCAGCTTCATGGGCACCTGACCAAACTGTTAGTGTAAATAGTGCAAGTTGGGCTTCGGCTTCAATTAGTTCATCATTTTCTACAACCGCTTCTTACACTAACGATTATCAAAGTAAAACCGCAACGAATTTTTATTTTCCGACGTGGTTCAATGGTAAATTAACTGACACAAGTGGTATTAGTGTAGAAAATGATATTTACCATTATATCAATGGTAATATTTATTCTCTATCTGATAAACCATCATTGACTGTAAATCAGGTTGATGTAAATAATGTCAACGTCATACGTTCTTTCGGTGACGCAAATGATTATGTTCAAACTGCCGTAAGAAATATCAACGCTGGTACCGCTGCTTCAAGTGATATGGTAGCAGAAGCTGATAATGCTTCGGAGAGTAGTAGTTATGTTGACGTGGGCATCAATTCGTCGGGATGGAATAGTGGTTCTAATGGAAACGACGAACAACCAAATGACTCTTACCTAATCAATCATGATGGTGATTTATGGATTGGTACGGATGAATCGGGGTCAGGCTATGCTATTCGTATGGGTATTGGAAACCACGTTTATCCAAGCATGTCATTGGTTGTGGAAGAAGGTGGTGTCAGTGTTTCTGGTTCATTCTACGGAACGGCATCATATGCAAAAAATTCAGACCGTTCTATTAGTTCATCAAATGCAAATTCTGCCAGTTACATAATTCCGGGTGCTACTTTATATGTGGTATCAAGTTCAACAAATCCATCATATATTGAACCCTACAACATTCCAACCGTTCCTTACAATCCTCCTTACAAGGAAGGTAGAATGTTTTATGACAAGGATTATTCTAACTGGGTTTATTACACGGACCAGAATTTCAAACTTCACATCGGTAAAGAAGTAATTTGGAGAGTTCACAACCCATTCACTTCGTCTTTGAACGCATTGACCGCGGTTTATCTATCAGGCTCAACTAATGGACAAGACCCGGATGTTTATCCAGCAATTTCTGACGGCACAGGAATTCGCAGTGAAGTAGTGGGAGTTATTAGACATGCAATTCCATCAGGTTCTACAGGATATGTTCTCCAAGTTGGTGTATCACATAATGTGAATATGACCGGATTTAATATTGGAGATAGAGTGTGGCTCTCTACAACGGTGCCGGGAGGATTTACCAATGTAGAGCCGGGACAGCCATATGAATCAGTTGAGATTGGTTACTGTCAAGTAGATGGTATAAATGGTTCACTTATAGTTCATACTGTAATAAATCCGTCGCCTCCAAATGCTTATGCTGGTATAACCTCCGATATTTTTGTCACCAATTTACTAAATGGAACAGTCGGCGTTTCAACGGGTAGCGTCAATTTATTTGATGACGCTACTGGATATGGTCTTGTAAAAGGTTATCCACTATCAGCTACAACGTTATCATTGGTTACAGGTTCAACAAACTACATCGTTTCAGAAAGAACCGGAAGTATTAATGCCAAATACACTCTTACAACCGACCCATCTTACGCTACCGGTATTAATATTGTTCGTGTGGCTACCTTGGACATTTATCAAGAGACGACTTCATCGTGGGATGTTCAGATCTTTAATGTTGGTATTGTTGGTCTTGCTTTAGCAAATAGAACCGATAATAAAGACATTCTTCTTTACGGTTATCAGAGACAAAATGGTTTAACTTTATACACCACAGGTTCGGTAGGATATTTTGGTATTACCGAAGGAACGGTTTGGTATGGACCAAATTCACACGTAGTTCCAACTTTTGATACCTACATACCGGGATATTACACATACATTTTCCACACATCAGGAAGTGGTTGGCACCAACACACATCAAGTATTTACTTGAATGGTGTTTATGATAGTGGAGCGGGAAGTTCATCATTGATAACCTGCGCTCCTAATTCTTGGTCGGTAAACTTTGTCTATCGTTTGATGGGCACGAATGATGAATCTGCTATTGTAATGAGTAATGCTCAATTCGCCACCGAATTAGAAGCCTCAAATAATGCTCAACCACCAGCAAATCTTCCATCAACCATTAGAGATGTTGGACTATTGGTTGGTAGATTTGTTGTCCAGAGTGGTTCATATAGTTCTGTGGTCATTGAGTCAGCATTTTCAAATATTTTCATTCCATCCGTAGTTACTGACCACGAAAGTTTGACGGGACTACAAGGTGGGCAAGGCGGAGAACACAGACACTTAACAGCAGCAGAATACACGGGCACGGGCACAGGTGTATTTATGAGAAATATCAAGCCTGTATTCGGCGGGGCAACTCCGGGTCATGTTCCTTACTGGAAGAATGACCAGACATTGACTTTAACAGGCAGTGTTCAGGTTTACGGTGACCAGTATGTTTTGATTAACTCAGGTTCACCAAATCCAACAGACCCAGAAGCATTGTTGGTATATCAGAAAAATACATCATCGGTAAACACCATTGGTGCTTATTCAAATGTTAATAATTACTCACAGATTTACAATCAGAACTTGAGTAGTGGTTCTGATGCCTCTACTGATTTTTGTGCTACGGCCGACGTTGGGACTCAAAACTCCAATTATCTTGATGTTGGTGTTGCTAATAGTGGATATGCTAGTGTCTCTTGGCCTTGGTTAAAACCATTAGACGGATACGTTGAAGTAGATGGTGGAGATATGTGGTTGGGATTACTTGGTGACAAAAAACTCCTATTTACATTCAACAATACGGCCAGCACAAATTATGCTGATAAGACAGGTTTCTATCTTTCTGGTTCATTCTTTGGAACTGCTAGTAATGCTAGAAACTCAATTGTTTCAGTTTCTTCATCATTTGCAAGTAGGTCATTTACTGCCACAAGCGCATCGTGGGCATCAGAATCGTTCTGGGCCACAAGTTCCTCTTTTGCAAGTGAGTCATTTGTTGCCACGTCGGCTTCATTTGCTTCACAATCTATTAGTGCTAGTTACGCACCATTTACTCAGACAGAACAGATTAGTGCAAGTTGGGCTTCATCGTCGTTTGTTGCCACGTCGGCTTCATTTGCTTCAAGGTCAATCAGTGCTTCATACGCACCACAAGTTGAACAAATAAGTGCATCATGGGCTTCTGCTTCATTCGTGGCAACAAGTGCCTCATTTGCCAGTCAGTCAATAAGTGCCTCTTGGGCACCAGTGCCGGTGAGTGCTTCGTGGGCTTCTGCTTCATTTGTCGCCACATCGGCGTCATTCGCTAGCAGGTCTATTTCTGCAAGTTTTGCACCACAAGTTGAACAAATTAGTGCAAGTTGGTCGAGTGCTTCGTTTGTAGCTACGAGTGCTTCGTTTGCCTCAAGTTCTTTTGTATCGGTAAGTTCATCATTTGCCAGTAGGTCATTTACCGCAACGAGTGCTTCGTGGGCCTCTGAGTCATTCTGGGCTACCTCAGCTTCGTTTGCATCAAATTCAATTAGTTCATCATTCACTACAACTGCTAGTTTTGCTGTCACGGCTAGTTTTGCTTTGGGTATGCCTTCGATTAAATCGGGTATTGCCTCAGGTTCAGCGTTTGCTGGTAGTCCAAAAACAATTACGATTACATTCACAAAAGCTTTCCCTGACAATAATTATAGCGTGACGGTGACGGGTGAAAGTTCAAGAACTTATACAATTCAATCCAAAGTAAGTGGAAGCTTTGTAATCAATGCTAACAATAATACAGCGTTTACTAACTTTGTATTTTGGCAGGCAATAACTGGTGGAGAGTTCTACTCATAATTTATGGCAGACGAAATCTTTTTAGTTAATTCGAGCAGCTTCCAAGATGTGGAAGTATCCGCATCATTGCGTGCTGGGCCGGGAATCATTGTTGATTTTACACAAGCAACAAGAGTTACAGGCTCATTTGTTGGCGACGGAAGACAATTAACACAAATTTCAGCATCATTTATTATTGCTGGTAGTAACACAACATCCAGCCAAGCAATCTCATCAAGTTTTGCTATATCGGCTTCTTGGGCACCTGACCAGACGGTAACAGTAAATAGTGCTTCGTGGTCATCGGCGTCATTTGTGGCGACAAGTGCTTCATTTGCTTCACAATCAATTAGTGCAAGCTATGCTCTCACAGCTTCATCAGCCGTAAATGCTTTCTTGGCAACCACGGCG
>Ga0315286_10001963_pt1 | contig 18974 bp, 19 predicted proteins | sample YL17G10_0_MG_FD_205038 | JGI IMG/M metagenome (GOLD analysis project Ga0315286, IMG submission 205038) | Sediment microbial communities from Yellowstone Lake, YNP, Wyoming, USA - YL17G10_0 | ecosystem: Environmental > Aquatic > Freshwater > Lake > Sediment | place: USA: Wyoming | collected... | reverse complement strand
TCTTCACGAATTCAGGGGTGATGGGTTTCACGCGCACCAGCCTGAGCAGCCTTTCCATGGCCTCACCTTCGCGCACAAAGGTGGCAACGCGGTTCTCCGGTTCTGCCAGTACCAGCGCCTGCCTCAGTGAGTCGATGGCAGGTTTGAGATTCCCACGTGCCTGGTGTGCCAGGGCAAGCAGGCAATAGATGCGTACAATATCAAAAGATGACTGTCCCTGTAAATAAGCCAGTTCTTTTTCCAGCAATACCAGCGCTTGATCCGGTTGGTTTTCCCGCAGCAACAACCTGGCTGTCAGTATATTGGCATTCCGCACCCCGCGCTGCTTGAGCAGGCTTTTCTGGCGAGCTATTTCATTCGCATCCGGTCTGTCGCTGTCAAGAAGTGAATCAAGGGTGTACGTGATGGTCATCTCGCAGTACCAGGGCGAAACATTCTCGGCGGTGGCCAGGGCGCGTTGGAAGACCTGTCGCGCCTGCTCGTCATCGTTGCCGAACACCAGGGCGCGTCCCAGGTAATTAAGGCACATTACTTCGGTATCCAGTTGTCCCCAGCTTTCGCTCAGCAGCAGCCCTTTGCGTGCATACTGGATCGCCTGTTCATTATCCCCCCATTCAGCCAGCACGCGTGCCAGCAAGGAATAGACATTGGCACTGGCTGACAGGGGACGCTGGAAACGTTTCTGATACTCGTCCCCGATCGCCAATGCTTCCAGGCAGACGCGGTGGAGTTCACCCAGTTTACCGGCATGGAGGTTCGCCGAAGCAAGCGCAGCCGCGGCGATCATCGCTACGTGTGGTTTCTTTGCCTGCAAAGCCAGAGCCAAGGCTTGTTCGAGGATGGGCATGGTCGCAGGATCATGCCGGCGATCATCCGAGCGCAAATCCCCCCAGATGGTCAGGGTCATGGCGCGAACGGCTATTTCATCCGCAGGCAGCAGCTCATTTGCCAGCCTGGCTTGCGCAATGGTATTCTCCTTGTCGCCCATAACGCTGAACACGAAAGCGCGCGCCGCGGCGATATGACCTGCTAACCTCTGGCGCTCGATCCCATCCTGTATGCTTTCCAGGCTCTTTTCAACGGCATCCAATACCTGCCGGGATTTTTGCAACTGCCCGGCGCCCATCACCCAGGCGCGGGCAATACCCAGCCACGGCAGGGCGATCATTTCGGCTTCGGGCACTGAGTCGATCTTTTGCAATGTGGGTACCGCCTCGTCGTTTTCCACCAGCACCAGTACATTCGCGGAGACAATCTGCGCGACCAGTTGCATATCCCCCGAGGAAAGCGCATGCTGGAGTGCCTCTGCCATCATTTCATGGGATTCATACCATCGGCAGGCGCGCTTGTGGAGTTCCGCAGTGACTCCTGGAAAAGTATGCTCCAGCATCAATCGCAGAAGATCTGAGAACAAATGATGATAGCGGTACCAGCGGCGCTCATCGTCGAGCGGTACCAGGAACAGGTTGGCTTTCTCGAGCGCATCGAGCATGTCCGCGCCTGAGCCCTCCATCCCGGTCACAGCCTCGCACAACGGACCGGATAGCCGCTCCAGCACCGATGTCTTCAGCAGGAACTCCCTCACCTCGTTCGCCTGCCGGCTTAGGACCTGTTCAAGCAGGTAGTCAAAGACAAAACGGTGGCTGCCCGCAAAAGCCGCCACGAACGCAGCCACATCCTCGCGCCCGCGCAGCGAGATCGCTGCCATTTGCAGCCCGGCAATCCAGCCCTCGGTGCGTTCGGTCAAAATGGTGAGGTCCGTTTGGGTCAATTGCAGACCGGCTGCTTTTTCAAGGAATTCCCCGGCTTCCAGGACGGAAAAGCGTAGGTTTTCCATGCGCAGTTCAGTTAAATAACCCGACACGCGCATGCGTGCCAACCTCAGTGGTGGATCGGAGCGGGTGAGGAGGACAAGATGAAAGCACGGCGGCGCATGGTCCACGAGGTATTCCACGGCACAGTGGACCTCCTTGTTTTGGATGAGATGGTAATCATCCAGGATGAGAATCATCTCCCGCTTGAGGCCCATCAGCCCGCGGATGAAATCCGCCATGACAGACCTCATTTGCGAGTCGCCAGCCAGCCCTGCAGGGATTGCGACCGACTCGAAGTTCAGCCCTCCTTCTTCCAGGCTTGCCAGCATGTATTCCAGGAATCGCTCCAGGTCGTTATCGGAGTCGTCCAGCGAAAGCCAGCCAAAAGCCACCCCCTTCTCGCGGGTTTTCTGCACCCAGTTACTGACCAGGGTTGTCTTGCCTGCTCCAGCAGGTGCAGAGACCAGGGTCAGGCGGTGCTTCAACGCTTGATCGAGGTCATCGATCAGGTGCGGGCGCACCACGAACCCGGCTGGTGCGGGAGGCAGGAAGAACTTGGTGGGCAGCAGGTTTTCCACAGTGTAATTATACACACTCGATATTGCTTCCGCAGGAAAGGTTCCACGGAAACAGGCTTTTTTACAACCGTCTGACAGGGTTCACTGAGATTAATTGCAGTCCATGGTCGCGGATCTTCAATAAAATCCCGAACAATTCCGCCTGGTCGTGTATTGCGCCGGTGATCCTGGTATCCTCCTCACCGCAGGTTAAGGTAAAAGGCAAAAAGTAATCGGCCCATTTCTCGTCCAGGATTTCTCGCACACGGATCTCATAAGTGGTCTGGTCTGCCATATCGGTCGCCTTTAGCCTTCCGGTGAACATTGTCCTGCCAGTTCCAGCGGCAGGGTGATGGTGAGCCGGCATTGATCATCGCCCTTCAGCAGCGTTTCTACCTGCTCGATCTTGACCGGTGCTTGCAGGATTCCCTCCCACAACTGCCGGTACCAGCCCGCTCCGCAATAACAAAAGGTCGCTGAGAGCTGGGAAGGGACAATGTCGAGAAATGGTCGCACAAAAGCGCAATGGCAGTAGGCTTTGCGCCTTTCAGCGGGCGATGTCGCATTGGCATATCCCTCGGGATTATAGGGATTTTTTCGCATGTGGATCACATTCCCGCGACGCACCGGTTTTTCATACCAGAAATCATCGGCATACATCTCATGCAGGATGTCATCGAACGTGCCGTTTTCGTAAATGGTACGCAGGTGGGTGATGCGTTCCTCGGGGAATCGGTGAGCGCAATGCGAAACAACCTGGCATTTCTTCTCGCTGTCACCTGTCAGCGCGTCCAGGCGCTCCATTGCCTCCTGGATCCAGGCGGTGTACTCGGCAGAGGATGATTCCGGGGAGAGGGTTTCGATGCCTTGCATCACGAGACGGCGGGCTTCCATCCCAAGCACAGCCTGCGTACCTTCGGCAAGCAGGCGATCCCATTCGTGCAGGATCACCTGCACTTCGGTGACATTCTCTTCCGGTCGGCTGGCGTTGAGCACCCGGTAGATTTCCCTGCGGATCAAGGAGGTCGTCAACGCATGCTGGCTCAGGTGGGAATGGATCTTTTGGATCGTCTCACGGATGGACTCGTGGGAGCCCCGGTGAAGCATGCTCAGCACAGCAACCGGTTCGAGAGTGCGGGTGTGGATCTCACCGCATTCGGCCGGGCTCGACACCGGGTAGGCTGCTTCGACGAGAAATCCGTCCTTCACCGCCCCGCTGTGAAATATCGCCATGGCCTCCCCGCAGACGTATTCGCCGCAACCGGCTTTCAGGCGCTCAAGCAGCGGTGGGATCTCCTCGCGGCGATTGATCCGGGCTGGGAGGAATGCGACCATCAGTTGAGGCAACTTTATATAGTTCACAGGGTTTTCAGGCATCTCACAAGTCTCCGTAGAAGATGAGCCACATATTCCCTCCAAATGCAACCAGGGCAAAACCCGCGCAGCACAGCAGCAGACTGGCTGGCAGGAGTTGGATCAGGACGAGAGCGGGAATGCCCAGCCCTGCCAGGATCATTCCAGTTGATATTACCATGCAGAAGCGCGGAGCCAGGTTTTCGAGGAGATCATCCCGCTTCTTCATGAAGGTCATGCGTGCCAGTTTTGGCACAGACGCTTGTGCCAGGGTAGCCATATCCACCTCCGGATGAAATAAGACAATCCTAAAATAACCTCGAATGGCTTGGAAGTCATCACCCAAACATGGTGATTATCGCAGGCAATCCTCTGGAAGGAAGATTCGAGCCCTGTAAGTGTGCCTGCCCCCATGTAAATATTTCTCATAAAGTATTAACCCTGGAGTGACACGAGAAATAGATGGGGATAATAAAATTACCTCTGAGCGCTTGACTATAGTAACAAAAGAGGAACAGGGAAGTTCATCTGTTCCTCTCAATTTGTTATACAAGTGTGGAGTAACTTAAATATTAGGAATTACTTCTCTGATTCCCCCCTGGTTTCAGTTAATACACCAGTCATTAATTCTTCTATCTCTCCCGCGGTGGGCAGGCTCAATGCCTGCTTAGCGATCTGTTTCGCCCGGGCGATTGTAAACCGGCTCACCAGCCATTTCGCTTCCGGGATCGAGCGCGCAGCCATGCTGAATTCATCCAATCCCAATCCCAAAAGGATCGGGATCGCTTTTTGCATGCCCGCCAGTTCTCCGCACATGCCCACCCACTTTCCCTGTTGATGGGCAGCCTCAATGGTCTTCTTGATCAACATCAGGACCGCTGGGTGAAGCGGCTGGAACAAGGAAGCCACGCGTTCATTGGTGCGGTCCACAGCCAGGGTGTATTGCGTCAGGTCATTCGTTCCCAGGCTGAAGAAGTCGCACTCCCTGATCAGGTGTTCTGCCAGCATGGCAGCGGCAGGTGTCTCCACCATGATCCCCACCGGAATGTTGCTGCCAAAGGGGATGTCTGAAGATTCCAATTCCTTGCGCGCCTCAGCCAGCAGGGCATTGGCAGCCCTCAATTCCTCAACGCTGCTGATCATGGGGTACATGAGCAGAGCACGCTTTCCGGCGGCAGCTCGCAGGACAGCCCGCAGCTGGGTCTTGAATAATGCCTGGTCATCAAGGCAGATGCGGATGGCTCTCCAGCCCAGGAATGGGTTTAATTCCCTGTCAAATTTCAGGTAAGGAGGCGGTTTATCCCCGCCGATATCCAGCGTGCGGATGATCACCGGCCGGTCACCCATGGCCTCCAGTACGCGCCGGTAGGCCTCCACCTGCTGTTCTTCATCAGGCGGTTGCGAATTTTGCAGATACAGGAACTCGGTGCGCAGCAGGCCCACCCCCTCGGCGCCAAACCGGACGGCTTCGCTGGCTGAATCGGCATCCCCGATGTTTGCACCTATCTCAACCCGATGTCCATCGGCAGTGACTGCTTCCCTGGTCATGGTGGTTTGGATGGACGCCAGGCGGGCAGCAGCCTGGCGCTTCATCTCTTCATAACGATCCACGGTGCCCGGACCGGGGTCTACAACCAGTTCGCCGCGCGTACCATCCAGTATCAACCGGCTGCCATCCGGGATATGACTCAATGCCTCCTCCCCCAACCCGACGATGGCAGGCAGGCCGAGCGTGTGCGCCAGGATCGCCACGTGGGAGGTCAAACCGCCCGAGGCGGTGCAGAATCCAAGCACCAGGTCAGGGCGGAACCTGGTTGTGTCGGAGGGGGTCAGATCCTGCGAAACGATGATTGCCGGCGTCTTCAAGCCATCAGCGGACGTGTCGGGGATGCCCAGCAGGATGCGCAGCAGGCGCCGCCCGACATCCCGCATATCCGCTTCGCGGGCGGCAAAGAGCGCATTATCCATGGAGGCAAGCATCGCGGCAATTTCCTGGCTGGCAGCCTGGACGGCGGTTTCGATGGTCTCTCCCGCCTCGAGATGCGACCGTACTGAATCCGCCAGCATCGGGTCTGCCACCATCAATTGGTGCGCTTCAAAAATGGCTGCGGTTCCTGCATCCGTGCGTTTCGCTACGTCAGCCTTGAGCGCCTCAAGTTCCTGCCCGGCTTTCTGGCAGGCTTCCTCGAACCGTTTCAGCTCCTGCTCCACCGGTGCCGCGGCGCGAGGCGGGATTTTTAGATCCACTGCCTGAAAAAGGAATGCCGGTCCGAAGGCGATACCCTCGGAAGCGGGGATTCCTTTATATGTTTTCTCACTCACCTGCATTCTCCAAAATTATCCTCGATCAGTTTGGCAAGTTTCTCGAGTGCTTCGCCCTCATCTGCTCCATCGGCCTGGATGGTGATCGTATCATCCTGATTGACACCCAGGGCCAGGATGCTTAGGATGCTCTTGGCGTTGCCTATCTTTTCACCCTTTAACACGGTGATTTTGGATTGATGCGCCATGGCAATCTGTACAAAAAGGGCTGCCGGGCGGGCATGTAAACCCACCTTGTTATGGACAACAATCGAGATCTCCTGCATGCGCCTGTCCTCCTACTTTTCCCAGATTGTATCAAGGATGCCCTTGGCCTGGTCGTAATTGCTCACCAGGTGGTTCAACAACAATGCTCGCAGCGCCTTTGGATACGAATGTTCGAGGACTGCTTCCGCCCAGAGCATCTCACAGGTTGCATTGGTCAGCAGCAGGGCTTCCAGGTCCGGGGGCAGCCCGTCAGCATAGGGTTGTGCCTCGAAGCCATCCCGCCGAACCAGGCACGGCACCTCGACGATAGCCTCTTCTGGCAGGAAAGGCAGCGCGTTTCCATTCCTCACCTGGAGATAGTGACGCTCTCCCGTATCATTGATATGGGCTATCAGCAATGGCACGATCATGTGCTCGTACCACACTGCATTGCGCTTCACCAGGCTGGCGGGTTTCTCAAACCGGTCACTGGATCGATAATCAGCCAGGATCTCCGCCTCCAGGTCGATTAACTCCTTTGCCCTGCTCTGTCGGGATTGCTGGTCGGCAAGCATGCGGTTGGCATGATAGATGTATTTGAAATATGAGGTCGGGATCACCCCCAGGGCACGGAGGATGTCCATTTCCACCGGAGAGACATTCGTCTCGGCCATTTTTTCCATTACCTGCTGCATCATCTCCCTGCCCCGCGAGCGCACTCCCGTCACCCAGCCAAAATGATTCATGCCGGTGTATCGGCATGCTAGCTCATTTACCGGAACCTTGAGCAGATCCGACAGCAGCTGCTCCGCCATCATGGGCAGGTCGCAGATGCTCACCACCTTTACCCGGGTCGTTTTCTGGATCGCATACTGGACGATGCTGCTGGGATTGGTCAGGTTGATCATCAGGGCATCGGGGGCAACCTGTTCAGCAATGCGGCTCAATTCCACTACCACCGGGATCGTGCGTAGCGCCATGTTCATTCCACCCGGGCCGACCGTCTCTTCGCCCGGTATCCCAAACTGGTGGGGAAAGGTCTCGTCGACCAATCGCCCGGCGTACCCGCCCACCCGCACCTGGTTCAGAATGTACCGGGCTCCGGTCAATCCCTCGCGAACATCGGAATGCATGCTGACGGTGATCGGAGGTGACGATTTTTCCGCCAGTCTTTGTGCCATCTTTCCCACTGCGGCAAGTTTCCCCTCCTCGCGGCCGATCAACGACAGGTGCATCGCCGGCCTCGCATTTGCGCGCGCCAGCGCATCCACCAACTCGGGGGTTGCCACCCCGCTGCCTCCCAGGACCGCCAGCCGGATCGGATCGCTCATGGCAGCCTCGATTATTTGCTTCTGTAGAAATCGATCACTGCCTGCGCCGCCGTCCGGACTTCGTCCTCCCTCAATTGCGGGAACATGGGCAGGTTGACCACCCGGTCGGCATAGTCCGCCGCCAGGGGAATATCCTCCGGCTTGTAGCCCAGGTCTGCATAGCAAGGCAGGAGCGGCACCGGCGTCGGGTACATGGCAAAGGAACCCACATCCCGATCCGCCAGGAAATTCATCAGGTCGTCGCGTTCTTCCTTCTTTACCAGGATGGCATAGGAATAGTACACATGCCGGACTTCGGGTGCCGCGTAGGGCAGCACAACCGGTGTGTTTGCCAGCAACTCATCGTATAAGGCGGCCCACTTTCTGCGCCTGTCGTTCCATGATTCGAGATAGCGCAATTTAACGCTCAATGCTGCAGCCTGGATTTCGTCCAGCCGCTCCTGGAAACCGATCACCTCGTGGACAAATTTAATCCGCTGCCCCACGTAACGCAGCATCTTAACCTTCTCAAAAATGTCAGGGTTGCTGGTGGTGATGATGCCGCCATCTCCGTAGGCCCCCATGTTCTTGCTCGGATAGAGACTGAAGCAGCCGATATCACCCAGCGAACCGGTTTTTCGACCTTTGTAGGTGGCTCCATGCGCGTGCGAAGCATCTTCAATCACCCCCAGGGAATGCTGGCGGGCAAGCTCGAGTAGCGGGTCCATATCCACAGGCTGACCGTAAAGATGAACCGGCAGGATTGCCCGAGTGCGCGGGGTGAGTTTTGCAGCCACCAGGTCAGCACGCATGTTATAGGTTTGCGGATCGATATCCGTAAAGACCGGGGTGGCGCCGGTATAGGTGATCGCCAGGGCGGTCGCCACGTAGGTGTTCGCAACGGTGATCACTTCATCTCCCGGCCCTATTCCCATGGCTTCCAGCGCAAGATGCAGCGCAGCCGTACCGCTGGAGATGCCGATCCCGTAATCGCAATCGCAATATTTTGCGAATTCATTTTCGAACGCGCTCAGGTAAGGTCCCAGCGTGTACTTTCCGGTGGGTAATACCTTCAGGATCGCCTCAGTGGCTTCCTCCCCGATCTCCAGCCACTGGCGTTCCAGTTCACCGCTGCCGATCGAAGTTGGGCGTGCAGCGATCCTCAGCCAGGAGGGGATTTCAACAGGCTTGTTCAGGTCAATTGATTTCATGGTCAGTCCTTTACCAGTTTTATGTCGCGATCAAATTCCGGCAATAGTTACTTGGGGAAGAATTGAGGCAGGTAATCCCGATTCGCTTCCAGCATCTCATCCAGGAGCGCCCGCGCCACCTCGAACGAGGGAACAAGCGGGTTGGTCATCATCGCCATCAACGCCTCCTGGCGTGAACCGCTCACACCCGCGGCAACGGTCCAGCTTTCCCAGGCTTTGGCTTGCTGGCAGAGGGCACGGATTGTCTCCGGTAGAGGCCCCATGTTCAGCGGCGTAACCCCGTGTGCTCCAATGACGCAGGGGATTTCGACGGAAGCATCCGCAGGCAGGTCGGATATGGCGCCGTTATTGCGCGTGACAACGATCTGCACATCCCGCCGGTCAAACAGCAGGGAGAGCATCAGCCGGATGGCCGCCTCCGAGTAGAGCGCGCCTCCCCGCTGGCTGAGTTCCGGAGGCTTCACCACCTGCAAGGGGTCCTTGTATTTCGCGAACAATTCCCTCTCCACTTCCTGGACCACCTCTCCGCGCGATTTTGGAGCAGCCTTGGCTTCAGCCAGTTTTCCGGGATGGTCGTAATAATATTGCAGGTAATAGGTCGGCAGCACGCCCAACGTACGAATGAGTTCAGGCGGGAAATGCAATTCTTCCTGATGTGTTTCGAGGATTTCCAGGACGCGGCTGGTGACATCCTGCCCGGAGGCGAAGATGCGCCTCACCCAGTTGACATGGTTCAACCCGATCCACTCCAGGAACACCTGTTCGTCGGTCACCCCCAATGCCATGGCGATCATGCGCTGCATATTGATCGGGTTGTTGCACAGCCCGACCACCTTCAGGTTGGTATGCTTGAGGATCGCCTCGGTGATGATGCCGGATGGGTTGGTGAAGTTGAGATACCAGGCTCCCGGGGCATATTTTTCCACATCCCGGGCGGTATCCAGCGTCACCGGGATCGTGCGCCAGGCTTTCAGGGTGCCCCCCGGTCCCGTGGTCTCCTGGCCCAGCACGTTATGCTTGAGGGGGATCTTCTCATCCCGGATGCGCGCCGGCATCTGCCCGACCCGCATCTGGGAGGCCACGAAACGGGCGCCTTCCACCGCTTTTGGGCGGGAAAGCGTCAGCGTGATGCGCGTATCGAGTTCCGCATGGTGCACCTGGCGCTGTACCATGCCGCCGACGATGTTGAGTCGTTCTTCATCCACATCGAACAGGGCGATCTCGCCCACCTGGATCTCATTTTCATGGTTGATAAAACCTTCGATGAATTCCGGGGTATACGAACTGCCGCCCCCGATGATGGCGATCTTTTCCACCTTTTCTATTTTTTCCATTTCTTCACCTCAACCTCCAGATCCGACACGCGCCGGAAAAGCGATAGCATTTGCCGGGTGTGGTCGATCTCGGCCCACGCCAGCAGCAGGAGATCCATCGAATGCACCAGCAGGACTGAAAAGGGCACTTGTTCTCCGCCGGCTTCCATCTGGATGACCCGGGCATGGACCTTGTGCGCTTCAGCCTGCTCCGCCTCCGCCTCGACCATGGCGGATTCTGCCCCTTCGAAATTGCCTGCCTCCCCCTGCTCGGCTGCTTCGATGGCCTTGCAGCGGGCATTCCCGGCATGCAGGATGATATTGAATAGTGTCTGTTCCCAGTTGATGGGTTGGTTCTCACTCATTTTGACTCCCTGTTCGAAGATGATCTGTGATGCTCAAGTGAACCAGGCGGGCTTTCCCCGCCGTTGAAAGTTCAATTTCGGTAAAGGCTCCTGCCGGCCAGCCGTCGTAACGGACCCAGGCCTTCGGATCCTCATCCACCAGGCGCGCCAGCATGTTGCTGCGCACTGCCATGTGGATGACTGCTAGCACCCGCTGACCGTCATGCTCGCGGGCAATTTCGCGTGCGGTTTCGGCTACACGCTGTCCAAAATGCGCCCGCGACTCGCCGGTAAGGTGGGCAAGCGCCGAGATCCACGACGAGCGCACAGCACGCTGCAAACGATTATCATTGGCAAAATTAAATCCACGCCCCCCTTCCAGCCAGCCAAAATCCATCTCCTGCAGCCCATCCAGTGCCACCGGCTGCATCCCGATCGCAGCCCCGATGATGGCAGCGGTTTCCCGGGCGCGTCCCAGCGGGCTGGTGTAAAAAACATCGAAATGTTGTTTCTTTAAAGCGTTCGCTGCCAGTTCTGCTTCCCGCCTGCCGCGCGCGCTCAATGGCGAATCCAGGCGTCCGTGCAAACGTCCCTGTTCGATCCATTCCGTTGTCCCATGGCGCACGAGTGTCAGGCTGGTCATGCAGAGGCGTCCATCACACAGCGGAAACCAATAAAGTCGTTCTTGCGGCGGGGGGTGTGCCGGCGAACCGCGAATGTACGCGCCTCATCCCGCCCGTCCAGCCAGCTGCCGCCGCGCAGACCCATCGTAACCACCTCGCTGCCGTCATTTGTCCATTCGTAAGCGTTCCCCGCCATGTCGGCCGCGCCGTAGGGGCTGTCTCCCTGGGGGGAGAATTGTCCCACCGGTAATGTTTTCAATGGACCCCCGTCGCCGCAGTTCAGGCGCGTTTTTTCAAAGGTGTCACCCCACGGGTAGGTGCGTCCATCCGTGCCGCGGGCAGCCTTCTCCCATTCCGGTCCGGTGGGCAGGCGCTTATTGGCCCACTTGGCATAGGCTGCCGCCTCGAACCAGGTGACATGCACCACCGGGTGATTCTCGGTGCCGGTGTCGGGTACGCCTGTCCGCCAGTGCGCCGGGATGCCCGCACCCGTCGCATCCACGTAGGACTTGTATTCGGCATTGGTGACCAGGGTCCGGTCAATATAATAATCAGGGAGAGACCTGGTTTGCTTGTCTGCTCCAAACAGGAAATCTCCCGCCGGGATGAGCACCATCTCCTTGCCGTCTTTGCCGGTGACCGTCTTTTGAAGCGATGGACTCATGAGTTACCTCTTCTTATTCTTCTGCAACTTCCCGGTATCAAGGGTGGCTGGGACGGGAGGCACCAGGTGAAACAATACCCATATCGCCAGCGCCGCCAGGAGGCCTTCAAAAAGGATCGCAACCAGGTTGCCGGTAAGGCTGTCATTGCCGAGCACGAGACCGATGCCGGTATACGCCCAAGCTGCGGCGGCATTGATCAATACAGCCAGCCACAACCATCTTTGCTGGCGGGTGATCAATACCCGGGCGACCAATCCTCCCAGCACCGCGCTGATCGCTACCAGGGCGATGCGATAGGTATTGAGTGCCAGCAGGCTGGTAAGCAGGTTGATCCAGGGTTGTGAAGCCATCTGCGCCAGTTCGGGTTGGGCAGTATCACCAAAGGTCAAGCGCAGCCCAGCTCCCACCATGGATATGCCCTGGAACACATTGATGAGTAGTCCGGCACCAAAGCCCAGCATGATGCCGCTGCCTGACAACAACTCCGTTGAAATTTTTCGCCAGCGCAGGAACAGGTATTTGCCAGCTTCTAGAAATAACGCGCTGATCAGGCTGCCCAGCAAGGCAAAAAGCAGCAACTGGGTCAACGCCGCCACGCGATTTCCCAGGATCAGGACGCGCAGCACGCTGGCCAGGAACAGGGCAGGGATCAGCGTCATCACCATCACTCCCATGCCCCACAGCAGGAGTTTTGAGCTGAAGTGCAGGCTGCGCCTGGTCACGAACGAGATCAAGATACCCGGCAGGAATATGAACAGGAAACCGCTGATGACGATGATCGAGCCGCGAAGGATAAGTATCAAATGGCAATCTCCTGGATTGGCAGTCTATTTTCCCTTGGATTCGTCACGCGCCTTCACTGCATCCATGATCTGTTTGCACAGGGCTTCCCCGTCGACCATGCCGAATACCGTCGGCTCGATGGCCTGCACAATGATGCCGTGTGGTGCGGCGGTTGCCTCGATAGCCTTGCGCTTGTAGAAGACCTGCGGTGCAACCAGCACGATATCGTACCAGTGCATGGTTGGGTCCCAGAGGTTGATCTCCTGGACGGCGACCGCCTTCAATTCCAGGGGGAAATTCAGCTTGGCCGCGGCTTCCTTGGTCTTGTTTTCCAGGAGCGAAGAGGACATGCCCATGGCGCACACCATCAGCGCCTTGACGGTCTTTTGGGTGGGTTTTTCGTCGGTCATATTACCTCCTTGGGGATAGCCAGTTTTATTTGCCTGAACAACTTGTCACCATCCACCATGCCGAACGTGATCGGTTCGATATCCTGCACCACGATCCCGTGCGGCGCGGCCATTTCTGCCACGCTCTTCTTTTTGTAGCGCACCTGCGGAGCGATCAGGATGAGCTCCACCTGCGTATCGGCATAATCAAAGAGTGCAATCTCGCCCACAGAAACCGCATGGATGACCAGGTCGTGACCTTCCGCCTTGGCGGCTTCCATGGTCTTGCTTTCCAGCAGGCTGGATGACATGCCCGCCGCGCATACCAGCAATACATTATAACTCGCCATAATCCCATCCTTATCTGAAGCATCCTTTTCGTTGATCGCTTCAATCACTTGAGGACTGGAAAATAATCTCCGTGCTGCTTGCAATAATCATCCAGGATCGAACGGGCTGCCTGCAACGATGGCACCAGTGGATGTTGCGCCAGCGCCTTGAGAGCCAGAGTATAGGATTTTTCCACCGCCGCCCGGATGGTCAATTTCTCATATTCCTTCACCTGTTTCATCAACCCCAGCGCATGGTCAGGTATCCGTCCGATGGCTAGGGGGCGGACGGTCCCCTGTCCGATATAACTGGTGACTTCGACCACGTCATCGGCCTCCATCCCCATAATGGCACCCTGGTTGGGGATGTTCAGGATGGACAGGCTGGCTGGCGGATGGACCAACGCCTTGATCACATCCAGGGCAACCCCGGAGTATCCCTGGGCGGAGGTCTCGATCCGGTTCCGCACCTCCTGGCCTTCTAACGAATTGTCATGTTTATGACCGGTTTCAATACTCATGTAAGTCTCGCCGCGCCTGGCAAGATATTCCAGGTAGGCAGTTTTGAACCCAACTGCTGGTGCGCCATCCTTCTTCAACTGGTCGAGGTTCTCATAGAGATCCGTATTGAATGGCATGATCTGTTTGGCCCGGCTCTGCCCGGCTTGTTTCATGTTTTCCATTACCTGGCGGGTATTGGTATAGAAATAATTGTATTCATTGGGGATCATGCCCAGCATGCGGATGTAACCGGGCTCGAACGGCAATCCCGGGAGATGGGTATCGATGGTCGATTCGATGACCTCGATCAACTCGGCCAGACGATCCTTACCGTGATGAAATATGGCGCGCATCCAGCCGAGGTGGTTTAACCCGAAGTATTCCACCAGGAATTCATTCGGGGTGTCGTTAAATAAAGCAGCCGCGGCCCGCCACATGGATGGCGGGTTGTCGCAGATCCCGATTGCCTGCCGGTAACCTGCCACATTGATGATTGCTTCGGTGATAATTCCTGCTGGATTGGTAAAATTCAGGATCCATGCACCCGGGGCTTCCTCACGGATGAGCTTTACGTAATCCAATACAACCGGAATGGTGCGCAAAGCCATCGCGAAGCCGCCGGGACCTGTCGTTTCCTGTCCCAATACACCATATTTTAGCGGCACCTGCTCGTCGATCAGGCGGGATTCCATCTCGCCGACCCGGAAGGTGGTGATGACAAAATCTGCTCCCCACACGGCGCGGCGGGCATCCAGTGTCCAATTGATTTTGAATCCGGTATCCTGCTCGCCCACCAGAGCTTCGCAAGCGGCACGAATCAGGTCCAACCGCCTGGAGTCCACATCCATCAGCGACAGTTCACTCAATCCCACCTGCTGCGAATTGGCGATGATACTTTGTAGAACCAGCGGCGTCCGAACTCCCGCAGCCCCCAGTATCGTCAATTTCATAGACTATCTCCACCTCAAGCGTAAAAGGTGGAGGGGATTGAAATTCCAATCCCCTCCACGGTTGGTTCCTTGATGGATCTATCGAAATGCAGTATCTGTAAGTACAGGCTGCTTAGGCGCCGGTGCCCTCTTTCTCGATCACCATGCGCTCCCAGGCCTTGAAAGCCGGGTACCAGATGACTCCGGGGATGACGAATTCCGTCAGGACACCAACCACAGCGGCCTGCCAGGAATAGCCAGCCTGCAGGAATGCCAGGATCGGTCCGGGCAGCGTCCACGGCATGGCGATATACGCCGGCGGGACAAAGTGGATGATGTGCATGAGCCAGGCAAAGCTTGCGTTCAGGAAGGTGATGATGATGAACGGGATTGCCATCACCGGGTTGAAGATGATCGGTGTACCGAAGGTGATCGGCTCATTAATGTTGAAGATGCCCGGCCAGATTCCCAGCCAGCCAACCCGGCGCAGGCGTGCGACCTTGCTGCGGGTCAGGTAGAAAGCCAGCATCAGGGTGGCGCCAGAACCGCCTGGTACCACGTAGGCGGCGCGGAACAAGTCAGAATAGATATTCGGAGGGGTCTGGCCTGCTGCCACAGCCAGGGCATTGGCAGCAACATTGGCGGTCCAAATGGGCTGCATCACGATGCCGATGGTCAGGTCACCGTGGATACCCAGCGTCCACAGGAAGGCATGCACACACTCTGCAAATACCGCCGCCGGGTAACTGGAGGCGGCTGGAATGATCTTGGAGATCACCTGTACCACACCGCCGGCAAAATCAACATTTCCCAAGACGCGGATCAGCCATGCAATCACAAGAAGGACAATGCCAGGAACCAAAGCGATGAAAGCGTTGGCGATCGAAGGTGGCACCTGCGGAGGCATGGTGATGACCAGCTTGCGGACCACGAAGAAGCGGTAGACCTCCACAGCCAGAAGCGACACGATGATGGCTGTGAACAACCCCTTGCTGTCGAAGTATTTCTGCAGGAGGCCGGAATTCCCGTTTGCATCAACGATGAACATCGGTGTGGTGAAAACAAGGAACACCAGCAAGGACATCACTGCCGGCATGAGGGGTTCCATGTTGCGGCGACGCGCCAGGTTGTAAGAGATGGCGATCGTTGCGAAGGGCGCTAGCAATCCGTAGGTGAGGTTGAAGGGCACCCATAGCTTGTCATTGAGAGCCGGGTTGGCACCAAGGTAGTCCAGCCAGGCTTGAATGGGGAACTGCACGATCAACAGGGTGAAGGCGCCGATGATCAGCAGCGGCATCATGGAGGCAAGGCCATCGCGCACGGATGCCAGGTGCGGCTGATCGAACAGGGGAGCCAATTTCTCCATCCACCCCGTCAGGCGATCAGTCCAGGACGCTTTTGGAACTACTTTTTTCTCTTCAGCAGTCATGTCTTTTCCTTTCCTTTCAATTGGGATATGTGAATGAACCATTTCACCTTTCCAATGGTCTGAAAGTATAGTAGCAAATTTGAAAATGAAAGTCAATACCTTCGAAAAATGACTGTTATTTTATCTGAAAAGGGTGAATACTGCTTGCACCCCCAAAAATAATGAATGGCTGCTTGACGATACACCTGGTTGTTTGATTCAATGTGAGCAGGTTACCCCGCGCTGTCATCGAGTTGAAGGAACTGGTCCAATTTAAAGGTCTCCCCCGGCTCGATAACCACGATCTCTTCATCCCAAGGACCTTCGAGCAGTTTTCGAACCAAGGCATCGGAGCCTTCGATCTCCTCGTATCGCAGACCATACGTTTCAGCAGTGTTCCGGGTGAAAATCCGGTAACGATCCAATTCATATTGACCTGTATTGATCAGCGCCAGCCTTTTGTAATTGCCATATAGGATCTTATAGATATAATCAGCGCGCTCTTTACCGTAGCGCTGGACAGTGCGTTCATAATCTGAAAAAGGCGTGTCACCCACCTCGATCCAGCCTTTTGTAAGGTAGTAGGTGCCGGGCTCGGCACGGCTCTGCAGGGTGTAAGCAGAGCGAGAGCCGAGAAAGATGGCGATGCAATCATCCACGCGTGGAGCCACCAGCCGGCAGCCGTTGGCTTTCAAGCCGATGATCCCCTGGGAACACATGCCATATCCCAGGATGATCGTATCGTATTGCCCGCTGACAGCATCGATGGCTTCCTGGAGTCTCTCGTGTAATCGGTGAGCATTGACATGCAATCCGAAATCAAAAACCTGGTGCTGCATCCCCGCAGGCATAAGCGGCAGCATTTCTTCGATCACGGTGGCACAGGCCATCACCAGTGTGCGGGAAGGATCCATTGATTTCATAATTACACGCTATTTTCGATCCTTTTCATAAAAATCCACGCCTGCATGGTCAGCCAGCGGGAGGGAATCTTCTTCTGCCCGAATTCCCAATCCTTCCACGCCGTCCAGATCGACTCGAGGGAAAAGCAGCCTTGTTGGTCCGCCTTGCCCTTTACGATAGCCACCATTTCAAGCAGCCTGGGGTCATTCTTCAGCCAGGGAAATCGAGTCAGCACCTCGAGCACATGCATGAGGTCGTACCAGATGAACGGGACCTTGAGTTTGCGAAAATCCGTGCCCATGAAGAACATGTAGGGGTGCTGCCCTTTGCTTTCAACCCATAACCTGAGCAGGGTTTCGGCACCGGTGTGGCAGGCAGGACTGTCGCGAAATTCATCGCTGACTGACAGTGCCTTCAGCATGGCCAAAGTCGCAAAGGGACATGGATCATCTTTGCGCCCGGGTCCGCGGAACTTGCCCAACTCCTTGGAGACAACACACGGCCAACCGTTCTCACGCACCAACCCGGTGAGGTATTCGATCGCCTTCTTAACACTCGATTCGTTCGTCAAGCCGAATTTCTCCAGGGCGTAGACGAGGAGCGGAGCATCGCATAGAGCCCACGCGCCTTGATCCTGGCCTGTTCCACCGAAATGGGTGGGGATATTCATGGGGAGCTGAAATGGTCCTTCGGTAGATTGGTGTTCCAGGATGCGGGCGACGATCGTTTGCACGCCGGGGTCGGTGAGCCCAAGCCCGAGGTCAGCGAGGAATGTCAACCTGTGGAACGGTTGACCTGCGCTTTTATGGCTTGCGATAACAGTTCCCGGCCATCCTGCAAGCCCTGAAACCAGATCCCTGACCCGCGCCTCCTCCAGCATTGACTTGCGGGCAGCCTGCACCTGGGGATCAGCTTCTTCCTGGCCGAGCAGGTCGCGCCTCGTCCGGTATTCGATCCAGGGTTCACCTTCAAGCAGCCATTCGATGGGAGGGTGCATGGATAATTTTTTCAACGGGACAGTAACTGGTACAAAACAGGAAATCTAATTATAAGAAAATGTAAGCTCGGATACTGCTTATTTTCTCTTCTTTGCTTTCATCTCGGCTTTCTTTAGATTTTCAGCAACACGAAATTTCACGATCCTGCTGATCAAGTCCAGGGGTAAAGGTTTCTCTATCGGGAACTTGACCGTCCCTTTTGAGCCTTCATAGATCGATAATTCCTGCTTGAAAGCCTGGGTTCCGCTTGAGGTTGGATAGAATCCAATGTGGTCATTCCAGGCGGCAAAATAGATCAGGATGCCCTTCAGCGCGAACGCGGGCATTTGATAACTGATCTTTTCTTCCGCGCCTGGAGCGGAGACTTTGATCGTCGCCCTTAATTGCTCCAGGATCTTTTGAATCTTTTCCGGGAACAGGGCTATATATTCATCGATCGAATGATAACTAGCCTCTTTGCTTTGCATGGGTTCTCCTCTCCAGCCTGGCAGTGAAAATATTATACCTGTAATGGAATGGAGACTCCCACCTTAAATATTAAGGAAATTTTCTTAGTTGGAATAAACCTGTTTTCCAAATGGATGGAATATGCTAATATATTCATTGTGAAAAATAGAACTTATTATGTATGCCAGGGTGATTCATGAAGGATTACCCTGGACAATTCAAACCCTGAAAGGACATTGGACATGAATTCTAAATTCTTATGGATCGCCAGCCTGAGTGGTGCCGTGTTGACCACGCTTGTCTCCAACTTGCCGGTCTTGGGATTGGTGAACTGCCTGCTGTGTGCCGGATTCTGGGGCAGCGCCATATTCGCCATCTGGCTGTATCGGCGCCTCAGCGGAGGGCTCACTATCCGCCAGGGCGTCAGTATCGGCGCGCTGACGGGCGCTTTCGCAGGCCTGTTTGGCTTTCTGCTGAGTTTCATCGGGCTGGCGGGAGCAGGAGGGCTTTTCAACGCCTACGGTAGCGTATTGCCCGCGGATGCCTTGCAGGGTATGGATTCAATGGTCTCCACCCTGGGCGGGATTGT
>Ga0315286_10001962_pt1 | contig 18987 bp, 17 predicted proteins | sample YL17G10_0_MG_FD_205038 | JGI IMG/M metagenome (GOLD analysis project Ga0315286, IMG submission 205038) | Sediment microbial communities from Yellowstone Lake, YNP, Wyoming, USA - YL17G10_0 | ecosystem: Environmental > Aquatic > Freshwater > Lake > Sediment | place: USA: Wyoming | collected... | reverse complement strand
CTGGTCCGAAGACAGATCCCGGGGCGTTGACCACGCGTCTTGGAGTTGTGTAGATCTCGTCAGGCCGCCACCACAACCGCTATCTGCCCGTGCGGCTTGCGCCCGCGCTTGATGTGGATCTCCACGCCGTGTCCGCGCGCTGTCAGACAACCCATCAGCCGTTCCAGCGAGAAGTTCCCAGCCCGGTTGCGGAGCAGCAGCGACACCTGCCGCTGCTTGAGGCCAAGGATCTCTCCTGCCTGCGCTGGCGTCAACTGGCGCGCGTTGATGACGCGGTAGATGTGCAGCGTGAGGTCGGCCTTGAGCAATTCCTGTTCGGGACGAGGCAGACCGAGATCAGCGAAGACGTTGCCGCCAGTCGTGTCATCCGAGATCGTTGTCGTTCTCGCCATGTTGGGGTTGCCCGTCTCGATGGCGCCAATTGCTCAGCCGGTGGCCTGCGCCGTCAGCCTTGGGAGTGCCTTCACCCTGGGCCGCCGACCTCGCGCGCGCAGCGCATGCCACAGATCCCACTTCGCCTGCAGCGTCAGCCAGATCTGCGCGTCCCAGCGCGTCAAGCCTTCCAAGAGAAGCGCGGTGTCGGCACTCACCGCCCGGCGCCCCTTGATGATGGCGTTGAGGCGCTGGAACGGAATGTTCATCCGATGGGCGGCCTCGACCTGCGACACGCCGAGCGGCTTGAGGAACTCCTCGAGCAGCATTTCGCCGGGATGGGTGGGGGGACGATGAGTCGGCAGCATCGCAGTACTCCTCAGTGGTAGTCCGTGCACCGCACGTCGAACGCGTGTTCTCCCTCGAACCGAAAGACGATCCGATACTGGTCGTTCACGCGAATCGCGTGGAATCCGGCCAACTCATCGACCAGTCGGTGGAGCCTGTTCCCCGGCGGAATCCGCAGGTCGTCGAGTCTGGTCACCGAGTCGATCTGATCCAGCTTGCGTTGGATGACCGGCCAAATGGATCGAGGAACCTTCCGAGCGGCTTTGCTGTTGACGCCGTTCCAGATGTCCCTGGTCTTGTCGTCGGCTAGCGACCGGATCATGTACAGACTACTGTAGCACACGTGGCGTGCTACGGCCGACGGTTGACGACGCCTCCCCGGCTGGCACCGGGGCCGCGAGGCGAGGCAACCTGATAGGTGTGTCTCGCCCGCCAGGGCGGTCACCTAATGCCGAACTGGGTGTGGGGGCCTGACAGGAGCGCAGCGAACTCCTCTTGTCCCACAGACCGATCGTTCGGCCAGAAATCGCGTAATCGGGCCCACTTCGAAGGGAAAGGCGATAACCGATCGCGCGGTCACGATCGGATTCGCTCCGCAAGGCGGGGCTTTACGCTGACCGCCCGAGCACGAAACGGGCGCGCTCGAGCCTGAGCATCTCATACGGCGTCATGCACCTGACGCCCACACCGATGCAGGCATTGGGTATCTTGATCTTCCTGATGGACGGGGTGGCTACCTCGTGGGTGACGACCGTGTAGCCGTGCGCCAGCTCGTGGGCCAGCGTGAACATCTGGGCGGCCTTCGTGTCGGCGCCGTTGATGAACACCAACGGTGCGAGGTCATCGGACAGGGCAAATCCGCGGAACTCCCTTGGATCCAACTTGCGCCGATTGTTGCTGCCGACCACGCCACTCACCATCACGAGCACGCCCAGGAGATCTGCCTGCTCGATGAAGCGTCGAAGGGCATCGGTCCACGTCGGGATCTCGCGGCGTTCCTCGATGCTGAAACCGAGCGCCGTCCGCATTCGGGCGGCGGTCTCCCCGATGTCGCCTGTCAACGCCGACGAGCCGACGAACGGCAGACGGCCTTCGCCCTCCGACCTGGCGAAGTCGCGATACCACTCCTGACGCTGCTGGCAGAGGTAGAGGGTGTCCAGGAGGTCCGGACTGGGCCGGCTGACTCTTGAAGTAGCGAGGGTGCGGAAGTCGGGGATCGGTACGCTCTCGACCGGTGGCTCCGCGAGGAACAGGTAGCCCACTGGCGCGTAGGTCGCCTTCGCGAACTTCTCCACCTGCTTCAGCGTCGGGTGCGTCTCCCCCTGTTCTCATGCCGGGAGCTGAGGAATCCGACGAGCCAGCACCTCGAGGGACAATCCGGCCCGCTCGCGCGCCCACCGAAGCAGTTCCGGCCGTACCTGTACGCGCATGACTCCTGAATGCTACCGCAACTGCCGTTGCGCTGGACAAGGATGCACCCGTCCCGCGGGCGGCGCAGCCGCCGACCTGCGGCACGATCGTCCAGATCCCGCATCTCGGCGGCCTACATCATCACTACGAACGTCGCGCCGCCTGATCATCGCTCTCGGTGCCATCGACCGCTCACCGCCAGCCGGCGTGGTCCGTCGTGGTATGTCCACATCGGACGACAATCGTCCCTGTCATGGCCAACACCGCGCGGCAGGGGTTCTCGGATCCGCATGCCGGCGCCCCTGATCACGCCACCGGGAGTTCCTTCCCGTGGCGACGGAGTTTCTGGTAGGGACAACGGGCGCACGGACGGTGTCAGAGCCGCCATTGGCAACCTGCCCCATGCTGCACTGCCGTGATTGCCACACCCCCTATTCGCCGCTTTCTATGCGGCGATCGTGTTGCATAATGCGGCGATTGGCGAGTATAATCACCGCACAATATGCGGCGTAAATCACTTTACATCCACGAACGGACTGATTGGCCGAGATTCCGCTGGGACTCGGTCCACCTCACGCCCGCGCTGTCCGCCTGCCGTCACCAGCAGGGTCGCCTGCTCGGCCAGATGGAGGCTCTGGGGTTTCAGCTCCAACAGGAGGCCGTTCTCCAGACGCTGACCGACGACGTCGTCAAGAGCAGCGACATCGAAGGCGAGACGCTGGACGTTCAGCAGGTGCGATCCTCCGTCGCGCGCCGCCTCGGTCTGGATGTCGGCGGTGTCGTGGCTGCGGACCGTCACGTCGAGGGCGTCGTGGAGATGATGTTGGATGCGACGCGCCACTACGACCAGACTCTCACCGCCGACAGACTCTGCGCCTGGCATGCGTCGCTGTTTCCGACAGGCCGCGCGGGCATGCGGAGAATCCGCGCGGGTGCCTGGCGCGATGACAGTACAGGTCCGATGCAGGTCGTCTCGGGACCGATCGGGCGCGAGCGTGTCCACTACGAGGGGCCTGCCGCAGGCCGGCTTGAACAGGAGATGAACGCGTTTCTCGAGTGGTTCGAAGGCGCCGGCGTTGAACACGACCCGGTTCTCAAGGCGGGCCTTGCCCATCTCTGGTTCGTAACGATTCACCCGTTCGACGATGGGAATGGTCGCATCGCACGGGCGATTGCTGATCTTGCCCTGGCACGATCCGAGCGGAGCGCGCAACGTTTCTACAGCATGTCGAGCCAGATTCGCCAGGAGCGTGCAGCGTACTACGACGTCCTGGAACGCACCCAGAGAGGCGCCCTGGACGTCACGCCCTGGATGGAGTGGTTCCTGGCCTGCCTGAGCCGCGCGATTGACGGCGCGCAGATCACTCTCGCAGCCGTGCTGGCCAAGGCGCGTTTCTGGCGAACGCTCGGAACTGCGCCGATCAACGAACGACAACGGCTCATGCTGAACCGTCTCCTGGAAGGATTCGAGGGTCAACTCACAACGTCGAAGTGGGCGACGATTGCCAAGTGCTCCTCGGATACCGCTCTCAGAGACATCCTCGAGCTGTTGGACCGTGGCATGCTCGTGCGCAACCCTGGGCGGGGCCGCAGCACCAGCTACTCGCTCGCTGAGATTCGATAGCCATCATCACGACTCGCGGGGCATCGCGCGACAACGACAACGGGCAGCGGTCCGTGCTCCTTCCGCGTTGACGTGACGCGGACGTCCGCGTCGTGACGGACCGGGCTCTCCGTCGCGGTGTGAGGGTCGCTCGTCAACGCCGTCTGCCCAGCGCCATGTTCCACCCGCAGGACCTGCTGCCAAAGGACCGGCGACGGTGTTCTCTTCCTCGACTCCCACTGGTACACGACGGCCTTTCCGGCCGTGCCAATGCGTCGGGCCAGGGCGTCTTGCGTGGGGCGGAGCCGACGGCGAAGGGCCCGAAGTTGCTGATCGTAGTCGGGCGGAACCGTCGGCACGGGCGCCGGACACGCCTTCTGTCCGCCGAATCGGCGGTAGTGCGTGGCCATGAACTGCTCGGCGGCTGCGCGGGTGGCCAATCGTCGGGGCCGGCCAAACACGGACTTTACGGAAAAGTGCGCTTCGAGTCGGCCGGTCCTGACGGCAGCCTGCAATGTCCGGATATGAACGCGGAGTTCCTGGGCCAGCTGAACGAGCGGCAGCAGCTCAGTCTGTTGCGCGTGATGTGTGACCACCGCGCGAGCCCTCACGAGGATTGGCGCCGGCACGGGGCGCAGCCCACTGTCCCACATGCGAAACGTGTTCACCGGCACGTCCAGGAGGCTGGCGCAATCTCGTTGTGAAAGGTCCGCCCGGTGATGAAGCTTCGCCCGCAAGATATTCTTGCAGGCGAAATCGGCGAATTCCTTAGGAAACTGGCGCGCCCGCCGCCCTTCGACAAGCTCAGGGCGCCCTGAGCCCGCCGAAGGGCGCGACTCGAACGCGGGACCCCCGGCTTAGAAGTTCGCCGGAAGGAGGCAACTGGGGGCAGCGGGAAACCGCTGCCCCCAATCGTTTCGGCCTCCTTCGATCACCCGAGGCAACCCGAGAACGCCGCGAGCCGCCTCCGATTGTCTGCCGTTTGTCAGTCGGAATCGGTAGGCGCGGCGCCCGGGCCGCAAGGCACGATGGGCTGCGTGTTCACGAGCGCACGCCCATCGACCTCCCGACGGATTGTGGAGGGACGTCACCGTGACCCTGTTGACTATCGCGGCCGTGACAATTCAGCGGGACGTCATGCAGAGAGCCCGAGCACGAATCGGGCGCGCTCAAGCCGGAGCATTTCGTACGGGCTCATGCACTTCACGCCAACACCAATGCAGGCATTGGGGATCTTGATCTTTTTGATCGACGGAGCCGCCACTTCGTGAGTGACGACCGTATGTCCGTGCGCGAGTGCATGCGCCACAAGGTAGTAGTCGGCGACCTGAAGGAATGTGTTCACGGCGGCAGGTTCGTAGCTCTGCGCGGTCGCCCAGGCGCTGACCGCGACGAGCGCAGGCAACAACGGCGCGTCAGGCTTGAGGAAGAACCCCGGTCCGCGGGCCGCCGCCCAGGTGGACAGCTCGTCGGCGCCCGCCGCGATCTCGTCGCCGACTTTCTCGATACTGAAGACCGCGCTGGCCGCGTTCGTCTCGATCAGCCAGTCCCAGAACGCCGGACAGAAGTCGAGGCCGTAGTGAAGGTTCTTGGCCTGAATGAACACGTTGGCATCGAGCAAGTACGCCATCAGGCCACACCCAAGCTATGCCCGAGCTCGCGGAACGTCTCGAGTTTCGAAAAACACAGCAGGCGGAAGGCATCCCGGTGTAGCGTCTGCCCCTCAAGTGTGCTGACCACCAGCGCACGTGCGAAGCGCTTGCTGACTCTCGCAGCCTGGGTAAGGTAGAAATCGCCGCCGCTCGCGTGTGGGATCGCCAGGAGTCGAGCGATCTCCTCGTCGTAGGCCTGCCACATGTCGTCGCCACTCACGGCACTAGCGTCGTGGAGGCGGCGTAGAATGACCAGCGTGCTCACCTTGAAGAATCGCGCCAGACGACTACATTCCTCCTGCAAGCCGGCCCGCTGGCGGTACTCGCTCCGAAGATTCTCGAGCGGCACCAGGAACTCGGCTGCTACCTGGTTGCACCAGATCTCGACCCGGTTCGAGGGCGCCGACGCTGGGTCGACGTCCGACAGCGCCGACTGTCCCAACCAGATGTGCGCAAGTTCGTGGGCCAGCGTGAACATCTGGGCGGCCTTCGTGTCTGCGCCGTTGATGAACACTAACGGAGCGAGGTCATCGGACAGGGCAAATCCGCGGAACTCCCTCGGATCCAATTTGCGCCGATTGTTGCTGCCGACCACGCCGCTGATCATCACGAGCACGCCCAGGAGATCTGCCTGCTCGATGAAGCGTCGGAGTGCATCGGTCCACGTCGGTATCCGGCGGCGTTCCTCGATGCTGAAGCCGAGCGCCACTCTCATCCGAGCCGCGGTCTCCCCGACCTCGCCGGTCAGCGCCGAAGAACCGACGAATGGCAGACGCTCCTCGCCTTCCGACCTGGCGAAATCGCGATACCACTCCTGACGCTGTTGGCAGATGTAGACCGTGTCCAGCAGGTCCGGACTGGGTCGGTTGACTCGGATACTGGCGAGGGTGCGGAAGTCGGGAATCGGCACGGATTCAACGGGCGGCTCCGCGAGGAACAGGAAGCCCATTGGCGCGTAGGTGGCCTTCGCGAACTTCTCCATTTGCTTCAGCGTCGGGTGCGACTCGCCCTGTTCCCAGGCCGGGAGCTGGGGAATCCGACGAGCCAGTGCCTCAAGCGAGAACCCGGCCCGCTCTCGCGCCCACCGAAGCAGCTCTGGCCGTACCTGTACGCGCATGACACCTGAATGCTACCGCAACTGCCGTGGCGCCGGCTGAAAATGCCGTTCTGACGGAGGCGGATGGTGTGACACCCGCGTCGCCGCAGTGCAGCCCGCGGATCGTACCCGTCCTCACGTCCCTGTGCAGAGCTGCGGACTCGATACGCTCGACAACGCGGACGGGCCCGCATCCGACGCGAAACCGCACCTTGTCACTCCGTGGGGTTATCATCACGATGTGAGCGAGAAACGGATGTCGGCGGTCGAGCGCCGCCGACGCGGGACGGCGTACCATGAGGCAGGCCACGCGGTCATGGCAACCATCCTGGGCTTTGTCTTCACGCGCGTATCGATTGAGCCAGTCAACGGGAGAGAAGGCCGCGTGACCTATCGCACTCCTCGATGGGTCACGAAGGGAAACGTGCTCGATCCCGCCGTTCGGCAATGGTTCGAAGCGAACATCATGTCGCAGATGGCGGGATTCGTCGCCGAACGACAATACCGGGGGCGAGGCGACCATATCGGCGCAACCGGCGACTACGCGTCTACCTACGAGATGGCCAGCTTGGTCAGCCTCTCGCGGAAAGAAGCCGCTCTTTACCTGGACGCACTCTTCGAGCGCACCTCAGTGCTTATGCGACAGCGCATCATCCGTCGCTCGGTGTCGGCTGTGACACGCGCGCTGCTACGAGCGCACAGTCTGACCCACCAGGAAGTGCGGAAACTCGTCGACGATGTGTTCGCATGAACCACACCTCGCCCGCGCGCGTGATGTCCCGGATTGCGTGATCCTTTCGACCGGCGCGCGATAGACTCATCGGTATGCGCGCACGCATCCATCGCGGAGCTGCCGAGATTGGAGGCACCTGCGTCGAGCTGGAAGCCGACGGAAGGCGCCTCGTGCTGGATGTGGGCTGGCCGATAACCGCGGTAGAGGGCGAGGACGTCGCGCTTCCGGGAGTCGCCGGTCTCGCCGACGGCATCGATCCGAGCTTGCTGGGCGTCGTCATCAGCCATCCCCACGCGGATCACTACGGTCTGCTCCCGAAGGTTGGCACGTCTGTGCCGGTGTACATCGGCGAACCGGCGTCGCGAATCCTTCGTGAGGCCGCGTTCTTCAGCCCCCTTGGCTTCGACCGTCAACCGTCCGGCTACCTGCGGCACCGACAGGTCTTCGACCTCGGGCCCTTTTGCGTCACCCCGTTCCTGAACGACCACAGCGCCTTCGACGCGTACTCCGTGCTCATCGAAGCAGACGGTCGGCGGCTCTTCTATACGGGTGACTTGAGGGCCCACGGCCGGAAGGCGGGCATTTTCGAGGAACTGCTGCGCCGCCCACCGCAGGATCTCGATGTGCTGCTGCTGGAAGGCACACACATTCGCGAGGATTCCGATGGCTCCGAACGCGGTCTAAGCGAGCGCGATGTCGAGGAGGCCTGCGTCGCCACGTGCAGGGCAACCGAAGGCATGGTTCTGGCGATGTTCTCGCCGCAGAACATCGACCGGCTCGTGACAATGTACCGCGCGTGCGTGCGGTCCGGGCGCGACCTGGTCATAGACCTCTACACGGCCGTTATCAGTGCCGCGACCGGACTGGACACTATACCGGGCGCCGCCTGGGACCGCGTTCGCGTGTATCTACCCCGATCGCAGAGGGCCCGGATCATCCGCGACCGGGCATTCGAACGGACCGGGGCAGTGAAGCCGCATCGGATCTACGCGGAGGAACTGGTTGCGCGGCGCGGCGAACTGGTGATGATGTTCCGTGGTTCGATGAGCCACGAACTGGAAGAGATGCGCTGTCTGGAAGGGGCCCACGCCCTCTGGTCGATGTGGCCTGGCTACCTCGGCGAGCCCTCCGGCGAGCGGCTGCGCGCGTGGCTGGACCGGCTCGGGATTCCGATGGTCATCCATCATGCGAGCGGTCACGCGTTCATCCCGGACCTTCAGCGGCTCGTCCGTGCGCTGGCGCCGGACCGGGTGGTCCCGATTCACTCCTTCGCGGGGGATCGCTTCGAGAACTTCTTCCCGCGCGTCGAGCGTCGGCGGGACGGGGAGTGGTGGGAAGTCTAGCGACTGTCAGAGAGGATCTCAGGATGACGGAGACGATCGACAGCATCGTGGGTGAGGTCGTCACGAACCTCAGCGAACCAGCAGGCCCGGCGCGCGTGCGTGACATGGATGATCTCGTCAAGCGTCTAAACGGAGCCGCAGAGATGCTGCGTCGGACACGTGCCCGACTTCGGGCACGCCCGGGCATGTCGTTTGCGGTGAACACGACCCAAGCGCAGGGTGAGACCTTGAAGATCTCGGTCCGCGTTCACGGGGTTGACTGCGGCGTCGTGGTCTTCGAGAAGGCTGGGAGGATGTTCAGGCCAAGCGGGAACTTCAAGAAACAGTGGAGTTCCCACATGACGATTTTCGACCAGAAGACTCTTGAATGGGGCGAAGCGGCTGTGGCTGAGTTTGTCAAGGCCTGCGGCTGCGAGGCCAACTCCAGAGACTACGGGGGACGAGAGTCCAGCATCCAGGAGCTGCTCTTCCGCGCGATGAACGAGGGCGGAACCAAGAATATCCTGCGCGGCTTTCGGCCGGTTCTCTTCGGCGGTGTTCCTATCCAGATTCCGCTGCCCGTCACGCCGCGCAGCAGAGCAGAGGAATCCGGCAGACACAAGGGGCACATTGACGTCCTCGCGCGAAGTCACGGGAGACTTGTCGTCTTTGAAGTCAAGCGTCCGAGACTCAAGGAGCCCAGTGGGGCCCTAAAGCAGGCCGTCACCTATGCCGCTGCGCTGGACTATCTGATGAGCCGCGAGGAACACCGGGCGGCTTACTGGCAGCTGTTCGGGTCGCGGCGGGGAAAGGACCACGTCCCTCGATTTTCCGCGGTCGCATTTCTAGACGTAGAGGGTGGCGCGAGCGAGGAAGACCTGACCGCCGAAATCAAGGAACTCCTGCTGAACAACAGCAAGGGGTACGACCTGATCGTCATGCTCTACCGTAGAGTAAGCAACGGCATCGAGGTCGTGCGCACGATATGTGGGAAGACTCAGTAGTAGCATCGCGGATGCGACGGGAGCGGCGCGAACGGCGATGCTCGCGGCCTGTCCCACGACCCTATGGCGAAGTCCCGCTCAGACTCCGGTCCGGGCCGCCGAGAGAACGCCCAATGGCGTCACGCTCGGTCGGGCTGAGCTGAACCCATAGTTGATACGGAAGCCCGACGACTTGCCCGACGGATGAAGCCATCTGCGACAACGTGAGGCCACTCGGGGGAACTCACCTCAATCACCCGTTGACGGTCGAATTCTCGACGGCGTATTCTCACATCGGCCAGGCAGTTGCCTCTCGGCAACCCTTCGCGTCGCCCGACGCGGAGCGCTGAACGTCATCGCCCTCAGGGCAGGCGTTCTCCCCCACTCACAATCGCCCAGACGCCGGCAACGCTGCGCGTTGCGGTCATTCGGTACCACGTCGCCGCCAAGGTGCGGAGTCACTCCCACGGCAGGCTGAACGCCACGCCAGGTGCCCCAGGGCCCCTTCCCAACACAGCCCGTTACCCGTTCACGGAAGGAGAAGCCATGCGCGATTTGGATCCCCCCGATTTCGGTTCTCGCGACCAGGGCAACGACCGACCCGCCCCCTGTCGAGGTGGCCGTACCGGTGCCGCCGAGCGCGAACGAGACGGGACGTCCGGTGACGCCCGGGACGTGCCGATGAGGCACCTGGATCTCCCGCGAGGTCCGGACCGGGAACGCGTGCCCGTGCGTAACCGCGCCTACGAACTTAACGGCCGTCAGAGCCGCACGCTCGCCACGGTCGGCGCGTTCCGCGTGGTATCCGCGCGCGACCTCCGCGAACACCTCGACCGCCCTGCTGATCCCCGGGCCGGCGACTTGCGGCACCTGCGCGAGTCTGGCCTCATTCGCACTACCCCGCTGGACGGGCACAGAGACCGCGTTGTGGCCCTGACGGAGACGGGGAGAAACCTGTTGGAGACGCGCCGGAGCGGTGGGCAAGAGCCCCGCCAAGCCTTCTACGCTGGCGTCCGGAAGCCACGCGAGCTCGAACACGACGTCCAGATCTACCGCGCCTACCTGAGGGCTGCGGAGCGCCTCACGGACAGAGGCGCGCGCCTCCGGCGGGTGGTACTCGACTACGAGCTGAAGAGTGATTACCAACGCTTCCTGCAGGAGGGGAATCGCAGCCGCGCCGACAGCGACGGACACTCCGATCGGGAAGCCCACGAGATTGCCGCCTGGGCGTTCGCGCACGAACTGCCCTACTTCGACGAGCAGGTCCACTTCCCCGACCTGCGCATCGAGTACGAAGACCTCGACGAGCGGTCTCGGCACGAGGACATCGAGGTCACGACGGTCCACTATCGCGGCGCCCACGCAGCTGCGGCCGCGCGGTCGGGCTTCTCGCGTTACAGCAGTGTGTCGGCCCGCATTTCAGCTCGTGGCGGCGGAGGCCGGGGCGGGGGCCGGCGCCACGATTCCCGGCTCGCGGAGGAGCTCCTGCTATGACGCCAGACGAACGAGTCGAAGCCGTCGCCAAATTCGGGTTCACCATGCGGCAGGCACGCTTCCTGGTGACGGTGACGCGCCACGCCGGCGTCTGTCTCCCGAGGCAGTACGCGGCCTTTGCCGGCATCACCTACGGCCAGAAGACGAGGGCCTTCTTCGGCAAGCTGGTGGCCCGCCGGTTCGCGTCCACGTGCAGGTGTCTGCACAACCGGGCGGTCGTCTACCACGTTCGCCACCGGGCGCTCTACCGAGCTATCGGTGATCCTCACAGTCGGTTCCGCCGGCCAGTGCCGGCGGCGGTGATCGTGCCACGCCTGATGCTGCTCGACGCCGTGCTGGCGGACCCCGAGATGGTGTGGCTCGTCGACGAAGTGGACAAAGTCGCGCACTTCGCCACGACCGCAGCGGTCGGCGTCGATTGTCTGCCTCATCAGGACATTTGCAGCCAGTCTGGGACTCGGGTCCGGTACTTTCCTGACCCCCTGCCGATCGGCATCGACACGGCTGGTCGCGCGGTGTTCCTCTGCCTGGCCTCGCCCTCGTCAGCGGGCAACCTGCGAGCGTTCATCAGACGCGTTGCGCCACTCCTCGACGCTCTCCCGGCGTGGACGCTGCGGCTCGTGCATTCTGCCGAAGACCACGCGGATCGCGCCTCGTACCAAGCCCTCGTCAACAAGGAACTGGAGACCATTTACGGCGCCGTCGGCAGTGACCGAGGGGACGTGGAATGCCAGGTCCTGCCGCACCGGTACGAGCACCTCTCCCCCTTGGTGGCTCGGCTGCTGGACCGCTGGCCCGCGCGCGGGGAGGGGGAACAGGTGGGGGAACAGGTCGGCACACGGCCTCGGCCCCCCTTAGGGCTTGAGGCGTCGACGCCATTCGATGCTCTTGACGCCGCAGGTTCTTCGACCGCGCCAGCTGGCAAGTCATTCTCCCTGCGACATGTTGCCGGCCAGCTCGACCGCCAAGGTTCGCGGCGTTCTTTGCCGCCAGTGCCCGGCGAGCACGGCTGCATAGACGCAGGTACCGGGGCGTGAGCGACCCCCCTTGCGCGGGGCCTCAGTGGCCCCGCCCCCGTCCCGGGGGTCGCTCACGCCCCGGCTTGCCGGTCATGTTGATGGCGCGAATGTGACGGTGTTTTCGTCATGCAATGCGCGCGACATTTGCCTTCTCGGCGACTCCACAACCGCACCGCTGTCGGCGCTCGTACGCGGGTCCCCGGACAACGCCGATGGCGTCGCACTCAAGGTGGCTGCGACGCCGTCCATGAGCCGTACTTCGACGACCTCCGAGCAGTGCGTTCAGCCGCGTGCCCGCCGTCACTCCGGATTCGATCATCCGTGAGCGCTTGGCCGCGTCAAGGCTTCGCTCGCTCCGCTCGCCGCCGTGGCGGCCTTGACCCGTCCGTCGCGCTCCCTTCAGGCCAGCAGTTATCGGAGCGACGGCGCGTTCGCGTCGCACTGGCAGGGAAGTGACGAATCCTTCCTGTGAGCGGGAAACGCCACCACATTGTCAGTGGGCTCAGTCGAATGCCAAAACTCGCTTCCCTAAACTCCCCTTCCCTCCCTGACTGCATGGACGTAAGATCCTCGCTTCATGACCGTCGCCGAATTCATTGCCAAGTGGCGCCACGTTGACCTGACCGAGCGCTCGTCGTCACAGACGCACTTCATCGACTTGTGCCGCCTCGTCGGGCATCCGGACCCCGTGTCGGCCGACCCGCAGGGCGAGTGGTTCACCTTCGAGCGCGGGCTTGTGAAATCGACCGGCGGCGACGGGTGGGCGGATGTCTGGAAGAAGGGGTTCTTCGCCTGGGAATACAAGGGCCGGCACCGCAACCTGGCCGCCGCATATGATCAGCTACTTCGGTACCAGGGCGCTCTCGAGAATCCGCCGCTGCTCGTAACGTGCGACACCGAGCGGATCCTCGTTCATACGCACTTCCCGAACACGCCGAGCGAGACGCGCGAACTGACGCTGGAGGGCCTCGCGGACTCAGCGCAGTTCTCGGCCCTGCACGCCGTGTTTCACGAACCAGACCGGCTGCGCCCAGCTAAGACCATCCGGGTGATCACGGAAGAGGCTGCGGCCCGGGTCACCGACGTGGCGCAGGCCCTTCGCGGGCGCGGCATCCCGGCCACCCGCGTCGCGCGGTTTCTCGACCGCGTGGTTTTCTGCCTGTTCGCCGAAGACATCGGCCTACTGCCAGAGAGGATCTTCACCCGGGTGATTGAGAACACCCGTCGGGATCCGCCGCGATTTCAGACGCTCGTCGGCAGCCTGTTCTCGGCGATGGCGACAGGCGGCGACTTCGGCGCCGACCGCATCGCGCACTTCGACGGCGACGTGTTCAAGGACGCCGAGGCGCTCGAATTGACGGGCCCGGAACTGGCGCAGCTCGCCAGCGTCACGGCATTGGACTGGGCCGCGATTGATCCCTCCATTTTCGGCACGCTGTTCGAACGCGCGTTGGATCCCGACAAACGTTCTCAGCTCGGCGCGCACTATACGAGCCGCGAGGACATCGAGACGATCGTTGATCCGGTGGTGATGGACCCGCTGCGCCGCGAATGGGCCGCGGCACGCGCGGAGGTGGAGCGGCTGCTCGCCGGCAAGCCGACGACGCGCCAGCACCACAAGGCCGATCTGGTGCTGCGCGAGTTCCTCGGCCGGCTGCAGGCCGTGACCGTGCTGGACCCCGCGTGTGGCTCCGGCAACTTCCTCTACGTCACGTTGCAGAAGCTGAAGGACCTGGAGAAGGACGTGATCGTCTTCGCCGCGTCGCACCATTTTGGGTTCTTCCCGGGTGTTGGGCCGTGGCAGCTTCATGGGATCGAACTGAACAAGTACGCGTTCGAGCTGGCGCAAATGACCGCGTGGATAGGCTACCTGCAGTGGGTGAAGCGAAACGGCTTCGGTCAGCCCGAGGAGCCGATCCTGCGGCCGATGACGACGTTCGAGTGCAAGGACGCCGTGCTCGATCTTCAACCCGACGCCGTCGTGGCGGAGCCGGAGTGGCCGGCCGCAGAGTTCATCGTCAGCAACCCGCCATTCCTGGGCGTGCGAAAGCTGCGCGACAACCTCGGGGACGAGTACGTAGAGGGCCTGTTCACGCTCTGGGAAAGGCGGGTGCCGGCGGAGGCCGACTACTGCTGCTACTGGTTCGAGAAAGCGCGAGCGCAGGTCGAGGCGGGCCGGACGCGGCGTGTCGGCTTGCTCGCGACGCAGGGGATTCGATCGGGTGCCAGTCGCCAGGTGTTGCGCCGGATCAAGGACGGTGGTGACATCTTCTTCGCCGTCAGCGACCGTGAGTGGATCCTCGACGGCGCCACGGTCCATGTCTCGATGGTGGGCTTCGACGGCGGCGAGCAGGCCGAGCGATCCTTGGACGGCCAGTCGGTCGGCTCGATCAACAGCGATCTCACCACCGGTGCAGACGTCACGAAGGCGGCGCGGCTGACGGCGAACGCTGGCATCTCGTTCATGGCCGACACGAAGGGCGGAGCGTTTGATGTCGGCGCGTCGACCGCCACCGCGTGGCTTCGCGACCCGAACTCCCATGGCCGGCCCAACAGCGATGTGCTGCGGCCGTGGGTCAACGGCCAGGACATCACGCGCCGCAGTCGTGGGATGTGGATCGTCGACTTCCCGCCGGGAACTACGCGGACAACAGCCTCGCGTTACCAAGAGGTGTTCGAGTACGTGCAGCGCGAGGTATACCCGGTTAGACGCGAGAACCGCAGGGCTGCCTACGCTGAGCGGTGGTGGATGCACGTTGAAGCGAGGCCAGAAATGCGGCGCGCCTTGGCTCCGCTTGGACGTTATCTAGGCTCGCCGCGCGTGACGAAGCACCGGCTCTTCGTCTGGCTGCCCCCAGAGGTGCTCGCCGACGCTCAACTCATCGTCTTCGCGGCTGATGACGACTACACGTTCGGGCTCCTCCACTCGGTTGTACACGAGATTTGGGCACGGGCGAAGGGGAGCCAACTCCGCGAGGAGGAGAGCGGTTTCAGGTACACGCCGACCTCGACTTTCGAGACCTTCCCGTTCCCGGAGGCGACCGACGCTCAACGGCTGGCTATTGGAGAATTGGCACGGGATCTGGAAGCGATGCGCGGCCGCTGGCTGAATCCCCCGGAGTGGACGCGGAACGAGACGCTAACTTTCCCGGCGAGCATTACCGGTCCGTGGCGCCATTTGGTAGAGGATCCGAACGCGGAGGGCATCGGCACGGCCAGATACGTGCAACTCGTTCCGACCGACGACACCGCCGCGCGGGCGCTGTCGAAACGCACGCTGACAACTCTCTACAACGAGCGGCCGACCTGGCTGCGGGATCTACACGCCGCGCTCGACGCCGCCGTGCTCTCGGCCTACGGCCTCCCGGCCAACGCGAGCGAGCAGCAGATGCTGGCCCACCTGCTCGCGCTGAACTTGCAGCGCGCCGGGTAGCAGTGGAGGACGGTCGATGCTTCTTGACACGCGCCGCACGATTGCCTTAATGTCGGCTCATCACTCCCGTGGCGCCCAGTCGCCACCCTTCACGCCGCCCACATCGGCAGCGTGGGTCGTCTCAAGCTGACCGCCCCAGGGCGCACCAGCGACCAACGACAACCTGAAGCAATTCGTGACAGCCGCAGGCCACTGCGACGAGTCCCTCGACACGAGATCTCGCCGCGGCGCCATCCGCCGGGCCGTCGATGCGTGCGCGCACATCCGCCCACGTGTCGACGTGCCCCCACTCCGGCGTGATCAGAGCGACGGCGCGACATCAGCTTCGCTCTGACTGCGCACTGAGGCCTCGCGGAACGCGGCCAAGATGGTCCCGTCCGCTTGATGTCCCACCGAGCCGGCCGTGTGCGGGTGCTCGACACGCTCCAGCATCCGCAACGGCGCCGATTGGCTCGCGAACCGATCCCGTTTCACGGTCGCTCGGCGACGTCCTCGTCGGGCGCCAGTGGTTCATGGAGGGACACCATGAGGAACGGCATGCACCTGGGTTCGGACCAAATCCAAGGCGACACGCACCTGGCCAACCGCGTGCCGCGCATCGAAGACGGCCTACCGCGTCGCCTGCTCACCGCGTTCGAGGTCGCTGAACTGGTGGGTTGCCACGAAGAGAGCGTGCGCCGCGCATACCTGAGCGGCCAACTCCAGCGCCAACGATTCGGCGTGCGGAGCTGGCGGTTCCATCCGACCGACGTCGAGGACTGGATCCGGCGAGGCGCTCCGACGAGAATCTCGTAGATGGGAAGAGACACGGCGGATGGTCCGCCGTGCCAGCTTGTCCAGAGGAGGAGCATATGGCTGTGCGAAAGATCTGCAAGCCCAAGGGCTGCAGGGGAAGCCCACGCTGCGAACATCCGTGGTGGTTTGACGTGATGTACGCCGGGAAGCGCTGGCGGATGCGCGTCGACGAGTTTGCGCTCGTTCGCGGCGCCACCGAGCCGCTCACGTCGAAGCAGACCGCGGAGCGCGTGTGGGAACCGAAGTTCCTGGCGGAGATCATGGCCGGGGGCGACCCACGCGTGAAGCCCGCTACGGCGCACAAAGCGTCGGAGACCCTGACGGTGTCCGACTTCCTCGACCGGTACTGTAAGAACTACGTCGAGGCGGAAGGTCTGCGCGATCCAGTCACGATCAAGGGGCGCCTCAAGGCGGTGAAAGCCGTCATCGGCGACGAACCGGTGAACATGCTGGAGAAGACCGAACCGATTCAGCGCTTCAAGGCATCGTATCGCCACGGGCATGCGATCGCCACGGTGAACCGGGCGCTGAGCACGCTGCGCGGCGCGATCAACTGGGGACGATTCCAGGATCCGCCGTTGCTGATGAACTCGCCCTTTCACCGTTTCGGCATCACGATCAGAACCAAGGAGGAAACCAAGCGTGATCGCCGGATCGGAATCGAGGAAGAGAAAGCGCTGCTCGACGCGGCGCTGGCGGTGAGCTCTGAGGAGCACAAGTGGGCCGGAGCAGCGATGCACGACCGCATCATCGGTGCTCTGGAGACGTGCTGCCGGCAGGGCGAGATGCTCCGCATCCAGAATCGACACGTCGACTGGGAGCGGCATCAGATTGCCATCCCCGGCGCCCACGCGAAGGACTCGGAGAACCGGCGGGTCCCGTTCGACCCACAGGGCCGGCTCGCGCCAATCCTGAGGCGCCGGGCCAAGTTGGCATCAAGCGCGTTCGTGTTCGGCAGCCCGGAGGGCGACTACCAGGATTCGTTCAAGACGGCCTGGGAATCGCTCTTGCTCCGGGCGAACGGCCACGACAGTAAGCGACCGAAGGAGGGTGGACGCGTCGATCGCGAAAAGCTCCGGCAGATCGACCTGAACTGGCACGATCTGCGTCACGAGGGCGCTTGCCGGCTCCTGGCTGACGGCGTCGACATCCGCACGATCCAGTTGATGCTCGGGCATGCCGACATCAAGCAGACGCAGCGGTACCTGAACATCACCGACGAAGAGCTCAGGAAAGCAATGACCGGAGTTTGGGAGCGTCGGCGGCAGTTGAAGGCGGTCGGATAATGGCGAGGTGCGACGGATTGTCCGTCGTTTGTCAGTCTCGCCCAATAACGCGAGACAACAGCGCGAGCTTCCAGAGGTCGGCACCCTTGCCGACTGCAGTCGTAAGGGTTTCAGTGGCAGCCACTTGCAGACCTGCGAGAAATTGGCGCGCCCGCCGCGACTCGAACGCGGGACCCCCGGCTTAGAAGGCCGGTGCTCTATCCAGCTGAGCTACGGGCGCCACTGAACGACGTTGCCGCTATTGTACGACGGATCGCAGGACCCACCCCGGGCGCAGTCAGACCCAGGCGCCCTGAGTAGCGTGCTGCGCACGCGTGGGCGTCACTACTTCCAGGGCACCTCAACACGGAATGCCTTGCCGTCGATGTCCTTGGCGGTCACGACCACACCGCTGACGCGGACGTTGCGCGGGCTGAAGGGGACGTTGTCCCGATCGGTGAAACGGCTGTGAGAGAGGCTGCGCTTCTCACCGTTCTCCATCCTCGGCACGGTGTTGGTGAAGTGGCTCGCCGGCCCGGCGGGCATGATCTCGGTACGCACCTCGAGCAGCGCACGGCCGGCGGTGTTGGCGACGATCACGTCGAACTGCCCGAGCGTCACCTGGATCTTGTCGACATCGCCAGTCGCCGCGCCGCCCCCGCAGCCCGCGGCGGCAAGCATGAAAGCGGCGGCGATGACGACACGTGTACGGTGCGACCGTTGCGGCATAGGTGGTGCTCCTCTCCGCGGATCTGAGGCGATCCGCTCACGCACGTGTCTCTGGCTCGGAACCGCGCTGGGGGGCTGACGCGCACATGGTGACAGCGTGGTCCCGGTGTTCGTAAGACCTGGCAGCCCGTGGTGCAAGTCCGTCCGCATTCGACCGACGCCTTTGCACCACGGGCTGCTGGCGACTTGACTGTAGGCCCCGGCGCACCGCGAGTCAAGCACACCCGGCAGCGCACCCGCGCATCCGCCCGGGACGCCCGCCCGGAGGCCGTTCTCGCGGCATCCCTGTGGTAGACTGAAAGTTCGGCACGTGGTGGGTATAGCTCAGTGGCAGAGCGCCGGACTGTGGCTCCGGAAGTCGCGGGTTCGAACCCCGTTACCCACCCCACTTTCCTTCTCCAACTCCTCCAACAACTTGGCGTCGTCGTCGAAGGCAGGAGTGTGTGGCTCGGGGGCATCGGAGTCCGATCTTGAAGGAATCTTGAAAGTCTCGCCAGTCTCTAGCCGCTTTGCTGCCTCAAGCAGCGCCTCAGGCTTCTGGTTGTCGTACCGCTCTGTCGTGACAATCGACGCGTGGCCTAGCAGGTCGCGGACCTGCGACAAAGGCACGCCCTTTTCAACCAGCCGGGACGCGTACTCGTGCCGAAGGTCGTGCCACCTGAAGTCGAGGACTCCGGCCGCCTTCAATGCTGCCCGCCAGGGTCGCTGGAACCAGCACAGCGGCTCTCCCGCT
>Ga0315286_10001961_pt1 | contig 18987 bp, 17 predicted proteins | sample YL17G10_0_MG_FD_205038 | JGI IMG/M metagenome (GOLD analysis project Ga0315286, IMG submission 205038) | Sediment microbial communities from Yellowstone Lake, YNP, Wyoming, USA - YL17G10_0 | ecosystem: Environmental > Aquatic > Freshwater > Lake > Sediment | place: USA: Wyoming | collected... | reverse complement strand
CAGTCCTAGATGACAGAAACATATCTTGGGTATATAATAACACCAGAATACTATTATCTCCCTCATTATGTGAAGAGACTTATGGCATGACAAATCTTGAGGCGATGTATCACGGGATTCCTGTTATTGCAAGCAACAGAGGAGGGATTCCAGAATCTACAGGTAGAGCTGCAATATTAATAGATAATCCCGAAGATGTAATTGAATGGAAGAACGCTCTTACTGAGGTATTAAGCAATAAAGAATTATTTGACCGATTACATAAAGAATCTTTAGAACGCGCAAATAATTATAATCTTGATGATGTTATAACACGATACGAGCTGTTTTTTAAAAAAATTACCACTTGAACTATTTTCATTTATTCTAGTCTTAAAATATTTTTATTCGCATATATTAATCAATGAATTATTTATAAAAATTACTCAGATCAATTGTTCTGATTAAACCTTCATGTATAGGGTATCGTTCTTCGAGTTCAACTTGTATATTATGACATCTAAGAGGGCTATTTTTTATTATAAAACTGACTTAGCAAAGCGTTGTAAGTAAGCCTTTAGGAAAAATCTAGATGAAATCTTAGGAGAACCTGTACAGAGCCCACTAGATAACAGAACTAACATTCTAATCCCATTGTTCTTGAGCACTGGACATCCTCGCGTAAGGCTTTTAAACCTTCAAATCAATTTTTTATTCTGATGAACACTCTTGACAAGGCTAAAGTATTAGGCGATGCTGGCAAGTATGACGTTTGTGGCGGTGAGATCTGCAAGCCCCCTGAGTTTACAGGCGGATTGCAGAATCTTCCTGGTATTATCAAGGCTAAGACTCAGAATGGTCATTTCTGCTCATTATTGAAGACTCTTTACACTAATTCCTGTAAATTTGACTGCAAGTACTGCGCCAACAGGGCTGGCAGTTCAGGCCCTGGCTGCCAGAAAAAGATTACTCAGTATAACCCTCCTGAGCTAGCAAACCTGTTTATGACTCTAGTCCACAAAAGGATTGTCACAGGGCTTTTCTTGAGCAGCGGAGTAGCAGGAGACCCTGACAAGACAACGCAAGGCATGCTTGACACTGTCAAGATTATTCGCCAGCGATATAATTTCAAAGGGTACATTCACTTCAAGGTGTTGCCAGGCACGAACTATGACTTGATAAAGCAGGCTTCAGAGTTAGCGTCAAGGATGAGCATTAATGTAGAAGCCCCTAGCAAGGCAAGGCTTAGCGAGCTGAGCAGCGTCAAGGAGATGAACACAGACATTATTAGGCGCCAGAGCTGGATTAGCAGGATGAAGCTGCGAAGCGGCCAGACAACCCAGATGATTGTCGGAGCTAATGATGAGACTGATTTGGAAGTCATGAAGATGGCTAAATGGGAGTATGAGCGCATGAGCCTGAGAAGAGTGTATTATTCTGCTTTCTCGCCAGTAAAGAATACTCCTCTTGAGAACAACAAAGCAGAAGCTCAGTCAAGAGCAAACAGGCTTTACAACACAGATTGGTTATTAAGAATTTACAAGTACAATTTCAAGCTTGTTAAAGAAATCTTAGTTGATGGCATGCTGCCAGACAAAGACCCGAAGATACTGATAGCAGAGAAGACAATCACAGAACCCGTTAATATTAATGAAGCAATTTATGAAGAACTGATTAAAGTCCCGGGGATTGGGCCTATTAGCGCCCAGAACATTATGCAGGTTCGCTTAGAAAAGAAGCTTGACACAAAAAACCTTGTTCAATGCGGGGTGATAATGAAGAGAGCATCTCCTTTTATCAAGGTGAGCGGTGAGCAACAAAAAACATTGGCTGTTTTTTGAGGTTTTTCTAAAAAGAAAAACCAGCAGAGAACTCTTATGGCTTTTGCTTAGTTTAACTTTAGAACAGTTTAAAACCATGAAAACTTTTTTATAAAGGTTCTATCATACAACTAATTTATGGACAAAAAACTATACACAACAGGAACATTTTTCTTAATAATATTTTTAGGCTTGTTATTAACTGCCTGCAATCAAGGACCATCACTGCCAGTAGTTGACGATAGCCAAGCAACAGCTGAGGGACTGAGCGCTGTTGTCAATGCTAACAATCAGTTTGCTCTGGAACTTTACTCAAAGCTTAATACTGATGAGAACAGCAACATCTTTTTCTCTCCTTATAGCATCTCAACAGCTCTTGCTATGACTTATGAAGGGGCAAGAGGCCAGACGGCAGAGGAGATGCAGCAAGTATTCCATTTCCCCGCAGACGAAAATGTGAGAAGGCCAGCATTTGCAAGAATATACAATTCATTAAACTTAGGAAGCAAGGATTATAAGTTAAGTACAGCAAATGCTTTGTGGGCTCAGAAAGACTATGCTTTCTTACCAGAATACTTAGGCTTAGTAGAAAAGTATTATGGGGGAAGGACCACTAACCTTGATTTTGTAGGTGAAACTGAGAAATCTCGAGAGATAATAAACGCCTGGGTTGCAGAGCAAACTAATGACAAGGTAAAGGACATAATCCCTTCAGGAGTTTTAGGGCCTTTAACACGCCTAGTGCTTACCAATGCTATTTATTTCAAAGGAACCTGGGTTAAGGAGTTTGAGAAGAAAGATACTCATGATGCTTCATTTAAGATAAGCCCTGAGAAAACAGTTACTGTTCAGATGATGGTAAGAAATGACGAAGACGCTAAATTTAATTATGCAGAGACTGATGAGCTTCAAATCCTTGAGATGCTCTACAAAGGAGAAGAGCTGTCCATGCTTGTTTTATTGCCAAAGGAGCCTGATTATAATTTAAATTCAATTGAAAAATTGCTTACAGCAGACAACCTGAACAAGTGGAGAAGCATACTTAAAGAGAGAAAAATCGATGTGTATATGCCTAAGTTCACTTTTGAAACCAAATATTTCATGGCCGACACACTGGCTGAGATGGGCATGCCGACAGCTTTTGATCCTGATAACGCAGACTTTTCAGGAATGGATGGCACAAGAAATCTTTTCATCAAGGCTGTAATTCACCAAGCCTTTGTGGATGTTAATGAAGAAGGCACAGAAGCTGCAGCAGCAACTGTCGTTGTTATGGAAACGAAAGCTATGATATCAAATGAATTCAGGGCAGACCATCCGTTCATTTTCATAATCCAGGAGAGAGAAACAGGCAATATCTTGTTCATAGGAAGAGTGGTTGATCCGACTGCTAAATAATTAGTCAGCAACCTCAAACTCTACTATGTTGCCATTGCCGTCATATGCTTGTATGGTTTCTGCAGAATAAGGCATTCTTATTATCAGGTGGACCATGCCTTTTTTTGAGAAAGAATGCAAATCAGCCCTGCTTGGCCTATTGCTAGCTCCGGGATGACTATGTACACTGCCAACAATTCCACTAGTTATTGGCGGGTCCAATTTGTAAACAGTGTATGAAGGATTGGCAAAGTACTCCTGGTACGCTAATCCGTGAATCCTCAGAACCTTCTTGCTTACTTTTCCCTCGAGAAAAGCAATGAACTCTTTTGGAAGAGTCTGATTAGCCAGCTCAACAATGCCATCAATTACTTCCCTCTCAATTATTACCTTGTCAAATTCAAACTTGTCAAGCTCGAAAAAGCTCTTGAACCATTTGCCTATCCTTTTCCAGATGTTCATTCCAGCTATTAAGAATAAAGTTTATATTAATATAACTATCCCTTTGATTGAAAATGGGTTATTACGACGAAATCTCAGCAGGATATGAAGAACTGCACAAGGAAGAGCAGCTTAAGAAAGTAAAAATAATCCTAAACAAGCTGAATCTGAAGAAAACAGACAAACTGCTTGATGTGGGCTGCGGGACAGGATTGTACCTTGACCTTTTTGATTGCGATGTCACAGGAATTGATCCTTCTGAAAAGCTGCTTGAGAAGTATAATGGTCCGCACCAGGTAATCCTGGGCAGTGCAGAAAGCCTTGACTTCCCTGGCAACTCATTCGACATAGTGATGAGCATCACAGCAATACATAACTTTGATGACGTAGGGAAAGGGCTGAAAGAGATTCAGCGCGTAGGCAAGGATAGGTTTGTATTTAGCGTGCTTAAGAGAAGTCCCAAGTATGGTATAATAGAGAAACTGATAAATGAGCTTTTTATTGTTGACGAAAAAATTGAGGAAGACAAGGACTATTTGTTCTTTACTCATCGCAAAAATTAAGTTAGCACCTAATTTTCGGGATATTAAAAGACTTTGTCTTTTCCTACAAAAACATTTAAAAGACCATTCCTTCCTCTCATTCTAATGGGCTCTTAGCTCAGTTCGGTAGAGCACCACGTTCGCAACGTGGGGGCCGCGGGTTCAAAAACAAAATCAGAGATTTTGGTTTGCCCAAAACTTTGTTTTGATGCAAATCCCGCAGAGTCCATGAGTGGTTGCGGTCACTTTTTGGGGGACAGTTGTAAGGATTGTCCACTAATTAGTGACTCGCAGCTTTTCTTGTTTGTCGACCATAACGTGACACCATTTCATGACACGATTTATAAATCATGGGACACATTAGGGAGTATATGACCGGCAGAATCATTAACAAATACGGCGAGATCGAGATTGACCCCTGCAATGTCAAAGCACATCACGAAGCTTGGCTTCGCCGAATTGGTTTTGAAAGCCAGAACATTGATCTTCATTCATTTAAGGAGATTTCTCCAAAAGCCAGCGAATCAATAACAAAATACATTCTTGATCTTCACAATGGCAGAAACCTTGCAAAAGGCACAAGAAGAGGTAGAAGAAGCTATAACCACCTAACAAATTCTCGCATGAGATTAAACAATATTATCAGGATCATGGAAACTAGGTGCAAGAAGGGCTTGTTTGATTTGACTGAAAATGACGTTCTAACAACTTTCAACGCAATGAGAGACGGCACATTACCGAATAAGTTTGGTAGGCCACATCTCTGTGTTTCTAGCTATGCTAAGGCTTTTATGGCCTTCTGGAAATGGCTCATGAGAACCAAAAAGCAAGAAGGCATTATTTTTCAGAACATAACTGAAAACTTAGACACGAGTGCAGATAGAAAACCTAAATGGAGCTATTTCACATTACAAGATGTTGAGAAAATGGCATCAGTAGCTCCATCATTTTATTACAAGGCTTTAGTTTACTTTCTCTTTGACAGCGGAATAAGAGCTCCAAAAGAACTGATGAATGTAAGAGCAATGGACATAACGCCAGTACCAAACTCTCAGTATTTGTTCTTGAATGTTAGAGCAGAAACATCAAAGACCTTCGGCAGAAAGATCAAACTAATGATTTGTTCTGATATTATCAAACAATACATGGAAATGTATAACAAAAAAGGACAAGACTTCCTATTCCCCACAGGATACGTGCCAACGCACAGAGTAGTGGCTAGAATGGCCTACAAAGCCCTAAAAATAGGCCAAGAATACAAAGCATCAAGCAGAAAAACATTCGTAAAACAAGGAGTAAGCCTCTACGACTTCAGACACAACAGCGTATGCCACTACCTGCCAATATACCAATCAGAAAACCAAATGAAATACCGATACGGATGGAAAAGCGCAGAAATGATCCACTATTACAGCGAATTCATGGGAATGAAAGACACAATAACAGATGAAGACATGCTTGTGGACACCACAAAAGCAGAAATCCAACAAATGCTGCAAAAAGAACAACAAAAAGTTGCAATACTACAAGAACAGCTAGCATGCCAGAGAAAAGACACTGATGACCGGATAAAGCAGCTGGAAGCATTGATGCTTCAGAAATTCGCTGACCACTTCTAGAAAATAATTTTTTAGGAGGCTTTTTTTATGAGCAAAAAAGGATTTGATTTTGAAAGTCAAAAAATGGACATACATATCATACTTGACTCAGACAAGGGATTATTCTTTGGGAAAAAACTAGATTTTTATGACAAAGAATATCTTAAAGGGCAAGGTTATGTTGCTTGTTTTTTTGTTCCAATAGGAAAAATTAGACAGGAAGAAGTTTGGATGTTGCCATCACCACCGGAATCTTTAGTTCACACTTTTCTTGTAAGAAACATCAGGGATGAATTATTAAAACTTACAAAAGAAGTGCTTAATTACAAATCGAGAGATCCTGATATTATTTTTCAGAATAACCAGTCACAGATAGTTGCTTTAGAAATAGAAACAGGAAAGAACCTAAAAAAGCACAAAGCAAGATTAATTGAGAAATTCATAGAAGCTAAAATAAAATATGGAAAAAACTTATTCATAGTTCTCACAGATAGCAATATGAAAAGAAAATATAAAACACTATTCCCGAACATAAAAATATTAGTCAGAACTGATCTGCCTACTTTTTTTAAGAGCCAAATAAAATAGTATATAGATTATATATAACGGGCAAACATCAAGCCTATGAAAGCCCAAAAAAACGCGGAACTGGGCATAATTCTGGCTCTTCAGAGGCTCTGCAAGGATTTAAAAATGTTCAATAAGTTATCCTACTTTATCTTGAGCCATCTATTGATTTCCTTATCAGCAATTTGACCAGGAAAAAGTTGTTCGAACATGCCACCAATATTTTTTCTGAGATTATATGTGTTAGCTGCTTTTGAATAGGCGCTCCATCCTTCAAAAATCGCATAAGCATCATCGTAAGTTGAATGGCCTGACAGATAAGCTAATTTTATTTTCATGAGTTTCTTTCTTATAATTCTAATATTGCTTTTTTTCAATAGCCTATGATGGTAATAATTTCTAAATCCCAAGAAGCATACTCCTCTGTTTAGTTTTAATATTTTTGATTTGTCAGGGTGCAGCTCCAGAAGCAAATATTTCTTTAGAAAAAGGTCAATCTTAAGCTTATACTCTTCAAGCAAATCATATGAAGAGCTTAGGATGACAAAATCATCAACATACCTTATGTAATACTTGACTTTTAATGAATGCTTGACGTATTGGTCAAGCTCATTAAGGTAAACATTAGCGAAAAATTGGCTTGTCAGATTGCCAAGAGGCATTCCTTTACCCGCACATTTGGTTTTATGGTTTGAAAGAATTATCCTGATTAGGCTAATCAGTCTTTTATCATCAATCCTTTGCTTAAGAATATTTATCAGTGTTTCATGGTCTACAGTGTCAAAATAATGCCAGATGTCTGCCTTGAGTATAAAGCATGCTCTCGTTTTATTTCTTGAGACTTTTCTTTTAAACTTGTTAAATCTCGCTATTGCTTTTAGCACACCTTTCGTTTTCCTGTTAGCGTAACTGTCACAGATGAATGTCTTTTCAAACAATGGCTCTATTATATTGCATATTGCATGATGCACTACTCGATCTCTGAAGTCTGACTTGCTGATGACTCTCGTTTTAGGGTCTCGCAGGATGAATGTTTCCAAGGGCTTTGGCATGTAAGAATGAAGCAAAAGCTCTGTTCGCAGCATCAACAAGTTTTCTTTCAGGCTTTTCTCAAACTCAATAACATAAGGCTTGAGCGTCTTGTGTTTTCTGGCTTTCTGCCATGCCAATTCTAGATTCTGGTAAGCACAGAGCTTAGAATACAAATCATTATTAAATGCCTTACTTGTGCATGGGTTATTCGAAACGAACCGCGCATTATTGTTGAGGTTGTTGTTGCTGTTAGCATTGGAATTGTTGTTGTCGTTGTTGAGAACCGCCGAGCGCAACTCTGTTGTAGCTCCCTCACCTATAACATGCACTGCTGCTTCATTCCTGTCGCAGCTGTATTTCATAATCACACCAACCTTTGTAGGCATGACCCTGATGAGAGGACGTGTAGCCCAAGCACTTATTCATCACCTAGTAAAAGAACCGCATCTCCAATTTTAAGGATGGTTCTTAAAACAGCGCAAAATAATATTGTTTTCTTGCGTTTTCAAAGGTGATGGTAAGGCAAGAAAAACAAGAAAGAAGAAACAATATAAATATATCGAAAAAAAATAATTTAATGCGACTATTTTTCGGCGCGGCGCCTTACGGCGCTAAATTATTGGGCTACTTTCCCGAAACGAACCGCGCAAGATTGAAGAGGCTGTTGCGGCTGTAAGCATTGGAATAGTAGTTGACGTCGTCGAGAACCGCCGAGCGCAACTGGTCTTCAGACGTATTATCCAAAACGTAGAAGCCCATTCCTTCCTTTCTGCCAGTTTTATCAAACCAAGTATCAACATACTTAGCCAATAAGTCCTTGTTGCCGTTCATCAGAGCAAGCCAGCCCTTATGAGCCTTTGCCTCTTCACGAGTCAAACTCTGGTTGTATTGGACATTTGGATCTTTGCTGTCAAGCTCAACGCCTTCAAAAGAATCATAGTCAACAGGCATAAAAGACTTATCGAACTTTGGCTTAATGTTCTTAAGCTGTTCACAAACCGGCTTGACCTTGAAATTTGTGCTATGCGCCTTGTAAGCGATGCCTGTAACAGAATCAAGATAAGTGTTAAACAATTGAGCGTTCTTACCATTAGCTTCGTAGTCAGCAAGCCTGGCTTCAATATTATCTTCAAAAGTAAAAGGCTCCTTGCCTTTGTCCTTTAAAGCCTTAATGCCCTTTGCATAAGTATCAGCATCAATGACTGAGAAACTCTTGTACTTTAGCTTTGCTTCAGTTCCCTTTTTATCAGCAGGAACAGCACCAAGCTCTACACGCTCAGAAAGCACTTTCTCCTTGTAAACTTTATCTTTCCTTGCCTGCTCTGCTGCAAAGAATGCATTAACATCCTCAGCGCTTCCAGGAAGGCTATCCTCGGGAAAATTATACTGTTCAACCATTACTTTTGTGTCAATTGCCATTTTCAAAAACACCTCTAAGTCTTTTTTATGATTTTTAGAAGATGAAACCTTTTATTCATCCCCCAATAAGCACCATTATGTGAATACTTATTTATAAATCTTTCGATTTTTTAACCACTATTCAGTAATAAATGAATTTAACACAAGAACCACATAAAGAACATTTCAAAATAAATATTCCTTGACCTCTAATTAATGAAAAGTCTATTACATTCTCCGACATACAATAATTAATCAGACAAACCTTTCCAATTCAATATGGAAAAACACCAAATAACCCTCGACGTGGAAAAATTTAAAGAGATAATTTTATATAGCTGGCATTTGATACCTCTAGACAAACAAGCGGAGTTAGTGAGCATCGGGATTTATCCAACAAGGACTGTCCCCAGGTAATTGACCGCAAACGCTCACCTTCGCAGAGTCCATGAATGAAGTTTATGGGTCTGCGACTCAAAAGCAAGAAGTTTTTGTTGCCGCAGATTCAATGGGGTTGTAGTGTAGCTTGGTATCACCCGTGGTTCGGGGCCACGTAACCGGAGTTCGAATCTCCGCAACCCCATCAGATTTTTGAGAAAAATCTGGTAAAAATAATTAGGGCGGGATAGTCCTTTCATGAAATCCCGCTCCATACATGGGACTAAGCGAACACAGTGAGCGCATGTCGCATTTTTCCCTCAAGGCTTGCTTGCAAGGCTTGGTGGTAATCTTCCCAACCCCACTTCTTTTTTAAGAAAATTTTATATACTCAGTTCTTCAGGATTAGTATTTGGCATGATTAACAAGATTATTAACCGTAACGACCTGTTCCCAAAAGTCTTGGTTAGTGTGAGAGCTCCTGTTTCAGTCCTCGGGGTAAATGAAGTTAAGGACAATATTGGCGTTATTGACTGGCACATGCCGGTGAGCATTAGGCCTATGAAGTATTCTATTAGCGTCAAGAGTGATGATAGCCTTAAGAAGATGATTAACAGGGCAGGTAATTTTGTGGTTAATTTCATGCATGTTAACCAGGAAAGCATAGTCTTGTCCTGTGAAAAGCATGATTGCTTGTTTGTTGACTTGTTTGAAAAAAACAATCTTAGCAAAGCTGATTCTGATTATGTTGAGAGCCCGAGGATAAAAGAGGCTAAGGCTGTTCTTGAGTGCGAGGTTGAGCAGGAGCTGGATAGCGGCGGCCACACTATTTTCATTGGCAGAGTGGTTGGCCCGAGGGTTTAATCAAAAATTTTATATATGATTGGGTGATTTATTATATTTATTCGTGTTGAATAAAAAAAATAATTGGTGATTGGCATGGCAGATTTTAACATAAAGTCAAAACGTGATGAAGAAATTGAGTCCTTGGCAATGAATTTGCGAAGGAACAAGCTTGCTTCTTCTGATTCAGAAGCCAGGAGAATGGCTGCAGAGATGCTTACCACTGGCAAGAAAGTCCAGGATGATTTTGCTGAGAGGGAGAAAAGGATTTATGGCGACCAGAGAAGGACTCCCGAGGTCGAGCTGGCCCATAAGCAGATGGAGCAGTTAGCTTCTAATATTGCGCAGGGAAAGTCTAATGTAAGAATTGATATTCCTGAGCTTGATGAGAACAGGCCTCTTAGAGATATTGTCGGGGGTGATTCTGATTATGAAAAAGAGGATGATGAGGAAGTCACGGTAAAGGAAGAGCCTCAGGTAGAGGTTCAGGAAGAAGCTGGCGAGGAGGCTGGTGAAGAAGGAGAGCCTGAGGAAGTAGAACCTGAAGAGGAATCTTCTGAAGAGCTTGTGGTTGATGAGGAGCCGGGTGATGCTGGCCCTGGTGATGCGCCAGAAGAGCCTGTGCAAATTGATGAGGATGATGGCTCAGATGATGGCGGTGGTGAGGGTGGCGATGACGATTCAGGAGATGACTCTGAAAAAGAACCTGCTGATGCTCCTATTGACGAAACTGAAAAGGAAGAGGCTTCTGATGAATGCGAAGGCCCAATCGAGGGAGAGCCTGATTTTAGCGTTAAGGAGCTGGGCAATGGCGAGCAGTTGCGAAAGTCAGAAGAAGAGCGCAAGGCAGAAGTATCCAAGATGCCTGAGTCAAGTATTGACCTTAGCAACATGTTCAATGTGAACAAGTAATTTTTTCTCTTTTTATTCTTATTTTATTTTTTTAGCCATTAGCTGAAATCATACCTTCCCGTATCTATGACTACTGTCTAGTGGTTAAAAACCAAAAACTATTTAAATGGCAGTATACACAATATGCAGAAAAGGGGGATTTATTATGAACAATAAAGCAAGAGCATTATTATCGGCAATCTTTATCTTAATAGTCTCAAATCTAGCCAGCGCATACATCATCAGGGATGTGCAGGCTGCGAGACAAGCTGAATTGGATAGCTTTGAACAATACAAAACAGATTTTATCAAGTTCAATGACCTGGAAGCTTTCTCACCGTTTATTAGCGAGAGAAACCTAGCCTCAGAGTTTGGTTTTCACCCAGCAAGCTATTACTATGTGCCGCCTAATGTCCTTGCTGCAAAATATAATCCTCCATTGCAAGGCGTTGCTTATTCCACATCAACCCGAGGATACACTTCAAGCCTTAACCAGCCATCAGCAGTGAAGTATTATGGTGAGCAAATTAATGGCAGGTACACGGGCTATATACCGAGCAAGGTTGGCAGCACTTATTTTGACCACCCGCAAATGAATGGAGGACAAGACTACTTGCTAAATAGTTATCAAGCAAGCACTTACCCATATTCCTCAAATGATTATTCGACTGATTATTCTTCTGTTTACAGCTCTGATTATAATGGCTATAATGATGGCTATGACTATAACGAACCAGCTTATTCAGGAACTTCTTTTTCCGGAGACAATTATGGCATTTATGCCAATTCTGGTCATGACAATTCTTATTCAAACTATGCCTATGGTTACGGCTATGGTAATTACCAAGACCTCGACTCCTATGACACAAACACAGGAGAGCCAGCATTCTATGCAAGAATTGCAGAGCGAACCACAGGCGGATTTTATGTTGTAGGATATTACTAAGGAGAAAAAATAAAAATGGAAGCAAGGCAAAATTCGAAAAGATGGTTATCGAAAGTAATTATCTTATTTATCTTATTCATAATTGTTTTTTTAGCAAGTCCAATTTTTGCTACTGCAAATATGGTTGATACCTACAGTTACTCATTTACTGGTTATTCATTCGGAGGTTCTGATTCTTACCAGTATGACAGTATGCCGCAAGGAGCAATTTATCCAGTTTATGAGTACTATGCAAATGATAATTATGACTCAACCTATAATGATGGCTATTATGGAGATTACAAAATGCCAATTGTTATGGGACCTTATCCAAGGCAATACCTTTGGCACCCAGATTCAGGAGAAACCCCATATACTGATTTTGTTTATGATGATTTTCATGGCTATGATAGCTTCATAGGATATAAAGACCTTGACATTTTTTATCCTGACGGCCGTGTTGAAGTAATAAGAAACCCTAATTCAGGAGAATTGCCAGCCATTGACAATCCAGAAGGTTATGGAACCTTCGGAAGCCATGTTTATGGCACCATACCAGGGCCTAATGGAACCTGTTTAATGTATAAAAAGCATTATGGCGACGATCATGAATGGGATATACAAACCTATAATTACAATTACGGCTATTATGCATCATCCCTTGCTTACAGAAAAACACCAACTCCTACCCGCACATGCCAGCCAAGGAGTATTTGTCAATTAACTCATAATTGCTGCTAATAACCGAAAAGAACAAAGGAGGAATTGAAATGGTAAACCCAATGGAACTTTACGAAATCGATGAATCATTACGAGGCAGTCCGAGCGTAAACAGGTTATTGGAATTCTTACAGGTGTATTATGTAACCAGAAAAATGAATGACACATTCCATGTTAGCGTAGATGAAACGCCAAAAATTGTTGTCAGGGAAGGTAGTAGGGGCATAGAAATCTGGCCTAAAGATGGACCTGTGTATAATGTTATTTTTGGCAACTCTCACAATCTTGAAGAGCTTTTGAAAAAAGGTGTTTTAATACCAGGCAACAAGTTTTTTACTCATGACAGTTACCAAAATAAGCCCTCGATTTCTTTCCAGATTGCAGATGATCAGGATAGAAGACTGAGAAAATTTGGACTATATAACCTAATAATGTATGGCAGGAAAATTAATATTTTTCTAGAGCCAATCAAAAGTGAATAACTCAGAAAATTTTTATTTTTAATTTCTTCCTTCGAGGAACTTCTGCATTTCATCAACAAATTCTTTAGCATGCTTGAAATACTCGTCGAATTGTGAGCCGCTCACCTCAACTATCTGGCCGTGAAGTATGGTCCTGGAAAGGTGATAGAATCTTCTCATAGTATCGGCATATTTCTGCTTTAGCAAGCCTTTCTTCACCATTTTATCCTCTAGCAGGTCAGCAACATGGCTTGGGCTTGGAGGAACCTCGTTCAGCTTCATAAGCGATGCATGGGCAGAGTCAATAACAGCCCAGTACAAGTCAAGAATTGCCTGCTTAATGTGCCACTTGGAATTATGCAGGGTGATCGGCGCTTTGTTAAAATAATTCCACATGCTCTCAGGGCTGGGCCTAATCCTGCCTTGATACAAGAGAATCTGCAATGGCTCAAAAAAATCAGAGTCAATAATAGGAACACCGTCCCTGAGTATGTTGACTGCAACAGGGTCTCCTGCTCTTACATACTCCCAGAAGCTAGTGAATTTCAGGGTTGTGACATGAAGCTTTTGCGGGTTAACCTCTGCCACTATCTTTTCAACAATCATTCTGTAAGCCTGGACAAACTCCTGGTCCATGACTATGGTTATATCGTCAACAATTATGAGTATGTCAATATCTCCCTTGGTTTCCTGCTTTTTTCTTGCAGTGCTGCCAAAGAGGACAATGGCCTTGATGAACTTTGAGAATTCCTTGTAAACCTTCTTGCTAAAAGCATAGGAAATGTCAATTACATCCTTGGAATAACTATCAGAAACCTGTTTCTTCCTCTTATGGATATCAAACTCCACCTATTCACCTCTCTTTAAAGTAATGATAACTCTTTTATTATATTAAGCTTTCCCTTTTTTAACAATTAGGGATTGATAATACTCTACTTCTACTCTAGAGGCACTTCTGACCAGAGCCTCCACTCATTGCTCGGAGCATATGCTCCTACAATATAAGTTGACGGATTATGATAACCAAAATGCTGCTCGTGCAAACTCCTGAAAGTAGGCGTTCTTGTGGTGCCATATATAGGGCTGCCCATCATTGCCCAGGTATCTGACATGATGCTCCCAGCATTAAAGCTTCCTGCTTCTGCAATAAAATCCTTAAGCCCAGCTTCTTCCATTGACTTAATGAATTCCTTCATAGGAACATTACCTTCTCCAGGAGTCAGGTGCTCATCATCATACCCAAAATTATCTGCTAAGTGTATATGGCCGATGATGCCATCTTTTGCAAGTTTCTTGGTCTCTTCCAAGAGCCAGTTGTTAAAACGCTTATCCCTCGCCTTAGGGCTCTCATCACCCTCTTTTTGAAAGTGCTGCCTCCAGAGGTTAAAATGGCCAACATCCAAGGTTGCCTTGATGTGCTCCTTGGCTTTCCTCTTAGCTTCCTCTTCTGAAAAGCCTTCTCCCATGAGCTTTTCCTGCATTTTTTTCCTTGAAGTTTCAACAATCTTTCGTATCTCGTCAGGATGGCTTCCATAAGCACTCGGGTCCCAGTTCTCAGGAGCAACATACAGTGATTCCTTAAGTTCTTTCTGATGAGCTTCAGTATATCTCATGGCAGTCATTCCAAGCCTTGCAATAGTATCAGCAGTCTTATCTGTTCCGTATTTATCAAGAGTAGTCACCCTTTTCATTCTGTCAAGAGCTTCCCTTGCTCTTGCATCAGCAGAGGCAGAGCCTTCATGCACATAACGCATCTGGTCGTCAAACTGCTTGATTTGCTCTGTTAATAACTCTGATGGCAACTTATTCTCAGGGGCTACTAAGTCCTCTCTTATAAGATGTTTTTTCCTCATGATCCTCCATCGCTCCTCAGGTGACATTTTTCCTTCTAACTCATTATAAAAATCTAACGCCCTTTGTGCAGCATCACGCGATTCTTTTATTTGTTCATAATTCTGGGCATAATAAAGCGATTGCCCTTTTGATTGCGAAACATGGTCTGCAAGTTGCGACTTAAAGAATAGTTCTTCAGGAGTGATTTTCTTCCCGTTTTTTTCACTCAGTTTCTCAGCTTCCTTCTCAAAATACTTAAAATCTCTCTGTTCGATGTCAAAATTAGTTTTGTTTGGGTTCCAGACAGGCACCCTGTCAAACAGCCTTTCAATCTCTTCACGATTATCTGAAATCACCCATTCTCTTTTTATGGCATTGCCTTTCATATCAACCCAGTCATCAGATTCTATCTTATTGCCTTTGCTGTCAGTTTCCCCGACAAGTTTTTTATTAATGACCTTTTCATATTCCTTTGCTGTATAGAATTTTGGCTCAAAAACAAACTGGTCCCTTCTCACAGCAGTAAGGTCACCTGTCTGGCCGTCAACAACCATGATAGGAGTTTTTTCTTTCTCACCTGGAAAAGCCTCAAACCTTGCGCCTTTTAGCTCTGTCATTGGCCTCTGCCACTCGCCTACATGGAAAACTATAGCTCCTCCCTTGGTTGCTTCTGCTGCGAAATGGATAGCCTTCTCAATCTCAGTAATGGCGTTCTGCCTTATCTGCTCATTAAACCCTTCTTTTCCAAGGCCAGCAAGCCCTCCTCCGTGCCAAGAAGCATGAACACTGGTCTTAATCTCATTAATCTCAGCTAATCCTCGAATGTCTTCTCTATCCTTCCTGCCAAAAGCTTCAGGCCCTGGCTGCTGAGAGTTGGTTTTTCCCTGGCCAAGAAAGCTTATTTCTATTTTGCCAGCGCCTGATCTTATCTTCTCATTAAAAGCACTCACCTGATGAGCCATAGGATTAGTGCTGGTCCCTATTTCCTGAGGGCCAAGCCCGCTTGTCTCCAAGGGCATGCCTGGCTCTGGAGGAATATCTGCCGGTGCAATATGCCCGTAATCCCTGTCCAATGAATGATAATACTCTGAAAAGATCATACTTGATAGTCACCTTCTCTCGTCATAATATTAGCATCCTTTGCTTTCCTGCTTATCTGGTCAATAACAGCCAATTCCCTTGCGAGATAACTTGACTCTGCCTTGTCCTTGTAAAAATCATCCTTTCCAAATTTTTCAGCATGGTACTGAACCAGCTGTATAAATTCCTTGTCAGATTCTGTGAGCGCTCGCCTGCCAGCTTCGCCGGCAATTGCCTCAAGCCTATTCACCACATTATAATTAGTGATATCATAAAAGTTCGGGTTGCCGCGGGAAATTTCCTCAAAAACCTCACCATAGGCCCTCTGCCGAGGAACTTCTTTTCTCCTGCCTTTTTTCTCCTCTTCCTCAATTGCTTCCTCAAGGCTTATTGTTTCTGCTTCTCTTTTCCTGCGAATCTCCTCTAATTCATCAAACCTTTTCTTTTCTTCAGTTGCCAGCTCTTCTATCTTATCCTCAATCTCTTTCCTCGCAGCCCCTATCTCTTTTTTTCTCTCGGTCTCAAGCTGGTCCAGCTCTTTCTTTTTCTCATCTAGCTCTTTCTTCTTTACTTCAAGCTCTTCTCTTTTATCTTTCTCAAACTCTATGAGCTGCTTAATCTTTTCTTCTGCACTCACGCCTTTTTCATTAGTTAGCATTATAAAAATGTAGGATAGGATTCTTTTTAATATTTTTCAATTAAATAACCATGATTTTTTTATCAAAAATCAAAGAATACCTCTTCATTCATGTTGAGGTCTTACTTTGCTTCTTTGATTTTTGGAAATACTTCGGCCTTCAGGCCGAAGATATTTATTCTTTACAATTACCAGCTCAGCATGCCATGCCCTTTCTTATAATTCTTGTACATCAAATACATTTCTATGGCTACGGATTTCTCAGCTTCTTTCGGGTCTCCTTTCCTTTTCTCTTTTTTCTCCTTTCCTCCGCCGCCAATCGGTACAAACAGGGTGAAGAATTCTCCAAAGCCCCTGAATACTGAGATGAAAGGGTCAAATGCGCTCATAGCCATGCTGCTTTGGAGCGCTTTCTTTTTCTTCTTATCAGCAAATTCCTGGGCCTTTCTTTTTTCATCAAACTCTTTTTCACCAGCCTCCCACAGATATTTCTCCATATCCTCGCCAAGAGCATCCATGGCAGCCTTTACACTCTCATCCACCAAGCCAAGCAAGAGCATGTCCTCTTCTTTTTTGAATTTCTTATAAGCTTCTATCTGGTTCTCTGTCCAGGCATAGCCTCGCAAAGTCACTTCTACCATCCCGAAATGGATTGGCCCTTTATGGGCATACTGGTCCTGCTGATAGCTCATTTCAGGCCTAGTCCTGTGCTTAAAAGTGGCAACAATGCACGGATGATAGTCTGTCTGGCTTGCCTTATAGCAAAGAAGCTCTATCTCTGTCATGCTAGTCTCAAATGCGCTGATAATGTCAGGGCTTTCACTCATCTCAGGATTCATCTGCATTCTCGCAATATTACGAAGATAAGGCTTTACCCAGTTCATGTACATCTTAATAATGTTCCAGTGCTGGCGCAAATACTTGAGCTGGAAAAGCCTCCTGCTATCAAGCTCCTGGTCAGTCTTGAGCTTCCAGTTAACAAAAGCATAAAGCTTCCTCCTCAATACATGCTTGACATTCTTATTAAATTTCAGCTCATCAACTTTCCTGTCAATATCGTCAATGCTATAGACGTGCGTGTTGAAGAATAGATCAGGAAGAATAGTGAAGCCAACGCTTTGGGCCAGGTGATAAACACTCCCAGGCTGAACCTGCCCTCCCCTGTTCTCAACCAGGTCTGTGTATTCTCCTTTCAGGGCAACGTCAGCAGCCTTAATCTTGCCCCACTGCTTTCTGGGCTCTAGTTTCTCGTCAATAATCCTTAGCTCTCTTACGAGCTGGAATAATTGCTTTACCATTTCGCCAATCCCTTTAAGGTATTGGCTTGCCCTGTCCTGCTGAATGCCAACTCTTGACTGGGCTGCTCCCCAAAAGGCACTCTGCTCACTGGCAGTGAAGATGTCTGTAAGCTTAACAATATTGTGAAATGCGCTGTCCTGCCGTATATAACTAAGGAGCCAGTAATAGGTCTCTTCTATATTCAGGGAAGAAGCCTCAACCACCAGCCTGTACCTCTTGCAGGGTATTGGGTAGCCTGTCTTATAGTAGGTTGCAAAAGAAGGCTCATTAGCAGCCTGTATATTGACTTCCTCTCCTACTTCCATGTCAGCATCAGAAGGGTCAATCCTTTCCCCATCTCTTGCTGGCTCATAAGTGCCTTTAGAGTTCTTTCTATACTTAGTTTTAGCATCCTTCTTGAAAAACCCATGCTTTACCAGGAGCTTGCCCCACTCATCAGCCATCATTTTTATTTATCTCACTTGATTTCATAGTTTATAAATCTTATCTCAAAAAACCTTTCATATCAAAACTGGCGTTTTGAACTTGCTAAAGCAAGTATCAAAGGTTCATCACATTACTTGTGGTTCGGATGCCTTTTCTTTCTTTCCTCCAATGCTTTCATGTGATTCATCTTGATTTTAAGTGTCTTGTTAAGGCTGCTGGTGAAATCCTCAAGTAAAAGGCTCAGGTGCTCTCCTCCCAGGAAATGGGGTACTATGACATAATCTGCTCCTTGCTTGTAAAGCTCAAGAGCATCCTCTGCAGTATAGCTGGTAACAATTACTGTGGCGTCAGGATTAATCTCTCTGACTTTTTTGATAAGCAATAGGCTGTCCTGATGCTCAGGGATAGTGCTGATTATTAGCTCGACATTTTCAAGCTTCAGCCTCTTCATAATCTCTAAATCGCCAATATCCCCGTATATGCAAGGGACTTTCTGGCCTATGAGCTGCTTAATAACATCAGGGTTTAGATCTACCACAACCAGGCTCTTTTTCATGCTTTTGAGTTTTTGCAAAATGCTATACCCTGTCCTGTCATAGCCCACAAGCACAACCCTGTGGCGGACACCTTCTTCAAGATTGCTTATGAGTTCCTTGTTCTGCCTGTTAAGCTTCTCAAACCAGGTAAGTTTCTTGCCGATTAAATTATATAGTGTATCATCAAATTTTATTAGGTATGAA
>Ga0315286_10001960_pt1 | contig 18990 bp, 21 predicted proteins | sample YL17G10_0_MG_FD_205038 | JGI IMG/M metagenome (GOLD analysis project Ga0315286, IMG submission 205038) | Sediment microbial communities from Yellowstone Lake, YNP, Wyoming, USA - YL17G10_0 | ecosystem: Environmental > Aquatic > Freshwater > Lake > Sediment | place: USA: Wyoming | collected... | reverse complement strand
CCCTTCGGCAGCGAGCCGCTTCTTCAACTCCTCGAGGGCGAGCAACAACGCGCCCACCCCGGCGGGACGCAGTTCGTCAACGACGAGCTGGTAGCGGCCCTGAGGTTCGTAGACCGAGATGGCGCCGAAGGCCTCGACCTCGAGGCCGTCCTGAGGTTCGAAGGCCAGACGTCCGGCGCGGCCCTTCCACATCACGCAACCGAGCACCGCGTTCTCGTCCTTCAGGGAGAAGTAGAGGTGCCCGCTCCCGTGACGCTTGAAGCCGGTGAGTTCGCCCTTGACCCAGAGAGCCGGGAAGGCCTCGGCCAGCGTGCCCTTGATCAGGCCCGTGAGGGCCGAGACGGAGAGGATGCCCTCGGGCGCCGGAGCGGTGACCATGGATCTAGCGCGTGAGCGTCCCCGAGGCGGCGAGCACGGTGTTCGAGAGCACCATCGCCACGGTCATGGGACCAACGCCGCCGGGCACCGGGGTGAGGGCGCCCGCCACCTTCGAGACCGAGCCGGCCTCCACGTCGCCCACCAGCCGGTTCCCCGCGCGACGGGTCGGATCGGGGATGCGGTTCACGCCCACGTCCACCACGGTGGCTCCGGGCCGGACCCACTCGGCAGTGATGGTTTCCGGGTGGCCGATCGCGCACACCAGCACGTCCGCCTGCCGGGCCAGGTCCTGCAGCCCGGGCCCGCTCACGCTGTGCCCGAGCGTGACGGTGGCGTCCACGCCCTTGCGCGAGAGCAGGGTGGCGAGCGGGCGCCCGACGATGTTGCTGCGTCCCAGCACCACAACGTGCCGCCCGGCCACTGGGATCTCATAGTGGCGCAGCAGCTCCTGGATGCCGAGCGGAGTGCAGGGCACGAATCCGGGGATCCCGTTGGCGAGCCGGCCCGCGTTGACCGGGTGGATGCCGTCCACGTCCTTCGCGGGCGGGATCGCCTCGATGATGGCCTGCGGCGTAGCCGGTGGCGCGAGCGGAAGCTGGACCAGGATGCCGTGCACGGCCGGGTCATCACCCAGCCGGCGCACGCGCTCCACCACCGCGGCAGTGGCGGTACCGGCGGGGAGCTCAACGTCCAGCGTCTCGATACCGATCGCCGCGCAGGCCTCGCTCTTGCGCCTGAGGTAGATCCGCGAGGACGGGGCATCGCCCACCGAGACCAGCGCGAGCGCCGGGATGACGCCGGTCGCGCGCAGGCGCTGGACCTCGGCGTGCATGGCCATGTGCACGGTCGAGGCTGGCTCCACGCCGCTCAGGAGGCGAAGTCCCGTGGGCGACTTGGCGCCAGGCATCGGGACCGCAAGGCGGCGGATCGAGCGCGCGCGGCCCGTGGCCGGGTCCACGGTGACGAGCGCCCCGTTCAGGCGCGGGTCGCCCGTGGCGGGTGTGAGGCGCTGCGGCAGCAGCGTGAGGAAGCGCGCGAGCGCCGCATGGCGGTCCATGCCAATCACCGACTCGAACCCGCCCGTCATCCCCACATCGCACAGGAAGGCAGTGCCGCCCGGCAGCACCCGTTCGTCGGCGGTCTGCACGTGTGTGTGCGTACCCACCAGCACGGTGGCGCGGCCGTCGAGGTGCCAGCCCATGGCGACCTTCTCGGCGGTGGTCTCGGCGTGGAAGTCCACCAATACTGCCTGGCAGCGGTCCTTCAGCTCGGCGAGCACGCGGTCCGCGGTGCGAAATGGGCAGTCGGCCTCCTTCATGAAGACGCGCCCCAGCAGGCTCACCACGCCCACCATCGTGCCATCGGTGGCGCGAAAGACCCGCCAGCCCTCACCCGGGGTGCCGGGCGGCAGGTTCGCCGGACGCACGAGTCGCGGCTCTTCGGCCACGTATGCGGCGCTCTCCTTGCGGTCCCAGAGGTGATTGCCGCCGGTGAAGACGTCCACGCCCGCCGCGGCGAGGCTCTCGCCCGATTCCCGGTTAAGACCGAAGCCGCCTGCGCAGTTCTCGACATTGCAGATGACCAGGTGCGCGTCGTGCCGCTGCCTGAGCAGCGGCAGCAGGGCCTTCACCACCTCCCGGCCTGGCGCTCCGATCACGTCGGCGATGAAGAGGATGTTCAGGAGGCCCTCCCCTACTTGGCGTAATCCACCGCGCGGGTCTCGCGGATCACGGTCACGCGGATCTGGCCCGGGTACTGCAGCTCCTTCTCGATGCGGCGCGCGATCTCGGTCGCCAGGACCTGGGCGCGTTCATCATCAACCTTGTTGTGCTCGACCATGATGCGCACCTCGCGCCCGGCCTGGATCGCGTACGACTTCTCCACGCCCGGGAAACCGCAGGCAATCTTCTCGAGCGCCTCGAGCCGCTTGATGTAGACCTCGAGACTCTCGCGGCGCGCCCCCGGTCGCGCGCCCGAGATGGCGTCAGCGGACGCGACCAGCACCGGCCACAGACTCCCGCCGGCATAGTCATCGTGGTGATAGCCGATGGCCTCGATCACGGGCTGCGGCTCGCCGTAGCGCTGCGCCACCTCCATCCCGAGTTGCGGATGCGTGCCCTCGTGATCGTAGTCGAGCGCCTTGCCGATGTCATGGAGCAGGCCGCAGCGCTTGGCCGTCTTCTGGTCGAACCCCAGCTCCACGGCGATCATGCCGGTCAGGTGCGCGACCTCGATCGAGTGGTTCAGGATGTTCTGGCCGTAGGACGTGCGATAGTGCAGCCGGCCGAGCAGGTCCTGCAGATCGGCGTGGATGCCGGCGATGCCGACCTCGAGGCAGGCCATCTCGCCCAGCTCGTGGATGTGGTTCTCGACCTCGGTCTTCACCTTGGCCACCACCTCCTCGATGCGGGCGGGGTGGATACGGCCGTCGGCGACCAGCCGCTCCAGGGCGAGCCGGGCGATCTCGCGGCGCACCGGGTCGAAGCCCGAGAGGATCACGGCCTCCGGCGTGTCGTCGATGATGACGTCCACGCCGGTGATGACCTCGAAGGAGCGGATGTTGCGACCCTCGCGTCCGATGATTCGGCCCTTCATGTCGTCGCTGGGCAGGTGTACAACCGAGACCGAGACCTCCGAAACGTGGTCAGCGGAGTAGCGCTGGATGGCGAGTCCGATGACCTTGCGTGCCTCGCGTTCGGCATTGCGCTGCGCGGTCTCGCGGATCTCGGTCACGTGCCGTGCGGCTTCGGCCTTGGCCTCGTTCTCGACCTCGGCCATGAGGCGGGCGCGCGCCTCCTCGGCAGTCATCCTGGCGATGCGCTCGAGCGTCCCGGTCTGCTCGGCGATGAGCCTGCCGAGTTGGCCGTCCCGCGCCTGCACGGCGGTCTCGCGATCCCGGAGCTCGGTCTCCGAGCGCTTCAGGTCGCGCTCCTTCTTGTCGATGAGCTCGACCCGTCGGCTGAACGCAGCCTCCTTCTCGTGGAAGGCGCGCTCGGCGGCGAGCTGGGTGGTACGCGCCTCCTGCGTCTCACGCTCGACCTGCTGCATGAGGCGCAGTGCCTCCTCGCGGCCTTCGAGCAAGGCGTTGCGGCGGCTGGCCTCGGCTTCGGCCTGGGCATGCTCGAGCAGAGTCTGGGCCCGGCGTTCCGCGCTCTGCAGATTGCTTCGCCCCGCCCAGGCGCGGACGAGGTAGCCGACGAAGAACATCACGACGGCACCGACTGCGATGCCACCGATCCAGATCATCTGATCCATGGTCTCTCCCGGCAGGCGTCGATGGAACCCGATCGGCCGCGCGGTCCCGCTCCTGGCGGCCTGCGCGGCGGCAGGTCCTTTCGACCCGCCCTCGCTCAGGTCCGGTCCGGGTGCGTCCGGCTCACCGGTGGTCCTGCAGCGCCTGCTCTGGCCGTCGCGCGCAACGGGCGCCGGGGCCTTATGAATCCCCGCCGAAATGCCGTGTGCAGTGGAGTTCTTGAGACCTGGCGAGCCAGGTGGGTCCCCTTCGACCGGGTCTGCCTGCCGCGGTCCCCGGCCGTCCCGCGTCGCCGCGGGGCGGGGGTCCGGGAGGCGGTGGCCTGGCATTACCGGCCACCAGGGCTCCCTTTGAGATCAGAGTTGGTTCAAGAACTGTTCGGCATCACGAGCACAGCAGGGAATGGGATGGCTCTCGGGGACTCCCCCTCATCACTTCGTGGTGTCCTGGAGCATCTCGTCCAGGACGGCATTCAGCCGAGCCGCGCGGGCGCTCAACTGCCGCTCGAGCCGCTCGCGCTGCGCGCGCTCCTTTATCAACTCGTCGGCGATGTTCAGCCCGGCGAGCACGGCGATCTTCGACAACGAGCTTGACACCGAGGTCGCGGGGAGCTTCTCCGTGATCTCGTGCATCTTGCGGTCCACGTACGCCGCGACCCCCAGGATGTAGTCCTGGTCGGCCTCGCCGCGGATGGCGTAGTTCTGGCCGAAGATCTGCACCTGAACCAGGTTCTTGGTATCCATGGCGTCCTCGGGAATCGGGCTCAGCCCTCGATCCGCTCCAGCTTCGTCACCAGCGTCTCGATCCGCAGCGCCACATCTCGGCGCTCCGCCTGCCAGCCACGCCGTTCTCGCCGCAACCCCTGCAGCTCACCGAGGAGCCCGGCCGGGTCCTGCCCCTGCAGTTTCTGCTCGAGTTCCTGGTTCCGCGCGGCAAGTTGATCGTACTCGTTCTGCAGGCGCACGTGCTCGGTACGCTGGGCCTGCAGCAGGGTGGCGGCCTTCTCGACGCGCTCGGCCAGACGATCCAGGTCGTTCGTCATCGTGTCGGTGTCTCTCATCGCTCTCTCAGTCGGCCGCCGCATTCGCGAGAAACGGCTTCGACCATGCGGTCCTGGATGGCCTGGACCTCGGCCTCGTTGAGCGTACGCTCCGCGTGTTCAAAGCGAAGCGCGTACGCCAGACTCTTCATGCCCTCGGGAGTGCCAGGGCCGGTGTAGACGTCGAACAATTCGATCGAAGCGAGCCACGACCCTTCCCCGCCGGGTGCCTGTGCCGCGCGGGTCAGGACCTGCTCGACCTCGCGGTGTGGGCGTGACGCGGGTATGAAGAAAGCCACATCGCGCCTCACCGGCGGGAACCGGCCCGGCAGCGTCACCTTGTGCGCCGCCGGAGCGCTCAAGAAGACCTCGTCCAGGCGCACCACGAAAAGGTGCACAGGGATCTCGATGTCCCATGCGCGCAGCAGCGGCTGGCCCAGGCATCCGCCCCATCCAATGCGCGAAGTCCCGGCCGCAATCTCCACACTCGCACCGACTTTCCAGCCGGGCGCAGCATAGGCCCGCCATTCCGGAGTGTCAATGCTCATCTCCTCGATCCAAGCCTCCCAGAGGCCCTTCGCCTCCCCGAAGTCCACGGCCTGCTGTTCGGCGTCGTGCGCGTGCGCGTAGCGCGGGCCGGCGACGATCGCGGCGAGCATCAGCGTCTCCTCGGGGAGAGTTCCCCGGTCTGCTCCGGGCGCCGTCACGGTGGCAGAGAACCCCATGCCGACTTCAAAAAGGCGCACTGCCGGCACGCCCTGGCTCAAGTTGTGCGCGCAGGCGCGCAGCAGCCCCGCGACCGGGCTGGGCCGCAGCACCTCCCCCTCCCGGCTCATCGGGTTCGCCAGGCGCACGAGCGAGCCGGGCGCGGCACCCAGCAGGGCCGCGGTCTCGAGGGCCTCGCGCTCTGAGATCAGCGTGCCCGTCCAGGCCTCCGTGAAGCCGCGGGCCAGCATGGCGCGCCGCGCGCGCTCGAGGCCACGTTCGCGCGTGCTGCGCGTGGCATGGGCGCCGTGGGTCTCGAGCGGCACCTCGGGGATGAGGTCGTACCCGTGCGAGCGGGCCACCTCCTCGATCAAGTCGTCCTCGATCGCGATGTCCGTGCGCCAGCTTGGCACCTCGACGACGAGCTCCCAGGTCGACGGCGTCTGCGCGCGGTGCGGAGTGCGGGGCTCGACCTCGAATTCCAGGCTCTCGAGGTGTCGCGTTGCCTGGTCGACGGGGACTTCGAAGCCGAGGATGCGCCGGCAGCGCGAGCCGCGCAACGCGAGCGGAGCGGGCGCGACCGGCCCGTGAGCGCGCTCGCCCGCCGGCCCCAGCGTCATCCCCGGCGAGACCTCGGCCAGGAGTGCCAGGAAGCGCGCGGTCGCGGCGGCGGCGGCGCGCGGGTCCACCCCGCGCTCGAAGCGTTTCGAGGCCTCGGTCGAGAGCCCAAGCACGCGCGAGCCGCGGCAGATGCGACGCGGCTGGAACCACGCACACTCCAATAGCAGCCGCGTGGTCGCACCGAGAACCATGACGTTCCTGGAGCCCCCCTCCGCGAGTCCGTCGCGCACTTCGCTCTCCGCCCCGCCCATCACACCGGCGATCGCCACGGGCTTCTCGCGGTCGCAGATCAGCAGCACCTCTGGATCGAGCATGCGCTCCTTGCCGTCAAGCGTGGTGAGGCGTTCTCCCACCCGGGCGCGGCGCACACGGACGGCCGGGCCCGCGAGTCGGTCCAGGTCAAAAGCGTGCAGCGGCTGGCCGAACTCGAAGAGCACCAGGTTGGTGATGTCCACGACGTTGTTGATCGGCCGCTGGCCCATGGCCTCGATCCGGCGCTGCAGCCAGCCGGGCGACGGTGCGATCAGCACGCCCTCGACCACCTGCGCGATGTACCGCTGGCAGCCTTCACGATCCTCGATCTCCAGATCGAACTGGCCGTCGCCGCGCCACAGGGCCCTGATGCGCTCCTCGGCGGCCGGCGTCCAGGCCACCCCGAAGGCGGCCTTCACCTCGCGCGCCAGGCCCACCACGCCGAGCCCATCGGGCCGATTAAACGGCACCTCCACTTCGAGCACCGCATCGGGCGGGGGCAGCAACTCGTCGAGCGGCCGGCCCGTCACGAGCCCGGCGCTGGTGCCGAGGTACGCCGGCAGATCCACGATGCCCGAACGGTCGTCAGAGAAACCGAGCTCGTCCGCCGAGCAGAGCATGCCCTGGCTCTCGACACCGCGGATCCTGCTCTTCTTGATCACGAACCCCCCGGGGAGCTTCGCCCCGATCGTGGCGAGCGGCGCGATCATGCCAACATGGACGTTCCGTGCACCACAGACGATGGAAAGCTCCCCAGCGCCCGCATCCACGCGGCACAGCGAGAGCTTGTCGGCGTTGGGGTGCTCCGCCACCTCGATCACCCTCGCCACCACGACGCCCGGGTGTGAGTGTCCGCGGGCCTCGACGCCCTCGACGTAGAACCCGCGCCGGGTGAGCGCGTCGGCCAGCGCCGCGGGGGCCACGTCCACCTCGATCCAGTCGCGCAGCCAGGACAGCGGAAGTTTCATCGGATCCTTCTCAAGACCCGTCTGCGGCGGGCCGGATCCGCCGGCGGCGGAACCCAGGCACCGTGCCCGCGGGTCAGAACTGGTTCAGGAAACGCAGGTCGTTCTCCAGGAACAGCCGGATCTCGGGGATGCCGTAACGCGCCATCGCGATGCGCTCGAGGCCCATGCCGAAGGCGAAGCCGGTCACTTCCTCGGGGTCGTAGCCGACCGCGCGGAAGACGTTCGGGTGCACCATGCCGGCGCCTAGCAGTTCGCTCCAGCCCGAGCCCTTGCACACCGGACAGCGCTGCTCGCCAACGCCGAGGCTCGTTCGTCCGCTGCCGTCGCAGATTGCACAGGCCACGTCGAGCTGGGCGCCGGGCTCGACGAAGGGGAAATAGATCGGGATGATGCGCGTGCGCACGCGCGGCCCGTAGATCGAGCGCGCGAAGGTGTTCAGCGTGCTCTTCAGGTCCGCCATGCTCACGTCGCGGGCCACGAACAGGCCGTCCATCTGGTGGAACTGGTCCATGTGGCTGGCATCCACCTGCTCGGCGCGATAGACGCGCCCCGGGAAGACCAGCCGCAGCGGCGGCTTGAACTCCTCCATCGCGCGCACCCAGCCCGGCGAGGTGTGCGTGCGCAGCACGACCCCTGGGCTGACGATATACGTGTCGTGCGCGTCGCGCGCCGGATGGTCTGGGGCGAAATTGAGCTTACCGAAGTTGTACTCGTCGCGTTCGACCTCGGGGCTGGTGTAGACCGAGTAGCCGAGCCCGTGGAACAGGTCGAGCAGCTCGTCGCGGATCTGCGCCAGCACGTGCGCGTGTCCGACCCAGGGCCGTCGCCCGGGCAGCGTTACGTCGAGCGCCTCGCGGGACTCCGCGGCGCGCTCGAGCGCGCTGCGCCGCGCCTTCTCGATCTCCTCGAGCCAGCGCTTCGCCAGGTTGAGCCCCCGGCCCCGGACCTTCTTCTGCTCGGCGGCAAGCGCTGGGATCCCGGCCAGCGCGAGCGTGATGACGCCCCGCTCCCGGCCGATCAGGGCCACGACGCGCTCCTTCAGGGTAGCCGCGTCGGCTGCTCCGGCGAGCACCTCGGCGCCGCGCACGTACAACTCGGCCAGCGCGGGGTCGAGCGCTTCGAGCTCGGCCCGCCGCGCGGCATGCTCCGGAACGAGGGCGGACGGATCCCCCACTCCCCATCCCGGGTCGAGTGCCCTCAGCAGTCGCTCTTTCACGTGGTCAGGCCGCCACCGACTTCGCGACCTCCGCGAGCTTGGCGAACGCCGCCACGTCGCGAACCGCGAGGTCGGCGAGGAGCTTGCGGTTCACGTCGATGTGCGCGCGCTTGAGACCCGCGATGAGGGTGCTGTACGAGAGCCCGTTGATGCGAGCCGCGGCGTTGATGCGCGTGATCCAGAGCCGCCGGAAATCGCGCTTGCGGGTGCGCCGGTGCTCGTAGGCGAACTGACCCGCGCGCTGCAATGTCTGGATCGCGCTCTTGATTAGCTTGCGCCGTCCGCCGATATTGCCCTTGGCCGCCTTGAGGGTCTTGCGGCGGCGGGCGCGTCCGGGGACGACGGTCTTTGCGCGTGGCATGGCCTTCTATCTCCTCTTCCGCTGCGTGATCCGAGACCTCCGCAGGCGGGACTGATGGATCCGGGGGGGTACCGCGACGATCAGCGCTTCCCGAGCATGCGCAGCACACGGGGCTGGTCAACGCTCGCGACGACTACGACGCCCACCAGGCGCCGCTTGGCAGTGCGGTTCTTCGCGATCATGCCGTGCCGGAGATTGGCGTGGCCGCGTTTGGCCTTGCCGGTGCCGGTCAGGCTGAAACGCTTGGCCGCCGCACGGTTGCTCTTCTGCTTGGGCATCCAAGACTCCTACGAGGTGCGGGTGATGGTGTCCGCCAGGACTGCGGGCTTGAGGTTCTCAGCCTTCGGGGTGCTGGTTCTGGCCGGCGGGGCCGCGGCTTGCGCGTCCTCGGTCTTGCCGACGGTCTTCGAAGGTCTGGGCATCAGGACCGCCGTCAGCGTACGGCCCTCGGAGCGGGGCGCCGATTCCACGGTCGCGTACCCGGCGAGGTCCGCGATGGCGCGCTGGATGAGCTTGTAGCCCAGGTCCTGGTGCGCGATTTCTCGTCCGCGGAAGGTGATCGTGAGCTTCACCTTGTCGCGATCCGAGAGGAACTCGCGGGCATGCACGATCTTGAAGTCGTAGTCGTGCCCCTCGATCTTCGGACGCATCTTCACTTCCTTCAACTGCATCTGGTGCTGCTTCTTCTTGGCCTTCCGTGCCCGCCGGTTCTGCTCGTACTTGAACTTCCCGTAATCCATGATGCGGCAGACGGGCGGCCGCGACGTGGCGGCGACTTCAACCAGGTCGAGGGCCTTCGACTGCGCGAGCGCCAGCGCTTCGCGGGTGGCAAGCACGCCGATCTGGGAACCGTCCTCGCCGATCACGCGGACCTGCGGGACCCGGATCCGCTCGTTGACCCGGACTTCAGGTTGCTTCACAGCAGAAATGGCGGTCACCTCCGTTCCTGATGGGCAGTGGTCCACATCCCGTCGGCGCTGCCCCGGAACGAAGACGCCGGGCGGGTCCTCCGTGCAGGAAGACCCGCCCGGCGTCGATTTGCATGTCCCCTGCCGGACCTGCGCGTTGCGCGGGCGCCCCGGCCGGGGCGACGCCATGGACCCTTGAGCGAGGCCACCTGGGCCTGCGGGGGTGAGAAGCGCGGGGCTTCTGCTTGGAGGCTATGTAGCGGCGCAGTCTACAGGGGGCCCGGGTGGGATGCAAGCCGCGGCGGTCACCCCGATCCGAGGGCCCCGTCGATGCGACTTTGACTGGACCGTGCCGCTGGCGCCGACCTTCCGCACCAACACGCCGGTGATTCCGGCGAGTCGGACGAGCCTGGAGCATCTGAAGTCCGCGTGCAGCTACGCTTCAGAGCCTGGCGGCGTTCTCCGCCAGGTACTCGGCCACGCCGCTGGCGGTGGCCTTCATGCCCTTCGCGCCCTTCTGCCAGCCGGCCGGGCATACCTCGCCGTGCTCCTCGCAGAACTGCAGCGCGTCCACCATTCGCAGCATCTCGTCCACGTTGCGGCCCAGGGGCAGGTTGTTGACTACCTGGTGCTGCACCATGCCGTCGCGATCGATGAGGAAGGAGCCGCGGAGAGCCACCGTGCCGTCCGGGGTCTCGACGTCGAAGGCCTTGCTGATGGCATGGGACAGGTCCGCGACCATCGTGTATCCCACCGGGCCGACGCCCCCCTGTTTCACGGGCGTGTTGCGCCAGGCGCTGTGCGTGAATTGCGAGTCCACCGACACGCCGACCACCTCGACCTTGCGCGACTGGAACTCCTGGAGACGGTGGTCGAAAGCGATGAGCTCGGACGGGCAGACGAACGTGAAGTCGAGGGGCCAGAAGAAAACCACGGCGTACTTGCCTCGAGTGGCCTCGGAAAAGCGGTAGCCGTCCACGATGCTGCCATCGCCGAGGACGGCAGCCGCGGTGAAGTCGGGGGCCTTGCGGCCGACCAGAACGCTCATTTCGAATCCTCCTGCATGTTCCTCGTCGAACGGAAGTGAGCACCAAGCGACCGGCCAGATGAGACCGCATCCTGGCGAAGATCCTCCAGTTGGAGTAGATGCGCGAAGACCGCCGGAGACTCAGCGAAACAGCCCGTGATCGCGGCAGCCTGTCGATCGCCGGGACGAATCGCCGCACGCTGTGGGCCCCTACTCGCTCACCTCGTACTGGAGCAGCGATTCCACCGGGTAGCCCTTGAGGCGCTCGCGGCCACCCCGGCCGGTCAACTCGATGACGAAGACCATTGCCAGGACCGTGGCCTTGAGTTCCTCGACGAGCCGCACGGTCGCGAGGGCGGTGCCGCCCGTCGCCAGCAGGTCGTCCACGATCACGACCTGCTGACCCATCTCAAGCGCGTCGACGTGGAGTTCGAGCGAGTCCTCGCCATACTCGAGTGAGTAGACCTGCCGCACGGTCCTGCCGGGGAGCTTGCCGGGCTTGCGCGCCAGCACCAGCGGTACCCGCCAGTGCAGCGCGAGCGCCGTGCCAAAGACGAAGCCGCGCGATTCGATGGCCACGATGCCCTCCGGGCGCGGAGCACGCTGGCTCATCAACTCAACGGCGCGGGCGAAGGCCTGATGGTCGTTCAGCAGCGGCATGATGTCCTTGAAGACGATTCCCTTGCGGGGGAAGTCGGGGACATCGCGGATGCAGCGTCTCAAGTCGTCCATTCGCGGTTCTCCATGGTTGCGTGCGGTGGGCGGCGCCGAACAACACGCGGGTCTCACGTGAGACTGCTCCCGTCAATGCGGGCCGTCTCCTGTGACTCGATCGCGCGGCGCAGCTTCTGCAGAGCGCGGGCTTCGATCTGCCGCACTCGCTCGCGCGAGATCCCGAACAGGCCTCCCGTCTGCGCCAGCTTGCGCGCGACGCCGTCGTAGAACCCGTAGCGGATGCGCACGATCTGCTCCTCGCGCTGGCTCAGCGCGCGCAGCAGGCGGCCCATCTGCTCGTGCTCGAGCTGCAGCTCTATAAGGCGTTCGACCGAGGGCGGCGACTCGGCCAGGGCCTCGGTCGAGAGCTGCTCGTAGGCCTGCACGCTGGTGCCTTCGTCGAGCGATCGCAGGCTCGCGAGCAGGCTCCCGAGCCGCGCGGCACGCGGCGCCGAGATCTCCATCGCGTGCGCGATCTCCTCGGCATGCGGCTCGCGCCCAAGACCTGCCCGCAGCACGCGCTCCGTCCGGACAAAGCGTTTGACCTGCTGGAACATCTGCACCGGGATGCGGACCGTGCGCGACTGCTCGGCAATGCCCCGCAGGATGGCCTGACGGATCCAGATGGCAGCGTAGGTCGAGAAGCGCATGCCCCGTCCTGGATCGAAATGGTCCGCGGCCTGGATGAGACCGAGATTGCCTTCCTCGATGAGGTCGAGCACCGGCAGGCCGCGGTTGCGGTAGCCGCGTGCCAGATACACCACCAGCCGGAGATTGGCGGTGATGATACGTCTGCGGGAGTCCGCGTCGCCGGCGCGGGCACGGCCTGCCAGTTCCAGCAATTCGGGATGCGTGACCAGTGGCACGCGCCCGATCTCCGCCAGGTAGATGTCGAGGAGATCGCGCTCGGCTCCGTCCGGTAAAGGGTGGGGCTCGCGCACGCCGCCGCCATGCTGCGCCGCCTCGAGGGCGGCGGGCAGCCGATCCCGGAATCTAACCAGCCCGAGGACCATGGACCCCTCAGCCCGTGTGGCCGATGCGGAAATCGCGGAACTGCGCGGCGCCTTCGCTCCAGCTCACATCCACCTGCCTGACAATCGCCATCGCAGGTCCCTCTCGTGCGTTCTCCAGGAGCCGCTCGAGCGCCTCGCGCGCGCCCTCCGCCTCGACCACCACCGCGCCGTCGGTACGATTGCGGACCTCACCGGTGAGTCCAAGGGCGCTCGCCGCCTGCAGAACGTACCAGCGGAAGCCCACTCCCTGAACGCATCCTGTGATCACGAAGACAGCGCGGTCCATGATTCAGCTCAGATGCTTGTTCGGGAGTGCGCGCAGGCCAGGCAGAACACCGGCGACCCTGCGGAGATCCGGAGATCGGGGGGGGAAGAGTGGTCGGGGCGAGAGGATTTGAACCTCCGACCCCCTGGTCCCGAACCAGGTGCTCTACCGGGCTGAGCCACGCCCCGACCGATGTTCGATTCCGAGACGGCCGCCGTTCCTACCGCCAGGCATCGCGCCCCAGCAGCGGGACGAAACGGCACTCTCCGTGTCGGCTGCACTGCCACCCTCCGGCCGGCGTCCGGCGCCAGACCTCCAGGCGCTGGATCTCGGTCCCGCCCACGGGGATCAGCAGAACGCCCCGATCTCCGAGTTGTTCTTTGAGGGCCTCAGGGACCCGGGGAGCCGCAGCAGCGACGACGACCCTATCATAGGGTGCGAACTCCCGCCAACCGAGAGTGCCGTCCGCCTCCAGCAGGTGGACATCGGTGACGCCCTGAGCCGTCAGACGTTCTCGCGCCTCCTCCATCAATCCGTGGATCCGCTCGACGCTCCAGACCTCGCGGACCAGCCGGGCCAGCAGCGCTGTCTGGTAGCCGCTCCCGGTGCCGATCTCCAGCACGCGATGGCCGGGATCGAGCTCGGCCAGTTCAAGCATGCGCGCCACGATGTAGGGCTGCGAGATGGTCTGCCCGCAGGCGATCGGCAGCGGCCAGTCCCCGTAGGCCTCGTCCCACAGCGCCGGGGGCACGAACAGGTGCCGCGGCACTGCGCACATGGCGGCGAGCACTCGAGGGTCGCGCACCCCGCGCCCCTGGATCTGCTCCTCGACCATGCGGGCCCGCTCGATCGCGAAGGAGTCGGGCTCCGTCCGTCCCGCTGACGGCGTCACTTCTCCAGGCGCCATGCCTCCAACTCCGCGAGGGCCGTGTCGGCGGTGAAGTCGAGGCGCAGCGGTGTGACCGAGATCCAGTCCGCGTGAACGGCATGGAAGTCCGTGCCCTCGATGGACTCCCACTCGGGATCCTCCCCGCCGATCCAGTAGTAGTCGCGGCCGCGCGGATCCACCTTCTTCACCAGCGTGTCGTGGTAGATGCGGCTGCCGAGGCGGGTGACCTTCACCCCGCGGATCTCCGGCCACGGCCGACCAGGGAAGTTGACGTTCAGCAGGTGACGGCGCGGCAACCCTTCCGAGAGCAGTCGCCCGACGAGCCGGGCGATGAACCGCGCGGGTTCGGCGAAGTCCGGCACCGCTTTCGCAGCGAACGAGGCGGCGATCGCCGGGGCACCCTGCAGGGAACCCTCGATGGCTGCTGCCACCGTGCCCGAGTAGAACACGTCCTCGCCCATGTTGGGACCGAGGTTGATGCCGGAGACGACCAGGTCGGGACGCCGATCGAGCAAGCCTAAGGAGGCGATGACACAGTCGGTCGGCGTGCCGTCGACGCTGTAGATGTCGTGCTCGTGTTGCTGGATGCGAAATGGGCGATGGAGCGTGAGTGCGTGCGACGTGGCGCTCTGGTCCCGGTCCGGAGCAACGATGATCACACGTCCCAACGGGGCCAGCGCCTCCTTGAGGTGGCGGAGCGCGGGCGCCCGGATCCCGTCGTCGTTCGTGAGCAGGACGTTCATGAGATGCTCCCAGCCCGCGGCGTGCCGGTGGAACGGGCCTCCCGGGTTGCGGCCTTGCGGGCTGCGCGCATGGCGTGTGGTGGCACGACACCCTCGCCGCTGAGGCGCAGCAGGGTGCCTACGATGCGAGGCACGTCGCGGAACGCGTGGACCTGGCTCTTCTCCTTGCCGTAGATCGTGGGGATCCCGACCTCGGCAATGCGGAACCCCAGGCGCGCGGCGCGCACCACCAGTTCGGTCTCGACCTCGTAGCGGCCGGGCGTGAGCGGCGTGTGTTCGAGCAGGCGGCGCGAGTGCAGCCGGTAGCCGCACTGGCTGTCCGAGACGCGCTGCCCGGCGAGCCAGGTCGCCCAGCCCGAGGAGAATCCATTGGCAAAGCGGCGCGCGAACGGCATGTCGGGGGTGCGTCCCCGCGCCCCCAGCACCAGGTCCGCCCCGGCTTCCGCCGCGCGCACGAACGTGGGCAGAAGCTCGGGCGGATGCTGGCCGTCGGCATCCAGCGTCACCACCGCGTCGAACTCGTCCCGCAGCGCCGCGAAGCCTGCCAGCAGGGCGTGTCCCTTGCCGCGGTTCCCGGCGAAGGAGAGCACGCGGACCCCGTGCTGGCGCGCGACCAGCGCGGTGGCATCGCGCGAGCCGTCGTCCACCACCAGCACGGCCGGCGGACACTCGAGCGCCGCGAGCCGCCGCAGCACCTCGCCGAGTTTCGCGGCCGCCCGGTAGGCCGGGACGAGAGCGGCGACCTGCATCAGGCCAGGCCCTCGGGCACGGTCTCGAAGGCGGACCATTGCCGTGGATGCCGCTGCAGGTGGCGGCGCAGGCTCTCGACGAAGCCGTCGGCGCGCACCGCCGCGGATTCAAGCGGGCGCTCGAAGTGAGCGGCGTGGCGCCCGTCGGGCAGCCGTACGATGACCGCCGGGAGCACCAGGGCTCCGGTGCGGCGCGCGAGAGCGGCGGCCCAGGCACAGGCCAAAGCGCGGGGGCCAGTCCCGCGTGCCGGAGCCTCGCGATCCGCCATGAGCGCTACCCATTCTTGACGGCGTAGTGCTGCGGCGGCCGGGCGCCAGAACGGGCGGCCGGGCATCAGACGCAAGCCCCAGGCGTGGCGGCGGCGCGCGTAGAAGCGTTCGACCCACGGGCTCGGATGCGCTCGCGCGACGAGGTGGACCGGTGTGCCGCCGGCGGCGAGCCAGGCAGCGCCCAATTCCCAGTTGCCGAGGTGGGCCGAGATCAGGATCACGCCACGCCCGGAGGTCCGCGCGGCCTCGAGATGCTCCGCTCCGTGGACTTCGACCGCTTTGGCCAGCTGCCCGGGTGTAGCGTTCCCGAGCCGCAGGAAGCCGGTGAAGCTCAGCGCGAAGTTGTCGAAGGCCTCACGCGCCGTGGCTTCGAGCAGCGGGCCGGGCTCGCGATCGAGCAGGCGCCCCAGGTTCTCCTCGAGGCGGCGGCGCGCCGGCACCCGCAGGGCGAACGCCAGCCGTGCGATGCCCACGGCGAGTCCGTCCGCGGTGCGCGCACGGAGGAAACGCACGATCAGGTCGGCAGCGAGATACAGGAGCCAGGTGAGCATCTCGGAGGCACTTTGCGGCGTGAGCCGTGAACTTGCAAGCACGGGTCTGGAGCGTCTCGGGCTCAGTGCGGGTGCCGGTGTCTGAGGATGTGCGGGCGCTCGAGTCCGTGCGCTAGCATCAACTTCTCGTCCCAGAGCAGTTCCGCCGTCGGTCCCTGCGCCACCACCCGGCCCCGGTCGAGCACGATCACGCGCGGGCACGACTCGACCACCAGCTCCAGGTCGTGGGTGGCGATCACCTGGGCCACCGGAAGGCTGTCGAGCAGGCCCTTCAGCTCCCGCCGGCCGCGCGGGTCCAGGTCGCCGGTCGGCTCGTCTAGCGCCAGCAGCCGGGCCTCGCACGCCAGCAGTCCGGCCAGGCAGACGCGCCGTTTCTCGCCCCGGCTGAGGTGATGGGGCAGGCGCTCGTCGAAGCCCTTCAGACCGACCTGATCGAGGGCGCGGGCAACACGCGTCGCGAGCGCGGCGTCGCCCAGACCCAGCTGCTGGGGCCCGAAGGCGACGTCCTCCCACACGGTCGGGCAGAAGATCTGGTCGTCCGGATCCTGGAAGAGCAGTCCCACGCGGGCGCGGATCGTCGTCAGATGGGGCTCCGCGACCGGGGTCCCGAAGACGTGGACCGCGGCAACCGGGGCCGGATGCTCGGGCAGCAGGCCGTTCAGGTGGAGCAGCAACGTGGACTTGCCCGCGCCGTTGGGGCCGATGAGTCCCACGCGCTCGCCCTCGGCCACGGCGAAGGTGACATCCCGCAGGGCGGCCGTCCCGTCGGGGTAGCGGTAGCCGAGGGCCCGGACTTCCAACGCGTTCATGTCTTCCAGCCCCGTGCGCACATGGCGGCGTAGATTCGCTCGGCACGTTCGCTGCTCCGCACGAAGAGGTGCGCGATGACCGAGGCCGAGGAGCGCCAGGCCGATGCGCGATCCCGGGAGAAGGTGCGGCTCCGGCGCGCGCGCGTCATGCGGCCGGCCTCGTCCACGAGCACGAACAGATAGCGGTGCATGAGCGCCAGCGTGGTTACAAGCAGGGACGGGACCCGGATGCGCCACAGCACGCGCAGGAGGGCGGAGAAGCGGGTCGTGCTGGAGAGCAGCACCATGCAGAACAGGCACAGCGTGCTCTTCGTCAGGGCGGCGGCGAAGATCATGAGCCCGTTCGGTTGCAGGAGCGAGAGCAGGGCGACTCCCAGGGCGAAAGGTTCGACCAGCAGGAGCCGCCGGGCCAGGGCCGCGGGTGGGATGCGCGAGAGCCATGCCAGCAGCAGCAACAGCGTAGCGCCCGCCGCGTAAGCGGTCCAAGCCGCGCGGGGCAGCAGCACGATGGCGAGGACGAACGCCAGCGCCCCGCCCACCTTCACCGCGGCGAGGAGCCGGTGGATCGCGCTGCGCTGGTGCTGGTAGGGCTCAAGCAGCGCGCGGCGCACGGGGGACTTCGCCTTTCCCGCCCGGACCGGCGTCTGCGCCGCGGCGCGGCGTCAGCAGGGTCGCGAGCCACCAGGCGAGGCCGAAGGCGACGAGAGTGCCTGCCATGCCGGCGATGACCGTGGAGTGCGCGGCAGAGCGGACCCCGGGGAACCGGTAATCTGGGAGCGGCGCGTGCAGGACGGGGGCGGCCGGGGTCAGGTGCTCGAAGCCGAAGGTCGCGGCCACCTCTTCGAGACCGTCGGGCCAGCCGGAAGCGAACGGCGCCACGAAGCTCGCCAGCCCCAGCGCGACCAGCACGCCCCGCGCTGCCAGCTCGCCATAACGCGGCTGGCGCCGGGCCCCCGCCTCTTCGAGCAGGAGTTCGGGCCGTACGCGCGCCACCGCCGCGACCACCAGGGTCGTGATGACCGCCTCGCCCAGACCGATGAGCATGTGGATGCCGCCCATGGCCCGCAGCGCGACCTGCAGGGGGACGGTGCCCGACAGCGCGAGCTGCCCGGCGCAGGAGATCGCGGCCGCGACCGTGGAGCACCACGCCGCGAAGGCCGTGGCGAAGAGGCGGGCCCTCAGCCCCTCCCCCACGAGGCGCCGCAGGAGCCGGTACGCGCCGTGGCCTACCACCGAAGCCACTAGGGCCATGTTGAACACATTCGCCCCCAGCGCGGTCACGCCGCCGTCGGCGAACATCAGGCACTGCAGGATGAGCACCGCACTCATGACCAGGACCGCGGCGCTGGGGCCCAGCAGCACGGAGGCGAGCACGGCCCCGATGAGGTGCCCCGAGGTTCCGCCGGCGACGGGGAAGTTGAGCATTTGCGCCGCGAAGACGAACGCGGCCGCGAGCCCGATCAATGGGATCCGGCGCGGCGGGACTGTGCGTCGCACGCCCGCCAGCGCCAGCCCCAGACCCGCGGTCGCCAGCGCGCCGGTCGCCACGGCGGTCTTCACATCGAGGAAGCCATCCGGAATGTGCAGCCGTCACTCCCTTCTGTAGCCCAGCCCCGATCCGCGATCCATGGTCCGTCGCGGACCTGCTCGCGCCCCGCTCCCGTCGGCGTCACGGTCAGATTCCCGTGCGTGACGCCCTTCGCCACAGTGAGCCGGTCGGCCAGGCGCTTCGCAGCGCCGGGGCGCCCCCGAACGGCAAGGACCTCCATGCGCTCGTGGTGGCCCAGGTGCATGTGGAGCGTGGCCGCGATGAGATGGTCGCAGTCGCGCTGCAGGCCCGTCAGCAGCGCCTGGATGTTCCGCTCGTGGTGGTCGTAGACGAGCGTGATCGTCCCGGCGATCTCCTGGGTCCCGACCTGGGTGCAGTGCTCCACGAGATGGGCGCGGACCATGTCCACCACGGCCTGCGAGCGATTCGGAGAACCCTTCGCCTTCGCCATGGCGTCGAGCTGCAAGGCGACAGCGTGCGGCATCGAGACGCTGAACCTCGAGACGAACGGCTTCTTCATCGAAGGCCCCCTCGCCGATGGCGTGACGCGCCGATGGATCGGTGGTCAGCCCTGCGATGAATGCCGGGGACGCAGCCCGCACGGGCGGGGGCGCCGCGGGGAAAGTGGTCGGGGCGAAAGGATTTGAACCTTCGACCCCCTGCCCCCCATGCAGGTGCGCTACCGGGCTGCGCCACGCCCCGACCGATGC
>Ga0315286_10001959_pt1 | contig 18990 bp, 20 predicted proteins | sample YL17G10_0_MG_FD_205038 | JGI IMG/M metagenome (GOLD analysis project Ga0315286, IMG submission 205038) | Sediment microbial communities from Yellowstone Lake, YNP, Wyoming, USA - YL17G10_0 | ecosystem: Environmental > Aquatic > Freshwater > Lake > Sediment | place: USA: Wyoming | collected... | reverse complement strand
TCAGCGTTACTGTTGTCGCTGGGATAAAGCCTGGTGGAACCTAGAGAAATCGCCGGATGGAAAACTGACCCACTCCAACCGGCCATCCAGGCCCGCCTGGCTCAGTAGCTGTTTGGCGCTATCCACGCGCTTCTGAGCAAATAGAATGCCTTTCTCATGGGGACAGTCCGCCGCCTCACAAGCGGCCACAACAACCGCCTGGGCGCCAAGCTCAAAGGGTTTGATAAAGTGGCTCACCGACAACTTGGCAACACAGGGCACACTCACCAGTCCTACCTGGGGAGGTATGCCCTTCAGGAAACCAGGCAGTTTCCTCCAAGAGGCTGCACCATAGCTACAGACGAAGCAGATGACTGGCCCACCACCAGCTACTTTAACACCCTTCATGGCACTTTCTACCTGAAGCAGCACATCCTCCACCTCGGGCATGTTGAAGGCGATAGCCCTGGCCGGGCATTCGCCAACACAGATGCCACAAGCCTGACACTGGTCAAATCTAATATCGACCGCCCCCTCAGGGGTGACTACAGGCACTTCGTAGGGACAAACGCGCACACAGGTCAGACAGTCGATACATTTCTCTTCAAGACGCCTGGCGCCAACACCACAATTAAGGCAGCGCCGAGCCTCTTTACGGGCCACCTCCAGGCTGTATCCTATTTCCACATGTTGAACATTGTTTATCCGCTTTTCAACCGGCAATATGGGCACACTATTGCGTTCCAGCCTCTTCACTTTCTCAATTACGCCGCTGGCTAAGTCAGGCAAAGGCTCAAACGGCTCTAACTTGAACTCTTCCCCGCTGAGGAATTTAGCGATGGACAGGGCAGCCCGCCGTCCGCTGTACATAGCTTGCACTGCAGTGCCTGGACCGCTGATCAACTCCCCGCAGGCAAAGACCCCTTCACGGCTGGTAGCCAGGCTATTGGAATCATAGACCAGTTGACCCCTTTGGTTCAATTTTACGCCGCTGCCATTTAAGCAGGAGGTGTCGCCTGCCTGGCCAATGGACAGGATTATCATATTGCCTTCAATATCGCTGAGCACCGTTTCATCGTAGCTGGGATTGAAGCGTTTCTGAGCATCGAATACCGACACTACCTTCTTACAGTTAAGGCCAGCGATTTGATTGCCATTCACGATGACCTGTTTGGGCCCCAGGGAGCAGCATTGCATCTCCACCCCCTCCTCCAGCGCCTCCTCAATCTCCCAGGGGAAGGCGGGCATCTCGTCCTTGGCCTCCAGGCAAACGACGCGCACCTTGCCTGCCCCACAGCGCACCGCTGACCTGGCAACATCCATAGCCACATTGCCGCTGCCGATGACCAGCACCACCTTGGTCGGGTCAAGCCTGATCTTCCCATTGTTGACAGCACTCAGGAAAGGCAAGGCCAGCAGGACATCTTTATGGTCTATCCCTGGTATGGGCAGGCTGCGGCTTACGGGAAGACCCAGGCTCAGAAGGACAGATTTATAACCCTGTTGCTGGAGCTGGTCGATGGTGAAATCTTTGCCCAGTTCTTTGCCGGTCTTGATCTCAACACCCAACGCCTCAATATTTTTGATATCCTGCTTAATGGTGTCCCTGGGTAGACGATAGAGCGGTATATACAGGCCCAACGCTCCGCCGGGACTTTCTGCCTTTTCAAAGATAGTGACATGGTAGCCCATCAAGGCCAAATCATGTGCAGCCACCAGCCCGGCTGGCCCAGAGCCGACTATGGCTACCTTTTGCTCACGTCTGGCTTTGGGACGGGCAAGCTCTATGGCACCTCTGCCCTGTTCCACAGCGAACCGCTTCAAGGCACGGATAGAAAGTGGCTTATCCACTTTCCCCCGGCGGCATTTGTCCTCACAGGGATGGGCACATATGGTGCCGCAGATCGAGGGGAGGGGGTTAGCTTCCATTATTATGCGCAGGGCTTGTTCAAATTCACCCTGAGCAATAGCTGCCAGATAACCGCGGGCATTTTGATGGATAGGACAAGCGACTTGACAAGGTTGGTTGAGTTGGGGAGAACAACAATCAGCTATCCGAGAGGATTCCATACTTTCCCTCTATCTATACTGACATGTGCCTTTTGGCACAAACGAGGTAATTGTAGCACATACAATTTTTCTTGTCCAGCTTTGCCCCGGACAATTTGCTACAAAACATTGTTGAGCGGAACATCAACCTGGGCTGACTTCAAGCAGAATTGGGGAGCGTAACCCCGGATACCAAAATGGACGCCACTACTGAGAATGCGCTACAATATTTACCAGCAGAACCATAGAAACTGTGACTCCCGAGTAATACTTCCGTCCAGCCACATCGGAGGTAATATTCCAATGCACAAGCCATTTGAAGGTATACGAGTTCTGGAATGGGGGATCTTTCATGCTGGCCCCGGAGGCACAGCTATCCTTTGTGACATGGGAGCTGAAGTTATTAAGATCGAACAGCCAGGCATTGGCGACCCCATACGGCTGGTACAGTACAAAGATATTGGCTTCAAGCTCCCTGATAATACCAGTCTCTTTTATGCAGGATCCAATCGTGGCAAGAAGAGCATAACACTTAATCTTGAGCATCCTCAGGGTAAGCAAATTGCCTACAACTTGGTCAAGAAATCTGATGTTTTCCTCACCAACCTACGACGCAGCACCGTCAAGAAGATGCTTATGGACTACCAAACTCTATCACAGATAAATCCCAGGCTAATCTATGCGTCGGTTACAGGATTCGGCAGCCGTGGCCCAGATGCGGATAGAGGGGGCTTTGACTATCAGGGGCAGGGGAGATCGGGAATGATGTACAGCTTTGGCGGGCCGGGCATGCCTCCGCTATTAGGGCAATTCGGCATTGTTGACCAGGCAACCGCAATCATGGCTAGCTATCAAATAGTTATCGCTTTATATATGCGTGAGCGCTTTGGCATAGGTCAAGAGGTGGATGTCTCTCTCCTCAGCACTGCCTCGTACTTGTTGTACTTCAACTACCTAGTCCCACTCATCACCGGGCGCGAAATACCCAGGCACGAGCAAGCTAGCGCCAGTGCTTTGCGCAACTACTATAGGTGCCAGGACGATAAGTGGATAGTTCAAACTCAGCCACCAGGCGTGGAGAGTTGGAAAGAAGTATGTCAGGTTCTGGGTCATCCCGAGCTGGTAGATGACCCGCGTTTCAACAGCGGGCCTAAAAGGTTTGAGAACTCAAGAGAGCTAGTCGCCATCTTCAACAAGGCTTTTGCAACTAAACCAAGAGATGAGTGGTTGAGACTACACGCTGAAAAGAATCTTGTTATATGTGCCGTCAATACCATCACGGAAGCTATCAACGATCCACAGATGATGGAAAACGACTACATCGTAGGTTTCGAACACCCCAATATGGGACATATGAGGATTCCTGGTTTTCCTATCCATTTCAGCCAAGCTGAAATCAACAACACTGTACTGGCACCTGAACTCGGCACACACACAGAAAGCGTGCTGAAGGAAATAGGCGGCTACAGCGACAAGGAGATAGCCCGATTCAGGGAGAAAAATATAATATAGCTCTATAGACCTGGCCTCAGCAAGTCTAGCCTACTAAACGCTTTAGCACTTCCTGTGGCACAGAATAAAGTGGAGGTAGCAGATGCAAATCGGATTTTATTTCGACCAGACTCGTTGTATTGGCTGTTTCACCTGCGTGGTGGCCTGCAAGGACTGGCATGATGTGCCTGCTGGACCGGCCAGTTGGATGAGGGTACAGACTATCGAGGAAGGCAAATACCCCGAGCCCTTTGTGGCCTTCCTGTCCGCCCCCTGCTACCACTGCGCCCAGCCAGCCTGCGTGTCAGCTTGTCCAGCCAATGCCATAAGCAAAAGGGAACAGGATGGCATTGTGATCGTAGATAGAGAGGCATGTTTGGGCAAAGAAAAATGTCAGCTCTGCCTTGAGGCCTGCCCCTATGATGCACCACAGTTTGGGGCTGAGCAAAATGCCAAGATGCAGAAGTGTAACCTGTGTATAGAAAGATGGTCGGAAGGCAAGAAGCCCATTTGTGTAGCCGGCTGCCCCACCAGGGCGCTGGATGCCGGTCCCACAGATGAAATAAAGACCAAGTATGGAGAAGTTAAAAGAGCTACTGGCTTTGACTACAGTGAGAAGCTTAAGCCATCGGTCATGTTTAAGCCCAGGTTAAAGGTCGATCCGACAAGACAAAGCATTAAGGCAAGGTAAAGGTAGAGTGGGAAAAATAATGTACGGGCAAGAGACCATAGTACCAACAATGTGTGCCAGCCATTGCGGGGGGGCCTGTCTGTTAAAGGTTCACGTCAAAGACGGGGTGATTACCAGAATAGAGACCGATGATGGTGAGGAGCCTCAGCTCAGGGCTTGCTTGCGGGGTCGTGCCTATCGGCAGAGGGTACATTCCCCTGACCGGCTTAAATACCCCATGAAGAGAGTAGGTGCCCGGGGAGAAGGCAAGTTTGAGCGAATCTCCTGGGACGAGGCATTGGATAAGGTAGCCGTGGAGCTGAAAAGGGTCAGGGACACCTACGGGCCAGGCTCCATTGCGCTGGCCAGGATGGTTGGGGATGCTCACTCTTTGCACACTATGGGGCCAATTAGTAGACTACTAGGCCTTGCCGGAGGCCATGTCGTTATGTGGGGGATCACCTCCTTTCACGCAGGTGTCTATGCATCGCTGGTCAGTTATGGCACCTTCTTTGCCAGCAATACCCGGGATGACCTGCTAAACTCCAAATTGATAATCATGTGGGGCTGGGATCCGGCAACGGTAATCAATGGCACCAACACCTGCTGGTTTCTGGCTCAAGCCAAGGAGTCCGGTACCAGGATAGTATCCGTTGACCCAAGGTACACGGACACGGCGGCCACCTTTGCCGATCTGTGGATACCCATCAGGCCAGGCACCGACACCGCAATGTTGATAGCTATGGCTTATGTGATGATCAAGGAAAACCTTCAGGATCAAAGATTTCTCGACACCTACACCATTGGTTTCAACCAATTTAGAGACTACGTTTTGGGCGCAGAGGACGGCATACCCAAGACCCCTGCCTGGGCCGAAGCCATCACCGGGGTGCCCGCCGCCACCATAGAGAAACTGGCTTGGGAGTATGCCACTATCGATCCAGCAGCACTGATGGCTGGAATTGCCGCCGGACGCTCCGCCGGTGGAGAGCAATATCACAGGGCAGCCATCGCCTTGGCGGCTATGACTGGCAATGTGGGCATCCACGGAGGAGACGCAGCAGCCAGAGCATGGGAATCCATAATGGGGGGCTATCCTTACCGGGTTAGACCCATGCTGGCAGGAGTAGACGAAAATGTCAATCCACTCGCGCAGGGGATACCTTCGAAGAAAAAAGTTCCGCTTGGCTACAGGGAAAATAGCATACACTATACCAAACTGGCCGATGCCATCCTTAAAGGAAAGGCTGGAGGCTATCCCTCTGATATTAAGCTGCTCTATGTAGGCGGGTGCAACTATCTGACCCAATTCCCCAACATCAACAAGATAGTCCGTGCATTGCAGTCCCTGGAATTCATCGCAGTTCAGGAACAGTTCATGACCCCGACCACCAAATACGCCGACATTCTGCTGCCAGTCTGTACCTATATGGAAAGGAACGATATAGCCTTCGGAGTTGGGACAGCTTTCATAGGTGCTGTAAACAAGGTCATCGACCCGCTGGGGGAATCCAAATCGCCCCTGCAGGTCGCCGTAGAACTGGCCAAGCGCATGGGCATTGAGAACTTTATGGATAAAACCGAAGAAGAGTTCCTTGAGGACCTGGCAAAGCGCAGTGGTGTCCCCAACTACGCAGAATTTAAGAAAGAAGGTGTGTACAAGTTCAAGCTACCTGAGCCACATGTGGCCTTCAAGGAGCAGATAAAAGACCCGGCCAACATCCCCTTCCGCACCCCTTCAGGGAAGATTGAGCTTTACTCCCAGGCATGGGCAGAGATGAACACCCCAGGGCTTGCCCCTATACCAAAGTATGTAGAGCACTGGGAAGGTAGAAGCGATCCATTGGCCAGGAAATATCCTCTTCAGCTCATCAACACCCATTTCAAGAGGCGCGCCCTCAGCCAGTTCGACAATATCCCCTGGCTGAGAGAACTGATGCCCCAAGCCATCTGGATCAATTCCAAAGATGCCCTGGCCAGAGGCATACGGGATGGCGAAATGGTCAGGGTATTCAACGATAGAGGTGAGATGATCATTCAGGCCAAGGTAACGGAGAGGATCATGCCCGGGGTGGTGGATGTCCCACATGGTGCCTGGTATGACCCTGATGAGAAGGGGGTGGACAGAGGGGGATGCGTCAATGTGCTCACCAGTGACACCTACTCACCAGGAGGTTCCTTCACATATAACACCGGACTGGTGGAGGTTGCCAGAGCTTAAAAGGTGTCGGAGATGGGACAGACTGTTACAGGTAAATTTGTGCCTCGTTCATTATATCAATGATTCTTCCTAATCGGGCTCAAGCTGATTGCGTTTTTGCGTAAGCATTTCGGCCTATTTTTCTGCTGGGCCACTAGGCATTTATGCCTGTTTTTGGTCGGCTAAGTAGCTGTTTTAGGCAGAGGGCTAAGAATCAGAAAATCCCCCTCCAAATCAATAGAATAGTCCTCTTTTTCCTCTGACTCCCACAGAAGAGGAAGTCAAGTATATTATAGATTGTGCCCACATGTATCTGCGAGGAGAGGATAAGCGGGGGATAAGAAGAAGTCCCCTCCTTGATTGTTATTAGGAGGTGTCCTATAATTAAGTGGCCTGAATTGGGATAGTTCGGAATTTCACAAGAGAGGCTGGTAAGCGATGGATACAAAGGTACAATCTAGTAACAAGCTGCTAGAAGAAATCTACGCCATGCCTGGGGGCGAAGGTATCCGCGCATGTATTCAGTGCGGAACGTGCACTGGGTCTTGTCCCACTGCCGACAAATGGGATTTTTCTGTACGCCAAGCCATCGCCATGGCTCGGGCTGGCAACGGGGAAGAGCTCCTGTCCAGCAATTCAATGTGGTTCTGTCTCTCCTGCTATCTCTGCACTGTGCGTTGCCCCAGAGATGTTAAGCCTACGGAGCTAATGCACGCCATGGAGTGCGTTGCCGCTCGCCATGGCCTGTCTACCAGAAGAAGCAATACTCCTATTATGTACAGAGCCTTCGCTGATGCCGTGAAGAATGACGGCCGGCTTCATGAGCTTGGCTTCATGATGCTGTTTTATCGGAGAAAGTTCTTCTCCCTCCTGAGAACCAATCCTTTTTCAGCCTTTAAGATGGTCTCCTTGGTTGGAATGGCACCCAGAGGAATAGGGCTGTATTCACACGGGCGCTTAGGCCTCAGAGGAGCCAAGATTAAAGGAAATAAAGAGCTCAAAGCTATCATCAGGAAGTCCGAAGAGCTAGGGGGTGCCCTGTGAAATATTATTCCTACTATCCAGGATGCTCCAACTCGGACGGAGGTGCCAAATCATACGGTTCGTCCACCGAGGCAGTCGCCAAGGCTCTGGATGTGGAACTACACGAGCTAGAAGATTGGAACTGCTGCGGATCTACACCTTTCACCGGCGTTAATGAACTGGGTTCCTTTTGTGTTGCAGCGCGCAACCTGGCTTTGGCTGAGAAAAGAGGGCTTGATCTAGTAACACCCTGTAGTTCCTGCTATATCATTCTGGCCAGGACCAACTTACATATGAAGGAATCCCCCAAGCTGGGGGAAAAGGTGAATGAGGCTCTGGCGGCCGGAGGCCAAAAGTATAATGGAACTATCAAGGTGCGGCACCTCCTCGACGTTTTTGCCAATGATGTCGGCTACGATGCAATCAAAGCCAAGGTTAAACGAGATCTCGCCGGGCTGAAGGTTGCCCCTTATTACGGCTGCCAGGTGGTACGGCCTGGGCCAGGCTTCGATCACCCCGAAAATCCGCAATCCCTGGATCGCGTGATACAGAGTTTGGGGGCAGAGGCTACCCCCTTCCCTCTAAAGACTCGCTGCTGTGGGGCCTCTCTGATCATATCAGAGGAGGATCTCGCCTTGGAGTTGATTCGCAAACTTCTCGACAACGCTGTGAGCAACGGAGCCGAGTGCATCGTCACCGTCTGCCCAATGTGCCAAACGAACCTGGATGTTTATCAGAGCAGGGTCAACAGGAAGTTTAAGACCAAATTTAATCTTCCTGTCTTGTTTTTCACTCAGCTCATGGGCGTGGCTTTTGGAATTGAGGACAAGGCCCTGGGTCTGGGAAGCGGCATAATCCCAGCCGACAGAGTATTGGCCAGATATACTAGAAGATAAGGAGGCCTATAGTGGAGCGTAGAATCGGCGTATATGTCTGTCACTGCGGCGCTAACATCGCTAGCACGATTGACGTTGCGCAAGTAGTTGAATTCGCCAAAGGTCTGGATGGTGTAGCGATAGCCAGGGATTACAAGTTCGTCTGCTCAGACCCTGGCCAGGACCTCATCAAGAAAGACATCGAAGAACTTAACCTGAATCGTATAGTGATAGCCGCCTGCTCGCCACGGCTTCACGAGTTGACCTTCAGGCGCACGTTGGCCAGCGCTGGCTTGAATCCATATTTGATGGAAATGGCCAACATCCGTGAACAAATAGCGTGGGTGACTGAAGATCACGAGCTTGCCACCCTGAAAGCCAAGGCATTGGTGAATGCAGCAGTCAAAAGGGTTTCCTATCATCAGCCGCTGGAGACCAAAGAGGTACCCATTAACCCCAACGCTTTGATTGTAGGTGCCGGCATTGCTGGTATACAGGCAGCCCTTGAGATAGCTAACTCCGGCCACCTGGTCTACCTGGTAGAGAGGGAGCCATCTATAGGTGGCCACATGGCCCAGCTTGACAAGACATTTCCTACACTCGACTGTTCAGCCTGAATACTTACCCCGAAGATGGCCTCGGTGAGGTCACACGATAAGATAGAGACGATGACATACAGCGAGGTGGTAGGAGTCTCGGGCTACGTGGGCAATTTCAAGGTCAAAATCAGAAGAAAAGCGCGCTACGTGGACGAGAGCAAGTGTACCGGCTGTGGCATCTGCCAGGAAAAGTGTCCTTTTAAGACGGACAATGAGTTTGATTTGGGGGTGGGCAAGAGGAAAGCCATATACACACCTTTTCCTCAGGCAGTGCCCAATATCCCCGTCATAGACAAAGAGCACTGCGCCTACTTCCAAAAGGGCAAATGCCGTGCTTGTGAGAAATTCTGCGAGTCTAAGGCTATCGATTTCAATCAAGAAGACAAGATTGTCGAGGTAGACGTTGGGTCTATCATAATTACCACCGGCTTCGATTCCTTCGACTCGTCACCTCTGACCCAATATGGTTATAGCCGCTATGACAACGTCTATGCAGGCCTCCAATTTGAAAGAATGAGCAGTGCTGCAGGCCCTACCAGTGGCAAGCTACAGCTCAAAGATGGCTCACAGCCAAAGAGCGTAGCTATTCTGCACTGTGTCGGCAGCCGCGACAAAAACTACCATGAGTATTGCTCCCGCGTCTGCTGCATGTACTCATTGAAATTCTCTCACCTGATAAGAGAGAAAATCCCCGATGCGGAAATCTATCAGCTTTACATTGACCTTCGCTGCTTCGGCAAGGGCTATGAGGAGTTCTATAACCGACTTCAGGAAGAGAGGGTTAACTTCATAAGGGGGCGTGCCAGCGAGGTCACTGATGTAGCGGAGACACCCGCAGAGAAGGGCAAGCTCATAGTGGTCTGTGAGGACACCCTTATCGGTCGCAAGCGGCGCATACCTGTTGACATGGTTGTTTTGAGCACTGCTTTGGAGCCCCGCAGCGATGCCAGGGAAGTAGCCAAACTGTTCTCACTGAGCAGGAGCGCTGACGGCTTCTTCATGGAGAAGCACCCTAAACTGGACCCGGTGGCCACTACGACCGATGGGGTCTTCGTGGCTGGCTGCTGCCAAAGCCCCAAGGACATCCCCGACACAGTGGCTCAGGCCGCAGCGGCAGCCGCACGAGTGCTGTCCGTGATCAGCAAGGGCAGTGTCGAAGTCGAGGCCGCCACAGCGATGGTTGACGAGATACTGTGCTCCGGCTGCAAGATATGTTTGGAGCTTTGTCCCTACAAAGCCATCTCCTTTAACGACGAAAAGAAGATTGCTTCTATCAATGAGGCCCTCTGCAAGGGGTGTGGCACCTGCGCTGCTGCTTGTCCCAGCGGTGCCATAGTAAGCCAACATTTCACCACTGAGCAGATCTTGGCTCAAATAGAGGGGGTACTGATATGAGCTTTGAACCAAAAATTGTGGGTTTCCTGTGCAACTGGTGTTCCTATGCTGGCGCTGACCTGGCGGGCACCTCACGAAAAAAATATCTCCCCAATGTCAGAGTAGTGAGGGTAATGTGCAGTGGCAGGGTTGACCCCACCTTTGTGGTTAAAGCTTTTCAAGCTGGGGCTGATGGTGTACTAGTCTGCGGCTGACACCATGGCGAATGTCATTACCTGGAAGGTAATGAGAAAGCAGCAAGGCGGATCCCTTTGCTCAAGAAGATGCTAGCCCAGCTAGGGATAGAGGAGCAGCGGGTGAGATTGGACTGGGTTTCTGCTTCAGAGGGGGACCGTTTTGCCTCCATTATCAACGAGATGACGGAGCAAGTAAGGGCGCTCGGGCCTTTGAGCCGCGATAATGGAGGGAAGAATGGCTAAGCTGAAATTGGCCCTTTACTGGGCTGGCGCCTGTGGGGGCTGCGATGTTGCCGTTCTTGATATTAACGAGAAGATACTTGATGTGGCTAACCTGGCGGATATAGTGTTCTGGCCGATAGCACTGGATTTCAAGTACCATCATGTTGAGGCTATGAAGGACAAGGCCATCGATGTTTGCTTATTTAATGGCGCAATAAGGAGTTCGGAGCAAGAACACCTGGCCAAATTGCTTCGTGCCAAGTCAAAAGTGCTGGTGTCTTTCGGCTCCTGCGCCTGTTTCGGCGGTATACCAGCGCTGGCCAATTTGACCACCCGTGCCGAGATAATGGAGAGAGTCTATGTAGAGGCACCCTCCAATGATAACCCGGGCAAAACCCTTCCTCAAACCAAAACACAGGTCGCCGAGGGTGAGCTAACACTGCCTGAACTCTTTGAGAGCGTGCTGACTCTGGCTCAGGTAGTGCCTGTGGAATATTTCGTGCCTGGCTGTCCGCCAACAGTCGATCTTATCCTGAAAGTAGTAAATGCACTGGCTACAAACAGTCTGCCGCCTGTCGGTGCAGTGATTGCCTCAAACAAGACACTATGCGATGAGTGTGAACGAAAAAAGGAAGAGAAGAAGATCACCAAGATATACCGCACTCATGAGATCATCCCCAAACCAGACAAGTGCCTTCTGGAGCAAGGATTGCTATGTATGGGTCCTGCCACCAGAGGTGGCTGTGGCACACTGTGCGTTAAGGTCAACATACCCTGCCGGGGCTGCTTCGGACCACCGGCTGGGGTTCTTGACCAGGGCGCTAAGCTAGTTAGCGCCGTCGCCTCCATCTATCAAACCAATGGTGATGAAGATATCGCCCGGATGGTTAACGAGGTGGCAGATCCAGCAGGCACCTTTTATAGATTCGGGCTATCAGACTCGATGTTGAAGAAAAAGCGGCTACAACGGCGCTAGAGGGAAGAACAGGATGAAAAAGGTTAGCATTGATCCCATAACCAGGTTGGAAGGCCACGGCAAAATAGAGATTTTCCTCAATGACGACGGTGATGTCGCCAATACCTACTTCCAGGTGCCTGAGTTGCGTGGCTTCGAGAAGTTCTGCGAGGGAAGACCTGTCGAGGAACTGCCCCGGATAGTGACTCGAATTTGTGGCGTCTGACCAGGCGCCCATCATATGGCCTCGTGTAAGGCCACGGACGCTGTCTACAAGGTGGATCCTCCTCCAGCAGCCAAGAAGCTGCGGGAGCTATTCTATTGTGCCCACACGATTCACTCCCACATCGCTCACTTCTACGCTTTGGCTGCTCCAGATTTTGTCATGGGGCCCACCAGTGACCCCGCCCAGAGAAATATCCTGGGCGTGGTTTCCAAAGTGGGGCTTGAGATTGGCGGCTCGGTGATAAAACACCGAGCCTATGCCCAACAGATACAGGCAACCATCGGAGGCAAAGCAACTCACCCGGTTTGTGGTATCCCAGGTGGCATGAGCAAAGCCATCACTGAAGCGGAACGAAAGGATTTTGAGGAAAAGGCTAAGTCCTGCGTCGAGTTTAGCAAATTCAGCTTGAAGCTGTTCAACGATGTTGTTTTGGCCAACAAAGACTACCTGAATTTGATCACTGGCAACATCTACACCATGAAGAGCTACTACATGGGCTTGGTTGATAGCAATAACAAGTTAAACTTATATGATGGCGACATCCGTGTGGTTGACCCCGATGGAAAAGAGGTCGCCAAGTTCAAGCCTGCTAATTACCTGGAGTATATAGCGGAGCATACTGAGCCTTGGTCCTATCTGAAGTTCCCCTTCCTGAAGAAAGTCGGTTGGAAGGGATTTACTGAGGGGAAAGAAAGCGGGGTCTATCGTGTCAGTCCGCTGGCACGGCTCAATGTAGCCGATGGCATGACAACTCCATTGGCTCAAGCCGAATATGAGAAATTGTACAAGACCCTTGGTGGCAAGCCGGTTCATGCCACACTGGCATTTCACTGGGCGAGGCTGGTGGAGTTGATGTATGCCTCCGAGAGGCTGCTTGAACTCTGTCAGGACAAAGAGATCACCGATCCCAATGTGCGCACTATCCCTACCGCCACGCCGGATGAGGGCGTGGGGGTAGTAGAGGCACCTCGCGGCACCTTGTTCCACCACTATAAGACAGATGAAAAAGGCATGGTCACAAAAGTGAACTTGATTGTAGCCACGGTGCATAATTACCCAGCTATGCAAATGTCAATCAAAAAGGCAGCCCAAGGTTTAATCAAGAAGGGAACGGCCGTTTCGGAGGGGCTGCTGAACATGTGCGAGATGGCTTTCCGTTGCTATGACCCTTGCACCGGCTGTGCTACCCACACACTCCCAGGGCAGATGCCACTGGAGGTGGTGATCTACAATAGCCAGGGAGAGGTGGTGAAAAGGCTGAGCCAGAACCTGCACTAGTAGCGACCGGCTCAGCTTGGCCAACTGCCACAAGGAGGAGAGCGAAGAGTGAGGGTACTATCCCGCCTGCGGAGCGGTACCCCACAAAATCTAAGATTTTGTGGGGTTTATTTTTCCAATGCGGCCTTCTCAACTTTAGAGGAGAAGATGAGGACAAGGGAATTCTACATGCCGACTTGCCACCGGCACCACAAAGCACTAAAATGGGGATTCCACAAGGGGCAAAGCCCCTTTGGGAGTGAGCTGAGGGTGTCCCCCAAGAGTGGGGGACTAAGGGAGCTGAAAGGACTATTTTAGTAAGAATGAAAACGCTAATCCTGGGGCTGGGCAATACCATACTCAGCGATGATGGCGTGGGTATTCGTGTTGCCGAGGAACTACAAACCAGGCTCACCGAGCCAGAGATAACTGTTTTGGAGACCAGCCTGTCCGGACTGAGCCTGCTGGACATTCTTGTTGGCTATGACAAGGTGATTATCGTTGACGCCATTCAGACCGTTGGAGGAAAGGCAGGGGACATTTATCAGCTTACCACGGACGCACTCCAAGTCAGCCGGCATGCCGCCTCGCCCCATGATGTCAATCTGGCTACTGCCCTTGAGCTTGGCAAGAAACTGGGCCTGGCTTTGCCCCGGGAAATCGTTATCTTTGCCATAGAGGTAGCTGATGTGACTACCTTCGGCGAAGAATGTACACCGGAGCTAAAGCGAGCGATACCCGTTTGTGTTGAAATGGTTATTCGGGAACTAGAGGGAAAACCAGATGCATAGCCTTTCGATGGCTCAGGACATTTTGCGTGCTTCGCTGGACGAAGCCCAGAAGCATAATGGGAAGCGTATCAAAGCCATTAGCTTGAAGATAGCTGACGAGGATTTCGGGGAATCTGAGTCGTTGCAGTTTTGCCTGGAGGCGCTGTCCAAGGGGACCATCGCTGAAGGGGCGCTGATAAATATTGAGCTGGTGGGTGTAAACACCGGCGGCGATGTAAATCACCCCAGACGTCATGGCGAGGAGCTTCTTTCTGTCTCCCTGGAGCTGGACTGAAGGCGGGGTGAAGGTTCAGCCGCCATAGCTCAAGTTTGCGAGTCATATCTCTACCACAATGTAGCTTATTTCCCGCATGGCCTGTATTGGGGGTTTGATATAGGTGTAACTCTGTGCCCTCCAACTTATCCACCAATTTCTCTCTTGCCCCCTATAGTATAATCTGCTACCCCCGTCGTTCCTCGTGCGGCGCATCAGTTCGCCAGCGGATCCGTGTTTGATCACCAGCTTGCTGCGACCAACCATCTCTTTGGGTATTTCGATAGCGTCGGTTGCTGAGGCAAAGACCAGGGGTAGCGAACAGAATATTAGTCAAAGGTGTTACCGCATATCCAAAAAGTGTTGCCCATGTTTGAAAACATTACAATGTAAAGGCTAAAACGACTGGACTTTGCTTTGGATTATGTTAAAATAATCTCAGACTGGGTTGAAAGGAGAAGTTGAGTTGCAAGCTGAGGTCGAAGCTTTTCTGTCCTCTTTGCAGGCAGGTTTTTCTGATAACACTGTCCTGGCTTACCAAAACGACTTGAACCAGTTGGTCAGATTTGTCCGGGCGAGGCTGGGTGGCTCAGATGCTCTACAATGGTCTCAAGTGAACCGCGATTTGCTGATGAGCTACATACTTAACCTCAAGGAGCGAAACTACTCGGCTACCACAGTAGCTCGCAAGATAGCCGCTGTGCGATCTTTCTTCGCCTATTTGGTAAGGGAGGGCAAGCTCAAGACCGACCCCGCCCGCAGCCTCGGGCTGCCCAGAGTGGGCAAATCGTTGCCCAAGCCCATCTCCATCTATCAAGTGCGTCAGTTGCTAGAGCAGCCCGCCAAATTGAATACCCCAGAGGCCAAACGTGACAAGGCTATGCTGGAGCTACTCTATGCCAGCGGCATGCGAGTCAGTGAACTGGTGGGACTCAACCTCGAAGATGTTAGCCTGGGGCAGAGCCATGTGCGCTGCCTGGGAAAAGGTTCCAAGGAGCGGCTCATCCCCATCCATCAACAAGCTGTAGATTTCGTTAAGGAATATGTCACGGTGGCTCGCCCCAAGCTCGTGCGAGACAGATCTGCAAAGGCCATCTTTCTCAATCGGCTAGGCGAGCGGCTCACCCGGCAAGGCTTCTGGCAGCTTCTCAAAGGCTATGCCAAATCGGCTGGCCTGGGCGACGATGTCACTCCGCATACTTTGCGCCACAGCTTTGCCACCCACCTATTGAGCGGCGGGGCCGACTTGCGAACAGTTCAGACCCTGCTGGGGCATGCTAATATCTCCACCACGCAGGTTTATACTCAGGTAACCAGCGAGCGGGTGCGCCAGGTATATGACAAGGCACACCCCAGGGCCAAATAGCAATTAGGGAGGGGAAATGCCCGACAAATCACGCAAAGCAGCTCACGGTCATGCCAAATACCACAGGAGAAAAGCAACCAGGCAGAGGCTTGCAGACAGGGTGGCATCGGTTCCTCAGCCTGCCCAATCTGAGACGACAGCTCAAGCTACGAGAGCCACTGCTTCTGTGGTGCAGCCCTCTGAGGCACCGCACTATTTTGTGACAAACGAGTTGCGCAAAATCGGCATCTTGGGTGGCACCTTGATTGTCATCCTGATCGTCGTTTCATTAATTCTGCGCTATGCCGTCACCATTTCCTGAAGCAAGCGTGGCTACTCCAGATTTCGCAGCAGCTCGAGCCAAGCTAATAGAGCATCTGCGCCGTGAAATCAAGGACGAACGGGTGCTCAAAGCCATGGAGCGCATCCCCAGGGAGATGTTTATTCCCCAGTCCAGCCAGCAGGCAGCTTATGAGGATCGGCCTTTGCCCATAGGGCTGGGGCAGACCATCTCCCAGCCTTTCATCGTGGCCCTGATGACCGAGGCCCTGGAACTGAAAGGGCAAGAGAAGGTGCTGGAGGTAGGCACTGGCAGTGGTTATCAGGCGGCCATCATGGCCGAATTGGCCAAACTGGTGATCACGGTGGAACGTCTGGACACGCTGGCTCGCCAGGCTGAAGAGGTGTTGCGGAAGCTAGACTACAACAATGTGGAGGTTCATGTGGCAGGGCCATCCATCGGCTGGCCAGAGGAAGCTCCCTACGATGCTATCATAGTTACCGCAGGCGCCCCGGCCGTCTGCCCTGAGCTACTAGAGCAGTTGGCAGTCGAAGGCCGAATGGTCATCCCTGTAGGCTCGCGTTTTGAGCAACAGTTGCTCAAGGTGGTCAAGCGGCAAACTGGCTACCAGTACGAAGACCTGGGGGGCTGCCGCTTCGTGCCGCTCATCGGGCAGGGAGCCTGGCAGGAGGAATGGTAGCTTTTCTTGCCAGCAATCGTTCATGCGGTGTTGCCACCAGCACAATGAAGGATGAAAATGGGGATTCCACAAGGGGCGAAGCCCCTTTGGCGGGGGCTTGGGGGTACCCCCCAGCTCCCCTTCCGGATTCCCCCAAGAGTAGGGGATACAAGGGGGTTGAGAGAATTATTTTCGAAGGAAGTACCGGTATTATAATACAATCATGCAGCATCCGGTGATTATCTATGGATTATGAAGTTATCATAGGGCTGGAGGTACATGTTCAGCTCCTAACTAGGAGCAAGATGTTCTGTTCCTGCAGTGCTGCCTATGCCGCCGCTCCACCTAACACACACGTCTGTCCCATCTGCCTGGGCATGCCCGGGGTGCTGCCGGTCATCAACAAGAAGGCTGTGGAATATACTATTATGACTGCCCTGGCCCTTAGTTGCACCATCTCGGAATATTCCAGGTTCGATCGCAAGAACTATCCCTATCCCGATTTGATGAAGGGCTATCAGATTTCCCAGTATGATTCACCGATGGGAATTAGGGGGTGGCTTAACATTGAGCTCGATGGCCAGCAGAAAAAGCTCGGCATCAGGCGAGTGCACTTGGAGGAGGATGTCGCCAAGCTGCTGCACCGCAGCGCTCCCTGGGGCGAGACCTATAGCTTAGTGGATGTCAACCGGTCAGGGGTGCCACTCATGGAAGTCGTCGGCGAGCCTGATATACGCTCTGCGGAAGAGGCTCGCCAGTATCTAATCAAGCTGCGCAGCATCCTGCAATATCTGGGCGTGTCCACGGGCAGCATGGAAGAGGGCAGCTTCCGCTGCGATGCCAATATCAGCCTGCGTCCGGTGGGCAGCGCCGAGTTCTTGACCAAGGTAGAAGTCAAAAACATGAACAGCTTCAAAGCGGTCTACCGCGCCCTGGAATATGAGGCACAGCGACAGAAGCAGGTGCTGGAATCAGGCGACCGCCTGGTGCAGGAGACACGAGGCTGGGTGGAGGAGAAGGGCATCACCGTGTCTCAGCGCAGTAAGGAGTATGCCCACGATTACCGCTACTTCCCTGAGCCTGACCTGCCCCCTCTGACGTTCAGCCGTCAGTGGGTAGAAGAACTGCGGCGGCAACTGCCAGAGCTACCCGACGCCCGCCGGGAAAGGTTCATGACCTACTATGGGCTGCCCGCCTATGATGCCAGCCTGTTAACCGGCTCCAAGACCATGGCCGACTATTTTGAAACCTGCCTAGACCACGGCTCTAATCCCAAGTGGGCCAAGACGGTGAGCAACTGGCTGCTGGGGGAGTTCACCCGCTTGCTCAACCTAAGCGGTGGCGACATCGCAGAGGCCAAGGTCAAACCTCAGCAACTGGTAGAGCTTCTCAAGATGCTGGAACAAGCCACCTTGAGTGGCACCTCGGCCAAGGAAGTTTTTCAAGAGATGTTTCGTACCGGCCAGTCGGCTGCTCAGGTCGTAGCCCAAAAAGGCTTGACACAGATTAGTGACAGCGCCGAGATAGATGGTATAATAACGCAGGCGCTGGCCAGCAATGCTCAGGCGGTGGCCGACTTCAAGGCGGGCAAGGCGCAGGCGCTGACCTTTCTGGTGGGCCAGGTTATGCGCGCCAGCCGAGGCCGGGCCAATCCGCAAGTGGTCAGGGAGTTGCTCCAGAAAAGGCTGGCCGATGCTTGATGGGTGCAGCGCCCAATTTAGATTTTAGCGGGGGATTATGTCATCTTACTATAATGTGGCTCAGATAATCATCTCGGTAGCTCTAGTGTTTATGGTTCTGCTCCAAGTGAGGGGTGGTGGCCTGGGTGGCATCTTTGGCCAGCCTGATAGCACCTTCCGCGTCCGGCGCGGGCTGGAGAAGACGATGTTTCAGTTCACCATCGTTTTGGTGGTAATCTTCGTCGCAATCTCCATATTGAGCGTAGCCAAGCCCTGGTGAGCGGTATCATAACTTTACTCACCGATTTCGGCATGGCTGATCACTATGTGCCGGCCATGAAAGGCGTGATACTGAGTATAAACCCCAAAGCCACTCTAGTGGACATCTGCCACCAAGTCCAGCCCCAGAATATAGCCCAGGCCGCTTTCCTGCTTGATACCACCTGGAAATATTTCCCCCAGGGCACCATTCACCTTGTAGTGGTAGACCCTGAAGTAGGCAGCCAGCGCCAGGCCATAATCTTAAAGCACCACTCTGCCTTCTTTGTGGCTCCGGACAATGGCGTGCTCAGCTATCTGTTAGCTGATGAGGAACAACCAGCCCACTATGCTCCCTCGTATTCACTAGAGCCCCGTAAGCTAGGGCCTGGCCTGAAGGCAGTGGCTCTATCCAATCGTCGTTTCTGGCGTCCATCCGTGAGCGCCACCTTCCATGGCCGGGACATCCTGGCTCCGGTAGCCGCTCATCTATCTCTGGGAGTGCCTCTGGAGGAATTCGGAAAGCTGGTTTCTAAACTATTGGCTTTTCACCTGCCCCGGCCCCGCCGCAGCCAGGACAATCTGGTG
>Ga0315286_10001958_pt1 | contig 18994 bp, 13 predicted proteins | sample YL17G10_0_MG_FD_205038 | JGI IMG/M metagenome (GOLD analysis project Ga0315286, IMG submission 205038) | Sediment microbial communities from Yellowstone Lake, YNP, Wyoming, USA - YL17G10_0 | ecosystem: Environmental > Aquatic > Freshwater > Lake > Sediment | place: USA: Wyoming | collected... | reverse complement strand
GATCGCCTGGAGCATCTGCGGCAGGGGAGAGGCGAACCACTGACGCATGAAGATGCTGTCCAAAGAAAGCATCAGCGCAAGCGAGGAGGGTCCAAAGGCTCTCCCCCCTACTGCGCGCAACAGCACTGTGCTGGGACTGGCGGCCATGTCCACAAACATCACGCCACCGCTGGCGACAAGGTAAGCGGTGCATACAGTCCCAGCGTAGAAAAGCCCCATCAACAGCGTGAAGCTCCACCAGGACATCCCGCCCAGGCTCACCCACCAGAGCATGGCGGCGTTCGCCACCGCGAATCCTGCCAACGCCCATCGCCCCGACAGCGGGGAGTAGGGGTCGGGCTCCTCCCTACCGCGGCGCCAGAGGCCTGCCCACGCCGCGACGAGTGCCTTGCGAGACTTGTAGAGGATCACCCCGCACAGCGCGATCGCTCCTCCCACCTCCATGAAGCTCGCGAAAGTGTGGGGCTGGATCGAGGATGCGCCTCCGCCGTAAGGCGGAACGCCGAAAGCAGCCCACACCAGCATGTGAATCTGGAAGAGCACGTAGAACAGCCAGAGGCTTAGTGACACCTGTGTCGGTACCAGATAGCTGATGCCGATCACGGGGAAGATGATCGAGAGGTAGAAGTCGGACAAGGCGTTCCAGGGAAGAGACATCCCTGCAAAGAAGCGTCCGACCTCGATGTCGTGCAGCCGAACCGCGGGGAAGCTCGGGTAGATCAGATTCAGCCAGTCGCTGACGAGGTAGAGGGCCGGGACCGCGAAGCCTATCCAGAAGAGGCGGTTGTTGAGCAGGCTGCTGCGGAAACTCGGCACGGGGGCGTCGCCCGTGATGGCAAGAGGCACGTCCACTATCGGGAAGGTCAGCCGCTGCCCCTCGATCCAGTCCTTCCTTACCAATGCACTGAGGCAGAAGAGAGCGGCCACGAGGGCGCAGGTGAAGGCGCCCCATCCCAGCAGTGGCTGTCTCCATGCCTGCCAGGGGACACCGGCGCCCGGGGGCAACCCCTCCCAGAACCAGGTGGCATAGCTCGGCTCGCTCAACTGCAACCACGCAGGCATGTGGGGAAGGACAAGAGTCGCCCATCCGTTTTCCGGGGTGGCCATGTAGACGGGCAGCGTCGTGGTGGCCGCGATGTATGGCAGGCCGCCAGCCTGCGCCAAGCTGACCGGTACGATCGCGATGGCGTAGGCGAACAGCAACTCTGTGCGGGAGAAGGCGCGCGCCGGCCACAGTCGCTTGATCAGCCCGTTCGCCAACACCAGCAGAAACAGCGCCGCGACGGGGCCATTGAGTATCGCTCCCGAACCAACCGTCCAGTAGTCCACGATGAAGGCGAGATAGGGGTTCGTCACCACCAACACAAGGGTCAGCGCCGCGCCAAGCGCAATCGCGCGAGCAGTCACCGGCTGCGCCGGGCGGGCGGCGGTCGGAGCGCCTACCTTATCAGTTGCCGATGGCCGGTTACCCATCGCGAACTCGCAGTCCCTCTGGCCAGCCCGTCGAGTGCCAGTCTACCTTAGGTCGGGGAGATACGAACAGGTGGGCGCCCACTAGAGCGCCCACCTGTTGCCGTCTAAGCGTGTCAGGACCTCTGTCACCAAGGGCTAGTTGATTTCCCCTTGGCCCTTGTTCAGGATGAACCAGATGTCGCCGGGGTCGCCGCAGTCCCTGATGTACGACTCACGGTCGCTGACAGCGCAGAACTGGTGGATGCCAAGGATGTCTCCATCCTCGTACATGGCCAGGATTCGCTTGGAGGGGAACCACATCGCATGACCATCGAGGAACCCGATGTTGTTCCCTCCCAGGTGTCGGGACCCATCCTTCGTCCACCCATCGCTGTTGCCCTCGTGAACCTGCCGGTAGGTGGCATGGGTAGGTGGGCACTCCGGGCAGTAGTCGCCATTGGGGCAGTCCGCACTTGGCCATCCGTTTACGGTTGGGTTGACGTCCGCGCACTCCGCACAGCACATGTCAGGGTAGGCAAGTCTGCCTATACCATCGAGGGTGTCGGGTGTCCCCTGCTCCCCGCAGATGGCGAATTTCACCGGGTCGCTGACGGCAGCCAGTTTCACGTCTGCCTGGTGCCTGTTGACGCCGACCGAGAAGTTGAACGCCTTTGGTTCGCCCAGAGCGGGCCCCTGGACCACACTGTCCGTGACATTGCCGCCCCAACCGCTGGGCCAGGCGAAATGACACGGCCCCTCGCCGCTCGCGTCACCCCAGGCGCCCTCATTCGCCTTGAGCCAGCCGAGCCAGTCAGGCACTGGCACTACCCAGTCTACCTGGGTGATCATCTTGGCGCTCGGGCACCGCCAGACGTCCCGGTTCTTGACGTACTCGTCGAGGATGACCTGCCACCGCAGGTACGGGTTGAACCGCGAACCATACTCCCTCGCCCAGTCCTGCCCCGAGGTGGTGAAGCCGCACGCCCCCGAGTCGCTTGCTCCCGAACCTCCGCCCGGAGCGGTGTGGAGGTAGTCAATCACCTCCTGGCGATGCTCCCAGGGCGGAAGCGTATCGTTGTTGTCCGATAGGTACATCTGAAAGGCCAGGGCGATGTTCTTCACATTGCTCAGACACACCGCCTTGCGCGCCGACTCGCGCGCCCTCGCAAACACCGGAAACACCATCGCTGCTAGAATGCCGATAATCGCGATCACCACTAGCAGCTCGATCAGCGTGAAACCACGTCTCCTATCCATGGAGCCTCTCCTCCTTTGCGACTCTGCGCCGGTCTATGCGCCGGCAGCACTACGCCATGACCTAACTACTGACAGCCGGTTCATGCCTCTCCTCGTCCCACCTCCCTTCCGGCCTGCTGGGGGCTCACCTGAATCCCTGAAGGGTTCCGCCGCCGCGCAGGCATCCACACTCTTATGTTAGCGGACAAGGGCGAACGGCGGGTGTACGATTGTGCGCCGAAGTGGTACGTTCGTGCTTTCCGTCGGCGCCGCTGCCTGCCGGCATAACGCCCCGGTGGGCGGACTGAGCCTTCGAGCTCATCCGCCTGAAGCTCGGCCCCCAGCCCGGCCTACAGGCAGCGCACGCGGTTGGCGTTCGCCAGCTCGCTCACCGATTACCCAATTCTCGAGCAGATCCGACACGCACGGCCAGCGGGGCCATCCGGTAGCGGGCGGTGAAGTGGCGGTGGAGATGGCTTCTGTCCCAGAAGCCAGTTCGGGAAGCGATATCCTCTACAGGCAGTCGGGTGGTCCGCAGTAGGTGCAGCGCTACCGAAAGCCGCAACTGGAGGTCGAACTGCGTGAACGAAAGACCAGTGGCCGCGCGGAAGGCGCGGCAGAAAAGGGAACGGCTCATTTTGCAGGCCGCTGCCGCTTCGTCGAGGCGAACCTTCCCTCCCTGAAGCGCACGCCCGTACACCAGTTGCAGCGCCGGGTTGACCTCCGAAAGCTCGGCCGCTACCCGCGGCGTCTCGGCGACCTCGTCCGGAGTCCAGTCGCGCGCTACCGTCAGCATTGCCTGAAGCAGATGGATACGGACTGCGTTCTCCCACCCCGGCCTCTGAGCCGTCGCCTCCCGATGGAGCTGCCACCCGGTTGCCAGCAGGCTCGCGCGCTGCTCCTCGGACACCACCCGCGGCCTCCTCGCGGGCGGTTGAGCGTAGATCGCGAGCCACGGCCGATCGCCCAGCATCGCGTCTCCGAGGAAGTCGGCGGAGAACGCCAGACAGGCGTTGCGCATCTTGCCTGGGGCCATGTCCCCGTGGACCTCGCCGCTGGCGGCGAACCACATGTCACCTGGGCGGCAGCGGAGAGCAGCGTCGCGGTAATTCACCATCTGTTCCCCCTCGAGGATGACAGTAGCCTCCAGGTCGGGGTGAATGTGAGGGTGGAGAAGCCGCGCGGTACTCTCGTTCGCGCCCCAGTACACGACCGGGTGCTCGACCGACGTCCAGCGTGCCGGCACTAACGTCGGGGGACCGTTGCCCCACCGCATCGCGGCAGACCGTCTTCGCATACGCTCTCCAGGCAGTCACGCAACCAGTATGCAGGCCAACATTCTACACAGGCCAGCCTCAGCAGTAAAGTGTCCGCCGCAAGGCCGAGAACACCGGCGGCTGAGCGAAGATAGAGAGCCAGTGGCGGTCCCCGAGCATGCTATCGCCGAGGAAGTACGGGCCGAAGGCCAGGCAGATGCATGCCACACCGCCCTTCGTCCGGTACCCGTGGATCTCCCCCGGCGCGCCGAACCAGACTTCGCCCGCCCCGTACGCCAGCGCAGCATCCGCGTACTGGAGCTCCTGTGCCCCTTCGAGGACCACTGTCGCCTCCATGTCAGTATGGGAGTGAAAGGCGTGATCGAGGCGAGCATGGTCTGTCCGATGAAGGGGCCAGCTGCGTATATCGGGCGCCTGTAGGACCATCCTGAGAGCGTTCTGGGCTTGGCCAGACTAACTCCCGTATGGTCCACGCATGGCTCAGCCGCCGTCATCGACCGGGCTGTGCGTGAGTTCGAGACTGCTGAGTCCTCTACCATTCGTGCCTGACTTCGAAACACACGCTTTCTCCGGTCTCGTCCGAAACGGAGATGGTCTCGGTGCTAGGATCGCTTCCTTCACCAAAGCCTGGCCAAACCACGCTCAGAGGCGGATGCAGCTATCCGGCGCGAGAAAGACGACGACAGATGCCGTCGCCCCTGATCCTCTGGTGCCGGGACCCAGAATTGAACTGGGGACACCCGGATTTTCAGTCCGGTGCTCTAGCAGCTGAGCTATCCCGGCACCCTCTTGTCCATCTTCGGTTCAGGTATGTTGGCGTCTGCTGTAAGCTTTGTCAGCTGAGTCAAGGGCCTCGGTGCACTGCGGAGGTGCGTCGCCCAGGAATAAGAGGGAGGCGGTGTGGGATGCCTAAGGGTGGAGACCCAGAGGCCCTGACCCGAGGCGGACGGACATAGCCGCCCATCATAGAGGAGTCAGAGAGCACCCAATATGCGCATTCTCTTCCTTGACCTTGACACGTTGCGACCAGATCACCTGGGCTGCTACGGGTACCACCGCGATACTTCGCCGAACATCGACCGCCTCGCGGCAGAGGGGGCGCGCTTCGATGGCTACTACTGCTCGGATGCGCCCTGTCTGCCCTCCCGCGCGGCATTGGTCAGCGGCCGCTTCGGCATCCACACCGGAATCATCGGGCACGGTGGAACGGCAGCAGACATGCGCCTGCAAGGGCCCGGCAGAGGCTTCCAGGACCGGCTGAAGTCCGAGAGCTTGTGGGCGCTGCTGCGCTCCGCCGGCCTGCACACGGTCAGCATCAGCCCTTTCGCCGAGCGCCACGGCGCCTGGTGGTTCAACGCCGGGTTCCTGGAGATGTACAACACCGGGGGCTCGGGCATGGAGTCGGCGGAGGAAGTCACGCCGACGGCGCTGGACTGGATCGAGCGGAACGGGCGGCGTGACAACTGGGCGCTGCACGTGAACTACTGGGACCCGCACACGCCCTACCGTGCGCCGGAGGAGTTCGGCAATCCATTCGCGGACGATGCCCTGCCGGCCTGGCTGACCGAAGAGGTGTTCGCGCAGCACCGCAACGCGGTCGGGCCGCACACGGCGCGCGAGATCTGGATGTACGACAGCCGCACCAGTCCCAAGTACCCGCGCTATCCAGGCGAGCTCGTGGACATTAGCAACCTGAGGCGGATGGTGGATGGCTACGACTGCGGCATCCGCTACATGGACGAACACATCGGCCAGCTGCTGTCGGCGCTCGAAGAGCAGGGCGTGGGAGATGACCTGGCGATCATCATCACGTCCGACCACGGCGAGAACATGGGGGAACTGGGCATCTATGGGGAGCACGCCACCGCAGACGCGATCACACCGCGCATTCCCATGATCGTCCGCTGGCCCGGCGGCAAGCGCGGACATGTAGATGCTGGCTTGCACTACAACCTCGACCTTGCGCCAACGCTGGCGGAACTGCTCGGCCGGCCTCGCGCACCGAGCTGGGACGGCGCGAGCTACGCTCCGTCGATCCTCCGTGGCGAGCCGTGTGGGCGGGAATGGCTCGTCCTCAGTCAGTGCGCACACGTCTGCCAGCGCGGCGTGCGAACCGGCCCGTGGATGTATGTGCGCACCTACCACGATGGATACCACCTCTTCCCGGAGGAGATGCTCTTCGACCTGGGCAAAGACCCCCACGAGCAGCGCGACCTCGCCCCGGCGCGGCCCGAGGTATGCTATCAGGCAGCCCATCATCTGGCCGAGTGGCACACCGAGATGATGGCGACCATGCTCGATGGTTACGATACCGATCCCCTCTGGACGGTGATGAAAGAGGGAGGACCGGAGCATGCGCGGGGTCAGCTCCGCAGCTACTGCGAACGCCTTGCACAGACTGACCGCGCCTGGGCAATCCCCGAGCTGAAGCGGCGTCACCCTCGGGAGTTCGAGGGTACGTGAGGAGGCCAGACGCCCGTGGTCGTCTGGGCTCAGGCGGAAAGCTGGCAGACTGCGATTCGCTGCGCACGGAACTGCTGCGGCCAGATCGGGCTCCTGAGCGTCTTCGCGGGGTGGTCGGTCCTCTGCCAGCCAGCTGCTCCGCAGATCATCGACGGTCTCGCGCCGCCCAGCCGCCGATGCCGCGTCCCAGGGAGCGAAGATGAAAGGAGGCAGTGCGGTGCACGATCTACCTGAGGTCCGGTGGGACTTCCTGCTGCCAAAGGAGTTCGGAGAGCGCGTCGCGGCGTGTCCGGTATGCTACATGCCGCTGGGGACGCTTGAGCGGCACGGGTCCCACCTGCCGTTTGGGCAGGATGGCTTGAAGGCCTATGGCCTCTGTCTGCGCGCGGCGCAGGCATACGGAGGAGTGGTGCTGCCGCCGCTGCACTGGGGTACACACGGCTGGTGGGCGGAGGAGTACCGCGCCGGACTCCCTGGAGAGAGACTCGATCGCCGGCAGCCGCAGGGAAGTGTCTACATTCACGAGGGTCTGCTGATGAGCCTGCTCCACTCGATGTTCCGGGAAGTCGAGCACGCCGGGTGCAAGGTGGTCGTAGCGCTGACCGGACACTACCCGGCTGTGCAAGTGCAGGCGGTGAAGAGCGCCGCGGCTCAGTATATGGTCAGTAGCCCGGTGAGAATCTGGGCGCTCTGCGAGCCCGAGCTCTCGGGCGAGGTGGAGGTCGGAAGCGATCACGCCGGCAAATGGGAGACGTCGCTCTTCTGGGCGATGTACCCAGACTACGTGAAGATCGAGCGGTGCCCCGACCCCGATACCGGCGAATTCCTCTGGTCCAGCAAGGAGGCGCTGGCGGCGTCGCCGCAGCTGGGCCAAACGCTGGTGGAGTATATTGTGAGCAAGCTGGGGGAGGGGGCCTCGAAGCTGCTGGAAACGTACGATGTGCAATGCTAGCTGCAGGTGTCGGACGCCGTGATACCGGAGGTAGTGAAGGAGTTCGCCGGGTGATCGGCGACTGAGGCAGCGAGACCCCACCGCCCGCAGCGCTAGTCCCCGTCGGCAAAGCGCCCGAGCGCCTGCCCCACGCCAGTCTCTGAGGCCCGGATGGCCCCGTGGGTCATCTCCAGGCTGCGCAGATTGTGGCGGCCCGAGATCCCCGGCTCCGGCCCACCCCGCACGTAGGCGAGGAACTCGTCGAGCACGATGCGCTGCAACTCCGGCAGCCTCCGGTTGTTGAAGGCTTCGCCATCCTCCCAGCAGGAGAGGACCTCCTCTCCATTCAGGTAGACGCGATCTTGCCGCACTTCCATGAGACCGTCGGTGCCCTCGATCCGCCACTCCGTCAGCCAGCTCGTGGCCCCCGCACGGGTAGGCACGGCCCGATAGCAGACGCGTACGCCGTTGTCCATCTCGAAGGCGACGTAGGCACTGCGCATCCCCGGGCCGGTCACCCAGGGCGGGTCGAAGCTCATCGCCCACACCCACCGCGGGTCGGTGCCGAGCACCCAGCGCAGGAAGTCGAAGTGGTGGATGGACCCCTGCACGAGGAGCGGATACGGCATCGGATAGGTTCCGCCGTACCCCTCCCGCCCATGGAAGAAGTCCATGTGGACGTAGCCGATCTGCCCGAGAACCCCCGAGGCCACCAGCTCGCGCAGCTTCAAGATGAGAGGGTGCCAGCGCATCTGGTGGGCGATGACGAGTCGGCGATCGCACCGCGCCGCCTCCCGCACCATGTCCAGGCCCGTCGCCCAGGCGTCGCTCATTGGCTTCACCGCGAGCACGTGCTTCCCGGCGCGCAGGGCGCGCACTGCCTGCGCATGGCGGACGTTCTGGGGCGCGCTGTGGATGATCGCCTCCGCCTCCATCCGCTCCCACGGAAGCTCGTCGCCCAGGAAGCACCGGCTGTCTGGCAGGGAGAAGTGCCTTGCCGCCTCCGCGAGCTTGCCGGCGTCGATATCGACGAGTCCGACCACCTCCACCTCGGGGGTCGTACCGAGGGCTAGCCGCCACGAGGTGCCAAACCCGCCGACTCCAACCAGCAGGACTCGCATCGGTCACTCTCCTATCCAGGCACGCCGCTGCCGATGTCCTCCCCCAGGCCGGCGACACAGGCATGCCCCGGCGCGCTAAGGGGAATCCGGCGGCGGAATGAGGCAGGGCTTCCGGATCTGGTCTGCGGACCCCTACAGCCTCTGGCGAAGGCTCTACCACACCACATGCTACAACGCCACGATCTTGCGCATCGCCTCTGCGGTCGACTTCATCCCGGCCTCGTCGCCCGCGACTTCCTGGATCACGTCCGAGTCGTAGCCCACGCTGCGCAGCGCCTTCATCACCGCCGGCCAGTCGACATCGCCCTCCAGCAATGGCACAAACTCGTGCCGCTTCCGAGAGAAGTCCTTGAAGTGTACCTTCTTGATGGCGCTGCCCAGGACCTCGATCCAGTGCTCGGGGAACGCCCACGGCACGAAGTTGCCTACGTCGAAGTAGATGCCGACGAATTCCGAGCCTACCTCGGCCACGAAACGCTTCGCCTCCATCGGCGAGAGGAGGAACTTGTTCCACACGTTCTCTACGCCGACGGACACTCCGGCCCGCTTGGCGTCCGGCTCGATCGCGCGCATCGCTGCCTGGACGTTCGCGTACATCACGTCATAGCGCACCTGCGGGGTGAGTTGTCCCGGGTGGCAGAGGATGGTATCCGCACCCAGCACGCTCGCGATATGCACGGACTTACGCAACCCCGCCAGTGCGGTCGCGCGCACTGCCGGGTCGGGGGAAGCGAACCCGGAGCACATACCAGGCACCAGTGACGGAATCGCCATCCGCAGCCGTTCCGCCTCTCGCACCATCTCGCGCAGCGCCGCGTCGTCGGTATCCGGCGTTAGCGCGCCGGCTTCGCTCACGCACAGTTCCAGACTCTGGTAGCCGGTTGCCTTGGCGTAGGCAAGGCTCTCGGCAACTGGCTTCTCCGCGAAGAACAACTGAGTCGCGCCGATGCGCATGATGAACCTCCTCGTGGGCCGGATCGTGGGTCTGTTCGGCAGTCACGGACTTGGGTCCTTTGCCCCTGCCAGCCGTCCGAGGCTGGCCACCCCCACTGCGGCTACCACCGGCTGGGGGGCCGGTGGCCGGGTTCTGTCGCGTGTACAGGCGGCCCTTCGGCGGAGGCGGGGAACGACCTTCCCAGGACGGCCGGCCCTGGAGCATCCCTCCTGGATCGGTGGAACCCGGGACAGTAACCATCTCATCGGCAAACCTCACTGGGTTCGCGAGTAGGCCCCTGCACAAGGGGTCATCCGGTGTCCGCCCGAAGTCAGGTGCTGCTGTCAGCATCGCCAGAACGAGGATGGGCATCATGAGCCAGCCCGTGAGACGCGCGACTCCTACCGACTTGCCGGACCTGCTGTGCTTCGCCGATGGCCGTCGGGTCGCGATGCCCGGGGAGTGGCCCGCGCGACGGGCCGAACTGCTGGAGTTGCTGCAGGACCTCCAGTACGGACATCTCCCTCCGGAGCTGCCGGTGCAGGCGTGTCAGCTCTCTTCCGGGGGCTTCGGGAGCCAGCCCGATCTCGCGGTGACGCAGCATCGCCTGACGATGGGGGAACAGGGGCTGGGCCTCCTCGTAACAGTGTACCGTCCGGCGGTCGCGGGGACGTTCCCCGTCGTGATTGATGGCGACGGATGCTGGCGCGGCCTCACCGACGAGATCATCCTGGCGGTGGGACAGCGCGGCTACGCGCTGGCCGTCTTCAACCGTCTGGAACTGGCGCCCGACTACGCCGCGAGCGGCCGTACCGGCGGGCTCTATGCCGCCTTCCCCGACGGCGATTTCGGCGCGCTGGCGGCCTGGGCGTGGGGGTACCACCGCGTGGTGGACTTCCTCCAGACGCACCCGGGAGTTGACGCGGAGCGCATCGCCGTGACTGGGCACTCCCGGGGAGGGAAGACGGCCCTGCTGGCCGGCGCGACGGAGGAGCGAATCGCGGTGACGGCGCCCAACGACTCCGGGTGCTGTGGCGCGGGGTGCACGCGTTTCCCAGACGAGGGAGGAGAGCGGCTCGCTGACATCACCCGCGGCTTCCCCCACTGGTTCTCCCCGCGCTTGAACGGGTTCGTCGGGAAGGAGTTCGACCTCCCGTTCGATCAGCACGCACTGAAGGCGGCCGTCGCCCCTCGCGCACTGCTCAGTACGGAGGCGCGGGGCGACACCTGGGCCAGCCCCCGAGGCACGCGGCTGACGCATGAAGCGGCTCGGGATATCTACCGCGCGCTGGGCGTCGAGAGTCGCATAGGGATCTGGTACCGGGACGGCGGCCACGCGCATACGCTGGACGACTGGCGGGCCCTGCTGGACTTCTGCGACCTACAGTTCTACGGGAAGCCTGCCCCACAGGGCTTCGATTCGCGCCCGTAAGCTGAGGGGCAGCTTCCTGCTGCCATCGGCCTCGTGAGGAAGTGCCAAGCTGAGTTTCCCATGCCGTCGCGGCTGTGAAGTCAGGTCGGGTAGATGGGCATCGGTCCCCCCTCACGCCGCCTATACAGGCTTCGCCCGGAGCCCGGACAGCTCGATGTGCTTCGCCATGAGCCAGAGCGGTACGGTTATTGCCCCCGCCTTGTTCCGATTGCCGATGTAACTGGCCGGGCTTGGACGGACATGATGGGCGGGGCCAGCGCACCGGTCCCGCCCTTCGTGTGTGCGATGGGATGCGGCGCCGCACCAGGCCATTGAGGGGTGGTCAGAGACCGAGGTACGGTCTTTACCCCGGCGGACTGAGAGGACAGCATTTCCGCCGCCCCTACGCGGTCATTGGGTGCCAGGACCCAGAATTGAACTGGGGACACCCGGATTTTCAGTCCGGTGCTCTACCAGCTGAGCTATCCCGGCACCCAGTCGCCCATCTTCAGTTAGGTATGCTAGCCTCTGCTGTAAGCTCTACCAGCTGAGCTATCCGGGCAGGAACAGCGCGCTCGGCCAGGAGCAGGTCTACGCGGAGTCCCGTCCGCCGCATCTCCCTCGCGCCCTGCCTGGCTGGCGTGTAGACCCAGCGCGCTGCCACCAGGGGGAGCCGTTGGGAGTTCGCATCGGGTACGAATACCGCCCCCGCTACCAGAGACATTTGCCTTCTCTGGCTGAGAAGCTGGAAGGCTCCGTCTACGGCGCCCCTGACACGGATCACGTGACAGGGGCGTCCGGCTTCTGTGAGGCCTGGCTTCACCGCGATCGAGTCCACCAGCGACGCCAGCATAGACTTCCCGAGCGTCTCTCGCCCCCCGCCCAGACACGAAACCAGGTCGTCAACCCTCTCGCGCACTAGCTCGGGCAGTCTCGGCAATGCCTCCAACAGCTGCGGCTGTGGCCGGATCGCAAGACGGGCACTCTGATCCTCCAGAGCTTCCTTCTGCGCTAGCGCAGCTTCCAGTTCGCGCTCCAAGTGCTCGGCTGCATGGGACCTGCCCTGGGCCTCGCAGCGGATGAGGGATGCTGTCAGGCGCTCCGCTTCCGTCTCCTTCAGTCGGATCTCAGCTTCCAGAGACTCGGCGCCACGTCCCTTGCGCAGCCGCTTTTCCAGCGCGATGAGCGACTGCTTCACCAGCGCGGTCAGCTTCCCAACCAACTCCCGGTCGTAGAGCTCATCCCGGACGGCCGCCAGCACCACTGCCTCCAGCGCCCGCCGGTTGACCACGCCGGAGTTGTCGCAGAGGGCGTTGCCTCGGTTGGCGCGGGTCATGCAGCCGTAGCCGTGGCGGCTGCGCATCGCCATCGGCGCTCCGCACAGGTCGCAGTGAAGCAGTCCCGAGAGGAGATAGCGGTGCCGGCCGTCCACAGGATGCTGCCCCGTCTTGCGACGGCCTGCGCTCCTGCGCTGCTGCGCCGCCTTCGCCTGCTGCCAGAGCGCGTCGCTGATGACCCGTAGCTCGGGGCACTCACGGACGACCCATTCCTCCCTGGGGCGCATCATGGGTACGCGCCGGGGCCGTCCGCTCCCGTTCCCGCGTCGATCACTAGGATCTTTGCGCCACTCGAACTTGTTCCAAACGATCCTGCCGAGGTACGCCTCGTTGTTGAGGATGCCAAGGCCCTTCCTGGCGTTTCCCTCAATCGCGCTCATCGCCCACGTCTCAGCCGCCACCTTGACCCTATTCCGCCACCGGCGCCCAGGTGGCGGCACACCTTCTGCGTTCAGGGTTTCGGCAATGCGGCGGGCGGAGTAGCCCTGAACGTAGAGCCGGATGTGCATGTCGAGGGCCGGTAGGACCGCCCTGAGAGCGTTCTGGGCTTGTCTGGGCTGACTCCTTTCCTCTATCATGTGGGACCGTTAGGCGGCGCCTTCGGGCGCCGTTTCTTGTTTGGGAGTCAGCGGAATGGAGATCTACGAAGCGTCGGTGTCATTGATGGTGCGGGCGATGGTGGTCAGCGCCCGGTGGGCGGCCCGCAGCCGATGTCTCTGCCTGGAACGGGCGTGTGCTCGCGGGGAGGCGGGACGAGTGGAGCAGTTGGAGGCTCGCGTCGTAATGCTGGAGGATGCCCTGGCGTTCCGAGATGCCCGCCTAGAGGTATTGGAGAAACGGCTTGGGGAGGAACGGCCGCGCCGGCCCTATCCCTTGATGGAGCGGCTGCGCATTCTCTGGCTCGTGGAATACTATCGGGTGCCAAAACGGAGGGTGAAGGAGACCTTCGGGGTGGCGCGCTCCACCGTGCACCGCTGGCTGAAGGGCTTTCAGGAGGGAAAGGTAGGAGGCCAACGACGGGCCACGGAGCCACCCAATAGGACTCCCAGGGAGATCGCTGAGCTGATCTGGGACGTTTTCTCCTGAAACCCGATGTGGGGCTGACCTTACCCCCGCGATGGTTTATCACGCGCGAACCTGGCAGAAGCCCGATCGATCCGCAAAGCAGGTCACGGGCCCGATCCGGCTGCGTCACTTCCGCGAGCAGCGGATCACTGTCTACGAACTGGCGGCGTGAGTCGATGCCGTGGGCTCGGCACTTGAGAAAACGCTTCTTGTGGCGGTATCATAGGGCCTCGACATGGGCAGTATGCACGAGGGGAGGGACTACCACGAGAGAGGCCGCACCAGCGCCCTGGGAGCCAGATGAGTCTCCGGGCAGCACGGGGGACCGCTGTACGCGCAAGAAGCCGACCGTCGGCCGAACCGGAGTGCGCGAGCTAGCTCGGGCACTCGCCCGCGGCATAGCAGCCCACATCGGCGGGTGCTTCGCAGCGCGGTCGGCCCAGCAGGTCTTCCCTCACCTCCGGCAGCACCTCGCCCGCGCCGATAGCGGGGGAGCCCTGGCGCAGCCGGTAGTCATGTGCGGCCGCGTTGACGAACAGGTCCTCCGGCCTCGCCTCGCGCGAATGCACATCCCATCCCAACTGCTGCCATCCCCTCAAGCCCATCGGCGCGCGCCCGCCCTCGGCCGGCCGCAGGGCCGCGCCCTTTGCGAGGCCCATATGCGCGATCTCGGTGTCCTCGGGTACAACGGCATCCCCGCCGAAGCGGCCCACGACGAGGTTGTGGTCACATCCCGCGAGCGCCTCCTCGCCCCAGATGAGGATCGCCCCGGTCTCCGGGTTGGAGGTGTAGAAGATGTTGTTCGCCACCCGATTCCCGAGCGGCGCTGACCGGCGCTGCCACCAGGGGATGTTGAGTACCCACCGGCCATCCGGTCCCATCACCACCGTGTTGTGGTAGACCTGATTACGGCTCGACCCCTCCGCTCCATCTATGGCGTAGAGGGAGATGCCTGAGGCGTGGTTGGTGTAGCAGAGGTTGTTGCGGATGACGCTGTCTGATACGCCGTCGCAGTTGATCGCCGAGCCACCGGCGCGACCGTTCTCCCAGATGATGTTTCGCTCGACCAGCGCGTGCGAGATGAGCCCATCCCCGCCCATGTTCAGGTCGCCGTTCATGTGGATCCCGCAGCCGTCGTTGTGGTGGCAGCGGTTGCCGCGGATGACCGGGTAGTCGCCGCTGTTGCTGTGGTAAATGCCGTGCTCGTGGTTGTCATAGGATTCGTTGAACTGAATGGTGACATGGTCGCTGAACGATGTGAAGATGCCGGTGAGGCCGCAATCGTGCACGCGGCAGTTCTGCACCGTCACGTGCTGCGTGCGGCCAAGGTTTATGCCCCAGCGCCGCGCGCCCGAGACCTCGAACCCGTCCACCACCCAGTGCGCGATGACGTCGTCGTGCGTCCCCACCTCGATGACGCTCCGGCGGCGGTTCTCGGGGCCGGGTCGGTCAATGTGGACCCCTGGGCCTTCCGCCTTGAGGACGATGGGCGCTTCCGGCGAACCCGAGCGTCGGATGACGCAGCCCGCGTAGACGCCGGGGCCGACCAGAATGGTGTCGCCCGGCTTGGCCGCGTCCACCGCGCGCTGCAGCGTCGCCCAGGGCTCCTCCGCCGTTCCCGGGTTCTCGTCCGAGCCGTCTGCTGACACGTGAAGGAGAGCAGCGGCCGCGCCTGCCGACGGCAGCAGCGTGATCAGCCCTGCCAGGACCATCCACTTGTACCTGATGTCAGTCTCCTTCCCATCGGCGCGCGACAGAGCGCAACGCGACCCGTGCTACTCGCTACTTCGCCCAGCAACCCACGTAGCCTTGCCTCGACGGAGTGTCTACTGCATGGTGGGCAATCCACCTCGCCAGTGGCTAAACGCGCGTGCTATCGTCAGGGGGCCGTAGAGCCGGACGAGAGCACTGGATGGAGGGCGTCCGACAGACGGGGTCGAGTCCCATGCGCCGATTACGCCGCGCCGCTGTGCATCGTAGGCGATAGCGGAGCTGCGATGGCCTGCTGCCAGTATAGGCGACAACTTGGCTGGGCACAAGATGCATCGAACGACAGCCAGTTCGCGGCTGGTATTCTCGACCGCCGTGAGCGTACGCCATCTGCCGGCGAACACGGGGCCGCCCACTGGTTCGGCGGCCGATCTCTCTACTCGAGCACTGCCAGCTGGATGTGGTGGAATGTCTGGAACCCCCAGGGGGCGGATTCCGGATAGGACAGGTAGACCATCGCGTTCATGAGGTCACCGCTCGCCGCAGCATCGTAGGTCACGAGGAGGCGGATCTCGGAGCTGGCGGGATTGTAGGCAAGCTGGTCGCCCGTGAAGTCCTCGCCGTTGACGCGAATGGTGACGTACTTGGGGTCAGCCGTGTGGCCCAGCGTCAGCAGATAGGTGTGCTGCCCGGCAGGGAGCTTTCGGAAGGAGGCGGTGAGGGCGTTCCACCAGGGCCGATTCGGCACCTGCTGGGAGAGCGTCAGGTCCTCGTGGCCGTACACCAAGTCGTACACTACTGTGCTGCTGTAGAGCACTCCGCTGACAACCAGGGACGAGCCTGTCGCCGCATCGAGTGGGCGTCTGGCATTGAGCACGATGCCGCTGCCTGAGGCATAGGGTTGGAGGGTCTCTGGGCGAACGAGCCCAGCGCGGGCCGCTGTTGACGGCGCGGGAGCCTGTTCGGCCCGGACAGCGCGGGTCCGCACGCTCGCCGCAGTCATCTTCTTGGTGGCCCCCCTGAGTTCCGCGACCGACAGGACCCGGAAGGCGGAGGAGGCCGGCTGCGGGACGACAGTAGTGATCCTCGGCTGTCCGGCAGACGCAGAGACACTCCCGGCGCTGGCCGCACCAGGCGCAGCCAGTGCCGCAGTGCAACTCCCCGCGGCAAGACAGGACAGAACCAGACAGGTGCTCCACGCTCTCATGGCAGTCAATCCTCCGTCTGGTAGATACCGCACACCCGGAGCAGATCGCGCTCTCAGGCATCGAGCAGGACCGCCGTCCACCCCGCCAAGGCGGCCTGCCCAACGGCCCCGGGCGCCCCCGCCTCCGGCTGTACCCTCGGCTGGGGGTCACTGTTCGGGGTCCGTCGGGTATCCCTCATCAGTACGCGTATTGCTCCGCCACCTCCACTGCTGTCCGCGCCCACTGCCACATCCTCTCGGGATGCCCGTTGCAGGTGTGAAGGTCCTTCATCAGGATGGCGACCGCGCACCCCCGCGTCTTCTCGAGCACTGTGCGCAGATCGGCCCTCACCCGGCCGATGTCCCAGCTGTCGCCAGCCATGATGGCGGGATTGGGTTTGTGGGCAAAGACCAGGTCCTTGCCGACCGCCGCCGCACCGGCTTCTACATCCACCCACGGGCTCATCGAGATGCACCGCAGATTGGGCAGGTGCTTCCTGATGATATCTACCTTCCGGTGCAGCGGCTCACAACACCCGTAGCTACTTAGCCCGAAGCGCGTCAGCAGTTGCGCCTCGTATTGCAGGGCGAACTCCTCGTGCATCGCCGGCGAGACGTCGGCGAAGATCTGGGTAGAGGCGTGCCCCCATAGGTCCCTGATCCGCACGTGCTCGCCGTCGAAGTCGGACTGGGGCAGTTCATCGGTGAAGCCGAAGCCCTGCGAGCCGATTCGCACGTTGCCGTTGTTCAGGCTCAACGCGCCTTGCCGCTCCAGCGCTTCGATCTGGGCGATGTGACCTCTGGTCATGCGATCCATCACTCGATGCAGCCACTCCGGCCGATCGGTCATATCCAGGAACGCCTGCTCCAGGCCTCGCCATTGGATGTAGGTGTCGAAGATCGAGAACCAGAAATCCTGGCACCCGGTTCTTCGCACCTCCAGAATGCCGTCGTAGAGCTCAGAATACTCCTGGTACTGCCGTTCCGTCTCCTCCCGGTCAATACTGATCTGCGGCGTCTGGATCTTCTCGACGTCGTCTTCCGATACGATAACGGCCAGGTAGCGGGAGGCCCCGAACCAGTGGTCGGGGTTCTCTGCCCTGGCCTCGATACCGAATCCGCTATCGCGGATGGCTATGGGAGCATGCACTGCCGCCTCGAACACCATGTCTCCGGCCTGGTGCTCCCACTGGTAGAGCAGGCGACGCAGAACCAACTCCTGCCGCCGCAGGAACGGGTCAGTGCACTCCAGCATGTCCGCGATGCCGGTGTCCGGCCAGGCGCTGTCATCAGCCATCTGCAGCCACACCATCGGCCGCACCGGATCAAGGCGGTTCAGACGTCGCCACATCTCGGCCTTCTCGCGTTGGATGGGCAACACCGCAATCGCGGCCAGCTTCTCTGCTAGCGCGCGGACAATGGTGCGTTCGCGAACAACCAGACTCATGGGAAGCTCCGGATAGGGTGATGAAACCGAGTTCGCATGGCCGCAGCCCGTATCCTGCCGGTCTGCGCGGGCATCGTCTCAGGGGCGATCCCCATGGCAGGGGCAGACCAGCCCTGACACTGGCCCCAGCTGTCCCCCGTGCAAGCATCGGTCGCCAGGGCGATGCGGAAGCTATCCAGCACCGGACCGCGACCTGGCCCCCAGATCCGGCTACCCCATCGGCTGGGAGTCATGCCTGGGGTTGCGTCGCGGAGGAGTACAGCAGTCGCGCCACGGTGGCGATCACCGGCAGCGGCCGCTCCAGTGCAACCCTCGTCCGATACCACCTCCATCCTCGGTGCCCCCAGCACAGGAGTCTCAGTGATCATCGGGAACACCATGATCATGGCTGCAGGAGCGTCCTGGGGGGCGGAGTTTCTGGACAGCGTGGGCTTCAGGGCGCACCGACAGTCTCACGGGCTGTGTCGATCTGCTGATCTGTCTTCCGCGCGCTCTCACTCTCCACCGCGAGCACATCCAGCGGCCGCCCACTCACGCCGGCTGGATCGTACGGCACGTTGAGCAGCCTGAGGATAGTGGGGACGATGTCGACCGTGCGGCCGGTGGTCAGTTCCGCCCGCTTGATCCCCTTGCCTGCGAACATGATGGGCACCATCGACTGCTTCCGGTCCAGTCCGCCGTGAGTGCCCGTCAGAACGCTCCGGCTCACGCTGGCTGGGGTGAAGTCCCACCCGTCCGCGGCGATCAGGAGCAGGTCCGCCGCCCGCGGCGACCCGTAGAAGCTGGCGAGCCGGTGCAGCGCATCCGGGTAGTGCTCGGTGCACGTCAGCCGCAGCCACTCCCGGTCGGTTAGCCAGCGCCCGCTGTTGACGTAGGGCTTGAGCGCCGGCGCGCCCGCATACTCAAGTGGGTCCTCTCCCCTGAGCACATCATAGCGGTAGGCCGCGTCTATCTCGTTGAGGGGGCGACTAGTGATCCTCGAGAGCCCCTTCGCCGTATGCAGCAGGTACTCGTTGGGAGCCGGGTGCGACACGATGATGCTTATCGCGGGCGAGCGCTGCAACAGACGGGCGATGATGTTTATGTCCTCCCCGCCCACGCGGTACTGCTCCAAGCACTGTTGGGTGGGTACCAGGTCCCAACTCGTCCGCACCACCGCGCCTTGCGCATCGCGTTCCTGCCCTTTGAAGTAGAGCAGCGCGTCGCTGTTGCCTCCCCACAGCGCCAGGCAGTTGTACTGCCGGTCGAACTGGCGACGGGTGCCGTTCCAGAAGTTCGACTCGAACTTCCCCCAGTCGGTCACCACTAGGTACTTCAGGCTCTGGAAGGTGTCGAAGCGAAGGTCCTCGAGCACGCGATCGACCGTCACGTGATTGGTCACCGGCGCCACCCCGTGGTCGGCGGTCAACACTAAGGTGGTCTTG
>Ga0315286_10001956_pt1 | contig 19000 bp, 12 predicted proteins | sample YL17G10_0_MG_FD_205038 | JGI IMG/M metagenome (GOLD analysis project Ga0315286, IMG submission 205038) | Sediment microbial communities from Yellowstone Lake, YNP, Wyoming, USA - YL17G10_0 | ecosystem: Environmental > Aquatic > Freshwater > Lake > Sediment | place: USA: Wyoming | collected... | reverse complement strand
GGCGCAGGGCCTGGAGCATGACGTGGTCGGGCGTGCCGGCCTTGTCGGCCGGCCCCGGGAAGCGGTAGTTGTTCTCGTCAATGACCTCGGCGTCCCAGCCGGCCAGCCGGCTGGCCACCGTGGCCACGCAGACCGGCCCCAGCGCGGTGGTCATCCGGGCGATGCGGCTGTAGATGTTGAACGCCGGGTACTTGGGAATGATCATCCGGAAGAGCCGACGCTTGGCAAGCTTGATCATGGGACACGCGCTTCCGGGACTTCGGCCGGGAACGCCGCCCGTCCCCGCGGCGGGAGCGTCGCCAGCATCAGGCTGATAAACGCATTGTACCGTTGCTCTCAACCTCCGTCAAAGAGGAATCGCCGGAAAGAGCCAGGGGGCGCCAAGAGTGCGTCCGGAAACCCGGACCAGGCGCGTTGGGCGCGCCGGGCGGCCGCCCCGGCTATCCCGGCCGGCGTTCGCCCGACTTGCGCAGGTAGAATATCGCCTGGTCGCCCCTCCCGGCGGCGTTGAGCTGCTCGGCCCGCCTGGCAAAGCCGGCGAGCTCGGCCCTGGAGAAGAGCGCGCCCGGCAGGCTGGTCGCGCCCGAACGGGGGTCGCGCAGCGGGATGCCTTTCCGGTACTGTTCGCTGCCCCAGAACTGAAAGGCCGTGGAATCGCAAACGACCTGGTAGGGGTCCAACCCGGCCTTGCCGGCCAACAGGCCCAGGCTTTCCACGGAATGCAGGTGCAGGTGCCTGGGGGCATCCAGCTGCACCCACTCGGCCCGGTAATGCTCCCAGGCGTCCGAGGACACCGTTGGCGTCCGGATCACGCAGTGGCCGGCGGGGGAGAGCAACCGGGACGCGCTCAACAGCGTTTCCGCCGGGTCGGGCACGTGCTCGAAGGAGTGGTGAAACATCACCAGGTCCCACTGGCCCTCAAGCTCGTGGATGGTCCTTTTCAGGACTTTCAGGCCGCCCGGGTGTTCGAGGTCCTGCCGGTTGAGCGGGTCAATCCCCAGCAGGTTGCGGAACCCCAGCTCCTGGAGAGAACGCAGGCCGGCTCCCGAGCCGCAGCCCACGTCGAGAATTCGCGCGTCAGTGCCCAGCCGCAGCCGCCAGAGGCAGCGCAGCACGGGGTTGGGGCGCTTGGCGTACAGGAGCCTGCCCAGCAGCCCCCGGCTCCAGACCGCATAGCGGTTCCTCAAGCCGATGAGCCGGGCCTTGATTCTGCCGGCGGGCGGGCCCGGCTGGTAGGAGTAGTAGTCCTCGGGATAATATCTCGACAGGTCTGGAGGGAACTCGCCGATCTGCAGGCAGCCGCACCTGGCACACTGGAAATAGCGGAAGACCTCTCCGGATCCGAACATCATCTCCTTGGCTTCGTAGGATTGGTTGCCCGCCCCATTGCCGCAGATCCGGCAGGTCATCACGGCCTCGCCAGGGCCTCGGCGGCGCCGTCGGCGGTCTCGATGAGCCGGGCGGTGGGGTTGAGGTTCAGCAACTTCCTGATCTTGCGGTTGGCGCCCGCCAGGATCAGCCGGCAGCCGGACTTGGCCAGCTCCTGGTGGACGGCAACCAGGGTGTTCAGGCCGGCGCTGGAGATGTAGCTGAGCGCCTCCAGGTCCAGGATGACCCGGGCTGCGCCGGGGCCGATCTCGCGCTCCAGCTGCGCGGCGAAGTCCCCGCAATCGCTCTCGGCGAGTTCTCCGGTGATCCTCAGGACCCTGGCATCGCCCTCGCTGCGCGACTCGATCCGGAGCGGCCCGCCAGGCGTGAAAGCGTCGGACATGGCTCAGACCCTCCGGGTGCGCTGGCGCGGCCGGGCTACGGCCCCGGGCCGGGGTCGGCCGGCGGCTGGGCCGCCTCCCGCTCCCGCAGCGCCTCGCGCAGCCAGGTCCGGTCCAAGGCGCCCACCACGCGCAGGTCGCGGAAGGCGGCCGCGCCGCCTTCGGCCCGGCAGCCGACCCGGACCGTTTCCCAGGCGACCTTCTCGGCCGGCCCGAGCTCCTTGCCGGCAAAGTCGGCGCCGACCTCGCCGTCGCTCCAGGCCAGCCGCAGCGGATGGGCGCCCTCGGGGGAGAGCTCCTCGGCCAGCCGGGCACGCTGCTGCGGCGGGCTCCCGGCAACGCGCCGGCCGAACCACGCTCCCCGGCCCTCGGCCGGAGAGCAAGCCAAGAGCACCAGGTCGCCGGAGAACCCCATGACCAGCTCCGCGCTTGCGCCGCGGGCCGGAGTGGCCGAGCAGGTGGCCCGGCACTGCCCGGCGAAGACGGCCTTGGACAGGATCAGGCCCTCGGGCGAGGCCCCTTCTCCGGGCGCCGTCATCTGCAGGCCCCGCTCCGCCTGCCACTGGCCGGAGAGAGTCTCGAAGTCCTCGAGCTGGGCGGCATCCTCGAAATCCCAAAGGATTTCGACCTGCAGCGTCTCCGGCTCGAACCCGACCAGCTTGCCCCGGAAGAGCTTCCCGACGGCGACCTGGGTGATCTCCTGGGCCGGGGCGGCCGCTGGCGGAACGCTCCCCGGCCCGACCAACACCAGGTCGCGGACCAGCAGCCACACCCCGAAGAGGCCGCCCGCGCAGAGCACGAGCATGAAGATAATGGCCGCCTTGGAAGCCGGCGGGTGGGTGAGCTTCACCGGCCGGGCGCCGGGGCGGCGCGCGTCCGATTTGATGGGCCGCACGGCCGGCGCCTTGCCCGGAGCGCTGCTCGGCGAGGCGCTGCCGAGCACCAGGTCAATGTCGCGGAGCAGCTCCGCCGGAGTCTGGTAGCGGTCGTCGCGCTCCTTGGCCATCATGTTGGTGATCAGCCAGCAGCAGTCCTCGGACACGCTGGGGGTCGCGTCCGCCGCCCAGGGCACCTCCTCGGTCAGGTGCTTGGTCATCACCACCGCGGCGGTCGCGCCCTGGAAGGGGGTCCGGCCGGTCACCAGATGGTAGAGGGTCGCGCCCAGCGAGTAGATGTCCGAGCGGATGTCCAGGTCCTTCTCCCCGCGGGCCTGCTCCGGCGAGACGTAGTGGGCCGTGCCCATCATCGTCCCGGTCTGGGTCAGCCGGGTGTCGGAGGACTCCTCCCGGGCCAGCCCGAAGTCGCAGAGCTTGGCGTCGCCCCTGGCGGTGACCATGATGTTGTCCGGCTTGATGTCCCGGTGGATGATGCCCCGAGTCGCGGCGTAGTCCAGCGCCTCGGCCACCTGCCTGATGATGTGCAGCGCCAGGGTCTCTGGCATGGCCCCGCCCTTGGGGATCAGGCTGTAGGCGCTCTTGCCCTTGACGTACTCCATCACCAGGTAGTTGAAGCCGCCCGACTCGCCGACGCTGATGGCCCGGACGACGTTGGCGTGGTCGAGCCGGCCGGCCAGGTGGGCCTCGCGCCGGAAGCGGACCACGAAGTCGGAGTCCCGGGCCAGGCCCTTCTTGAGAATCTTGAGGGCCACCAGGCGGTTCATGGAAAGCTGGCGGGCGAGATAGGTTGCGCCCATGCCGCCCTCGCCGAGCTTCTTCAAGAGCCGGTAGCCGGCGATGGGCTGCTGCCGAGTCGCCTCGCGCCCCTGGGTGGAGAGCAGCCTCTGAAGCTGTTTCCGGCTGATGAACTCCATCCTGACCAGCAGCTCGCCGAACAGGACCGGCGCGCCGGCCGCGCGGCGGCGAGCCTGCTCCCGGACGGCCTCGGCGAGCTGGTCGGCGGCGATCAGCCCGTGCTCGACGGCCAACCGGCCCAGTTGCAGGGAGTCGGAGTCTGGCACAGATGCCCTCCGGGCGGGGATTTCGGATTGCGGATTACGGATTGTGGATTGGCCCCCGGCTGGGGTTGGGGCCCGAATTCCGCAATCTACAATCCGCAATCCGCAATCGGGGCCGCCCAACGCGATCATATATCTAGCCTGTCCGGCCCCGGGTGTCAACCGCTCTTACTGGATTGCGGATTGGAGATTACGGATTGCGGATTGGCCCGGGCAGCCTCCCCAATCCGCCTTCCGCCTTCCGCAATCCGCAATCCCGGACGCGGCTACAGCTTTACCTCGCCGATGTCGATGGTTTCCTTCTGCTCGGTCAGGCGCACGGTGAGGGTCTGTTTCTTTTCGCCCGCCCGGCCGTAGTTGGTGAAGATCTCCACCTGGAGGGTGACCGCGCCGGTGAGCTGCTGGGCGCGCGAGCCGAAGAAGTTGGTCTGCACCTTGTAGGCGCCCGGCATGGCCTTGCGGACCAGGTACTCCTCCGGCCCGTAGCCCTGGGTGAAGTCGCGCGAGACCAGCCCGCCGATGGTGGTGCGGTTGTGGCTGAAGAGGGCCTCCTCGCCGGAGGGCTCGATCACGTGCAGGTCGATGTCAGTGAGGTCGGCGTCCCAGGTCAGGACAATGCGCACGTCAACGGCGAGGAGCTTCACCAGGCGGGGGTCCACCGGCAGCTCGACAGTGCCAACGGTCTTGGCCTTGGGGATGATGTTGTTGAGCTCCATCAGGGCGATGACTTCGATCTCGTCGAAGCGGTCCCACTTGTTCATCACCACGTGGGCGAGCAGTTCCATGGCGCGCGGGTACTGCTTCTGCTGGGCCAGCACCAGCGCCAGGTCCCGCCAGGACTGGGGCTCCTCGGGCCGAAGGCGCAGCGCCTCCTCGAAGACCGAGGCGGCCAGGTCGAGCATCCCAAGCTGGGCCAGGCGGTGGGCGAGCACCCGCAGCAGCGCGGCGTTTTCGAGCTCGAGCTCGGCGAGGTTGGAGAGCACCTGGAGGCCGATCTCGGGTTGTTTCTGGGCGAAGAAGTAGTCCGCCGCGTCCAGGAAGAAGGCCGGCGACGCGCTGTATTTCTTGCGCTGCTCCAGGTAGACCGGGAAGGCCTCGGCGGCGCCGGCCTTCTTGAGGGCCTCCATGTAGGGGGTCTTGGGGTCCCAAGGCTTGACGCTGATGCCGGCGTTTACCGAACGGCCTTCGCCGGCGGTTTCCTTGCCGGCCGTGCCAGCAGCTAATCCGAGCATAGGACCGGGGAAGTTGGGGACTTGCCGCACCAGATCCTGCACGTCGTAGATCACCATCTTGAGTTCGTCCTTGGCCTCCTCCGCAGGCTTGGGAGCCGTTACGGGGGCCTCGGTGCGCGGAGGCGGCGCCGGCGACGGGGGCGGAGGCGGGGCCGTGCGCGCCGGGACCGCGGGGTCAGCCGTGCTGCCGGTGGCGACGGCCAGGCCGCCACCGCCCTCCGGTTCCTTGACCTTGAGGTTCGCCGGGTACTTGAACTCGGTTTCCCACCACTTGACCCGCTCCTGCCAGAGCTCTAGCACGTGCTCGATCTTGCTCTTCTCCTCGGCCTTGGCCTGGTGCTCGATTTCCTCGATGGCCTTGTCGAACTCGGCGCGCCAGGCCGGCTGTGCCGCCGGCGGACGCACCCGGTAACGGATGTACTGCTGCACATTGTCGAGCACCAGGAGCGAGGTCCCCGGGGTCACCAAGCCGTGCTTCTTGCCGAGGTCCACGATGTCCTTCTCGCTCTTCTTGGGGGAGACCAGCAGTTCCTGGAGCTTCTTCTGGGCCCAGTGCCGACGGAGCAACTCGCCCTCGGCGGCCTCCTCCCTGGCGATCCGGAACTTGCGCTTCTGCTCGACGCGCGTGCCGGTCCCGTAGTTGACGGTCACCACCGTCTCCGCGGCGGTGATCCGGCCGGAGAGCGTGAAGCGCCCTGCGACCGGCTCGGCCGAGCCCGGAACCAGGTCGGCCACGTCCTTGCCGTCGGCCGTCGCCGAGATGAACGAATACGGCTCGTGGCCGATGGCGACCGCCACCGGCTCGTCCGCCAGCGCCAGGAGGTTGAAATACTGCCCGCCGGTCGAAGCCGCCAGGTGCTTCAGGAACGGCGCGTTGGCGCCGGCGTCCGCCGTGAAGACGTACACCGGGGCCTTGAAGCCGGCCGGCTGCTCCCGGCCGAAATTGTGGATGCCGTCGGTGAAGAGGAAGTAGCCGTCGGGGGCCTTGGCTTTCGGCGCCGGCGAGATGCAGCTCAGCTGCGTCCCGCCGTCGTAATCCACTTTTCCCAGCGCGGCCAGCAGCTTGTCGGCGTTGCCGGCCTCGACGGTGAAGGCCACCGGCGCGGCGGCCACGTTGCGGAACAGGACCAGCTCCACGCTGACCTTGCCCTTCTTGATCTGCGCGAAGTAGTTCTTCAGGAACCCCAGCTCGCGCTTGCGGGCCTCGGTGCCGCGCGAGCCGGAAGCGTCCCACAGGATGGTCAGGCGCCGGGGAGGCGCGCTGGCCTTGAGCAACTTCTCGGCCCGCGGGTCGAGCGGGAGGTCGCTGATGCAGAAGTGGAACGCGCCGTCGGGGGCCTTCTCGACGAGCACCTGCTGCCTGGCGGCCTCGGGGAGCTCGACGACCAGGTCCTTGTCGAGCACGGCGTTCTGGAGCTTCTTCTCGGCGACGTAGCTGCCCTCCCACTTGACGAACTGGAGGCCGTCGAGCCCGCACTCGGAGAGCACCGGGGCCTTCGCGGGCTTCAGGACCTCAATGCGGATGGAGGCGTCCTTGACCTTGTCCTTGAAGGCCAGCGGCAGGCGGTATTCGGCCGCGTCGCCCTTGCTGGCCAGCTCCGCGACGTAGCGGACCATCACCGTGCGGGTGCCCTTGGCCGGGATGGGGAAGACCCGGGTCTTGAAGTTGTTGCCCTTGGTCCACTCCACCAGGCCCGGGTCAATGCCCTGGCGCTCGACCTCCTCGAAGATCTGCCGGCCGCGGTCCTTCTCGACCACCACGCCGTCTACCATTTGACTGTTGATGTCCAGCGCGTAGCCGCTGACCGTCGAGCCCTCCGGCAGCGGGAAGTAGAGCTCGCCCTCGAACTGCCGGTCGTGGGGGTTGGCGAAGGTCAGGGTCAGGCGCGTCTCGGCGAGGCACCCGAAGATGCGCGCCTCGGCCCTGACCGCGGTGACCGCCAGGGGCTCGGGCTTGTCGCCGACCTTGACCACCAGCGCCGGCGGCCGCTCCTGGGCCAGGAGGCTCCCCGAAACCGTGGCACAAAGCACCAGACCGGCCAGCTTCCCGAGCATGTGCCATTCCCTCCTGAGCGGGCCCGCGCCGCGGGGGCTTCGCCATATATTCAGACGCCGGCCGGGTCTGACCGTTCCGTGGAAAATGGCCGCGGCCCGTCCGCGGTTGACACCCCCGGTGCCTCCGCTAGAATCGCGCCGGGCCGAACAAGGGGGATCCCATGGGGCAAGACCGGGTGATCTTCGACTACACCAACTTCCTGGCCGCGGCGGTCGGGCCCGAGCACGGGCTCACCGACGCGGACCTGGCCGCGGCGGCGCCCCTGGTCGAGAAGGCCCACGCCGCGGTCACCGCCGGGCGCGGCAAGGGTTGGCAAGTCTGGACCGAGCTGCCCGGGCAGAAGGCGCTGGCCGACGAGTGCGTCGCGCTCTGGAAGAAAGTCAACGGGAAGTTCGAGAACCTGGTGGTCATCGGCATCGGCGGCTCGGCGCTGGGGACGCTGGCGGTGAAGTCGGCGCTCTGCCACCCGCTGCACAACGAGCTGCCCAACGACGCCCGCCGGGGCGCGCGGCTCTACCTGCTGGATAACCCCGACCCGACGGTCTGCGGGGCGCTGCTGGAAACCCTCAACCTCTCCAAGACGCTCTTCAACGTGGTCACCAAGAGCGGCTCGACCGCCGAGACCATCAGCCAGTTCCTGGTCGCCCGCGAGGCGGTGGCCGGGGAGGTGGGCAAGCGCTGGCCCGAGCACTTCGTCTTCACCACCGACCCGAAGAAGGGCGACCTGCGCAAGCTCGCCGAGCAGGAGAAAATTCCCGCGCTGGCCGTGCCGGAGGGCGTGGGCGGGCGCTTCTCGGTGCTCTCGGCGGTCGGGCTCTTCCCGGCGGCGGCCATGGGCCTGGAGGTCCATGAGCTCTCCTCCGGCGCGGCCGAGCTCGACAAGCGCTGCGTCAGCCCGGACTGGAAGAAGAACCCGGCCCTGGCCCTGGCCATGATGCTCTGGTTGCTCGACGCGCGCAAGGCCAAGCCGATCCACGTGCTCATGCCCTACGCGACCGGCCTGGCGGACCTGGCCGACTGGTTCCGGCAGCTCTGGGCCGAGTCCCTGGGCAAGGCCAAGAGCCTCGACGGCCGCACGGTCAACATCGGGCCCACCCCGGTCAAGGCGCTGGGGGCCATTGACCAGCACTCCCAGGTGCAGCTCTACGCCGAGGGGCCGTTCGACAAAGCCTTCGTCTTCGTGGGCCTGCGCAAGCTCGCGCGCGAGGTGACCATCCCCAAGGCCTACCCGGAGCTCTCCGCCTGCGGCTACCTGGGCGGGCACGGGCTGGGCGAGCTCTTGGACGCCGAGCGCCAGGGGACCGAGCTGGCGCTCACCGCGGCCCATCGGCCCAACGCGACCATCTTCCTGGACGAACTCAGCGAGCACTCGCTGGGCGGGCTCTTCTTCCTGCTGGAGCTGGCCACCGCCTACGCCGGGCGGCTCTACAACGTGGACGCCTTCGACCAGCCCGGGGTGGAGGCCGGCAAGGTGGCCTCCTACGCGCTGCTGGGCCGCAAGGGCTACGAGGCCGAGCGTGCCAGGATCGAGCAGTCCCGCCCGGCGGGGGGGCGCAAGACCGTTTAGCCGGACCCGCCGGCGGAAGCCACGCTCCCGGGCCGGAGCGGCTCCGAAGGGTCGCCGACTTCTTTGCGCACGGCGGCTGCCCTCTCCACGTCATTGAAGCGCACAATTATGATGTCATCATGGGTGTCAAGAAAGAGTAGCCGAAAAGTCTCCCGCCGGTTGGCCCAGCGACGCATGAACCAACCCAAGGCCACACCAACGGCTGCCGCGGCCCCGATCCAGACGCACGCGAGAACCCGGTGGTGAAACGGCCAGGTTGCCAGGGTAATCGCGAAGGCCAGCCCTCCGAGCGGGATGCTCAACAGCCGAGCCCAGTGCGGGCCAAGATTGGGCTTGTCGTGTTCGGGGCAGAGCGGGATCATGGGGGTAATCTCCTCTCCGCCGACCCCGACGCCCAAGAAGACGACGCGAGATAGCCGTAGCGGCCGGCGCACGGCTTCCGGCGCTCCGCAGTGCCAGCAGGTTCGCAGGTTGCTCGTCTCTCCCGCGCGCAAGAGGACGTCCGTGTTCTTCAGCAACGCATTGAGCAGGTTGAGATAGCTCTTGCCCTGCTTCCTGAACCTCAACAGGCTGATGGCGATTAGAGCGGCAATCATCATCGCCAGGGCGATCAGGTAGACATAGGTTTCCTCGAACACGCTGGGGTGTTTGGGCGCCCTGGGAGCCGCAGGCGCTGCGGTCAGGAAGCTCGCGTAGAGAAGTGAATACCCGGCCGACATGCGCCGGCTACCAGCGCCCTCGGCTTCGGCATAGAGGGCGCACTTGGCAGCGCCCGCAGTCGGGCCTGGCCTCGCGGCAGCGCGCCGCGCCGTGCTCGCCGGCGAGGCTGTAGAACTCGCGGTAGGATTCCGGCGCCAGGCCCTTGGCGGCCAGCCGCTGGGACTGCACCCGGGTGGCCTTGCGGGGCACCAGCCCGAAGCGGCGCGCCACCCGGGCGAGCCCCTCGCCGGCGGGGAGCGTCGGCACGCCCAGGGCGATCATCAGCACGGCCTCGACCTCCTCGCGGTCCAGGGCCTCCAGTCGCGTCAGCCAAGCCCGCGCCTCGGAGGGCTTCATGGCCAGCAGCGGGTTCACGTCCAGCCCGCCGATGAGCTCGTACATGCCCTGGAGCAGCGCCTGGAGCTTGCCCAGCCGCTTGGCGGGGACCTCCGGGACGGCCGCGGCCAGATCGCGCAGGCGGGCCACCCGGACCTCGTTCCAATCCACGAAGCGGCGGGAGAGTTCCTCCAGCCAGCGGTTGGCGGTGCGCTCGCCGCGCTCCTCGGCCAGCACCGCGAGCATGACCAGGTCGAGCTTCTTGCGGCCGTCGGCGCGGCGCGGAGCCCCGTAAGCTCTGAGCAGCGCGGCCAGCGCCGCCGCCCAGGGGCGCGAGCCCTTCGCTCCCGACTGGGCCGTAGCTTTCTCGGCTGCGGCGATGGCCATGCCCGGCGTCCCTCCAGTCCCCGGTCGGCAACGTCAGCCCTTCAGGCGGGCGACGGCCTTCCTGGCCTTCTCGACGTACTCCTCGGGGACGTTCCACTCGGGAACGTAGCCGTATTCGTTCAGGAAGTCCTCGTAGGCCCGCCGTGCCGCAGGCCGGGAGGCGTCCAGGTCCCTCTCGATGCAAGTGGCGATCGAGTACTTCGCGTACCAGGTCCTGGGGTGGCTGGGGAAGGTCGCCAGGAACTTCTCGCAGACCTCCTTCTGATTGTCCGACCGCAGGGTCATGCCGTAGAAGTCGGCCACTCTGAGGTCCAGCGACGCCGCCCATTCGGCCGGCGCGTGGTTGAGGGCGATGCTCTCCAGAATGCCAAGGCCCCAGCTGCTGATCATGAAAAGCGGCAGGATCAGCGCCAGCGCCAGCAGGGCGATGACCAGCTTCTTCTTCTTGCTCACCGGGTCCACAGCCGACCTCCCCGACATGCACAGGCTGTTGAAAAGCCGTCAATATCCAGCCCGGGCTGCGCCCGACTGGCGGCCATCAACATCCTGTCGGTGCAGAACTGGTTGAAAACCCGTTGGGAACGACGTGCAAAAGTCATCAGAGCTTCGCCAGACCCGGTTCGATCTTGGCGCCTTTCTTCAAATCCTCAAGGAGCTGGTTCCGACGGCTACGGATGGCGGCCAGCCGGACCAGCGGCTTGGCCTCCTCAAAGCTGACGTGCTTGATCTCCAGGACCTTGACCAGATGCCAGCCAGCCGCGCTTCGCACCGGAGCGCTGATCTCCCCGACCTTCAGGCCGTAGGCGGCAGCGACCACCGGATCGGCAATCCGGGACTTGTCCAGAAACCCCAGGTTCCCGCCGTGCTCGGCGCCGTCCTTGTCCTCGCTGACCTTCCCGGCCAGGCCTGCAAAGTCCTCGCCGGCCACCAGCTTGGCGCGCAGGGCCTCGATCCGAGCGCGGACCTTGAGGTCCGCGTCCGGGGACAGCGGCCGGCCCGCCGCGTCGACGGCCTTGAGCAGGATCTGGCTGGCCTTGGGCACCCCGTCGCCGAAGCGCGCCGGGTCGGCAGCGAAAAGCTTCTTGAGCTCCTCGTCAGTCACCTGGTCCTTGACCATCCGCGAAAGCATGGCCATGGCCCGGAAACCGTACTGCCGGCGCAACAGCCGCGGGTCTTGGCCCAGGCTCCTGAGCACGTCCTCGATGGGCAGCTCCTTCTCGCCGAAGGTGGTGGCTCGCGCCGAGGCGACCAGGTGGAACTGGAAGTCCAGATCCTCGGGGGCCAGTTCCAGCTTCCTGCGCTGCAGCTCCTGCCGGACCATCACGTAGAGCTGAAGCTGTCCGAGATGCTTCCTCTTGAGTTCGTCGCTGAAGCTCAGCCGCGCGAGGTGCCCGGCATCCTCGATGCTGATGCGTTCGCCGTTGACGGTGGCGGCCGCCCCGGCTTCCAGCTTGCCGGGGTCGGTCTCCACCTTGCCTGCGGCCGCCAAGTCGGCAACCGCATCGTTCATTTTCTTCTTGACGGCGGGGTCCTTCATCCCCTGGTAGGGGTGCTCCTTGCCGCCGGCCAGATAGAAAAGCCCTATCACCGTCTCCGTCTGGCGACGGAAGTAGTCGCTGGTGATACCCTGCGCGGCCAGATAGCTTGCCAGCGAGTCCTTGGCGTTGGCCGCCCTGACGTCCCGGTCCAGACCGGCGAGGAAATCATCAACGTCGGAGGTCTTCACCGAGATGCCTTTGCGGGCAACCTCCTGTCGGACCAGGCGCTCCCGAATGAGGAAGTCCAGCGGCTCTTTGGCCACCTGGGCATGCTCGTCCCAGTAGAGCTGCAACTCCAGGTCTTTCAGGAGCACGGGCTCGCCGTTGACCCTGCACAATACCTCCCGATCGCCGTCGCGCTCGGCCGTGCCGGCAGTCGCGGCGACCGACAGGGTCAGGACCAGCACGGCGCTGGTGGTCATAAGTCTTTCTCTCACAAGAGCTTGCGTCCCTCCCGGCCTCATACACCCATTATACTCTCCGCGCGGCGCGATGTCAAGCGAGAAGCGCGAGTTCGGCCCGCGGCGGCCACGGCGCGCGCGGGAGACCCGACCAGAAAAGCGTTTTCCGCTGAACTTCCGGCCTGGTCGGGTGTAAGCCCTATGGACTAGAACTGGACTGGTCTGTCCGGTTCAAGGAGGTACCCAGCAGGCCATGTCCAGCAACTTCGTGAAGCCCTACCGCCGGCTGGAGGCCCGGGCGCGGATCGAGCAGATGATCCGCCGCCGGCGGCTCTGGGGCCAGCGGCTGGTCAGCGAGCGGGAACTGGCCGCCGAGCTGGGCGTCTGCCGCTGGACCATCCAGGGAGCGCTCGCCGGGCTGGAGGCCGACGGGGTCATCGAGCGGCGCCAGGGCAGCGGCACCTTCGCGGCGGAGAAGCCCTCGGCCGGGCGCCGCCCTGGCCTGGCCAGGCTGGCGGTCATCACCGACGGGCACTTCGAGGCCGGCGGCGCCTGGCACTACCGGGGGGAGATGATCCGCGGCATCCTCGGGTACGCTCCGCGCCTGCGCGCCGAGTGCACGGTGCTGTCGCTGGACCGCCCGGAGGAGAAGGAGACGGTCTGGAACCCGCGCCGGATGCGGGAGTTCCACGGCTTCATCAGCATCGCCGTGGACCAGCGCGAGCTGCTCTCCCACCTGTTGGCGCTGCGGCGCGGTCCGGTGGTCCTGGTTGACCACTACGTCCGGGACCTGCCCATCATCGGGGTGGTGGATGGATCCTACCAGGGCGCCCGGGCGGTGACCAAGCACCTGCTGGCCCTCGGCCACCGGCGGATCGCCTTCATCAACTGCCACCACCCGAGCGCCACCAACCCGGAGAAGCTCGCCGGCTTCCGCGCCGCGCTCCACGAAAAGGAAATCGAGCCCGACCCGGCGCTGGTGGTCGAGCCCGCCGAGCCGGTCGGCGGCGAAGAGCTGGACCGCTTCGTCGCCGCCGCCGTCGAGGGCTTCCTGAAGCTCCCCGAGCCGCCCACCGCCATCTTCGGGTTCGACGACACCCGCGCGCTGCCGGCGGTCCGCGCGCTGGAGGCGCGCGGCGGCCAGGTGGGCCGGGACTTCAGCGTGGCCGGCTTCGGGGACAGCGCCATCCGCCGGGGCCTGTGCGACTGGCTGACCAGTTGCCGCATCTACCCGCGGAAGATGGGCCAGGAAGCGGCCCGCGCGGCGCTGGCGCCCGCCGGCCAGGCCGAGGGCCGCACCATAATCGTGCCCAACCGCCTTTACATCCGGAGGAGCACTTGCCCCCCGCCGGGGGCGTAGGAGGATCCACGCATGAGCGCTTCAGGGCCCGTGTTCCTTTGCGCGTGGTTCGGTTTCCTGCTCGGCGCCCAGGCGCCGGCCGGCGAGGGAGCCCCGGCCCCGGCCGGCCAGGTGATCCTCGACGAGGCCAGCCCCTGGCGGATGTTCGCCGCCTGGAGCTCGCCGGTGGTCCGCAGCGGCGCGGAGTTCAAGGAGGACCGCGGCAGCGGGGGCTACTTCGGCGCGCGCACCGCGCCGCCTCCCGCGGACTGGGCCCAGCCGGACTTCTTCGACGGCCCCTGGAGCCGCTGGAGCTGGGCGCGCAGCCGCCCCAGGGAGCATGACTACGGCTTCGCCCCGGCCTGGGGGGCCCCGGGCCCGACCCTGAGCCTGCTGTGCCTGCGCGGCAAGTTCGCGGTGGAGGACCCGGCCGGGGTCCGGAAGCTGACCCTGGCGCTGGCCTACCGCGGCGGCGCGGTGGTCTACGTCAACGGCCAGGAGCTCGCGCGGGCCAACCTGCCCAAGGAGGGCAAGATCGAGCCGGGCACCCTGGCCGAGGACTACCCGCCGGAGGTCTTCATCCACGACGGGCCGGCGGAGCGCGGCTCGCACTGCATCGTCGCCGAGTTCGGCCATCCCGCGAAGTTCAAGGCCCAGCTGGAGAAGCGCATCCGACGGATCGAGAGCGTGGCGATTGACGCCAAGCTCCTGCGCAAGGGCACGAACGTCCTGGCCGTGGAGATCCACCGCGCGCCGTACTTCGGCAACGGGCTGGCCATGGAGAGCATGAACCACGAGTCGGTGTGGAGCACCTGCGGGCTGGTCAGCCTGGAGCTGCGCGCCGAGGGCGCCGTCGCGCCGAACACCTCCCGGCCGGCGGGCCTCCAGGTCTGGGCCACCAACGAAATGCGCCGGCCGAGCCCGCTGGACTACGGTACCCCGCTGGAGAAGGCCGAGCCGGTCAGCATCATCGGCTGCCAGAACGGAACCTTCAACGGCAAGGTGCTGATCTCCTCCGACAAAGCGTTCTCCGGCGTCAAGGCCCAGGCCGGCGAGCTCAAGCACCATGACGGCAAGGGCGCCATCCCCGCCGCGGCAGTGAGGTTGTTCTACACCGTCCGCGACGACAAGCTGGCCCTGCGCTACCCGGTACCCAAGGAGGGCTTCTGGGACTCGCTGGCCGACGAGCCTCCGGCCAAAGCGGAGCTGGTGGCCGGCTCCGGCGCGGCGCAGGCCATCCTCCTCCGGGTCCAGGTCCCCGCCGACGCCGCCCCCGGGGATTACTCCGGCAAGCTCACGGTCTCCGCCGACGGCCTGGCCGCCACGGACGTGCCCGTGCAGCTCCGGGTGATCGGCTGGAAGCTGCCTGACCCCCGGGACTTCGCCACCCACATGGGCGTGATCCAGTCGCCGGACTCGGTGGCCATGCAGTACAAGGTTCCGGCCTGGTCCGAGGAGCACTGGAAGTTCATGGAGGAGACCTTCAAGCTGCTCGGGGAGCTCGGCAACAAGTACGTGGTCGTACCCATCATCGCCCGGACGAACTTCGGCAACGAGCAGAGCATGATCCGTTGGGTGAAGGAGGGCGAGGTCTACAAGTACGACTTCACCATCTTCGACCGCTACCTGGACCTGGCCCAGAAGCACCAGAAGGTGGACGTGGTTTGCCTCTACGCCTGGGAGAAGTACGCCGGCCAATTCGCACTAGGGGGGCGTGGGGAGGACCTCCCCGGCGGCGGCGGGCTCAAGGTGACGCGCTATGACCCCGGAACCGGGAAGACTGAGGACCTGGAGGGGCCCAAGTTCAGCGCCCCGGAGGAGTTCAAGGCATTCTGGGCGCCGGTCTACAAGGAAATCGAGGCCCGGATGGCCAAGCGCGGCCTGACCGATGCGACCATGCTGGGCATGAACTCCGAGCTGGCGCGGGTCAGAAAAGAAGCCATCGTCGCCCTGCAGCCACTCCTGCCCAAGGCCAAGTGGGTGGCCAACCCGCACGCCGACTGCCGCGGGGGCAGCATGTACGGACTGATCCCCATCGGCTACAACACCCAGTACTACATGAACATGTGCCCGCCGCCGGACAGCGGTAAGCGCTACTACGGCTGGCAGTCGAAGACCGGCTACTACGGCCGCTCCCGGGGGCCGACGGCGCCCCTGAGTCTCTGGCGCGCCAGCGTGGAAGCCGCGCTGGTGCACGACACCGCCGGGCTCGGGCGCATCGGCGCGGACTTCTGGCCGCTCCTTGGCCGGGACAGCCTCCGCCCGGGCATCAAGCACTCCATGACCATCGGGGCCCGCTATCCGGAAAGCTGCTGGGACCAGCTCAACCTGGACCGCGGCACCGAGGCGCTCTTCGCTCCCGGACCGTCGGGCGCCGTGCGCACCGAGCGCTCCGAGCAGATCCGCCAGGGCATCCAGGAGTGCGAGGCGCGCATCTTCATCGAGAAGGCGCTGCTGGCCAAGAAGCTCGACCCGGAGCAGGCCAAGAAGTGCCAGGAAGTCCTCGACCAGCGCACCTGGCACATCCGGGGGCTGGGCGCCTGCGGCGGCGCGGGCGGGGCGGCCCTGGGCGGGCCGATGATCAACGTCTGGTACGAGGGCGCCGGCTCCGCGGGGATGGCCGAGAAGCTCTTCTCGGCGGCCGCCGAGGTCGCCGCCAAGTCGAGATAGCCCCGGGAATCCGGACTGGGAGGAGACCATGATGCGCGTCCTGGGCATGACCTTCTGCGGGCTTCTGGCCGCCGCGGCCCTGGGCGGCGAGCCGGCCCCGGGCCCGGCCGGCCAGGTGATCCTCGACGAGGCCAGCCCCTGGCGGATGTTCGCCACCTGGAACCGGCCCATGGTTCGGCAGGGTGCGGAGCTCAAGGAATGCAGCTTGCCCCTGTTCGCCGATCGCACGGCGCCGCCTCCCGCGGAGTGGGCGCAGCCGGACTTCGCCGACGACGGATGGAGCCGTTGGAGCCAGGGCCGCAATCTGCCCCGGGTGCATTACTACGGCTTCGGGGAGAGCCCGTCGCTGAGCCTGTTCTGCCTGCGCGGCCGGTTCTTCGTGGAGGACCCGGCGAGGGTTCAGAAACTGACCCTGTCGGTCGCCTACCGGGGCGGCGCCGTGATCTACGTCAACGGCCGGGAGTTGGCCCGGGGCAACCTGCCCAAGGAGGGCAAGCTCGAGCCGGGCACCCTGGCCGAGGACTACCCGCCGGAGGTCTTCGTCCACGACGGGCCGGCGGAGCGCGGCTCGCACTGCATTGTCGCCGAGTTCGGTCATCCCGAGAGGTTCAAGGACGGCGTGGAGAAGCGCATCCGGCGGCTGGAGAATGTGACCATTGACCCGAAGCTTCTGAACAAGGGGATCAACGTCCTCGCCGTGGAACTGCATCGCGCCCCGTACTTCGGCAACGGGCTCGAGATGGAGGGCATGAACCATCGGTCGGTGTTCAGCACCGCCGGCCTGGTGACCCTGGCGCTCCGGGCCGAAGGCGCCGTCGCGCCGAACACCTCCCGGCCGGCGGGCATCCAGGTATGGGCGGCCAGCGACATGCGCCGGCCCAGCCCCTACGACTACGCCGACCCGATGGAGAGCCGCACCCCGGTCTCCTTAACCGGCTGTCTCAACGGCGCGTTCGATGGCCGGGTGAACGTCTCGTCGGACAAATCGCTGGCAGGGGTTAAGGCCCAGGCCAGCGAGTTGAAGCACAAGGACGGCAAGGGCGTCATCCCGGCCTCGGCGGTTAGGCTGCTCTACACCGTCCGCGACGACCGGATGACCATGCGGCGCAATCCGCCCAGGAGCGGTTTCTGGTATCCGCTGGCCGACGAGCCGCCGGCGGCGCTGGAGGCGGCCCCGGACGGAGGCGGCGCCCTGCAGTCCATCGTGCTCAAGGTCAAGGTCCCGGCGGACGCGGCCCCCGGTGACTACGTCGGCAAAATCACCGTCTCGGCCAACGGGCTCGCCGCCACGGACGTGCCGGTGAGCCTGAAAGTCATCGGCTGGAAGATGCCCGACACCAAGGAGTTCGCCACGCACATGGGGGTCATCCAGTCGCCGGACTCCGTCGCCCTGCAGTACAAGGTGGCGCCGTGGTCCGAGGAGCACTGGAAGCTGATGGAGAAGAGCATCGAGCTCCTGGGCGAGATCGGCAACAACACGGTGCACATCCCGCTAGTCACCAGGACCCACTGGGGCAACCCCGAGAGCATGGTGCGCTGGATCAAGGACGGGGATAAGTATAAGTACGACTTCACCATCTTCGACCGCTACCTGGACCTGAACCGGAAGCACCTCAACCTGGACGTGGTGGTCCTGGACGTCTTCGACCCCTGGAAGTACTACGCTGCTGGCCGGACCGACGCAGCGCGAACCTGGGAGGGCCGGCCGGCGACCAGCACCAAGAGCATGAACCGGGTGAGCCTGCTCGACCCGGCCACCGGCCAGGTCACCGAAATGGAGAACCCGCCCTTCAGTACTCCGGAGGCGATGGGCTCCTGGAAGCCGGTGCTGGCGGAAGTCAAGAGCCGCCTCGAGAAGCGCGGCCTGGGCGGGGCCATGATGCTCGGCATGTTCAACGAAAAGACCGGCGCCAAGGCGGATGTCGAGATGTTCACCACCTGTCTTCCCGGCATCCCGTGGGTTCTGCACGCGCACCCCAACGCCCGGGGCGCGAATGTCCACGGCATCGCCCCGGTGGGCTACAACACGTACTACTACGTGAGCCCCTCCCCTCCGCCGGACAGCGGCCGGCGCTACTACGGCTGGCTGTCGAAGACCAAGACCGATTACTGGAACCGCAGTCAGGGCCCGGCATCCGCCCTGACCCTCTGGCGCGCCAGCGTGGAAACCGTCTTCGGGATCCCCTGCGGCTCCGAGAAGGATGCCGTGGGCTGCTCGGGAATGGGGTACTTCGGGGCCGACTTCTGGCCGGTGCTCGACAGTAAGATTGTCAGGGACGGGATAAAGTTCTCCAGCACCGTCTGCGCGCGGTACCCGGAGACGTGCTGGGACCAGTTGAACCTGGACCGGGGCCTGGAGGTGGTTCTCGCGCCGGGCCCCGCGGGGGCGCTGCCCACCGAGGTCTTCGAGCAGATTCGCCAGGGCATCCAGGAGTGCCAGGCGCGGATCTTCATCGAGAAGGCGCTGGTGGCCAAGAAGCTCGACCCGGCGCTGGCCAAGAAGTGCCAGGAGGTGCTCGACCAGCGGGCCTGGCACATCCGGGGGCTGGGCTGCACCAACGCTGGTAGCTTCGGCGGGGCGACGAACAGCATCTGGTACGAGGGCGCCGGCTCGGCGGGGATGGCCGAGAAGCTCTACGCGGCGGCCGCCGAGGTCGCCGCCAAGACCGGCGCCAAGTGACCAGCACGGCCGGAGAGGAAACGAGAGGAATTGGAGGAATCGTCATGCGCGCGCTGACGCTGCTCCTGTCCTGCTGCGGACTGCTGCTGGGAACGGCTCTGGCCGGTGAACCCGCGGCGCCGCCGACCTTCACCAAGAAGCCGGCCGCCGCCAGGGCCGGCGACAAGGTGAAGATCGAATTCGCCGTGGACCGCGAGACCGACGTCTCCGTCTTCATCGAGGACGCCGGCGGCAAGGTGGTCCGGCACCTGGTCGCCGGCGTCCTCGGCGGGAAGAACGCGCCGCCGGAGCCGCTGAAGCCGGGGCTTGCCCAGAGCCTGGAGTGGGACGGCCGGGACGACGCCGGCAAGCCGGCCGCCGGACCACCTTCCC
>Ga0315286_10001955_pt1 | contig 19023 bp, 10 predicted proteins | sample YL17G10_0_MG_FD_205038 | JGI IMG/M metagenome (GOLD analysis project Ga0315286, IMG submission 205038) | Sediment microbial communities from Yellowstone Lake, YNP, Wyoming, USA - YL17G10_0 | ecosystem: Environmental > Aquatic > Freshwater > Lake > Sediment | place: USA: Wyoming | collected... | reverse complement strand
CAACCCGGCGGGCCTGCGGCTGATCCTGCTCAACGCCAAGGCCACCCGGAGCTCGCGGGCCAACTCCCTGGCGCAGTTCGAGTACCTGACCGGCAGGAGCAACGACCGCTTCGGCAACGACCTGTTCCGCCTGGGCGCCGAGGCGCTCCTGGCCCGAGTGGAGGCCGCGCTCAAGTGGCTGGAGGACAACCAGAAGAACCTCGAGCTCGACCCGGAGAAAGGCCGCTTCAGGCTCAAGGGCGGCGCGGCCGGGCAGCCCCCCGACCCGGGCGAGAAGGGGCCGGCGGAAGTCTTCTGAGCCATGTGACCCTTGCGGCTCCCCGGCGGTATGTCCTCCCGGGAGAGCATTGAACATGCGAACGCTGTTTGCTGCGCTGAGCCTGACCCTGGTTGCCGCTGTTGCTTTGGCTGCCGCCGCTCCAGCAGCCCCGCCGGCCCCGGCGGTCCAGGACGCCAAGCCCCAGGTGCTCGACGAGGTGGTCATGTTCGGGGCCAGCCCCGCGCTCCAGGACGGCCAGCGCATCATCGGCCGGGTCAAGGAGCTCGACAAGAAGGAGAAGAAGGTCTGGGTGATCGTCAACTGGGGCGCCAATGAAGGCCCGGTGAGCGTGCCCCTGGACCGCGTCCGGCGCATCGACTACGACGTGGAGGGCCGCCGCGCGGAGCTGCCCGCCGGCGACAACCTGGCCCACTACAACCTGGCCCTCTGGCTCCTCTCGGTGGGCCTGAAGGATGAGGCGCTCCTCGACCTGGAGGCCGTCGCCGGCAAGACCGGCGTCCCGGCCGAGGCCTGGAAGCTCCTCGGCGCGCTCCAGGAGGAGAAGGGCCTCTTCCGCCAGGCGCTGGAGAGCTTCAAGAAGTACTTGGCCGCCAAGCCTGACGACGCCGAGGCGCTGGCCGCAACCAAGCGCCTGGAGGCCAAGATCAAGGACCTGCCCGCCGAGCCGGCCAAGACCGCCCCCGATCCGGGCAAGCCGGCCGACCCCGCCGTGCCGCCCGAGCCGGAGAAGCCCAAGATCCCCGAGGGTCTGGAGGTCCGCGACGGCTGGAAGGCCCAGCCCTGGGGCAATCCCGCGGACCTTTCGCTGCTCAAGGACGACGCCACCGGCAACCAATTTCTGGCGGTGCAGATGTCCGGCGAAGGCAAGGAGGACAAGACCGCCACGGGCCTGCGCGTCAACGGGGACATCTCCAAGCGCTCCAAGCTCATCTTCAACATCTACAACTCGGACGACAAGCCCCTGCCGCTCTCGGTGGCCTTCAACACCGCCAGCGACTTCTACGAGACCCAGTTCATCTGGATCAAGAAGGGCTGGAACGAGAGCGTCACCGTGGACCTGAACGCCAGCGACTTCAAGTGCCGGGCCTCCGACTGGGCCCACAAGTCGCCGATCAAGGGCAAGGACCAGGTCAACAACCTCCTGTTCCTGGTCAACGCCAAGCGCAAGGCCACCATCTACCTGGACTACATCCGCTTTGAGTAGCGTCCCGGCCGCCGCCGAAGCAGGGCCATTTCCAGAAAGCCCGTAACCGCCACGGATGGCCATGCCCACCTTGACTGCCCCCGGCTTCGGTGCGCCAAAGTAGCACATCCGAGGGGTTTTGCCCGTTCTTGAAATGGCCCTGCCGCCGAAGGCAGCGCTATTGACGCCGACAGGGAATCGCGGTAGGATAACTGCGGGGTTCCGCGAAGGCGGCGGAGGGGCATATGCCATGAGGAACCAGAGCAGGCCGCAAGGCTTCACCCTTATCGAGCTCATGGTGGTCATTGCCATCATCGGGCTGCTCATCGCGCTTTTGCTCCCGGCGGTCCAGCGGGTCCGGGAGAGCGCGCGCCGGGCGAGCTGCAAGAACAACCTCCGCCAGCTCGGCCTGTCCATCCACATCTATACGGAAAACTACGAGGACGGCTTCCCCTCCACGACCGGCCCAATCTTCACCACCAGCCCCCCGCCGGCACTGAGCGGGGTCAGCTCGCTGGTGCTGCTGGTTCCCAGGTACGTGGACAACGTCAAGCTCTTCAAGTGCGCCTCGGGCCAGGCCAACTGCCAGGACTTCCTGACCGGCACGGTCAACGTCGCGAGCTGCAGCTACGACTACGACCCGCGGCACCGCGCGGCCAACACCAACGGGGTGGTCTTGGCCGGCGACCGGCACAGGCCCGGGGGGACCATCATCGAGAACCACGAGGGGCGCGGCGGCAATTTCGTCTTCATAGACGCCCACGTCGCCTGGCTGACTGCGCCGGCGGTCGGGGGCAAGCTCTACTCCGACCCGGCCGTTGACGATGACCTCTGGAGTCCGGGCCCCGCCGACTACGAGCACGACACCTGCCTGGTGAGGTAGGCGCAGGAGCGACCTCCGTCGCCGCGCGGAGCCTTGGCCGCTGAGCCGGCTCCATTTTTCGCGCTTTTCTTCTGGACAATCCTCCGGCAGCGGTGTATCTTGGTCTTAAGTGGTACGGTCCACGTACCAATCAAGACCACGGAGGCGCGTCAGCCGACCATGTCCAAACTGATGCTCGCCAAGGTTTCCAGGCACCTGATGTATCAGGAGGTCTCGGCCAGGATCCGCCACCTTATTAAGGAGAAGAGCCTCTGGCAGCAGTACCTGGCCCCTGAGCGCGACTTGGCCGGGCTCTTCGGGGTCAGCCGCGAGACCATTCGCCGGAGCCTGGCGCTCCTGGAGCGCGAGGGCGTCGTCGCTCGCCGGCACGGCCAGGGCACACTGGTCCTGCCCCGGCGCCAGTCCCGCGCGGCGCGGGCCGAGGCCCGGGTGCTGGTGGCCTCCTTCAGCCAGGGGGGCGGCGGCTACGTCAGCACCATGCTCTCGGGACTCACCGAGAGCGCCGGGCAGGCCCGCTGGGCGCTCTCCTTCGCAAACTTGGCCATCCCTGCCGTCCGCCAGGAATTCTTCGCGGCGCTCCGCGACCACAGCGTGGACGGGCTTCTGCTCCTGTCGGTGACCGACCGGCCGATGGTCGAGGAAACCCTGGGCGCCTGGAGCGGCCCGGCGGTCCTGGCCGACCACCACTTTGCGGAGCTGCCCCTGACCGGCGTGATTGACGACAGCGAGGACGGCGCCCGGCAGGCGGTCGAGCACCTCTTGTCGCTGGGCCACCGCCGCATCGGCTACGTGGAGGTCACCAAGCGCGAGCGGAACCCCTGGCGCCACGCCGGCTATGCCGGGGCCCTGCGCGCCGCCGGGACCGCGCCCGATGACAGCCTGATCGTCAAGTCCTTCGGCAGCTTCGAATCCGGCCAGGCGGCCGGCGAGGAGCTCCTGGGCCGGGCGGACCCGCCCACCGCGGTCTTCGCCTTCGACGACACCCGGGCCTGGGGCGTCTGGCGCGCGGCCGAGGCGCGCGGGCTGGAGGTCGGTCGGGACTTGGCGCTGGTCGGCTTCGGCGACACCGCCGCCCAGGCCGGCTTCCCCGAGGAGCTGTCCAGCGTGCGCTTCAGCGCCCGCGACCTCGGCCAGCTTGCGGTCCACAAGCTCGCCGAACTGATGGCCGGGCGGGGCCGGCCCGGCGAGCTCGTCAAGGTGCCCGCGGAACTGGTGGTCCGCAAGTCCTCGCAGAACGCGCGGCAGGCAGCTCCCGCCGCCAAAGGATAGGAAGGGCCGGCCGATGGCAGACAGCAAGAACAAGCCTTGGTGGCGGACCGAGGGAGCCTGGGACGGGCCGTGCCGCCAGGAGCCCGAGTCGCACTCGATCCGCAGGGGCAACTGCCCCGAAGACCTGCTCGAATTCACCGAGGCCTACTTCAGCGAGGAGAACGCCAAGCGGATCGTCGCCGACGACACCTGGAACTTCACCGAGAACATCTTCTACAAGGGCCTGGGCCTGGAGCACGAGCGCCCCGAGTGGGAGCGCACCAAGCGCTTCTATGAGCACATCCGCAAGTACGATAGGGCAGAGCGCAAGCACCTGGGCGTCTACACCCAGTGGGCCCCGTTCTTCATGGAGACGCTCTTCGACGAGCTCCCCGAGGCCCGCAAGTGGGTGCAGCTCGACGGTGACGGCAAGCCCATCGAGTACCGCGACCTCTGGAACCAGTACTACCGCTGGCGGATGTGCCCGGCCTGGCCCGGGTTCCTAAACTACTTGAAGAAAGCCTGCGAACTGGCCGTCAAGGAAGTCAAGGCCGAGGTGGTCTACTTCGACAACATCTGCCTGTTCGAAAACCACGACTCCATCTGCTATTGCGAGGGCTGCCAGCGGCAGTTCCGTGAGTACCTGGAGAGGAAGTACCCGACCAAGGAGGAGCTCTTCCGCCGGACGGGCCTGCGCAGCCACGAGGGCATCGTCATTCCGCGCTTCCGCCCCTGGACGGACTACACGCTCAGGGCCTGGCCGATCCACGACCCGATCTTGCAGGAGTGCATCAGCTTCCGCTGCGAGCAGTTCGCCCGGGCCTGGGCGGAGGTGGCCCGCTACATCCAGAGCCTTGATCCCCAGGCCGGGATCATGGGCAACCCCAGCTTCCCGCGCAAGTACAACGAGCGGCTGACCAGCGCCATTGATTTCTGGCTGCTCAAGGACGTCGAGGCCATGTACTGGATGGAGAACGCCGTCCGCGATATCGGCGTGCGCGAGGGGGCGCTGGTCTCCAATATCCGGGGCTACAAGTACGGCCGGGCCCTGGGGCCCAAGGTGACCTTCCTGCCCTGCGGCGGCGGCCAGGAGCCGAGCCTGGCCCTGGCCGAGGGCCTGGCCTTCAACGACGGCAGCGGCGTGGTCGCTGGCGCCGAGCGCGCCTACTGGGACTTCTTCCAGAAGCGCCGCGAGGAGTTCTACCGGGACGTGGAGATCCTCCCGGAGGTCGCCGTGCTCCGCGATGACCGGTCGCTGACCCTGCGCTGGCACGAGACCTTCATGGTCATGGAGACCGCCCAGCAGCAGCTGCTCTGCGCGGGGCTGCCCTGGATGCCGCTCTGGGGCCAGCAGCTCCTCGACGGGACGCTCGGCCGGTACAAGGTGCTGGTGGTCCCCGGCTGCGGCTGCCTGAGCCGCGAGGAAGTGGCGGCCATTGAGTCCTTCGTGAAGGCCGGCGGGGCCGCGGTGATCTGCGAGAACGCCGGCTGCTACAACGAGTACCACCAGACCATCCGGGAGTGGCGCTTCGCGCCGCTCTTCGCCGGCTTGGGCGCCCGGCCCGAGGGCTTCGCCATGCGCTACCTGGAGCGCGGCGCGCAGCCGGAGTTCGACAACAACCGGAAGGAGCTGAGCGCGGCGTGCGGCCAGGGCCGGGCCGTCTACCTGCCGCTGGTCCGCAAGGACCGTCGGCCGGTGCGGACCTACGAGGAGATGGGCGGCTACGACGGCTTTGCCTATCTGGCCCTCGGCCGCAACTGGCGGAAGCTCCCGGAGACGTTGGAGCGCGCGGCGGTCCGGCCGCTCTCGGCGCGGGTCAAGGGCCCCTGGACGCTCGCCGCTGAGTTCCTCAAGAAGGCCGGCGCGAACCGGCTCTTGGTCCACCTGGTCAACTACGCGGCCAAGAAGGTGCCGGCGGGCGCGGCGGTGGTGCTGGCCGAGGGCGCCGGGAAAACCGCCCGGCTGCACCTGCCCGGCGAGGGCATTGACGGTCGGGAGCTCAAGCCCGTGAAAGGGAGGGGCGGGGCGGTGGCCTTCAGGCTGCCGGGCTTCGCGCGCTACGCCCTGGTCGTGGTGGACTGAAAGGAGAGCGCCTTGCACGCCTTTGCGAAGACGGTCTGCCCGCTGGTGTTCCTTGCTGCGTTGTTGGCTTGGTCGGCGTGGGCCGGCGAGAAGTTGGAGGTCGGCCCCGGCAAGAAGTTCGAGAAGCCCTCGGCGGCCATCAAGGCCGCCAAGGACGGCGACACCATCGAGATCGATGCCGCCGGCAAGTACGATGGCGACGTCTGCTTTGTCAGCGCCAACAACCTCACCCTGCGCGGGGTGGGGGAGGGCAGGGCGAAGCTCCCCGCCGCCGGCCAGCACGCCGGCGGCAAGGCCATCTGGGTGATCCGGGGCGACAACGCCACCGTCGAGAACATCGAGTTCTCCGGCGCGCGCGTGCCCGACGGCAACGGCGCCGGCATCCGCCTGGAGGGCAAGAACCTCACCGTCCGCAGGTGCCGCTTCCACGACTGCGAGGACGCCATCCTCACCGGCAAGAACCCGGAGAGCACCGTCGTCATCGAGCACTGCGAGTTCTCCTACTGCAGTCTGAACACGGATCCGGTCATCACGCACAATCTCTACATCGGCGAGGTCAAGAAGCTGGTCTACCGCTTCAACTATTCGCACCATGCCATGCTCGCCAACGTGGTCAAGAGCCGCGCCGCCGAGAGCCACATCATGTACAATCGTCTGACCGCCGAGGTTGACGGCGGCGACAGTTTCGTGGTCGATCTCCCCAACGGTGGCAAAGCCTACATCGTGGGCAACGTCCTCCAGAAGAGCCCGCGGGCCAACAACCAGTTCTTCGTGGTCTACGGACGCGAGGGCATCAAGCACGCCGAGAACGAGCTCTACGTGGTCAACAACACCATGGTCAATAACCTTGGCAAAGGACTGTTCGTGGAGATCAACAAGGTCAAGCCGGACTTCAAGGCCGTGGTTCGAAACAACATTTTCGCCGGCAAGGGAACGGCCTGCAATTGGCCGACCGCTGTGCTGGAGGGCAACTTCACCGGGGGCGATCCGCTCTTCGTCAACCCGGCGGAGTGGGACTACCGCCTCAAGAAGGGCTCACCGTGCATTGACAAGGGCGTGGACCCCGGCAAGGCCGGCGAGCTGGCGCTCAAGCCCGAGTTCCAGTACCTCCACCCCTGTTCGAGCGAGAAGCGCCCGGACGACGGCAAGATCGACGTCGGCGCGCACGAGTTCGCGGAGGGCAAGTAGATGAGACGGGGCACGGCGGCGGCGTTCCTGGGGCTGGCGCTGACGGCCGCGAACGCCCTTGGGGCGGAGGGAAAGGAAGAGAGCATGGCCGGCGGCGCCTTCAACCTGCGCATCGTCTCCGACTCGGTGCCGGACTGGAGCTCGCGCGAGAACTTCGTGCGCTCGGCGCTCTCCGGCTGGCAAACCGACCACCAGAAGGCCCTGGCCCAGTTCCGCTGGTCGTACCTCGGCCGGCGGGTGGGCAACTGCGCCTACGAGGACGGGCGGCCGGTGCTCGACCCTATCTATTTCTTCAATAGTTACGGGATCACCTACTGCTCAATGATCTCAGAAATGAACTGCGCGCTGTGGGAGGCTTCCGGCTGGCCGGCGCGCTGCGTGAACCTCCCCGGCCACGTGGTGGCCGAGGCGTTCTACGGCGGCGCCTGGCACCTCTTCGACAACGACTTCTACAACTACTTCCTGAACGAGAAGGGCGCGGTGGCCTCCGCCGAGGAGCTGGAGAAGAGCCGCATCCACGGCAACGTCGCCGACTTGAAGCCCGGCGAATACTACGTCTTCGACCACTGCCCGACGGCGAGCTCGCCCCGCGGGCGCATCTACATGGGGCCGAGCTCCTGGTCAATCATCGAGGTGGCCCGCGACTGGTACCCCCTCGGCCAGGTCAAGCCGCGGCTGGACGTCGTCGGCGCCCACGCCGGCCACCGCTACATCCTGGGGCTGCGGCCCAACGAGGGCTACACCCGCCACTGGCGCCCGCTGGGCACCGGCGACCTCTACGCGCGGCCCTTGAACAACGGCAAGGGCGACCCGATGGCCGAGGCCTCGGTGATGAAGAACAGCCGGTCGAACGGCATCTGGGAGTGGGGCCCGGACCTTTCCGACCCGTCGGTGCTCTTCGCCGCGGAAAACGTCGAGTGCTCGAAGGACGGCCTCAAGGCCAAAGATCCGGGAAAGCCGGCCTTCGCGGTTTTCCGAGTGATGGCGGCGAACGTGGTGACCTCGGCCTCCATCACGGCAGAGGCGGCGGGAGGGGTGAAGTTCTCGGCCTCCGGCACCGGCGGCCTCTCGTGGGAAGACGTGCCCACGGAGATGATGGCTAAGGAGGGCATGGTCGCCGGTCGCTGCGCCGCTCCGATTGCCGGCCGGCTGGAGTACCTCCTCAGAGCCAGCCTCGGACAGGGAGCAGTTCTCAAGCGGCTCTCGTTGGTGACAGTCACGCAGGTGAACTTCCGGACGCTCCCGGCGCTCAAGCTCGGCAAGAACGAGATCGTCGCGGTCAGCGACGAGCAGCTTGAGTACGTGACCCTGAACCCGCGCCTCACCGGCGGGCAGCACGCCAAGGAGGTCTTCAAGGCTGAGGGCTGGCAGTCGCAGGACAAGCCCCGCGACTGGCACCCCTCGATCCGCGCCACCGAAAAGGCCGAGCTGGTCTTGAAGGCCGCCGCCCCGCGCGACATCAAGCACGTCCGGATGGCCTGCACCGCCCACGTCACCGAGCCGGGCGCGGAGTTCGAGCTTTCGGTGAACGGCGGCAAGGAGTGGAAGCAGCTCGGCAAGTTCGAGTTCAAGGGCGCGCCCTACGACCGGCGCATCTCTGCCGAGACCCGCGACTTCCCGGCGGGCACCCGCGAGGTGCTCATGCGCTACGCCTTCGACGAGGGCGGCAGCGGCCTGGTCAACGTCTTCGCCGAGGTCGGCTACGAGCCGGCCGGCGGCTTCATGCCCTACGACGTGACCTACTCCTGGAGCGAGTGGCGCGACGGGAAGTGGGTCGAGCGCGAGCACGCTGAGCGCGTCAAATCCGCCTACCACCGCTACGCCGTCAACGTCGGCGGCGAGCGCCCGCCGAAGATGAACTGGCTCAGGATCTGGCCCGCCGGCAAGGGGAAGCTCGGCTACGGCGACGGCGAGGATGTCGGCACCAAGGCCGAGCGCCCGCAGTGGAGCGTCCGGTACGGCGAGCTGCTTTCCGCCGGCTGCAAGTATGAGGCGAGCCGCCCGGCCAGCGCGGCCTTCCCGGACACCGGCGGCAAGCTGCTCACCGACGCCTATCTCGCAGTGCCCAGCTTCTGGGCGCTGGGCGGCATCGACCTCAAGGACGAGAGCAAGCGCAACAAGAAGCGCGTCGGCGAGCTGGTCGTTTGGGAGCCGGGCGAGGAGCTGGCCGTCACCGTGGATCTCGGCGAGGCCAAGAGGGTCGGCGGGGCGCGGATCTGCGCCGTCGGGCCCAACCCTACAGTCCGGTTCCCCGAGAAGATGGTCGTGGAGGTTTCCGCCGACGGCAAGAAGTTCGCACCCGCCGGCGAGGCCCGCTGGGAGGACTGCTTCTTCCCGCCGGTGGAGCACGAGCACTGGGAGGGCTTCGACGCCCCGCTCTACGACGGCCTGCAGGCCGGCGGGATCATTGATTACCGGTTCCCGATCATCTTCGACCAGCCGGCCCAGGCCCGCTACGTGCGCTTCCGGATGGCTCCCCAGGACGGAGGCAAGGCCGGCATCGGCCTGTGGGAGCTGGAAGTCTACGACAAGATCGAGAAGGCCCCCTGGGACGAGCACCTGCGCCTACCGGAGGCCCCGGCAGCCAAGGGCAAGTAAGTAAGGAGAAGCCAAATGCCACGCGTACCCCGTGACGACTACTTCGTCCTGATGTGGAACTTCTACGACCCGCTGTACTTCGGCGGGGCGGAGCAGGCCAGCCTGGCCATCAGGCGCTTCCGGGAGCTGGGCTGCAACGGCGGCACGCTGATCGCCACCTTCGTCAACGTTCCGGCCTACGACGAGTCGCTGAAGGCCTTCCGGCTGCCCCCGGCGCAGTTCCAGCGGCAGACCATGGGCACGGCTCCGTTCCTGGAGAACCGCTTCCCATTCTACGTCATGAACGTCTGCCGGCCGCTCTACTGGAACTGGGGCGAGGGCAAGCCCACCTTCCGCCAGTGGTACGGGGCCTTCGAGCGCGACCGCGACCGCCAGGTCTTCACCCGGGTGCCCTGCGTGAACGACCCGGCCGTCCAGAAGGCCATGGACGCCTACACCGGCGCGGTCCTGAAAGGGCTCAAGCCGGCGCGGGAACTGAGCCTGCTCTACGACCTGCGCGACGAGCCGAGCATCACCAGCTTCCTGCTGGCCTCGGACAGCTGCTTCTGCCCACACTGTCTGAAGGGCATGCGCGAGTGGCTCAGGGGCCAGTACGGCGACTTGGGCGCGCTCAACCGCGGGTGGGGCACGGAGTTCGCCTCCTGGGACGAGGTCGAGCCGCTGACCAGCCAGGAGGCCCTGGAGCGCCGCGCCGCGGGCAACTGGAACTTCGCGCCGTGGGCCGACCACCGCGCGTTCATGGATGAGAGCTTCCGGCGGATAGTCGCCCAGCAGGCCGAACTGATCCGCAAGAGCGACCCGGAGGCGACCGTGGGCCTGGCCGGCACGCAGTGCCCCTGGGTCTTCGGCGGCTACGATTTCTCGCTGCTGGTGCCGGAGCTGGACTGGGCCGAGCCTTACGCCTTCGGGGGGGCGCTGGACTGCTACCGCTCGTTCAAGCGCCGCAGGCACGTGCCGCTCTTGAAGACCAGCGGCCTGGGCGGGGGCCTGCGGGCGCGCCAGGCGATGCTCTGGCACTTCGTCTACGCCTCGGGCGGCGACTCGGGCACGATCATCTGGCAGAGCAACGCCATGGTGGACGTGAAGTCCAGGTCCCTGCGGCCGACCAAGGGCGCGACCGAGCTGGCCGAGGTCTTCAACGAATTGCGCTCCGGGGCGCCCCGGCTGCTGCAGCTCTGCGAGGAGACCAGCTCCCCGGTCGCTGTGCACTACTCCCAGGCCAGCATCCGGGCGGACTTCATCAGCTCGGTGCCGAACCGCTGGCGCTCGGTGGCGGCCAGCGAGGCGGAGCGCTTCCAGGCCCACAAATGCCGGGAGGCCTGGTGGAAGCTCCTGGAGGACCGCGGCCTGCGACCGGTGTTCGTCTCCAGCCGGCAGGTCGAGGCCGGCGAGCTGCTCAGGCGCGGGATCAGGCTGTTCGTCCTGCCGCGCTCCATCGCGATCAGCGACGCCGAGGCCCGGGAGCTCGGCCGCTTCGTGCAGGCGGGCGGGATCCTGGCGGCGGACAGCTTCGCCGGACGGATGGACGAGCACTGCCGCGAGCGCGAGGCCGGGGTCCTCGACGACCTCTGCGGCGTGAAGCGGCTGGAGCACGACAACTACCACTCCGGCAGCGAGCGGGGCTCGTTCGACTGGGACGCGCCCGCCGGGAAGACGCCGGTCTGGGGCGGCGGGCCGCTGCGCGCCGAGTTCGAGGCCATCGAGGAGCGCGTCCAGCCCCTGGAGGGCACCCGGGTGCTGGGCTGCACCGAGTACACGGACACGCCCCTCGGCATGGTCCGCGAGCACGGCAAGGGGAGGGCGGTACTATTCAACTGTGCGCCGCTCGGCTATCTGGAGGACCGGGTCAGGGTCTCCGCCGGGCGCAACTACCAGCAGATTTTCGGGGCAGTGGCCGTGCAGGCCAAGCTCAAGCCCGAGGCCGAAGTAGTTGACCCCGGTGACGGCTGCCCGGTGCCCGGCTGGCTGGTCTTCCCGTTCCGGCACGGACGGGCGCGCTACCTGGGCATCTGCCCGGACCTGGGCGTCACCCAGGACGTGCTCGGAGCCATCCAGGTCCACGGCCAGGCCCGCGCCGGGCGCGCCGTCGAGCTGCGCTTCCCGGCCGCCGGGCACATCTACGAGGCCCGCTCCGGCAGGTACCTGGGCCGGGGCAACCGGGCCGAGCTGGCGCTGGAGCCCACCTCCGCCCCGCTGATCTGCCTGCTTCCTTACCGGGTCCAGGGGCTGAAGCTGAGCTTCGATGGCGCGACCGCCCGGGCCGCGCTCAAGCCGGCCGGCGGCGCCAAGGCCGGCGAGCACCTGTTCCGGTTTGAGGTCTTGGACGCCAAGGGCCGGCGGGTGCTCGACTCCGGCGCGAACGTGGTCGCCCCGGCGGGCGCCGCCGAGTGGAGGCCGGAGGCCCCGTTGCCGAAGGGCGGCCGCCTGGCCTGCCGCGACGTGGCCAGCGGGGCGCGCGCCGAAATCAGGCTCGGGAAGAAATAGGGGAGGGTGAACGGCGATGCGCATGGCGATCGGAATGCTCGGCGCTGCGGTCCTGGCGGCTTGCTTCGCGCTCCCAGCGGCGGCCCAGGAATACTACGTGGCTCCGGACGGGGCGGACGCCAACCCCGGCACGTTGGAGAAGCCCTTCAAGGACCCGGTCAAGGCCGCGGCCAAGCTGATGCCCGGCGACACCCTCTGCTTCCGGGCCGGCGAGTACCAGTGCTGTATGAACGGCACGGTGGGGCTGGCCCCCAGCCGCAGCGGCGAGGAGGGCAAGCCGATCACCTTCAAGAACTACAAGGACGAGCACGTCAAGGTGGACTGTAACGGCTCGGACTGGGGCTTCTCCCCAAACGGCTGGAGTTGGATCGTCATTGACGGCTTCGAGATCGTCAACTCCACCCATTACGGCATGAAGATCTCGGCCAACCACGGCAACGGCAAGCAGACCGGCGACCACGTCACCGTCCGCAACTGCGAGGTCCACGACACGGGCATGGAGTGCATCTTCGTCTTCAACACCCCCTTCCTGACCATCGAGAACTGCCACCTGCACGACTCCAAGGGCTCGCACGGCCTGTACATCAACAAGGGCTGCCACAACTCCGTGGTGCGCAACGTCACCAGCGAGAACAACCGGGGCAACAGCGGCACCCAGATCAACGCCTCGGGCGGCGGCACCAAGGACTGCCTGATCGAGCGCTGCATCCTGCGCGGCAACGCCCAGGGCTACAGCCTGATGGGCGCCATCAACTGCACCTTCCGCAACAACATCGTCTTCAACAACGGCTTCGACGGCCCGCGCGAGTCCGGCTGGCGCGAGGTGATCATGTGGACCTACGGCGACAAGAGCGGCCCGGGCACGATCTGCGAGGGCAACGTCTTCGAGAACAACACCTTCGTCAACCTGGTCCCCCAGGGCCACAAGCTCAACCACCTGGTGCACAGCAAGTCCGGCACCAAGAACTGCACGTTCCGCAACAACATCTTCGCCATCCGCGGCAAGCCGGTCTTCACGCTCGAGTCCTTCGAAGGCTTCGCCTTTGAGAACAACTGCCTCCACAACATCGGCGGCGGCGTGCAGGTCGATAAGAGCGGCAGCCTGGCCGACTTCGCCAAGGCCAAGGGCCTGAAGGAGTCCGGGACCATCGACAAGGACCCCCTGTTCGTGGACATCGAGAAGGGCGACCTGCACCTCAAAGACGGCAGCCCCTGCCTGGGCGCCGGCGCCGCCAAGGATGGCAAGCCCAGGGACATCGGGGCCTACCAGCGCGGCGAGGAGATACAGATCGGGTGCAAACTGCCTTGGAAAAAGGCCGACGAGGGCAAGAAGTAAAGGAGTTGTCGATGATCCGCAGACTGGTCGGGGTTGCCTTGGGACTGGGTTCAGGGCTGCTGCTGGCCGCGGCCGCCGCGGGCCAGGAATACTTCGTGGCCACCGACGGCGACGACGCCAACCCGGGCACGATCGAGAAGCCGCTCAAGAGCCCGGTCAAGGCCGCGGCCAAGCTGATGCCCGGCGACACGCTGGTCTTCCGCGCCGGCGAGTACAAGTGCGTCACCGACGGGACCCTGGGCATCGGCCCCTCCCGCAGCGGCGAGGAGGGCAAGCCGATCACCTTCCGGACCCACCAGAACGAGCCCGTCAAGATCGACTGCGCGGGCTCCGACTGGGGCTTCTCCCCCAACGGCCGCAGCTGGATCGTCATTGACGGCTTCGAGATCGTCAACTCCTCCGGCTACGCCATGAAGATCTCTGCCCAGCACGGGAACGGCAAGGTCACCGGCAGCCACGTCACCATCCGCAACTGCGAGCTGCACCACACCGGCAACGAGTGCCTGTTCGCCTTCGAGACCCCCTGGCTGTTGATTGAGAACTGCTACACCCACGACTCCGCGCGCTCCCACGGAATCTACATCAACAAGGGCTGCCACAACCTGGTGGTCCGCAACGTGACCAGTGAGAACAACCGGGGCAACAGCGCCATCCGCATCAACGCCTCCGGCGGCGGCACCCGCGACGGGCTCATCGAGCGCTGCGTGATGCGCGGCTGCGCCCTGGCCTCCAGTTTCCTGGGCGCGATCAACTGCACCTACCGGCAAAACATCCTCTTCAACAACGGCTTCGACGGCCCGAGGGGCTCGGGCTACCGCGAGCTCGTCCTGCGCAACGGCGACGAGCTCGGCGGCAAGGGCACGACCTGCGAGGGCGACCTCTTCGAGAACAACACCATCGTGAACCTGGTCCCCCCGGGCCACAAGCTGGACCGGCTCATCCACATCATGCCCGAGACCAAGAACTGTACATTCCGCAACAACATCCTGGTGGTCAAGGGCGTGCCGGTCTTCACCCTGGACGTCTTCGAGGGCTTCGCCTTCGAGAACAACTGCGTGTACCGGGTGGGCGGCGGCGAGGAGGTCAAGGGGGGCGGCTCGCTGGCCGACTTCTGCAAGGCCAAGGGCCTGAAGGAGTCCGGGAACATCTCCAAGGACCCAATGTTCGCGGACATGGAGAAGGGCGACCTGTGCCTGAAGGACGGCAGCCCCTGCCTCGGCGCCGGCGTCGCCAAGGACGGCAAGCCCCGGGACATCGGCGTCTACCAGCGCGGCGAGGAGTTCCAGCTCGGCTGCAAGCTGCCCTGGAAGAAGGCCGAGGAAGCCAAGAAGCAGCCTGAGCCGGCCAAGTAGTGGACCGAAGGGAGCGGAGCACATGATGTCGGTCAGCAGACGCGTGTTAGCACTGGTCCTGGCGGGAACAGCGGGCACGGTGGGCCTGGCGCTCGTCGCCGGCTGCGTTGCCAAGGATGAGGTCTCCGGAGTCTCAGCCGCCGGGCCGGCCCCGGCGTTCATCACGAAGCCCGCGGTGACCACCGAGGGCGACCGCGTCCGCATCGCTTTCTCGGTCGGCCGCGAGACCGACGTGGCCGTCTCCGTCCTCGACGCCCAGGGCCGGGTGGTGCGCCACCTGGCCGCCGGGATGCTCGGCAAGAACGCCCCGGCGCCACTGGTTGCCGGCAAGCTCGAGCAGTCGCTGCTCTGGGACCGGACCGATGACGACGGCAAGGCCGTGCCCGCCGGACGCTACACCGTGCGGGTCGGCCTGGGGCTGACCGCCGGTGCGACGAAAGCCTTCGGCCGGGACTCGGGTCGCATTGGGCGGATCTTCGGGCTGGCCGCGGGGCCGGGCGGATCGCTCTGCACGCTGAGCGAAGGCGACTACGGCTTCTGCCGCGTCCAACTCTTCGACGCCGATGGCCGCTACGTCCGGACGCTGGTGCCCAGGAGTGCAGCGCTGCCGGTGGAGCGCGTCAAGCCGCTCGGTGAGCTGGTCCTGGCCGACGGCCAGCGTATCCCGCGCGAGCTGCTCCCCGAATTCGGCAGCCCCACGAACCAGGGGCCGGTCGTCACCGCGGGGGGCGACCTGATCTTCGTCAACGGTCCCGGCCCCGGCCACCCCGAGGGCCACCGCTTCCGGAGCTCCGAGCGGGGCCAGTCCCCGGAGCGCCGGCTGCTGCGCCTGGCCGCGGACGGCGGCGCGCCGGCGGCGGGCTACCTCGGCCCGGTGCTCGGGCCGGGCTTCGAGAAGGGCGACCTCTTCCTGGCCCTCGGCGCCGACGGCGGAACCGTCTACGTCTCCGGCGCCCGCCACGCGGTCTTCAAGGTGAAGTGGGACCAGGCCGAGAAGCCCGTCGCTGTCGTGGGCACGCCCGACGCCGCCGGCGACGGCGAGAAGCTCCGCGACCCGCGGGGCATCGCCCTCGACGCCGCCGGCAACCTCTATGTCGCCGACCGCGGCAACCATCGCGTAGTATCCTTCTCTCCCGATGGCAAGCTCCGCGGGCAGATCGCCGTCGAGTGGCCGCAGCAGGTGGCCGTCGAGCCGAAGACCGGCGCGCTCTACGTGGCCGCAGGCTTCAAGGGGCTGAGGCTGCTCAAGTACGCCGGGATCGGCGAGACCAAGCCCGCGGTGGAGATGGAACTTGGCTCCGACTTCGCGGCGTTGTGCCTGAGCGCGCGGGGCGCCGAGCCGATTCTCCACGTCGCCAATCTGCGGCGTAATAGAGCCGCCGGTCCGGCAGTGCTGTGGCTGGCCGACGCCGGCGGCACCTTTCGTAACGTCGCCATGATCTCGGGCGGCGCCGCCCCGGCCCGTCACCTGCTCTTCGGGGCCGACCGCCGCAACGAGGCCGTCTACGCCATGACCGCCACGGGCTACGGCTACGTGCGCCTCGACGGTCGCACCGGCGCGGAGACGCCGGCCGAGATCCTGCTCCACCCCAAGGCCAACGGGGTCAGCGAGATCACCGTGGCGGCCGACGGCACCGTCGCGACGCACGTCCAGGGCGAACTGGGGCGGACGGACGGCTCGCTCCGGCCGCTGCCCTTCGCCTCGACGGGCAGCTTCATCGCGCGCCTGGAGGGCGACGACTGCCCGCGGAGCAACTTCGACCGCGGCTCGTGCATCGCGCCGAACGGCGACATCTACTGGATCCACGAGCGCGGCGGCTACGCCAAACCCATGCTCGTCGGGATGCTCGCGCCCGACGGGACGCTCAAGAAGGACGTGCACATCACCTTCGATACGGGCAGCCCCGCGTCGATCCGCGTGGACCGCCGGGGCTGCGTCTACGTCATCGATCACCTCAAGCCCGTCGGCGAGCTCTACCCTGCGGCGCTGGCCGGCGTCGCGACGAACGCCCGCTGGGACCGCTTCGTCTACAACTACGGCAGCCTGCTCAAGTTCAAGCCCGAGGGCGGGGCGGTGCGGCTGGCCTCCGACCGCGCGCCGGGCGCGCCGGCCGCCGGCGCCTTCACCACCGCCGAGGGCCGCGGGCGCTTCGTCGCCGAGGGGCTGGAGTGGAGCTACTTCGGGGCCTCCATGATCCAGCCGGCGCTAGCCCGCAGCGAGAAGTCGCCGTACTGCTGCCAGTGCTGGGCGGCGCGCTTTGACCTGGACGGCTTCGACCGGGTCTTCCTGCCCGACCAGCTCCGTTGCGCGGTGCAGGTGCTGGACTCGAACGGCAACCCGCTGGTGCGGTTCGGCGGCTACGGCAACGCCGACGACGCTGGCGTGGCCCTGGCCGACCCGCGCTCGGTGATGGTCACCGACGAGGCCGCCTACATCGGCGATCTCGCCAACGGCCGGGTCATGCGCGTGGCGCTCGACTACCGCGCCAAGGCCCAGTGTCCGGTGGAGATCTCCGGTCCGGCGGCGCTGCCGGTGGTCAAGGCCGCGCCGGGCCCGTATCAAGCGGCCGATCCTGAGAAGGTTCGCCTCGCGGCGGTCTGGGCGCGGTGGGGCGCGCCGAGCGGCGAGGCCGACCTCGCCGTGCTCAAGGCGGCGCTGACCGACGAATCCGAGAAGGTCCGCGTGGTCGCCGGCTACGGCCTGCTGCGCGCCGGCGACCCGGCCGGCCAGGCCGAGGTCTACCTCGGCGCGCAGTCCAAGGACCCGGACGTCTACAAACTCGCCGAGACCGCGGTCATCAAGGAGGCGGTGCGCTGGGACCCGAACGACCCGCGCGCCGGGAAGCTCGACCCGGCGCTGCCCATCGTGCCGCGCTTCCCGATGGGCACGGCCGAGGTCCGGGCCCTGGCTCCGCTCTTGGAGGCCGAAGCCTGGCACCTGAACCGCGCGGTGATCGGCATGCTGGGCCTGAGCGGCCGGCCGGAGGCGGTGCCGTCGATCCTGGCCAAGCTGCGCAGCCCGACGATCCGGGACCGCAACCTCAACCGGGTGCTCGGCGCGCTGGGCCTGCTCCGCTGCCGCCAGGCCGTGCCGGACATGCTCAAGTACCTGGCGCGCGGCCGCGCCGAGAACTGGGGCACCGAGGAGTACAACGGCGACCGGGCCGAGCAGTTCGCGGCCACCGCCCTCGGCCGGGTGGCCGACCCGGAGTCGGTCAGCCCGGTAATCGCGCTCCTGGACAGTGCCAAGACCAACACCCCCGCGGAGGCGCTGCGGGCGCTGTCCATGATGTTCGAGCCGAACCTGCCGGACGATTGCCGGCTGGTGCCCAAGGACGGCGCGCTCCAGCGCGTCCTCGTTGACCGGCTGAGCGCGCCCAAGGAGCTCAGGGCCGCCTGGGAGGAGTTCTGGAAGAGCGCCCAGGACCGCTACGAGTGGAGCGAGGGCGGGCGCCTGCGCGACAAGAACGACCGGAAGTCCGACAAGTGACCAGAGAAGGAGTTGAGCCATGAAGACCTGCCTGACGCTGGCGGCGGCGGTTCTGTCCGTGGCGGCCATGGCCCCGGCTTCCGGGGGCGAGGCCAACGGCGCCGTTCCCAAGGTCCGTGAAGAGCGCCCGCGGCTGGTGCTCCGCGCCAAGGCCTGGGACGGCCCGTCCGTCGAGCGCCTCAAGGGCTGGATGAATCGGCCCGAATACCAGGCCAGCCTGGGCAAGCTGGGCAGCAACGAGGCCGGCGGGGCCCTGCGCTATCTGGTCCTGGGCGACGAAGCCGCCGGCAAGAAGGCCGTCGCCTGGCTCAAGGGCCTGAAGCATCCGGACAAGCGGCCGGACTCGCCCAGCTACGAGGGCGAGGACCGCCTTTACGAGGCCGCAGCCTACGACTGGCTCCGCGGCCACCCCGAACTGGCCAAGGAGGAGGACCGCAAGGGCCCCATCGCCTACTTCGAGTGGTGGGCGGACTACTTCAAGGCTCACAACTCCCCGGGGTGCGTCCCCTTCTACTGCCGCAACTCCTGCGCCGCCTTGGGCCTCGCCGCCATCGCCATCGCGCTCCACGGCGACAGCCCCAAGGCTCCTGAGTATCTGGCCCACGCCTACAAGGACTTCACCGAAAACATCGGCACCATCCGGCAGGCCGAGGACGGGGCCACCGGCGGGGCCAATTACGGTTACATCCACGAGTTCGGCGCCAACTGCGAGGAGGCGGCCGCGTGGCGCAGCGGCACGGACTGGGACGCCGCCAAGTGGATCAAGGAAAAGCAGGGCAACTGGCTGGAGCGCCAGATGCTCTGGCAAATCTGGGCCACCTACCCCAACGGCTGGTTCTGGAAGGAGGGCGACGTCTGGGACGGCGCCGGCACCCGCGACAAACACGAGTACACCCTG
>Ga0315286_10001954_pt1 | contig 19026 bp, 16 predicted proteins | sample YL17G10_0_MG_FD_205038 | JGI IMG/M metagenome (GOLD analysis project Ga0315286, IMG submission 205038) | Sediment microbial communities from Yellowstone Lake, YNP, Wyoming, USA - YL17G10_0 | ecosystem: Environmental > Aquatic > Freshwater > Lake > Sediment | place: USA: Wyoming | collected... | reverse complement strand
GATTGGAGAAGCGCTCGGCCTACACGGGCAGATTGCCTCCAGGGTGTGTCCTCTGCAGGAAGGGCGCCAAGCTAGTCCTCCTCGTCACCGGACGGTGCGTGCGCCGATGCGGTTACTGTCCCCTGTCCTCCCAGAAGAGGGGGAAGGACGTGTTCTACGCCAACGAGCGAAGGATCGCGGCCATCCCCGAAGCGGTCGAAGAGGGCGAGCTGATGGACGCGCTGGGGACCGGCATCACCGGAGGGGACCCGCTTCTCACTGTAGACAGGACGGCCGCTTCGATCAGGGCGCTGAAGAAGCGCTTCGGAGAGTCGCACCAGATACACCTGTACACATCGACGACGGATCCCAAACGCATCGACAGGGTCGCGAGGGCCGGGCTCGACGAGATAAGGTTCCACCCGCCGCTCGGGTCCTGGAAGAGGCTCGAAAGGACGACTTTCGCGGATGCGGTCGCGCGATCCAAGAAGGCTGGCCTCTGCGTGGGCTTCGAGGTCCCGGCGCTGCCCGACAAGAGGAGCGAACTGCTCGCCCTCATCGAATTCGCGGACGACAGGGAGCTCGACTTCGTGAACATGAACGAGCTGGAGTTCTCCGAGACCAACTGGAGGGCGCTGAGGGCGCGCGGGTTCGACACCAGGGACGATGTCTCGTCCGGGGTCGCCGGCAGCGAGGAGCTGGCGCTCGGACTGCTCCGAACCGACGTCGATGTCCCGCTGCACTACTGCTCCTCAGCGTTCAAGGACGGGGTGCAGCTGAGGCGGAGGATAAAGCGGCGCGCGAGGAACGTGATCAAGCCCCACGAGCTGCTCACGGACGACGGCACGCTGCTGAAGGGTGTCGTCGAGACGAAGACCCCGGAAGAGGCTGCCAGGATGATCTCCTCGGAGTTCGGCGTACCCCGGAGGCTGCTCTGGGTCGACCGCGAAAAGAAGAGGCTCGAGGTGGCCCCTTGGGTGCTGGAGGAGATCGCGCCAGAGCTGCCGCTGCCGGCGTTCATTGTCGAAGAATATCCCACCGCGGACAGGCTCGAGGTGGAGCGGGAGCCGCTCAGGCGACGCTGATGCTCTGGATGTTGTGGTGCCTGCTGACTATCTCCCTGGCGATCCGGAGGTTCTTGCCGTTCTTGCCTATGGCCTTGCCCTTGACCTTCGGGTCGACCGTCACGGTCGCGTGGACGATGTTCCCGCGGTTCTCGATCGCGACCGCCTGGACGCTGTAGGTGTGGAACACGTTCTTCACGAAGGTCTCGGGGTCCTCCGAGTACTCGATGACGTGGATGTTCTTGCCCGTGAGGTTCTTGAGGCGTATGACGTTCTCGCCCTTCTTGCCCACGGCCCTGGACCCCTGGCCCTTCTCCACGACGAACACGAGCTTCTCCTCGGTCTCGAGGCAGTCCTTGACCTGCGTGCCCGTGACCTTCTCGAAAAGGGAAATGTACCGGAGGGTGTCCTCCGTAAAAGTGATGTCTCCCATTAGGACCAACTCAACTCATGCCGAGAGTATGTTAGACTCCCCTGGGCTCACGATGGCCAGCGCGGATATCGGGAAGGGCTTCCCGCAGGCCGCCCCGAGCTCGACGTTCGTGCCCTGGAACACGACGACCTTCGAGGACGACTGTCCCTCGAGCGAATCCTTCTCGGGGCAGTTGCTCGCTAGCACGACCAGCTTCGCCTCGCCCTTCTTCATGGACTTCTTGGTCTCGGCCAGGCCGAACCTGACCTCGCCCGTGGCCGTCGCCGTCTTGAGCGCCCTTGCGATGTCTATCATCTTCACTCACCGTCCTTCTTCCTGACCGCGGGTGACCAGACCAGATTGACCGCACCAGTGCCCACAGTAACTGGCTGACCCACTATAATGTTTTCCACAACGCCCTCCAGGGTGTCGACCTCTCCCGTGATGCCCGCGCGCAGCAGGTGCGTCGATGTTATCTCGAACGCCGCCCTCGCGAGCACGCTCGACTTGCGCCCGGATATGCCGTGCCTGCCGATGGCCTTCACGTCGCCGTCGTTGGTCATGAGGTCGGAGACGAGCATGATGTGCCTGATGTCCACCGTGAGACCCTGCTCCTCCAGCGTCCTCGAGGCCTCGTTTATGATCGCGTTCCTCGCGGCCTCCACCCCGAGCACCTCGAATATCTCGAGTATGCTGTTGGTGGAGATCCTCTTCTTGTCCACATGGGCGATCTCGAGCACCTTCTCGAGGTTCGAGCCCTCGGTGTAGACCACGTATTGCCCTCCGACCTTCCTGATGACGGCCCTGTGTATGCCCTCGACGCCCTTGATGGGGCTCTGCTTCGTGTCCTCCGAGAGCCTCTGGAGCTTCTTGTACGACGGCTCGTCGCACCTGATCACGATGTTCTGGTCGCGCATCTCCGCGAGGCCTTTGGTGCCCTTGGCCTTGTTGAGCTTCTTGAGGACATCCTCGGGCGTGATGCCCTTGCGCTCGATCTTGCGCTTGTCGAGCTTCACGACGACCTCCATGTTGTTGATGTCCGTCTCGACGTCCGCGATGTCTATCAGGTTAGTGCGCTCTATGTTCGAGGCGATGTCCCTGACCTTCTCGACGTCGTCGTGCACGCTAGCCTCGAGGTGTATCTCCATGATCGGGGTGCTCGGCACGCGCCTCGCGTCCACGATCTCGATCAGCCTCGGCAGGCCCAGCGTGACGTTCATCTCGGCGACTCCCGCGTAGTGGAACGTCCTCATGGTCATCTGCGTGCCCGGCTCGCCTATGCTCTGCGCGGCGAGAATGCCCACGGACTCGCTCGGGTCGACCGTGTGTATGTTGAACCTCTCCCAGGCCAGGTTCAGAATCTTATCCAGGAGTTTGTCCGGGAGGTCCACGCCCTCGAGCCTCTGGGCGATCGAGCCAACGACTGCGCGCGAGAGCGTCTTCCCGGACTTGGCGAGCATCTTGTCGAGCTTCGCCTCCATCTGGGTGGGCTGCCTGACCTTGAGCGGCAGGGTCTTCTTTGCGAAAACCGGCTTCTTGAGCGGCTTCTCCTTCTTCTTCTTGGGCGCGCGCTCCTTGGTCTTGACGGCCGAGACGACCTGCTTCAGCTTCTTCTCGCCGAAGAGCTTCTCGAGCTCCCTCATCGTCTTCTCGTTCGCGCGCGCGACCTTGGTGAAGGTGTACCCGCTCTCGACGAGCTTCTCCGCGGTCTTCTCGTCCACGCCCTTCTTCGTGAAGACCTCGACCGCGTTCTTCGCTGTCATGTGAATCATCCCTCCTCGGAGCCGCCGGACTCGAACTCGGGCTCCTCCTCAGACTCGGTCTCCTCGGGCGTCTCGAGCAGGTCCCTGTCCTGGATGCCGTAGCTCACGACGCCCTTCTCCTGGACCTTGGCGATCAGCTCGCCCTGGTCCCCGAGCACGCTCAGGATGATGTCGTCGACATCGACGGGGTCTCCCTGGACGCCCCTGCACGGGTCGATGCCGTCCTCTCCGTACTTGAACTGGATGATCGTGCCCGCGGTGTTGCGGACGGAGCCGTCCTGCATGACCTTCAGGTCCTCGAGCGCGTTGATGAGCCTCCTCTGCATGTAACCCGAACGGGAGGTCCTCACCGCGGTATCGACCAGGCCCTCCCTGCCACCCATAGAGTGGAAGAAGTACTCGGTCGGCGTGAGCCCGCTCTTGTACGAGTTCCTGATGAAACCCCTGGCCTCGGACCCCAGGTCTCCCTTCTCGAAGTGCGGCAGGGTCCTGTTCCAGTAGCCCCTGGACAGACGCTCGCCCCTGACCGCCTGCTGGCCGATGGCACCCGCCATCTGCGACAGGTTCAGCATCGAGCCCCTCGCGCCGCAGCGCGCCATGATGACCGCCGAGTTCTCGAGACCGAGGTGCCTGCCCGCGATCTGGCCCGCGGTGTCCCTCGCCTTGCCCAGGACCTTCATGATCTCGACCTCGAGGGTCTCCTCGAGCGAGCGCCCGGGCATCTGTTCGAGCTCGCCGTGCCTGTACGCGGTCACGTGCTCCTCGACCTTCATCCTCGCCTGGGTCATCGCGTCGTCTATCTCGCGCTTGGCCTGGTCCGGGATGTCCTCGTCGTCTATGCCGGTCGTGAACCCGCGGACGGATATCGCCCCTATCGCGAGCTTGGTCGCGCGGTCGACGAACTGCCTCGCCATGTCGGGCACGTAGTCCCTGGCCAGCTTGTCCAGGATCCTGCCCTTGAACGCGCCTATGGCCTTCTCGTCGATGGTGCCCGCGACGAGCTTCCCGCCCCGGATGACCACGAACGAGTCGTGCTCGCACGCCTCCTTCTTGCAGTTGTCGCACCTCTGGCAGATGGACGACTTGAAGGTCATGTGCAGGTCCTTCGGGGTGATCAGGCTGAACAGCTGCTTCCCGGTCCAGTAGGGCACGTTGTGCACCTTGACCTCGGGCTCGGGCAGCTCAGGCACATCGATCTTCTCGAGTATCTTCAGCATCTCCTCCCTGGTGAACTTGGAGTCCATGTGCGTCAGGAGGAACGCGCCCGTGATGTGGTCGTGTATACCCCCTATGACCGGCCCGCCGAACCTGGGTGACAGGATGTGCTCCTGCACCCGCATCAGCACCTTCGCCTCGGCCCTGGCCTCCTCGCTCTGGAGCACATGCAGGTTCATCTCGTCGCCGTCGAAGTCCGCGTTATACGGCGGACAGACGCACAGGTTGAACCTGAACGTCTTGAAAGGCATGACCCTGACCTCGTGCGCCATGATGGACATCCTGTGAAGCGACGGCTGCCTGTTGAACAGGACGATGTCGCCGTCCTGCAGGTGCTTCTCAACCGTGTACCCAGGCTCGATGGTCTCCGCGACGGTCTCCGCGTTCTTGTCGGTGACCTTTATCCTGCGGCCGTCGGTCCTGATAACGTAGTTCACGCCCGGCCTGTAGTCCGGGCCCGCTGGCGCTGGCCCGCGCGAGCACATCTCCTTGGCGATCGCGAGGTTGCGTTCGGTGACGTGTATCGGGATCGTGAGCTCCCTCGCGGCCTCGATCGGGACGCCGACCTCGTTAATGGACAGCATCGGATCGGGCGATATGACCGTACGCGCGGAGAAGTTGACACGCTTCCCGGACAGGTTCGACCTGAACCTGCCCTCCTTGCCCTTGAGCCTCTGGACGAGGGTCTTCAGGGGTCTCCCGGACCTGTGCCTCGCGGGCGGTATGCCCGAGGTCTGGTTGTCGAAGTACGTCGTGACATGGTACTGCAGGAGCTCCCACAGGTCCTCGACTATGAGCTGGGGCGCGCCCGCGTCCCTGTTCTCACGGAGCCTCTGGTTGATCCTCAGGACGTCGACGAGCTTGTGCGTCACGTCGTCCTCCGACCTGTCGCCGGACTCGAGCGTGATCGAAGGCCTCACCGTGACCGGGGGCACCGGCAGCGCGGTCAGGATCATCCACTCTGGCCTCGAGACCGTCGGGTCCATGCCCAGCGATATGAGGTCCTCGTCCGGGATGCGCTCGAGCCTCTCCCTGACCTCCTTCGGAGTGAGCTTGTGGCCCTCCTCCCTGAAGGTCGTGGGCTTGTCGAGCGTGATCTTCAGCTGGACGGTGCCGCAGTGCGGGCACGCGGTCCTCGATGCGGCGTCGCGCGCGGTCTCCTTCGAGACGGCAGACGTGTCGAGCACGTCCCCGCCCAGCTCCTCCATCCTGTCCCTCTGCTTCCTGTACTCGGCCGCCTGCTCGCCCGTGAGCAGGAGCCTGCCGCAGGACCTGCAGGTGGACTGCAGGAGCTTCTTGATCTCCTTCACGTAGCCGACGTGGATGACCGGCATCGCGAGGTCGATGTGCCCGAAGTGCCCCGGGCACTCGTCGACCTTCTTCCCGCAGGTCTTGCACCTCAGCCCGGGCTCGATGACCCCCAGGTGCGGGTCCATCAGGCCCATGTCTATCGGGAAACCGTCATCGTCGTACGTATCCGCCGTGATGATCTTGGTCGCGCTCATCTTCCTGATCTCGTCAGGCGACAGATGGGCGAACTTGATCGCTGCTATCCTCTTGGTGACTCCCGTGGCTATCATTTCAAGTCCTCCAGCTGCAGGCGCATGGCGACCCCGAGCGACAGCAGCTCGTCCAACAGCAGCTTGAACGCATACGAGGTCTGAACCTGGTAGATCTTCGAGTTGTTCCCGCAGACGGGGCACCTGAGGGTGCCCCTCCTGTCAAGGATGGCTATGTGGCCGCAGGCCGGGTTGCCGCAGACGTACTGCAGCGTCCCGTCGGACTCGTCCAGGAGCCTGTCCTTGATGACCATGGCCGCGCCGTGGCCTATCAGACAGTCCCTCTCCATCTCGCCGAACCTCAGGCCGCCCTGCCTCGAGCGCCCCTCGGTCGGCTGCCTGGTGAGTATCTGGACCGGGCCCCTGCTCCTGACATGGAGCTTTCCGGAGACCATGTGGTGCAGCTTCTGGTAGTAGATCACGCCGATGAATATCTCGGCCTCGACCTTGCGCCCGGTGATGCCGTCGTACATGACCTCCTTGCCGTTGTGCTTGAAGCCGTTCTTGACGAGCGAGTCCCTGAGTGCCTCCTCCCTCTCGCCGCTGAAGGGCGTGCCGTCTATGAACCTGCCCTCCATGGAGCCTACCTTGCCGCCGATCATCTCGAGCACGTGCGCCACCGTCATACGGGACGGGATGGCGTGCGGGTTGATCAGGAGGTCCGGCACGAGCCCGTCCTCCGTGAACGGCATGTCCTCCTGGTCCACGAGCAGTCCGATGACGCCCTTCTGGCCGTGCCTGGATGCGAACTTGTCCCCCAGCTCGGGGACCCTCTCGTCCCTGACCTTGACCTTGACCAGGCGGGAGCCGTTCTCGGACTCGGTGAGCATCACGTTGTCGACGTATCCGCTCTCTCCCGGCCTCACGGTCACGGAAGTCTCGCGCCTCTTCTGGGGCGTCAGGAAGTCCGCCTCCTCCTCGAGGAACCTCGGGGGCGAGGTCTTGCCTATGAGCACATCGCCGCCGTCGACCTTGGTCTCGGGGCTGATGAGGCCGTCCTCGCCCAGGTTGCTGTAGGACAGGTCGGCCCTCGCGCCCCTGACATCGGGGCTGGGTATCTCGAAGTGATCCTCCTGACCACCTGGATACCTGCGCTCCTCGGCCCTGTAGGTCCTCATGAAGGTCGTCCTGCCGAGCCCGCGCTCGACCGAGGACTTGTTCATGATGACCGCGTCCTCCATGTTATAGCCGGAGTAGGAAATGATCCCCACGACGAAGTTCTGGCCCGCGGGCCTCTTCTCGAAGTGCACGAAGTCCATCGGCTTCGTCTTGGCGATAGGCTGCTGCGGGTAGTGCATCAGGTGGCTCCTGGTGTCCGGCCTGACCCTGTAGTTGGACGAGCTCATGCCGAGCGACTGCTTCGCCATCCCGGAGCCCATCGTGACCCTCGGGCTAGAGTTGTGCTCGGGGTACGGGACCATCGCGGAGCAGACTCCCAGGACGACCATCGGGTCTATCTCGAGATGGGTGTGATTGTCCAGCAGCTGCGAGTCGATCTGCATCGTCCCGCCGCAGGCCTTGCACTCCAGGGCGATCTTGCCCTCCTCGCCGGGGTTGCGCCACTCGACATCGATCTCGCTCAGGAACTTGCCGCAGTGATCGCACTTCTGAGGCGTCTTGTACGAGAACACCGCGATGAAGGTGTCCTCTTCCTCTTCAGCGTCGATCCACTCGACCACTCCCTCGCGGATGAGGTCGGACCACTTGGCTTTGCCCGAGCGCATGTCCTCCACGTGCCTGTGCGTGAGCATGGTCTTGCCGTGGCGCACGACGAGCATCGGCCGCCTCAGCCTGCCCTCGTCGCAGTTGATGATGATCTCGTTCATGTTGTCGTCGAACCTGATGTTGACCTCGTGCGACAGCAGCCCGGAGCGCCTCCTCTGGCGTATCTCCTCGACGAGCTCCTTGGGCTTGTCGTGCAGGCCGATCAGGTCGCCGTTGACGTATATCCTGGTGTCGTTCGTGTACTGCTCGCCGACCTCCCTGACGCCCAGGTCCCTGAGCAGCCAGATGACGTCCTTCTCGTCCGTGCCCTCGGACACGTCGATGATGAGCGCGCAGTTCTTGACCAGGCCGCAGTTCTGACCCTCGGGGGTCTCGTTCGGGCACAGCCTGCCCCACTGGGTGGGGTGCAGGTCACGCGCCTCGAAGTGCGGCTGGCTCCTCGTGAGGGGCGATGTGACGCGCCTCAGGTGAGACAGGGCGCTCATGTTCGAGGTCCTGTCCAGCAGCTGCGACACGCCCGCCCTTCCGCCGACCCAGTTGCCGGTCGCGAACGCGTGAAGCAGCCTGTGGGTGAGCAGGTCGGGCCTGATGGCGCTCGAGATCTTGAGGCCTTTCTTCCTCGTGTAGCCCCTCTCGAGCTGGTACTTCAGATCCTTGATCAGGTTGGTGAACGCGACCCTGAAGAGGTCCTCCATGAGGTCGCCCGCGAGCTTCAGCCTCTTGTTCGCGTAGTGGTCCTTGTCGTCCTCCTTACGCTTGCCGAGCTCGAGCTCGAGGATGGTCCTCGCGACACGACCCAGGAAGATGGACTTCTTGAGCCTGACCTCGGACGTGTCGCCCAGGTGCGGCAGGAGCGATCTGTCGATGATGCTCTCGACCTTCTTCGCCCTGTACTCCTTGGCCTGTCCGGTCGCGAACTTGCGCTCCAGGAACAGGATGGCGTCCTCGGTCGTGTATATCCCGTTGGGCGGGTAGAGCTTCTTGTTCTGGCACTCCTCGATGTTCGCGTACACGATGTTGGCCATCTGAGGGTCGGAGACGATTGCCTTGAAGATCTGCTCGTCGCTCTCCATCCCCAGCGCCTTCATGAGCACTATGAGAGGTATCTGGCCGGACGCCGCGGGCACGGACACGACCAATATCCCGTCCTTCTTCTTCTCCATCAGCGTGAGCGCCCTGTATCCCTCCCTCTGAGAGAAGACCTTGGCCACATGCAGGCTGGTGCCGTAGCGCTCGTTCATCTCGACCATGACCCTGTTCGGGGCCAGGTCCTCGAGGGATATCAGCGCCCTCTCGGTCCCGCCGATGATGAAGTATCCTCCGGGGTCGCACAGGTCCTCGCCCCTGTCGACGAGGTGCTTGTCCAGCTCCTCGGGCGTGGGCTCCCTGTCGACATCGAGGTTGTCCCTGTGCAGGTTGCACTTCTTGGACTTGATCATGACCGGAAGGTCGCCTATGTGCACCTTCTCCGCCTCGCGCTCGATGCCGTCCTCGACGAGCGTGAACTCGAGCATGATGGGCGAGGAGTAGTTGAGGTTCCTGAGCCTGGCCTCCATCGGGAACAGGTCGTGGGTCGCGCCGTTGGCCTCCTTGATCAATGGCCTTCCGACGGATATGGTCGGCCTGGCGCTGCCGTCGATCTGACCCGTCTTCTCGTCCCTCTTCCTCCCGATCCGGATCTCTATGATCTTCCCCTCGGTCCTGTCGGGGTCGAGCCTGATGAGCCCCCTCTCTGCCTCGTCGGGGGATGCGCGGACGTTGTCCACGATCTTCTGCATCCTGCTGTTCGGGTGGTCGATGGTCGGCAAAAAGTCGTTGTACGATGCTATGTGGTGGTTGACGATACTGCGTTCTCGGAAATAGGTTTCCACTAGTTCTCTCAATGGTTCACCCCCGGACCACGAGTCTATAGCAGACGGACACGCCGCTGGTGGCGCTGCGCCTGACGATCTTGACTACCATTCCCTCTTCGACAGGCCCAGCAATCGCGTCGAGAGCGCGAATGCACGGGTCTGCGACCCTTATCTTCGGAAGCTGGTCCTTGGTGAGCCTGAGCTCCTTCAGGACCTTCTCGGCCTCCTTCTCCGACAGGAGATGATGCTCGGGAACGAGCTCATGCTCCAAGACGTTAAATTCTTCGGCCATGGTGCTCACCCAACAAGCGCAGGGCCCTCGACTGCATGTCGTTTCATCCCAGCCAACCCCTCAGACGCGCCGGAGGCGACGCCTGGCGGGCCCGCGGGGATTTCCGAGACTAGTCGGTTAGGCATAGTCATTCGAACCCCGGGCCACCTGCTTAAAAGGCAGATGCTCTTTCTAGGGAGTCTTGCAATCATAGAATGCATAAGATTCCTACCTAGCTGAGCTACGGGCCCTGGGAGGCGTGGATACCCTAGGCTGCGTTAGCAGGGCGTGTAGTTCGTTCGTGTATATAATGATTTCTTGAAAAACGCGGATTTTTCAGCGGGACGCCCCGTAACGGTGCGAATTCGACACGACAAATATCTAGCCAAGGCCATAAATCGCGTTTTCTGAGCAAACATTATCTACCCGGCCCCTGAGACCCGGCAGCCCACATCCGGATCGACAGCCCCTCTGACACCACCTGTTTCGCGATGCCCTCCGCGACGAGCTTCGTGCCGTCATGGACGCTGTCGTGAACGACCAGACCCCTCGTGGAGCCCCCCTTCCCAGGCAGGTGTGAATTGCCGACAGACGACTCAATCCCCGCGTAAGGACTCTGCACTAGTGTTATATACAGATAGTTTATACCTCAGCGCCGAGGTCGAAGATATTGATTGGCCAGGAAAAGATCTGCTCCTCATGCGGTATCCGCCTGGTGAGGAAGACGGAGACCACGTTCCTCTGCCCGAGCTGCGGCAAGGCGACAATAGGCAGATGCATGAACTGCAGGGATCAGAGCGTCCACTACAAGTGCCCGGAGTGCGGGTTCGTAGGACCTTGAGGTGTTTTTCATGGGAGAAGTCGGCCTCCAGTACAGGATATTGCCCGAGGGGACGGAAGTCGACCTCGGCAAGCTACTGACCGATGTCAAGGCAGCCCTGCCGAAGGGCGCCAACCTGAAGGCATCGGAGACAAAACCCGTCGCGTTCGGCCTGAAGGCCCTGCACATCCTCATAGTGATGGAGGACAAGCAGGGCGGTGCCGACATCGTCGAGCAGGCGATAGGCGGAGTCTCGGGTGTGCAGAGTGTAGAGATAGTCGAGATGGGGCTGCTCTAAGCGGATTTGGTCTTGGCTTTCTTCGGCGCAGATATCATGGTGAGGATCTTTCGCAGCTCGCTGTGCAACTCATCGAGCTCCTTCACATCGGCACTCGTCTGGCAGAGCATCCTGGAGAACTCCATCATCATCTGCTTGACTAGAATGTCCGCCCCGCTGAACTCAGTGATCTCGTCGACGTACTTGTTCCGTCCGTAGATCCGCTCCAAGCGTATCATGATCTCGACGACGCGGGACACGGTGTCCGGGCCGGGCTTCGATATGAGCCCGATCTTGTGGAGGCCCTCAAGAGCCTCCTTGATCTGTGCCTCCTGGCAGCATCCGTCGCCGCCCTCGCCGAGCTGGAAATGGAAGACCTCCGCGGCGGAGCGGTAGTACGTCTCGATGAAGTGACCGACCCTCTCCTCCCTCGAGACCTCTATGAGACCCGCCGCCTTCATCTTGCGTATGTGGTGGTAAATCGCCTGAGCGGTGAGGTCGAGCTCGTCGGCGATCTGGCTCACGGCCATCTCCTTCGCCCTCAGGAGGTGGTTGATCCGCCTCCTCGTGTCATCGGCCAGCAGCTGAAAAGCCTCGGGGTCCTTGACTACCATGATCGCCTTCAAGTTGGGTCACCTCTAAAATGCACCGTTCTGTAGTAATATGTATGATTGCGCTGTGATATAATGGTTTTGCCTTCTAAAACGAATGTTTTATTAGGCAAAGCGTGTATTACGGTTTAGAAAGGAGCTGATTGAACGTGTTCGCAAGAACCGCAAGAACAACGTCTGGTGCTCGGACATACCGGGCGCGGACCCCCGCGCTCTTCGAGGTCTGGATGAACGCAGACATGAGGACCAGGGGGCGCGCAGTATGACCTTCGGTCCGTACCTGCTCCCGTCTGCGAGGAGAGCCCACAAGGAGCTCGACCGGTACGTCCGGTCCGAGTACCGCGATGTGAGCTCCGGCTGGTTCGCTGCGAACTGCGGGGACAAGACATGCCTGAGGCTCCCGGGCGAGGAGAGACCTGCAGGACCCATCGACACCTCCGTCCCCGAGATCTGCGCATCGACCGCACCCCGTCATACCAACTGCCCGGTGCTCAACGCGATTGTCGAGAGCAGGCTCATGAAGGAGCTGGCCCCGAGGGGTGAGCTCAGTGGGAGAGAATGATGAAGAGTGCGTCTGCAGCTACTGCAGAAAGGGGACCAAGAAGGACCACGATGAATGCCCCAGGTGCGGGAACGTGTTCAGGAAGGAGAAGGACGACTGAGACGAGCGCCGCCCCCTGTCCGTGGGAAATCAGAAGATAAGATGTTTCGAAAAGGGTTTCCCGCTCGTGCGATACGAGCTCACGCCTTCGGCGGGGGCAGGATGAACCCGCCCTTCATCAGGTACTTGGTCTGCCTTCTCGCGCGCCCGATGATCTCCTCGGCCTTCTCGTAGAGCTCCTTCCTGGTGGCCTTGACCCTCGCGATGCCCTCGTTTATGGCGGCCATGCCTACGGCCGCGGCCTCCCTCGGGAAGACCTCCCACTCGTCCATCGTCGGGACGATGTAGTTCTCCGTGAGCTCTTTGTCCTCGGCCGTCTTCGCGATCTCCAGGACGGCTGCAAGGCACATAGTGTCCGAGATGGTCTTGGCCCTGACGTCCAGCGTGCCTCTGAATATGCCAGGGAAGCCCAGCGAGTTGTTGACCTGGTTCGGGAAGTCCGACCTGCCGGTCGCGACGACCTTCGCACCCGCCTCGAGCGCCTCCCAGGGCCATATCTCGGGGATCGGGTTGGCGGTGGCGAACACTATCGAGTCGTCGGCCATGCCGCTGATCCATTCGGGCTTCAGCGTGCCCGGGCCTGGCTTCGAGGCCGCGACGACCATGTCCGCGCCCTTCAGAGCATCCGCGGGCCCGCCGACGATGTTCTCCTTGTTGGAGTGCTCGCACATGAAGAGCTTCTCCTTGTACTCGGCCTTGACCTCATCGCACCGGCCCATATGCAGCGTGCCCTTGGAATCGCACATGACCATGTTCTCCCACTTGAACCCGGAGACCTGCATGATCCTCGATATGGCGATGTTCGCCGCGCCCGCTCCGAGGTACGCGACCTTCATCTCCGAGGGCTTCTTGCCGACGAACTTTGCGGCGTTGATTGCGCCCGCGGAGACGATGGTGCCCGTGCCCTGCTGGTCGTCGTGCCAGACGGGTATCTCGCACTCTTCCCTCAGGCGCTCGAGCACGTAGAAGCACTTCGGCTGCGATATGTCCTCGAGGTTGATGCCACCGAGAGACGGCTGGAGTATCTTGACGGTCTCGATGATCTTGTCCGGGTCCTTCGTGCCCAGGCAGAGCGGGAACGCGTCCACGCCGCCCAGATACTTGAACAGGAGGGACTTGCCCTCCATGACCGGCATGCCCGCCTCGGGGCCGATGTCCCCCAGACCCAGGACCCTGGTGCCGTCAGAGATGACTGCGACCGTGTTCCACCTGTTGGTGTGGATGTAGGACAGCTCCTTGTCCTTGTTGATCGCCTTGCACGGCTCTGCCACACCCGGGGTGTACCAGATGGCGAAGTCGCTGAAGTCCCTGACCGCGCACTTCGGGACGATCTCGATCTTGCCCTCGTAGAACGGGTGGTAGATCATCGCGAGCCTCGCTGGCTCGTACGCCTTCTTCAGAAGCTGATCGACGGTCATCTTCTGGGCGGGCGCTGCCTTTGGCTTCGCCGCTTTCTTGACGATCTTCCTCACAGGTGATCTCTTCGCTGGCGCTTTTCTCATGACGGCCTTCTTGGCCGGCTTGGATTTCTTTGCCATTCGATTCTACCCCTTTGTTTTCGTTTTAAGTCGAAAGTCGTTGTCCTGATTTCCCAATTCGAACAACAACATGAGCGTTCACTTACGCTTCTTGCTACCAGAAGGAGATAAATTCGCCGCATTAATAGGTTGCCATCATACAGAGGTGAATGACCGGAATGCCTGGCCCGCGGGGGCAACGAAAACGGAACATCTTATCACATGAAACCGATTACCAACGACAATGAGAGCCCTAGTCCTTGACGGGTACACCGACGAGCCCGCCTGCCTCGGAGTCCCCCCGTACATCTCGCCCCACGCCAGGCTCGCCTATGGCGCGCTCAAGAGTGCGCGCGCGCAGGTCACGTACGCGACGATAGATCAGCTCAGGGAAGGCGAGACGGACATCTCCAAGCCCGACCTCCTGGCTGTGATCAGGAACGTCGCCGTGCCCGGGAAATACCTGAGGGGCATGCCCGCGAGCGACCGCGAACTCGTCGAGATAGGCGCCTCGTTCAGAGGGACGAGCGTGGTCAGCCTTGGGGTCGGGAAGGACAAGGTACCCGACCGCCTGAGGGAATCCTTTGGGCATGTCGCCACTGCGGACCTCGATGCGGGCCTCCACGACCTCACCTTACACGGACGCTTCGAGGACCGCAGGAGGACCGTCGATGAGTGGAACGCGTGGCTCCTGCTAGGGGCCGAAGCGTGTCTGTCGCATCCCGACCGCTGGGGCCCGCTGATCGCCGAGGTGCAGATGTACAGGGGGTGCGTGAGGTACATCTCCGGGGGCTGCAGGTTCTGCGTCGAGCCGCTCTTCGGGGGCGTGGCCTTCAGACAGCCCGAGGACATCGTCGCGGAGGTGGGGGCGCTCGCGCGTGCGGGCGTGCGCAACTACAGGCTGGGCGCGCAGTCGTGCGTGTACTGCTACATGTCAGACGAGACCGGGAAGAGCGAGACGCCGAGGCCTAACCCGGAGGCGGTCGAGAAGCTCCTGAAGGGGGTCAGAGAGGCCGCGAGGCCCGATGTGTTCCACCTGGACAACGCGAACCCCGCGGTCATCGCGTCGCATCCGAAGGAGGCTAGGGAGATCACGAAATCGATCGTGGAACACTGCACCAGCGGCAACGTGCTCGCGTTCGGGCTCGAGACCGCGGACCCGAAGGTCGCGAAGGCGAACAACCTCAACGCGACGGCGGAGCAGACTCTCGAAGCCGTCAGGATCGTCAACGAGGTCGGGGCAAGAAGGGGGCCGTCAGGGCTTCCGCACGTGCTGCCCGGCCTCAACTTCGTCTGCGGGCTCGAGGGTGAGAGCAGGGAGACCTACTCCCTCAACCTGGAGTTCCTGATGCGGCTGCTGGACGAGGGGCTCCTAGTGCGGAGGATCAACATACGCCAGGTCATGCCGGTGCGGGGGGAGCACCCGGGAGTGAGGCACAGGGCCGAGTTCATGAGCTTCAGGAGGAAGGTGCGGGAGCAGGTGGACCTGCCCATGCTGGACAAGGTCATGCCTGACGGGACGGTGCTCCGGTCGGTCTACACGGAGATACGCGAGGGCGGGCGGACATTCGGACGACAGGTCGGCGCGTATCCGATACTGGTCGACATCCCGTACCCCGTCGAGACTGGGAAGAGGGTGGACATCGCGATAGTCGGTCGAGGTTTCAGGAGCGTCACCGGCATCCTGCACCCGACGGATGCGAACACGGCCACGATGTCCATGCTGGAGTCCGTGCCTGGCATCGGCAGGAAGCGGGCGATGGCGATCGTCAGGAAGCGGCCGTTCGGCGACCCCGCACAGCTGTGGCAGCTGTTCGACGAACCCGGGGCGCTCAGGTCGGCGCAGTTTCACCTGACCCTGGGCAAGGTAAATCAACCGTAGTAGGCAGTTTATTGTACGCATTGCCCGATTTTGGGCAGGCAGGGGAGAGGAAGACGATGGATGTCAGGCTCGCGGCGAAGTACCCGTTCCTCAAGGATTCGGGGAAGTACCTGAAGGAGTCAGGCATCACCCTGGACAAGCTCATATCGTCCGTCGCGTACGAGCGCGCGCGCATGCTCGGCAAGGAGCGCGTGATGGAGGCCGTCGAGAACGGCCTCGTGGAGGACCACCCGATGGCCTCGGAGATAGACGCGGGGATCGAGCTCATGAGCTACCCCGTCGCGAGGATGATCGTCTCCGCCGCCGCAGACCCGATGCTGATCAAGAGGTACGCGATCGCGGAGGCGAAGAAGGCCGACGAGCGCCTCAGGAAGGAGGAGGTGCCGTTCATCAGGTCCGTCGCCGAGGAGATGGGGCTCGCGGTCTCCCAGGAGGACGAGGATATTGCCATCAACTTCGCGGACTTCCTCAGGTTCTCCGCGACCATGAGGAGCAAGGACTGGAAGCTCGTGAACCAGAGGATAGAGGACGGGAACGTCCTCGTCACTAAGATAAGGCTCGTCAGGCTCGTGCAGCAGATGCTCACGGACAAGATATCGTCCGAGCTCCCGCTGCCCGTGAACGACGAGATACTCACCGCGTTCGACCCCGAGGTCCAGGAGATAAGGAGGATTTACGAGGAGAAGCGCGCCGCGCAGAAGGCGAAGGACATGGGGAAGGTCAGCATCGTCAGGTTCCCGCCTTGCATGAGGAAGCTCCTCGGGATGATCCAGGCGGGCGAGAACGTGCCGCATTCGGGCAGGTTCGCCCTGGTGGCCTTCCTTCACAAGCTCGGCATGAACTCGGACGAGGTCCTGGACACCTTCTCGACCGCCCCCGACTTCGACGAGAGCAAGAGCAGGTACCAGATACAGCACATCACGGGCGAGATCTCTGGCACAGAGTACACCCCGCCCGAGTGCAGCACGATGAAGAGCTACGGCATCTGCTTCGAGCCCGATTCGCTCTGCGGGAAGGACTGGATGAACCATCCGCTCACTTACTACAAGACGAAAGGCAAGCGGTTCAAATCAAAGAAGTGACTTCCAGATCATGCGAGCCCTCTGGAGGGCGGTGATGTTCCCGGCGATGCCGAAGTACACCATCATCCAGGTGAGCAGCGAGTAGCCGAAGATGTCGTTGGCCCAGTCGGCATTCGCGAGCCACAGGCCGTACTGGGCCAGGGGCACGATGATGAGTAGCGCGAGCCTGTCCGCCCTGCCCAGTATGCCCCTGTACTCCCTCCTGAGCCCGAGCGCCTGTGCCTGGGTGCCCATGTAGCTCGAGAGCATGACGCCGATGATGGCGAACAGGCCGACGAACACCGGACAGTACGAGCCCAGGGCGATGCCGCCGAGGATGAACACGTCCGAGTACCTGTCGATGACGTGGTCGACGAAGTCGCCCTTCTTGGACTCCTTCGCCATGAGCCTCGCGACCTTGCCGTCGAGCGCGTCGAACAGGCCGTTCAGCGCGACCATGATTGCGCCGAGCATCAGGAAATGCTCAAACTCCAGCGCGAAGAACAGGCCGGCGAACATCGCGAACGCGAGCGAGGCTATCGAGAGGTGGTGAGGGTTGATCTTGCTGAGCCTCTTCGCGGCGGGCGAGAGCATCTTGTCCGCTTCCGTCCGATAGCTGTCTAGAACCAGCTCAAAACCTCCTGGCTCCAGTCAACATTGCCAACTGGATATTTCTCACTTTCCCCCGCGACAATCCTCTCGATCGCGCGGGCCACCTGCTTCGGCGTCTTCCGGGTCGTGTCGATCTCGCACACCGTGTCGACGTTCTCCAGGGTCTCGACGAGGATCACGTCCACAGCCTCGGCCTCGATGTTTTCCCTGATCTTCTTCTCCGGCCAGCGCTTCTTCCTCAGGCGCTTGTCGAGGATCTTCGGAGAGCACCTGAGAACGATGGCGGAATCGACCCCGAGCATGTGCGAGAAATGCCCCTCGAAAATCGCATCGCCGTCCATCTTTGCGACGGCCTTCGCGAGCTTCTTCGCATCCACTTCCTTCGTCCTGCGCTTCCGGTCGTATCCCGACACGACGCCCAGCTCGTCGACGAGGTCGTTCACGTGCACCACGCGCAGCGAACTGACCAGCGCACAAGCGCTGGTCTTCCCCACCCCAGGCGTCCCCGTGACCGCTATCTTCATATCCGTCACCGTTACCAGGATGCGCGCTTATCTAGTTTCAGCAGGCCCGCGAGCTGCCCGCCGAACGTGTGCCTCATCGCATCTTCGCGGATCCGTCTCTCGAGCCCCCTCGAGATGCCCATCGCCGCGTGCGCATCGATCGGAAAGTCGACGCCGCAGTCGATGTCCATCAGCACCAGGAACTCCGGAGGCGCGAGCCCGACCCTGACCGGTTTCTTCTTCGCTTCAGGCCCGATGGTGTCCAATGGCATCCGGCCAGAGCTGCCCTCGTTCATCATCCAGACTATGCGCCGGACCATGTTCCACAGGAAACTCTCGGCCCTGAAGTCGATTGCGTGGAAGAGCCCCTCATCCGACACGTCGATCGAATCGATCTTCCTCATCGGGTTCCTGTCGTCCTTGCGCGAGTATCCTGAGAAGTCGTGCACGCCCACGAACCTCTTCGCGATGTCCTTCATAAGCTTCAGGTCTTGTCCACTCTTGGCGAGATAGTATCTGTACCATCGCTGACGGGCGCCTCTGGGGTTGAATTCGTCCAGGACCTCAACCGCGGAATACGCCCAGATATCCTCCATCTCGGAGTTGATCGCAGGACAGACGTTCCTCACGGGGAACGCGGTCCGCACGGAGATCAGGTTCCCGAGAGCGCTCACGCCCCTGTCCGTCCTGCTGGAGCTGCGGTATCCGCACTCCCTCGAGGACTTGATCACCCCGACCTTGACGAGCGCGTTGACGAGCTCGCCCTCGACGGTGATATTCGAGGGCTGTCTCTGGAAGCCGTAGAACCTCGAGCCGTCGTACGCGAACTTGATGGCCACCCTGACTTCCTGGTCCACGGTCCGACTATTCTGCTACACGGTTATATATCTAAGTCATCCGTGCTGGTCCCGTGCCTCACTTCAGGGTAGTCCTCATCGAGCCCCTCCACGACGGCAACATCGGGGCGATCGCGAGGGCGATGAAGAACTTCGGGCTCGAGGAGCTCGTGCTGGTCAGGCCGTGCGCTGTGGGCGAGGAGGCTACCAAGCGCGCGATGCACGGGATAGACGTGCTGAAGAACGCTAGGACCGTGTTCACAGACGAGGAGGCGTTCGAGGGTATGGACTTCGTAGCCGCGACCTCGGGCGTGGACACTGCCAACGAGAAGCACTTCGCGCGCATATCGATGACCCCGCGGGAGTTCTCGGAGAAGGTCAAGGTCCTCGAGGGCAGGATCGCGA
>Ga0315286_10001953_pt1 | contig 19029 bp, 20 predicted proteins | sample YL17G10_0_MG_FD_205038 | JGI IMG/M metagenome (GOLD analysis project Ga0315286, IMG submission 205038) | Sediment microbial communities from Yellowstone Lake, YNP, Wyoming, USA - YL17G10_0 | ecosystem: Environmental > Aquatic > Freshwater > Lake > Sediment | place: USA: Wyoming | collected... | reverse complement strand
CAAACGAGTAGTTCGGCAGACAAAGAAGACGGCCAAGAAAGCGAAGAAAGGGCGACGGAAGTAGTCGTTCGTAGTGACTTGTTGACACACGAAGGCGCTGATGAGGCGCCTTTTTTTTGTCTCACCATATTCGTGGTCATCGCTACTCAAAGCAACCGTTGGTGCACCCTCATGCGAGCAATCTCTTCCTTGATTTTTCCCGGGCTGCAGACTCCATTCTCGGTGATGATTGCTGTCAGAACCTCCAAGGGCGTCAGATCATACGAGCCTTCGATGGTGATTCCCGGTTCAGAATATTCCTTCCGAGAAAACCTGAATGTGCGTGGAGCAAGTTTGCAGGTGCTGCAAAGAGCATGGCAAGGGACGTTGTGTCGAAGTGCCATGGCAGCGATTTCCCGCGATCCGACCTTGTTGATCACTCCAAAGTCGCAAACAGCATCTCCACCAAGAAACACCACCGTGGCACGCTGGACTGCCCCGGCGATCTCCGAATCCGCAATAATTCTTTTCGCAATTCCGCTCTTTTCCAGCTCCTGTCCAAGCCTACGCCCCTCACCCATCGGCAGCGATTCGCTGCAGATGACTCCGAAATCCCTCGACGATTGTTTTGCCGACAGGAGCGTAGCAAGAACTGTGGAACTGAAGGAATGAGTGAGGACAACTGATCCGTTCCGGACCATAGCCGAGGCATGGGAAGCAATTGCCTGGACGCTCTTACGAGAGCTTGCGTTCCATTGCTCTATCGTCCGTGTGATTTCCGATCGCATCACACGGGAATCGTCGATGCGATCGATAGCGCCCAGCACGGTATTCGCAAGATGGAGAATACTTGCCATCGCGGGTTTGGCATGTATCAATTTCCTGGAGACTTCCACAATACGATCGAGGAGTGGTTTGGCACCGATCGAGTCGTCAAATTCAGAGATTGTGCGGATAACGTCGGCAGATCTGCGGGCAAGCTCCTCTGCTCCGTTCACAGCATCCGAGGCGATTTGCTGGACAAGACCGCCTATGAGTTCCTGATACGTCTGCACTGTGCTTAGCGTCTACCGGGGTAGCCAGTTTCGAATTTGTCGTGCGACGCGTTGGGCCGCCGGCGGATCCAGGTTCGCGAGGACGATGATGCCGTAGCCGCTGCGTGGATCCCATTCAAGTGCCGCATTGAGTCCGGGAGCGCCACCGGCGATTCCCATTCCTGCGGCAGGGGAAAAGTCTGGGGACTCGAGAATTCCTGCTTTCAACGCTTGTGTGAATCGAAGCAAGTCGGTTGCAGTTGAATACCCTCCTCCGGCTGAACTCCCTTTGGCGGGGAGAGTTTGATCATTTCTGACGGGCGGATTGCCTCCTGGCTCGAGTGTGTAGCCAAGGGCGCGATTGGGTACCTCAGCGTTCTTCTCGAATGAATCCGTGTTGAGCATTCCGGCAGGCTTGTAGATATTCTCTCGGACGTAGGTAAAGTAGTCGATGCCCGACGCTTTCTCGATAATGGCGCCGAGAACCACGTATCCTCCGTTTGAATACCGGTACTTTGTTCCCGGCTCGAATTCCAGGGGCTTGTCCGCAAAAAGTGGAAGAAAGTCCTTGATGCTCTTCAGTTGTTCTTTGGGAGTGGATTGATACCTTTCGCCGAAGAAATCACCGATCCCGGATGTCATGGAAAGTAGATGCTGGATGGTCACCTTGCGGGCCGCCTCCGGATTGGGATAGTCCGGCAGAAATTTCTCGATTCGGTCACTCAAAGCAAGCTTCTGTCGCTTGACAAGCTGATGGATAGCAATGTTCGTGAAGCTCTTGTTGATCGATCCGATGTTGAACTTCGTATCCAACTGATTCGGGATTTTCGATTCCCGGTCTGCCAGTCCGTATGCCTTGTGGAAAAGGGAAGAATCGTTCTTGGTGATCAGCACGACGCCGGAGAACGAATCGGTTTTCTCCGCTTCGAGGAGATATGATTCGACGGCTTTGGTCAGTTCGATATCATTACGTTTGCGCTCAATGGACGTTGCGGGTTCACCTTGGTCGACGTCCTGAACGCGAATGCTCATGAGTCCATGTGGGGGCTGCGGGTCAAATGTGAATTCGATCATCACCTCTCCTGAGGTGCCGGTTTTGAACCGTGCGGAGACAAGGTCGTTCCGGATTTCCGACACCGTTCTGAGTTCGAGCGATTGCAGTCGGCCTTTCATCTGGCCATAGCGGTCCAATCTCCGGTCCAGGGGGACTTGTTGGAGTGCCGCCGCCGAAGCGTATTTGGTGAAGAATTCCCTCATCATGGTTTCGTTGCCCGAATTGAAGGCCTTGATGTAGGCTGCGACGGCTTTGCCGGCTGGGGTGTCCGGCAGTACATCGGCTGCTTTCTGACGCGCAAAGACAAGGAAAAGGGGAAGAAGGATTAGGACAAGAACCACCGATCGTATACTGTGGTGCATGAGCAATCTCCTGAAATGATGAAGGGGCAAACAAGAGTGAGAGTATTCATTGGACGACGACGTATCCGCCAGAGTTCCGTTGTAGTCGGTCCACCGGCGGTGGGTTGAAGCTCGAAGCTCGATGCACTCTCATGAGGGCATCCAAAAAGGATCAGAGATGCTTGCTTTCGAGTTTTCGAACGCATAAGTTACGGCAAAAGCGTACACGCCAATGACAAGTCCATTTCTTCCACACCACGCGCTCCCAAAACTCCTTCTTGTGCTGTCATCGTTTGCTCTTTGCTGCAGCTTCGAGCCGAAGACTAATGTGCTCGGCACATGGAAAAGCGAAGCGATTACAGGGGAAATCGTATTCTACACATTCAAACCGGATAGTTCGATCGAAATCACATCTGAAGAAAGCGGCTTTAAGCGAGTCCGAACGGGTCGGTTTTCCGTCAACGACAGTCAGCTGAGCATCTTCCTGACTGTCACAGAAACATTGGAAGGGGGTGTCCGCCGCCGCGAAACCATACAGGAATCCGATAACGTGAGCTTCTTGCTGCCAAATGACCAACACCTGATTCTCCAAAAGGGGCAGAAAGTCCTGAAGCTCGAGAAAACGGATTCGCCGCAGTAATCCTGCACGATCGGTTTTCCGGGACACACTCCTCGCTACGAAAATCGGTTCTCTTTGAAATAGTTCACCAAACCGTTTGTCGAAGAATCGTGTGTCGAGACCTTCTGTGGTCCCGATAATTCCGGTAGAATTGCCTTTGCCAACTGCTTTCCGAGTTCGACTCCCCACTGGTCGAACGAGTTCACATTCCAGATCACTCCCTGCACAAATATCTTGTGCTCATACATGGCGATGAGGGACCCCAGTGTGCGTGGAGTTAGCTTCGTGTAGAGGATTGAATTCGTCGGCCTGTTCCCGGGAAACACCTTATGGGGGAGCAATCGGTCGACCTCTTCGGCCGTCATTCCCGTCGATTCCAGTTCTGCACGTGCCTCCCCCTCGGTCTTTCCTTTCATCAGCGCTTCCGTTTGTGCGAAGAAATTGGAGAGAAGGAGTTGATGATGCTCGCCAAGAGGATTCTGGCTCTCAACCGGTGCCAGGAAGTCGGCCGGAATCAGCTTCGTGCCTTGATGAATGAGTTGAAAGAACGCGTGCTGTCCGTTCGTTCCAGGTTCGCCCCAGATCACCGGTCCGGTCGAATAGTCGACCACATGTCCCTGCTTGGTGACGCGTTTGCCGTTGCTCTCCATGTCTCCCTGCTGAAAGTAGGCAGGAAAGCGATGCAGATACTGGTCATACGGGATGATCGCATGGGTCTCCGCGCCGAAGAAATTGTTGTACCAAATCCCCAGGAGCGCAAGAATCACCGGTATGTTTCGCTCAAATGGTTCATTCCGGAAATGGAGATCCATGTCGTGGGCTCCCGTCAACAGCTCTTCAAAGTTCTCCATGCCGACGGAGAGGGCAATAGAAAGCCCAATGGCCGACCACAACGAGTACCGTCCGCCAACCCAATCCCAGAATTCGAACATGTTCCGTGTGTCGATGCCGAACATTGCTACGGCCTGTGTATTGGTTGACAGGGCTACAAAATGCTTCGCCACCGCGGAAGGATCTTTCGCGGCCGCAAGAAACCAATTCTTTGCGCTCACCGCGTTCGCCAGTGTTTCCTGCGTCGTAAATGTTTTGGATGCAATGATGAAGAGTGTTGTCTCAGGACTGAGCATTCGGAGCGTTTCCGCGATGTGCGTGCCGTCGACATTCGAAACAAAGTGGACACGGAGATCGCGCTTGCTGTATGGTTTCAACGCTTCCGTCACCATGACTGGTCCCAGGTCGGATCCGCCGATTCCGATATTGACGACATCCGTCATGGCTTTGCCAGTAAAACCCAGCCATGATCCAGAACGAACCTTCGTGGTGAAATCCCTCATTTGATTGAGAACCCGGTTGACCTCCGGCATGACGTCGACACAGTCGACCATGATGGGGGAATTGGACCGATTCCGAAGGGCGACGTGGAGCACTGCACGTTGTTCCGTATTGTTGATCTTTTCACCACGAAACATCGCCTCGATGCGATTCTTCAGATCGGCTTCGAGAGCGAGGTCGTACAGAAGCGGCAGTGTTTCAGCCGTTATCAGGTTCTTCGAGTAGTCGACGAGCAAGTCCCCGAACCGGATTGAGAACATCTCAAATCGTTCTGGGTTTTCTGCAAACAGGTCGCGCAGGTGCTTGTTCGAAACGGTCCGTTGATGATCGAGGAGCGATTTCCATGCTTTCGATTGCGTGAGGGTGGACATAGCGGAACCTCTTAGTCGTTAATCATGTTGATGATCGGGACACAAGAATTTCGACCCCAATATAGCCATTTGCGAAAGAAAAAAGTAGCCGGCAGTTCTGCTCGACAGGCTCGACTCAATAATTCGATGCGCAGTTCCATTCACCAAAAGCTCAAAGGGAGGATTCCAATGAACCAATTCATTCGCGGGATAGTCAGCGTTTTCATGCTCTTCAGTCTTTGTGTTTCACTCATGGCACAGGATCAGGCTTTGCCGGCAGGTGAGGACCAGGCGAAAGCGGCGCTCGAAAAGTCGCCGCGGCACGGTGAATTTGTGGATATCAAATTGCCAGGGAGCGGAGCGGCCATTCGAACATGGGTGGTCTATCCCGAGAGGAAAGACAAGGCCCCGGTCGTTATCGTCATTCATGAAATCTATGGACTGACCGACTGGATTCGCGGAGTCGCAGATCAACTGGCGAAGGAAGGATTCATCGCCGTTGCGCCGGATCTGATTTCGGGAATGGCCCCGGGTGGTGGTGGGACGGATTCTGCGAAGAGCCGTGACGATGTTGTGAAACTCATTCGGGGACTGAAGCCAGAAGAGACCATAGCGCGATTGAACGCAGTTCGCACGTATGCCATCAAACTACCATCAGCCACGGCGAAGACTGCCACCCTGGGATTCTGTTGGGGAGGCTCGAACAGCTTTGCGTACGCAGCAGCGCAGCCGGACTTGAACGCTGCGGTTGTCTTCTATGGTACCTCGCCCGACAGCGCCGCTTTGAACAAGATCAAAGCTCCGGTTCTTGGCAACTATGGCGGAGACGATGCGCGTGTCAACGTGACGATCGAGCCGGCGTCGGCGGAAATGAAGAGACTCGGCAAGGTGTATGAGTACGAGATCTACGACGGGGCCGGCCATGGATTCCTCCGTCAGCAAACTGGTCGGGAAGGTGCGAACATGAAGGCCACACAAAAGGCCTGGGCGCGCACTCTTGGTTTCCTGAAGAAGTACTTGTAGGCACTAAGATAAGCAGTGAACGGAGAACACGGAGGAGGCACAAGGAAACGCAGAGTAAGATTTTGGGGGAGGAGAAGTCGAGTTCCAGGTGCATCCTCGGAGTACAAAGAAAAGGTCGGATGATGAGTCCGACCTTTTGCTTCTAAGTGAATCTCGAGGCGATCCTCTCTGACTCAACGAGTGAGCCCTAAGAGGCGTTCTCGTCTTTCTTCAGTTTTGCACTTGCGATCGCGTAGAAGAGAACGAGTGCGATGCCGCCGGCGACGAGCATGGAGGCCGGATAGATCGAGTCGTTCACACTAAATGATTCGTGGAGAAGGTCGGCTGTGATCAATCCAACGCCAACGAAGACCGCCAGCAAACCCCACTTCAGGTTTGTGAGAGGGCTGAATCTCCAGAACTTGGGGGATCCCAACGCCTTCAGGTCTGATGGATTCGTCCCTTTCTCGATCATAGCCATTCGCTCCTTATGCCGTCCGTCAAAGTATTTGTAAGCCACGACGGCCGACCCGCCGAATATGATGATAGGTATAAGTACTTCTGGTCCTTCCATGGTAACCTCCTCGTTAATGTTGATTGACGTTTGTTTGGGTCTTTAGTAACTTTGACTTGGATTCTTGCTTCAGGGTTTCAGGAAATCGCACTCTGAGCGGACTGGCCAGCAGTAGGCTCTTCCAAAGAGGGGCATATCGGCGCACTTTTGGGATTTGGCGCTTGAACAGGAAACCCTCGTGCGACTTTTAAGGTCTAATCAGATACCAAATATCACGCAGGTATAGATGCAGGACCAGGATTTCGCGATTATTCAAAGGGTTATCGGCGGGGAGAAGAAGGCCTATGCTGAGCTGGTGGATCGTCACAAGGAAAAAGCGATGACACTCGCCTTCAAAATGCTCAAGAATCGCGAAGATGCCGAAGAAGCCCTCCAGGACGCATTCATCCGCGCGTTCAACGCACTGCCTCGGTTTGAATGGAAGTCGAGTTTCTCAACGTGGTTCTACAGAATCGTTTTCAATGTCTGTGCGAGTGCATTAAGCAAGCGTGGAAACGACCATCCGGTTTCCTTTCAGGCAAACGATGAGGAAGAGACGGCGCTTGAGGTTGCTTCCCAGGAACCGCTCCCCGATATCGCACTGGAATCGTCAGAATTGAGCACGATCGTCTTCGAGGAAATCGAAAAGCTCCCCGAGGCGTATGGACCGACATTCACATTGTTCTTTGTTCAGGATATGACGTACGAGGAAATCGTCCAGGTAACGGGACTCCCTCTCGGAACCGTCAAGACGAGGCTCTTCCGCGCCCGCGCATTGCTGAGGGATGCTGTCGTGAAACGAATCGGGAGCTCTCAGGAAGGAACAAGACAGGAGAAGGTAGCATGATTCACCTCACGACCAAACAGGTTCTCCAATTCGTGGATGGCACACTGGACTACGCGTCGCAGGCCCAGTGCACGAATCATCTGGCAGTCTGTGCGCAATGCCGCAGCGAAGTGGAATTTCAGAAAACGCTGGCGAAGGTTTCCAGGCGTCAACCAACTGTTCAGCCCTCCGGTCAATTTGCCTCTCGCGTCATGGGGAGAGTCTTTCCCCAGAAACGAAAGACAGTGGCCAGCACCATTCTCGATAATCTTGGAAATGTATTCGCGATGTTTGTCGTGTTGACGGTCGTGGGGTACGCCATCGCCAATCCATCCCTTTTCACTCCTCAGGATCGACCGGCCCAACCTTCGGTCCTTTCACAGACGATTGCAGCGACGTACGGCAAGATTGTGCAGTCGTTTGCGGAGCGTACCAAGGATGCGACCCAAACGGTCGTCAGCACTTCGACCAACGACAGTTCCCGGGTCATTTCGATGACAATCATGACGCTCCTGATTCTCATCGTGCTCGATCAGTTCGTCCTGAAGCGATATACGGGGATGAAAATGAAACACTGATTGGTTCACCGATCGATTTTTCCTCGCAGCCGGGCCCCATGGTCCGGCTGTCGTCTTTCCGGGGGTCATTCACCTTTTCTTTCGGGCCATTTTGTTCTATATTGACAGCCACTGCGGCACCACTATCCATCGGAGAATGCATCCTTGGCCAAGCTCATGAACATCTTTTTCGTAGGCGACATTGTCGGCAAACCAGGCCTGAACTTGGTCACCTCGTTGCTGAAGGGATACATTCAGAAGTACGAGGTCGATTGCTGTATCGTCAACGGGGAAAACACCACAGACGGCAAGGGGATATCGGATGAAGACGCGCGTGTCCTGTTTGACCATGGGGTTCACGTCATCACTACCGGCAATCATCTCTGGGACCGCTGGCAGAGCAAAGCATTGCTTGCCAAGGAACGCAGAATCCTTCGTCCTCTCAACTATCCAAAAGAGAACCCGGGATTCGGTTTCATTACCGTCGATCTGAAAGAAAAGGGGCGCGTTGGTGTTCTCAATCTGCAAGGCCGCACCTACATGACTCCCATCGATGATCCGTTTAGATCAGCGGATTGGGCGATCAGCAAACTGCAGAACGAAACGAAGGTGATCTTCGTGGATATGCATGCCGAGGCATCGGCGGAAAAAATGGCTCTGGCCTTCTACCTGGAAGGTCGTGCCAGCGCCATCGTTGGCACGCATACACATATACCGACCTCGGATGCGCGCATTTTGCCTAAAGGAACAGCGTACGTCACCGATGTCGGCATGTCCGGACCGTACGATTCCGTCATCGGCCTCAAAAAAGAGATTGCCATCAGACGCTTTATGCATCAGACTCCCTACAAATTCGAGCTGGGAGAACATGATGTCCGTATGTGCGCCGTCTTTGTCCAGGTAGACGCAGAGACGGGCAAAGCAACAAAAATCGAACAGGTGATATTTCCAAGTTTTCAATAGGACAACGTGATATGGCCGATATCATCGACGGGAGAAAGATTGCCGAGGCAATACGGCTTGAAGTCAAAGAAGAAATCGAGCAGTTGAAGAATTCAAAAGGTTTGACACCTGGACTGGCGTTTATCCTGGTGGGGGAGAATCCGGCATCCCAGTCGTATGTTCGTTCGAAGGGGAAAGCATGCGCAGAGGTCGGTTTCTACTCCGTCACAGAAATCATGCCCGCTGAAATCCCGGAACAGACTCTGCTTGACAAGGTGCGACAGTTCAACGTTGACCCCAGAATCCATGGAATTCTTGTTCAACTTCCGTTGCCGAAGCACATCAGCGAAGCAAAGGTCATCGATGCCATCGATCCACGGAAGGATGTGGACGGATTTCACCCGTACAACGTCGGAAAGTTGATGATCGGCCAGGATACCTTCAAGCCATGCACCCCGGCGGGAATACAGGAACTCCTTCTCCGTTCCGGAAATGATCCAGCCGGCAAACATGTCGTCATCGTCGGCAGAAGCAACATTGTCGGAAAACCAATCGCCAACATTCTTCTCCAGAAACAAGCCGGAGCCAATGCCGTGGTCACGGTTGCACATACAGGCGCAAAAGACCTGATCCCCTATACGAAATCGGCAGATATCCTGATCGCAGCAATCGGCAAAGCCGAAGCGATCACAGGCTCTATGCTGAAAGAGGGTGTTGTCGTCATCGATGTTGGCATTAACCGGGTGGCGGATCCCGCAGCGAAAAGTGGCTCCAGGATTATCGGAGATGTCCACTTCGAGTCAGCGAGCAAGATTGCCAAAGCGATTACTCCTGTCCCCGGTGGTGTGGGACCCATGACAATCGCAATGCTTCTCAAAAACACGCTAAAGGCCGCGAAAAGCATACACGCTCTCTGATCCGGCTTGCCACGTTTGCTCACCTGATGTTCAAGCTTGGGGATGACTCCACTATGTCTTCTTTCCAAACGAAGGAATATGAATGAAACCTATTGTCGTATGGTTTCGAAGAGACCTGCGCACTCACGACCAGGCAGCGTTATATCAAGCGGCGAAAATCGGCGCGCCCGTGATTCCACTCTTTGTTTTCGACAGCGACCTGATACGTCGTCTGCCCTCGGACGGCGCGGCCTTTGACTTTCAGGCCGAATCGTTGCGGGAACTACAAAAGAACATTCGATCTCTGGGGGGTACTCTGATTGTTCGCCACGGAAAGGCGAAGACGGTACATGCAGAAATTCTTCGCGAGATGAGCCCGGCAGCGCTCTATTTCAACCGGGACTATGAACCGAGCGCGCGAACCAGGGACGCTGAGATCACGAAGCTCTATGAGTCGCATGATGTTGAGGTCCTGACGTTCAAAGACTCCGTCCTCCTTGAGCCGGAAGAGGTTCTGACCGGAGAAGGGAAGCCGTATGTCGTGTTCACTCCCTACGCAAATGCATGGAAAAAACTGTCGAAGCCTTTGCCGTTTGGAAACTGTCCGGCGTTCTCCACGCCTCGTATGAAATCAGAAGCAATTCTGAGCGCAGACAGCCTGCAGAGGGAAGTGGCAATCACGTCGCGCGATGTATTTGGCGGAGAATCAGAAGCAAGAAAGAGGTGGAAGACATTTCTGAAAAACCATCTTGAGGCGTATCAGAGTGGACGGGATATACCTGCCGTCGACGGAACGAGCAGGATGTCCCCCTATCTCCGTTTTGGATGCATTTCCGTTCGGCACATGCTCAACGACTGCTACGAAGTGTTTGCTCGAACGACTGCCGGTGGGAAGATCGGCATTACGAAGTTTGTCGACGAGCTTATTTGGCGCGAATTCTATCAGGCGGTCCTTTTCCATTTCCCGCAGTTGGTGACGTCGAATTATCGGAAGCGATTCGATGAGATGCCGTGGAAGTTCTCACGAAGAACGTTTGAAGCCTGGAAACACGGGAGAACGGGCTATCCGCTGGTGGACGCGGGGATGAGACAACTCAATCAGACAGGATGGATGCACAATCGTGTCCGTATGGTCGTGGCGTCATTTCTCACGAAAGATCTGATGCATGATTGGAAGCTTGGGGCGGAGTATTTTGAGCAAAAGTTGATAGACATCGAGACTGCGTCGAACAACGGAGGGTGGCAATGGTCGGCGGCGACCGGAGTCGATCCAAAACCACTCAGGATCTTCAATCCCCGCCTGCAATCAGAAAGATTTGACCCGGAGGGAACCTACATCAGGCGCTTTGTTCCGGAACTCGCACAAGTCCCCAAGAAGCACATTCACGCCCCTCACGAAATGCCGCTTACACTCCAGAAAGAACTAGGATGCGTGATCGGGAAACACTATCCAGCCCCCATCGTCGATCACGCGGCGGCAGCCGCAGAATACAAAATAAATTTCGCCGCACTGAAGAAGGCAGAATAGTGTTACCGCGGTGCTCAACCGTTCAATCAAGGTTCGACCGCTACCGCCCTATGCTTATCGATCCAATATGCCCACACAATCAATAGAGCTCCCGAGAGCCCAACGTATTTGAACGAATCAAGATCCGGCGGCGGCGGCCCAAAGATGTTTCCAATCCACAAGAGGACCAGGAAGACGACGAAGGACCACAAGGCGTACGTGCCAATCCGGTCTTTTGCGACCGTCGTCCGGAGATACAGGAAAACCGATGCGGCGAAGAATGCCCCTTCGACCACAATCGTTCCGGCAACGGAATTCCAGAGCCCGAGTCCCAGATAGGTCGTCATGCCCGGCGCTAATGGCATATCGGCGCGATGACTGATGAAATCGAGGACCCAATGACTCACGATGCCGAGTCCGACCACATAGGCCCCCACCTTGTATTTCCGGATGGCATAGTAGATAACACCAAAGGCTACCGCCCAGCCGATTCCTGTAAGGAGACTGTGTGAAATCGGGTAGTCGTAGAAATCCATTGGCGTCACCGCAGTATTGCCCGGGTCGAGTCGCATATGTTCAATGCCGAAGAGAAAAAGAAGAGGAAAAAGCAAATCGACGAATTGGGCCGACATCAGCAATGTACCGAGAGAGGTCTTTGGAGCAGCTTTCTTTGCTGCGAACGCAACGGCGATATGTCCGATAAACATGTTATCGTCCTGGCAATTGTTTGTTGATACTTTGAACCCGCCTAATCCGTCGTCCGAAAAACGATCGACACGCTGAAATCAAGAAGGTGTTGTGTCTCTTCTTTGGCTACAACGGCGTATTCGTTCAGCAGAAAGTCGCCAGTCGTACCGATGTTGTATGAGATCGAGGGAGTAAGAATGAGAGTCCGTGAAACTCCCAGGTCATATCCTAGACCGATCGTTGCAGCCACACCGGTCCCCGTGACCAATGACGTGCTGTTCTGATTCTGGTAGAGATAACGATTATAGGCCGAATAGAACGAGAGTCCGGCTCCAAGCTTTACCGTGAATCCGGACTCGCGTGATGGCTGCCAATAAGCTACAGCCATGAATCGATTTCGATATACTTTCCGGGCGTCAAATCCGGTTCGAAGGTCCCAAACCCCGTCGCCGTTGATCCAGAGATCAGCCTCGAGACCTACGAGCAAATCCCGACTCAAGCCATAGCCGAGTTTCACCGCGGCCGTCGACCCTTCCTGCGTCCCGCTTTCACCGCAGACCTCACAGAGTGTATTGGCAAGTCCGTAACCAAATCCGATGCCAATCCAAAAGGGGATTGACGAAGAATCCGGAGAACCTTCTTCGCAAAATGAGAACTCGCAACGATGGCCGATCGGTGGTGGGGTGTCGTCTGCGGATTGGCGGAAGGCACTCCTTTCCGCCGGAGTGACAATTTGCGCGAGCAAGAGAATGAGGGTCGAACAAGAAGCCAATCGTACGTTCATGTCTTGGTTAGCCTGTAACTGAGCCAAATGCCTGTTAGTGTATCAGGAACATTTTCTTTGTCAATCTGCTGCTGATCGTCCGTCGATAGAGATACAATCCGCCGGGGAATAGAGACGTATCCCCGAAGCACATCTCTGTCGGGATCCTTGGCGTTTATGACCATGACAACGCGGAGGTTCAGGTAGTTGGCTGATGGCAGCGAATAGTACCTGAATATGAAACAATTTGCCATGGTTTTGCGCGAAATTATTGGTATTATTTTTGAACAAGTTCTTGACAGAGAGAATCCTCGACAAAACGAATTGAATCCGATGACGATCAGACTTGACATGATGCAAACCGTCGCTCTCGCGGCGGTCGTCCTCTTCGCCGGCTATGCCATACGACGTCGTGTCGGCTTTCTCGACCGATACAATATTCCCGCCCCGGTAGTCGGTGGATTCCTCTTTGCAGCTATTGCGCTGGCTCTTCGCCTCGGAACAGTCATTGCGTTTCAATTCGATACGACGCTGCAAGTTCCGTTGATGATCGCGTTCTTCACGACCATCGGGCTCGGGGCAAATCTGCGACTTCTGAAAATTGGCGGTCCCCAAGTACTCCTGTTCTGGGGCGCGGCAACGGTGCTGGCAATTATCCAGGATGGAGTGGGTGTCCTGCTCACCAAGATTCTCGGTGTCCACCCGTTTCTGGGACTCATTGCCGGATCCGTGACGATGACAGGGGGACATGGCACAGGGGCAGCATTCGGCAAACTTATGGAAGATCAGTATGCATTCGGCGGGGCGGTAACGCTCGCCATGGCAGCTGCGACATTCGGTCTGGTGAGTGGCGGATTGATCGGCGGTCCCGTGGCCACAGCCCTCATGCGTCGGTGGAATCCGAAACACCAAAGCTCTGTGATTGCACCAAACGACGCTGCGGTCGCTTCGGAGTATCAGTCACTCGACCAGGAAATCGACAAGGAGCCAGCAGGGGAAGCGCCAACGGCATTTCGGTTGCTCAAGGTAATAACGATTGTGCTGGTTGCGATGTGGGGAGGTTCTCTGCTGAGTGGCTGGCTCGGACAGTTTTTCACTTTGCCTGCCTACATAGGAGCGATGATCACGGCAGCGATCATCTGCAATCTTGCCCAGGTTGCGTCGCTGAAAATCGAACAGCGCGTCGTCGATGATATTGGAACCGTGGCTCTTTCCCTGTTTCTCTCCATGGCGCTCATGTCCCTCAAGCTCTGGGAACTCCTCGATCTCGCCGTTCCCATGCTGGTGATCCTGACAGTCCAGGTGGCGATGATGGCTGCGTTTGCGTATTTCGTCGTTTTTCGATTAATGGGGCGCGACTACGATGCCGCAGTCATGGCAGGCGGACATTGCGGCTTTGGGCTGGGAGCGACGCCCAATGCCGTCGCAAACATGGAGGCCATTGTCGAACGTTATGGACCGGCTCCTCGCGCATTTCTCGTCGTACCGATGGTCGGCGCGTTTTTTATTGACTTCACGAATGCCCTCATCATCACCGGATTCATTAATTTAGTTACGTAGCATAAGCGTATTTCTTCAAGAACTTCCTTCGACGCGGCTGATGCTGCTCCGGTCTAGTCGCTGATCGAGATTGAAATGCCGCCACCTCCGCTGTTCCCCATCCTGGGATTCACAATGTTGTTGAAAATCGATCCAAACGTGTAGCTGAATCCTGCCGACACAAAGTAAGAGTAGTTTGTCGAGAGTTGACTCCGTTGGAGCAAAATGTCTTCCTGACTCAAATCCCGTTTCAGCAATCCGAACTGATCATGGATTTCCGAGTAGTCGCCAGCCAGGTTGAAAGATAGGCCTTCGATAATCCGCCATGAGACCATACCAAAAAGGCTCCACGATATCTGGTTACGGAGGGAAGCTTCCGAATTACGAAAATTACCCGGATAGTGCCTTGCGCTTAGCGTTGTCGAAATCGTGCCCCAGGTCTGTTTCAGTTCGAGCGCAATCGCCAGTGATTGGCCCACGAACGATTCCGATGTCTTGTCAAAAATGGTCTCCTCCAGGTAGTCGATGGCATTATAACCCAGGCGATACGTGAACCGTAACTGTTGGCGCGTTGACTGGGAATACGGAAAGAGATCGTACTCCAGCGCAGGAGCGATGTTGAAAGAAGCTTTCGTGTTGCTGTAGGTCGATGCCCCGACAGAACCGCTCAGGCCTGCTGACCAGTGGTCATCGATGCTTTTGACGACCAGTCCGCTGAAGTTCTGGCTTCGCCGAACGTTTTCAATTGTTAACGTCGGATCAATCTCGAATTTGTCTTCACTGTAGCTGGAGTTGAGGGAGAGATTGATCTTCCAGTCATTGGTCACTCGGTTCGCCGACAGACTGCTGTAGATGTTGCCGTACGTGCGCTGTTGTTCGCCGTTTCCAAATCCATTCACGCTTACTCGGAAGACCCAATAATCCCACTTGTCAACAACTTCCTTCGGAGAATCTGCATGGTCATACTTTACCGAAAGATACGGAGCAAGCGGGGTATGTATCGCATACCGGAGCAATCCCGCCTTCTACACACGCACGATGCCGGACCGCCTAATGTCCTGCGTATCAGATTCCTTCGACACGTAGACCAGCGTGTCATTCATTCCGGCGAAGGAGTGTTGTCCGATGAGTGTAAAGGTATATTCCGTGCCGCCGCTCCCGGTTCGTTGCGACGTCATGAGGAAGTGAACGTCGGCTTCCTTGGGATCCCGCACGTAGTTGACGAAGGTAATCTCAGTCTTAATATATGCCTGATCGCATGACTCACAATCGATGAAGACTTTTGGCGCTTTCGATTGGAGGACATCCAGGCTATCGGACTTTGACTGGCCATTCAGTTGCGGTTGGAAACAAAATACAGCGGTGACAAATGAAATTGTCACCAAGAAAGCAGGGCGATTCTGCATAGGGACCCTTTTTGATAGATGGAAAGAGAGTATGGCCTTGTGATATCTGCACGCTCGGCTATGTTACAGCGCTTTGGAAAACTTGCCCGCTCGATATTGTATGAAACTGCGAACGCACAGATACGTTGACAGGATCTTCGAAAAAATACGTTGGCGCTACCGGTGAGCAAATTTCATCGGTGCATCTTCAATCGGTAGCCAGCCGGTCCTGCCCCTTTTGTGATTGTCAGTGTATCCCCCTTGTTGAGCCCTTTCCACCGTATGAAGTAGTGGTCGTGCGGCTCGTCAGGACCCTGGCAGGTGCAGCGATAGGATTCCACAGCGACGTTCTTCCGTAGCGTGCCCGCCGTCATTTCAAACAGCGTGTTACGAGGGGGAAAGAAGGAGAGCTTGTTCTTGAGCACGAGTATGTATTCTTCCTTGGCTTCCTCGGAAGAAATCCTTCTCGTATATGACGGAGCAGAAGACATCGTTGTTCCTTTCGGCCTCTGAGTGATTTGCAGTCGATCGGTCAATACCGAGGCTGCAAACTCCCGGTATGACCATTTGGTGTCTTATCCCTGTACGTGGATGTGCTTGGGTGAGGAGCGTGTCGAGGCTTCTCGAGACGAAATGAATCTACTGAAAGGTGACGGAAGGTTCAAGAAAGGTAGAACAATTCACCTCTTTGACAATCCTTTTTTCCAGTTTTCGACGGATTAGCGAAGGCTACCTACAACGTGTGCCTCTTCCTAGAGCGCCAAACGTTTTGTTCCGTTCATGCCAAATGTTCCATCTGCCGCTAGCCGGCTCCGATAGCTTAGATTGAGCGGAATCGTGGCACGAAGCATAGTCGATGGACTCAGATAGCGTAGTTCGTTGCGGAGACGCCGCGCCACCGATCTGCTTGAATAGAAATTGCTCAGCACCCAGTCGTGTCCCTTCTTGAGTTCATCCGGACTCATCTTTGACGGCTCGAACACGACATGTCGGAAATCGTAATGTCCCCAATTCTTGTCGGTGATTCGACCCTCCTTGTCCATGTCACGAAATAGCGGCGTACCCGGGAAGGGAGTAAGAATCGTGGCCTGGAGGACGTCGATATTTGCCTTGAGGAGAAAATCAAGCGTTCTTGGGAATATCTCTGTCGTGTCGCAGTCATTCCCGAACACCATCGCAGCGCAAATACCGATCCCGTGCGCATGGATTCTTTGAACGGCCTTTTCGTAATCCTTCGAACGGTTGAAACTTTTGTTCCATTCCTTGAGGCCATCTTGCGAGAGCGATTCAAAACCGATAAACAGACCACTGCATCCACTACGCTCCGCGAGATCCAGGAGTTTTTCATCATAAGCGATTCGTGTGCTGCACTGACTAAACCATCGTTTCCCCAAGGGAATCATTTTCGCGAAGAGTTCCTTTGCATATTCGGGATTCGTGGTGATGTTGTCGTCCATGAACAGCAGATATTTGCCGAGTGGTCGGATTTCTTCAATCACCGCGTCCACGGGGCGTGAGCGGTACGTGTGATCAAAGAACGAGGTGATGGAGCAGAACGTGCATCGATGCGGACAACCGCGGCTTGCCTGGACCGTGTCCACGATGGAATACGAACTCTTTCGGATCAAATGTCGTGGAGGAATGGGCAATCCCTTGAGATCGACGACATCACTCTTGTAGGTCGATTGGAGCCTGCCGGACCGATAATCTTCGATCATTCGTGGCACATTATGTTCTGCCTCGCCGATGCATACGGCATCTGCGTGCTGGAGTGCCTCTTCCGGCATGAAGCTCGGGTGAAATCCTCCGACGATCACTTTCTTTCCCTTCTCGCGGCGGAACGTGTCGGCGATTTCGTATGCACGAGGCGCGTTGAATGTCATGAACGATATTCCGATCAAATCGGCGTCCGTGTCGAAATCAATTGGCTCGATCTCTTCATCGACAATGGTTGTCTCGACCGAAGAAGGCATTGCCGCTGCCACGTACAGACTCGACAGCATCGAGTAACGAAATATCTGTGTTCTCTTTTTCGGCTTCTCCCCGGGATTGATCCTCCATTCATTCGCGGTCGGGTTGATGAGGAGAAATTTCAATCGTCGTTCCGTCATATCCGTTCGACAAGAAGATTGGTTTCTAACCGGTGCATGTCGCGCATGGCATTGTAGTCACTCCGCATTTCGAGGTTGAGCATCAGCAACAGCACGGCAGTAAACGGATTCGGATGCCATGACCGGCGAACAATTTCAGGAATCGCAGTGAGGCGCCCGTAGAGACGAAGGAATCCGGCCTCCGCTTCTTCGACAGTCATGTTCTTCGGAGTGTAGAAGCAATGACTTGAAGCCGTGGCATACCGTGCATTGTTTCTCAAAAACTCTTCCTCGTCTTGAATAAGGAGCCGGTTTTCTGTTTTGAGCTGATCGAATGTTATCGTTCCCGGAGCTGGCAGCAACAGGTTGAGAATGGGGAGCGCTATTCGGTTGTCGTGAATAAAGTCAAAGAGGGCGTCGAACGAGTCGGCCGTATCATTATCGAGTCCAAGCATGAAGTAGCCGCCGACTTCGATGCCGGCTTGCCTGATACGGGCAATTCGGGGCCCGTTTTGCCGCAGGTCATAGTGCTTGCCAAATCCCTCCATGTTCCTCTGATCCAACGTTTCGAGGCCGAGAAGGAGAATCAAACAGCCGGACTTCTTCAGAAGTCCGAGAAGTTCCGGGTCGTCGCCGATATCGACAGTGCACTGCGCACCCCAGCGGATGTTGAGCTTTTCCTCGATGAGACGAAGGCAGAGACGGGCCAGGTATTCGCGATTGTTGAAGATGTTTGCGTCTCCGAAGACCATATCGCGGCTGGTCCGGCAGACTGCCTTGACGTCTGCAAGAACGTATTCGATGTTGCGCAACCGATAGTGGCCGTTGTAGAGCGAAGCGGTGGAACAAAAACTACAAGTGTTCCGGCAGCCGATGCTTGTCAGCACGGGCATGAATTGCATCTTTTTTCCCGCGAGGACGGAATAGTCAAACGGGAAGTTGATATGCATTCCCCCGTCATACACGGGATTCGTGCGCCCGGCCAGAACATCCTCGAGGAGCAGTCTCATTTCGCGAGGACCCGGATTGCCGCGGACGACTGTATCGCTCACACCGTGGAGCTTGTCAGAATGAATGTTGGCCTGTGGACCGCCAAACATGACCACTTTGCCCCGTTGCTTGAATTCCCCGGCAATCTCTGCGCCGTGGAGTATGTCGTAGCCCATCGAGGATATGCCGATTACGGATGCATCGGTGTCATAATTCACGTCGTCGAAGTACTCGATGCAGAACTCTTTCTCCCAATCGGGCGGAATTGTTGCGCTCAAGGCGGGGAGTGCAAGAGAGGCGTACTCGACTTTGTTCCCCTTGAAGAGCTTCCCTTCGGGATTGCGATAGGTTGGTTGTATCAAATAGATTTTCTTTTTCATGCGGCGTGCATGGAGGCAACGGTCGGTCGTTGTTTGCTCAGTCCATCAAACCAGACGAAAGCTTCTGATTGATGTAGCGGTCGTGCAGTCGGCTCATGGTTACGAGAGACGTTATCGTGCCGCACAGGCAGAAAAACATGTCCAGTTGCGAATCCCACACATCCCCCTGGCTCCCGAGGAATGCATCGGCGGCGGATCCTGTC
>Ga0315286_10001952_pt1 | contig 19037 bp, 16 predicted proteins | sample YL17G10_0_MG_FD_205038 | JGI IMG/M metagenome (GOLD analysis project Ga0315286, IMG submission 205038) | Sediment microbial communities from Yellowstone Lake, YNP, Wyoming, USA - YL17G10_0 | ecosystem: Environmental > Aquatic > Freshwater > Lake > Sediment | place: USA: Wyoming | collected... | reverse complement strand
TTGTTATCTCAGGGCGGAGAGAAAACATTCTTAAAGAAGCCGCAGCACGGATGGGAGGAGAAAAAGTTCTCACGGTAGTAGCAGATGTTACGAAAAGAGGAGATGTAGATAATTTAGTAGAGAAAGCTTCCAATAAATTTGGCAAGATAGACATACTGGTCAATAATGCTGGGATAAATGTAGTGAAACCCTTTCTGAACATGAGCGAAGCCGAGTGGGACTCGGTTATCGATACCAGCCTGAAGGGATGCTTTAACTGTTGCCAAGCTATAGGTAAAGGCATGGTAGAGAGGAAATCAGGCAGTGTAATCAACATTACGTCGGTATTTGGTCTCGTCGGATTTATGAATATTTCTCCCTATATAACGAGTAGAGGAGGAATAGTCCAATTTACCAAGGCGCTGGCAGTAGAATGGGGAAGGGATAATGTGAGAGTTAATGCAATTGCCTATTCCTACATGCGTGCTGGTCTAGCTTTTCAGAACATAGAGGCTGATGAGAGGATCCTAAAACAGAACCTGAGAATGATACCGATGGGAAGAGGTGGTGAACCACATGAGGTACCAGGAGTTGCGGTTTTTCTAGCTTCTGACGCTTCTACCTTTGTTACTGGAGACACTATCCCGGTCGATGGAGGATGGACTGCTTGGTGACATGTTGCTTATGTACTATTACATCATCGGTATAAGTATAGCTTGTTTTCATTCAGAAGATATTGGGACACTGTTGAACCTACGACCATTCTTGCATAGGAGATAGCAATGGTGAAACCTCTTGAAAAGCTGTTCGAACCCATAAAGGTCGGCAACCTGGAGTTGAAAAACAGGATAAAGATGCCGGCCATGGCCGTAGTGCCGCCGGAATCAGAGGACGTCGTGATTAACCGCTTGAAGGCCTTCTACACCGAGAGGGCGAAGGGCGGTGTAGCCATAATCGGCGTAAGCTGTACGGCGACCAGGCTCATACAGGACCCCATGATGAGACTGTACGACGATGGGTTCATCAAAGGGCTGAAGGAGCTGACCGGCTCCGTCCGCGCGCAGGGCGCAAAAATCTACGCTCAAATGGGCGTGGGCTACAGCTGGGCATTCGGCGACGGTCCCGTCGAGGTTGTCGGGCCTTCCGGAGTCTCGCTGTCAGGGCGTCCCGGCACGCCTTTCAGGATGGGCGGCCCTCTGGAGCCGACCATGCCGCGGGCTCTCGCCGTGGATGAGATCCACCTGATTGCGGAAGCCTATGGTGACGGTGCGCGCCGGGCGCGTGAGGCCGGTTTCGACGCCGTCGAGGTGATAGCCAGCGTGGGCTATGTCATTACCCAATTCCTGTCTCCGCTGACCAATAAGAGGACCGATGAGTACGGCGGCAGCCTGGAGAATAGAATGCGCTTCATGCTCGAGATAATCGAGAACATAAAGAGAAAGGCCGGGGACGATTATACCTGCACCTGCCGTCTCAGCGGCTCCGACCTGCTTCAGGGCGGGTATTCCGTCGAGGATACAGCCCGAATGGCGCAGATACTGGAAAAGGCGGGCATTCATGAAATCGACGTGATGTCCGGCTGGCATAACGCCCTGATTCCGATAATACAGACGGATGTCCCCCAGGGACGCTGGGCGTACATGGCTGAGGCCGTAAAAAAGGCCGTCAGCATCCCCGTAGCCGCCGGCACTCAAATCCAGGACGTACTTGTCGCAGAGAGGGTGCTGGCCGAGGGCAAGTCGGATATGGTCTACATGGCCAGGGCACTGCTCGCCGACCCGGAGCTGCCGAACAAGGCGAGGGAGGGGAGGCTAGCCGATATCAGGCCGTGCATGAACTGCTGCCGCTGCATCGAGGCCTCGGATGCGCCGCCGGTGTACTGCAGCGTCAACGCCAGGCTGGGCAGGGAGCATGAATACCCCGCGGAGACGCCCGCGGCGCAGAGCAAGCGGGTGCTCGTTGTTGGCGGCGGTCCGGCCGGGATGGAGGCGGCCAGGATAGCCGCCCTGAGGGGACATAAGGTGACGCTCTGCGACCGGGGAAACAGAATCGGCGGCAGCCTGCTGCTGGCAGCGATAACCAACCGCAGGATAGGGAACGTTGTCAAGTACCTGGACAGGCAGGTTAGGAGGATTCCCGTAGACTTGAGATTGAACACGGAGGTAACTCCCGCTCTCCTCGATGAGATCGGGCCGGATGCGGTCGTTCTGGCCGCCGGGGGCGTGGCTCCATCACTGGATGTACCCGGCGGCAGCGGCGCTAACGTGCTCGACCACCGCGATATCAAGGAGATGTTTACCGGCCGCGGTACCGGGAAGGGGGGATTCGGGCGAAGATTGCTGTCCCGGCTGGGGGCCTTATTTCTGCGGTATTACTACGATCCCTCTCTGATCAGGTGGATGCTGAGGTTTAGCTTCCCTTTCAAGAAGCGCGTCGCCGTTATCGGCGGGGGATTCGCCGGTTGTGAGCTCGCGGTGACTCTGACGGAGAGAGGGAAGAAAGTAGCCGTAATCGAGGAGTCCGGACGTATCGGCTATGATGTCGGCATCGTTCATAGGTGGGTCTGGATGAAGCAGTTGAGGGATGCCGGCACCCGGCTGGAGACCGGGGCCAGCGTTGTGGAGATAACGGACAAAGGTGTGAAGATAAGCAGAGACGACTCAACGGAATTCATAGAGGCGGATACGGTAGTCATAGCCCGTGGGCTTGTACCGAACACTGAGCTGGCCGGGAAACTTTCCGGTAAAGGCCCTGATATATATACCGTCGGTGATTTTGTAGAGCCCGGCAGGCTGCTCGAAGCCACCAAGTCCGGTTTCCTCATCGGGCAGCAGATTTAGATATAGTCTGTCTAATGTAATACTTTCTAAATAACGCTGGTTATGGGATAAAGGTCGGAATTAGAGCTACGAGTATGTTTTCCCACAATCTAGTCTTTCCGACTACATGCGAGCTAACGAAGCGTTGGAGATAATACACTAGCCGCCATGTGGTATGCTCTTCTAGTGATAGAATTGGCGGATACTTGAAGGAGAGAATAATTGCTTGATGGATGCAAGGAGAAGATACCTATCATACATGATCAAACATTAAAGGAGTAGACAATGTTCAGAGATTTGAGCCAGACAGCATTTGAGACTATACTTCTTTCTCAAATGGACGGTGTTGTAACGATAACCATGAACCGTCCGGAAAAACTAAATGCGTGCAACCTCAAGATGTTCGAGGAAATCACAGTTGCTCTTAAGGCAATCGAGCGAGACGACACGATACGTGTAGTGATTATTACCGGTGCTGGAGATAAGGCGTTTAGTGCCGGAGTTGATTTCGACGAATTGGACTTCAGAGATCTCAAGGAATCTACAGATTACATTCGCACTGATGCAGAAATGTTTCGACATATCGAGAACATTCCCCAGCCTGTTATCGCCGCTATCAATGGATATGCGTTCGGGTATGGCTGTAAAATACCAATTGTAAGCGACTTTGCCTTAGCGTCTGAAAATGCACAGTTCGGCCTACAAGGGATAAAGGTAGGAGCGGTTCATACGATTACGCTTGGCAGAGGAAGGAACGTATTATCGCGAGGAAGGCTGGGGTATCTCCTTCTTTCTGGCGAGACCCTGGACGCAGTTCAAGCTGAAAAATGGGGTATTGTGGCAAAGGTTGTGCCTAAGGAGAAGCTAATGTCTGAGGCGCAGCGGCTGGCCAAAGTAATTTCGCAGCATCCGATGCTGGCAGTGCGGACTATTAAGAAGATGCTACACCGTGGCTGCGATGATGATTACAGATGGGAAGACCTGCTTTCGCCCGGGCTTCTGTTGATGGAGGACCTCAAAGAGGGGAGGCAGGCTTTCTTGGAAAAACGCAAGCCCGACTTTAAGGGCAAGTAGGAGGAGTGCCATTAGTATATTTGATCTCTCAGAAAAAGTTGCAGTGATAACTGGAGGGGGGGACAGGCCTTGGCGAGGCTATCGCAAAGGCCATGGCCAAAGCAGGGGCCTATGTGGTGATATGTGGTCGGCGCCAGGAAGTGATGGACAAGGTCGTTGAAGAGATACACGGCTCCGGCGGTAAGGCACTGGCCATAAGGGCAGATGTCTCAAAAAGGAAGGACGTAGATACCTTGGCGTCCGAGTCGTTCAAGGCTTTCGGCAAAGTGGACATTCTCGTGAACAACGCCGGCATCAATCTCGTGAAGCCCTTCTTGCAGCTGGAAGAAACTGACTGGGACGCTGTCATGAACACCAACCTCAAAGGCTGTTTCTACTGCTGTCAAGCCTTTGGAAAGGGTATGGTGGAGAGGAAGTACGGGAGCGTGATCAATATGGTCTCGGTGTTCGGACTAAGAGGGTTCCTGAATATCTCACCCTACATAGCGAGCAAAGGGGCCATCGTCCAGCTTACCAAGGCACTTGCTGTCGAATGGGGAAGGTACAATGTGAGAGTAAACGCCATAGCGCCTTCCTATATAATGACGGAGATGGCGCGGCGCGACATAGAGTCCGATGAAAGAATAAAGCAGTTCAACCTGAGCAAGATACCCATGCGCAGAGCAGGCCAACCAGATGAGGTGGCTGGTCTTGCCGTCTTTCTCGGGACGGACGCGTCTGCCTTTATTACAGGCGAGACAATAGGAGTCGACGGTGGATGGCTGGCCTGGTAGGTTAATGGAGAAACAGGGCGGAGGATTCTCAGTGACTGCGCGAGGCTGCATTGAAAGTTCTGCTTCCAGTAAGTGACTTCTCGAAGTTTGCAGAACTCATGGGATAATCTTATTATATCAAATATGCATTGGCTAGCACTCAGCCCAAATCCAATTAGCACACTAGTGACTGCCCAATTTCGGTTCGAGGAAACTTAGTGATGCCACTGAGGTAGATTAGTCAGCATTCGAGATGAGTGCTTGGTTCTGCATTCTGAGGCGGTTCAACTACTTGCTCGGCAAACTCAAGCCTGAGGAGAAAAAGACGGGAGGCATGATATGGCAACAGCACTGAACGGTTTAAGGGTACTAGATTTCTCTCTCTATGTTGCTGGCCCGGAAGCAGGTGCTTTGCTCGGTGATATGGGCGCAGATGTAATTAAAATAGAGCAGCGGCAGATTGGTGATCCCCAGCGAGGCGTGCGAACGGTTATTGGTATGGATCAACAGCATTCTAGCGGGCTGAATATGGGATTTGCTCGCATGAATCGAAACAAGAGGGGAATTGCGCTAGACATCACCAAGCCTGAGGGTAAGGAGATTATCAATCGTTTGGTAGAAAGGTCTGACGTATTTCTCACAAACTATCGGCGACTAGTACTCGAAAAGCTGCAGTTAACGTACGAGATATTGCGTCAGCATAATGCCAGACTGGTATACGCACAGGCGACCGGTTACGGCCTAAAGGGTCCGGACTCAGACCTTCCCGTCCTGGATGGGGTAGGTCTTACCCGGAGCGGTATGGCGATGACTTGCGGCGAGGAAGGTGGGCCACCTACTTGGCTAGTACCCGGCATGTCGGATATAGGCGTAGGGGTGACACTTGCTTTTGCGATCGTAAGTGCACTACTAGCGAGGGAGAGATCTGGCGAGGGCCAAATGGTCACCACATCTCAGTTAAGTGCTATGCTTGAATTGCAGAGCTGGCTGCTTACTGTGGGCATCTTTAGCAGGAAAGAATCCCCTCGAGTGAACGTCGCCAGGACCCCGCTTTGGAATTTCTACAAGTGCGCAGATGGTCTATGGGGGTTCTTGGCCGTTGTCAGGGACAACGAGTGGCCGGTACTTTGTGAAGCCATTGGATTGCCACAAATGGCTAGCGATCCTCGGTTCGACAGTATGTCCAAGAGGGCAGAACATGGTTGGGAACTGGTTCCAATCCTGAACCAGACGTTTTCGACCAAGACATTTCACGAATGGAATGAAATCTTCAGACGAGCGGATCTGATATTCGGTCCCGTGAACAGACTATCTGACTTGCTTAGAGATCCGCAGATAGAAGCAAACCAGTATATCTATGATTATGGTCATCCGGTTTTGGGTACAATCAAGTGGTTGGGGTTCCCATTTGAAATGCTGGGCACACCGCTTGTGATGACGAAGGATGCGCCTGAGTTAGGACAGCACACGGAGGAAATACTCCTGGAGGAAGGCTATACCTGGTCGGACATCGCCAGGCTGCAGGACTTGGAAGTCATTTGATAGGATGTAGTCTAAGCAGTTGCACTTAAAAATTCAGAGTGGGGAGGAAAGCAAAATGCTGGTAAGCGATGTTATGTCTAAGAATGTTGTGACTATTCCTAGCCATACCTCTTTGTCAGATGGTAGAAGAATAATGGATGCGCAGAAGTTCAGAAGGTTGCCTGTAGTAGATGGGGATAAACTGGTTGGCATTGTGACTAAGGATACACTTGATAGAACCGGGCCGTCTCAATTGACCACTTTCAGCGTTCATGAGTTGAGCTACTTATTGAATCGAATTACAGTCGAAAAAGTCATGCGAAAAGAAGTTGTTTCGGTAACGCCCGATACCACAGTGGAGAAAGCCGTAGCATTAGCACAAGCAAAAAAGGTCGGTGCACTGGTGGTTCTGCAAGATCGCAAGATTGTGGGAATTGTAACGACCAACGATTTCTTTTACAAAGTATTGAACCATATACTTGGTATAGGCATGCCAGGGTCTCGTATCGTTGTGTGCAATTGCTACAGAGGCCGGGATGTAGAAAAAGTGATAGCCGCAATAAACAAAGCCGGGATTGAAATTACTACCCTGTTCACGATAGATATCCCCGAAGCGAATAAACACGACCTGGTAATACACCTCGAAGCTGAAGATCCCTCGTCAGCCATCAAAGCTATAGAGCAGTTGGGTTACGAAGTCTGTGAGAGGGAGCGGTGATTGAAATCTAAGTCATATTCACAAGACCATTTGTTTGAAAGCTATTTCTCCGTGTGAATGCCTAAAATATCTCTATATGACCTAAAGGCCTTTACCCCTCGTCATTTCTTGTGCGACGCATATTTGCACCGTAGGCATGAACAACCTCGGGTAGCTCCTTCAGGTTTCTTACGAATCGGTCATCGTACAGCCCGAGCATGGGGTCCTGAATAAGCCTGGTGGGAGTACAACTCACACCGATTATGGCTACACCGCCCTTTGCCCTCTCAATGTAGAAAGCCTTCAAGCGCTTGATTATCACGTCTTCCGAGTCCGGTGGGACTAAAGCCATAGCCGGCATTTTTATCCTGTTCTTTAACTCCAGGCTGCCGATTAGGATCGGTTCAAATAGTCTTTTCAGTCGTGCCATTTGTATTCCCCTCAAGCGCAAATTTACCTTAAATCTTTAATAGATTGCTGACCTGCAACTGCATCAACGAGGCAAACGCTTCACAATCAATTCTCTCTGTATTTCCGATGTGCCTTCAAGTAACTCATACATTTTAGCATCCCGGAAGATTCGCTCAATCTTGTATTCCTTGCTGATTCCATAGGCGCCATGAACCTGCATGCCCCATCTGCACACATCTACGGCAGTCTGGGTTACAAATAGCTTTGTAATAGCCATATCCTTTATGGTGCCGACACCCTGGTCCTTCAGGAAGGCTGCCCTATAGGTTAACCAGCGCGATGCCTCGAGCCTGGACGCCATCTCAGCCAACAGCCAGTGAATAGCCTGTAAATCGAAGATAGGCTCATCGAGATGCATTCTGTGCATGGAGTATCTAATCGCCTCCTCCAATGCTGCCTGCATTAGACCCACGCAGTGGGCACTAAGGCAGAGTTTACCCAACGTCATAGCGTCCTTCAGCGCATCGAATTTTCCACCTTTGCCGCCTAACAAGTTCTTCTTCGGTATTCTGACATTATCCATAAACAGATCGCAGAGCTCTGTGCCTCTCAAACCGAGGTTGTCCATCTTCGGGCCACGCGAGAAACCCTCCCTGTCAGTCTCCACAATAAATATACTGATATCTCCCTCAAACTTGGCAAAAATCAAAGCTACATCGGCAAACCGGCCGTTAGTGACGAAACGTTTGGTTCCATTGATTACGTAACTGTTGCCTTGCTCAACAGCTACGGTCTTAATCATCCTCGGGTTTGAACCTGTATCTGGCTCAGTGAAGCAAAAGCAGCCCACCTTCTTGCCTGCACAAATCGGCGCTAAGATGTTTTGTTTTTCTTCTTCAGTACCCAGCTTGACGAATCTGTCGCCCACGGTATGCTGGCATTGCACGTGCATTGAGAGTGGAGCTATGATGCGGGCCAGTTCCTCAAGAGCCAAGGTCAAGCTCATATGGTCTGCCCCGGCTCCGCCGTATTTCGGCTCCCAGGGAATCCCATACAGATTCATAGCGGCCAGCTTTGGCCGGATTTCCTGGGGAAATGTGCTATTTTTGTCCATTATGTCCACCAGAGGAGTGATCTCCTTCTCAGCAAACTTTCTAACTTGCTTCTGAAACGCCTCTTGCTGTTCAGTAAGGTTGAAATCCAAAGTTAGTTTCCTCCCTTTTGTTTATTTATGTTTGGATAAGCATCCTGAAACTCGGAATTCATTATTGTTTATCCAGCCCCATTTCCTTTATGGCTTGTTCCTTAAGGACGAACTTCTGGACCTTACCAGTTGGCGTGACGGGGAAATCATTCACAAACTTGACGTACTTGGGAGCCTTATAGTTCGCCATCTTTTCCCGGGCGAAGGCTATAATCTCATCAGCGGTGGCGGTCTGGCCCTCTTTCAGCTTTATGAAAGCCATCCCTACCTCGCCCATTCTTCTGTCGGGCACTCCGGTCACAGCAACCATAGCGATCTTAGGATGGGTAAACAGGAAGTTCTCAATCTCTGCCGGGTAGGCATTCACGCCGCCGCTGATGAACATATCCTTGATGCGTCCGGTAATCTTTATATACCCCTTATCGTCCATGACGCCCAGGTCACCGGTATGGAACCAACCATTCTTGTCGAAAGCCTTCTTGGTTTCCTCGGGCATCTTGTAATACTCCTTCATAACAAACCAGCCCTTGGTGCAAATCTCGCCCTGGGTGCCATGCGGAACCTCTTTTCCGGTTTCACTGTCCATAATCTTCAGGTCGCAGCCTTTCCACCTGAGCTTACCGGCGGTATGGGCAACCACCTCGGGCGGGTCTCCCCGGAGAGTGCAAGTGGTTTGGCCAGAGTTCTCGGTCATGCCATAGGCAGAGATCACGTCCTTGATACCCATCTTGTCCATCATAGCTCTCACCAGCTCGGGGGAAACATCAGAACCACCAACGATGCAGCTCGTTATAGAACGAGTGTTACGCTTGGGAAAATCGGGGTGGTCCATCATCATGATATACATAGTGGGTGAGCCGGTGAAGTTGGTAGCCTTCTCCTCATCTATCAATCGTAGAGCCTCGCCGGGGTCAAATTGAAGCATAGGCAGAATACAGGCACCGTTACATGCTCCCAGCGACATGCCTGTCATGTTGCCCATATTATTATTGAAGGGGGATACGACCAAAATGCGGTCCTTATCTGTCATCTGGAATCTCTCGCTGAAGCCCTCGATGACCCGGATGTACTGGTCGTGGGTGGTGACCACACCCTTGGGGAAGCCGGTTGTGCCGGAGGTAAAGGGGATGATATAGACATCATCGCGCTTAACCGCCTGCTGGGCCTTCTTCAGCTCGGCGCTGCTTGCATAGTCCTTCCCCATTTCCAGCACTTTATTGTAATCGAGCATGCCATCGTAGCTCCGGCCGCTTACCATGATTACCCTCTTAAGCAAAGGCAGTTTTTCGCTTTTCAGCTCATTGGGCTGGCAATTCTTTAGCTCAGGGAGAAGCTCGTAAATCATGGGAATATAATCTGACTTCAGGAAGCGGTCCTGAACAAATAAGGTGGTGGTATCGGACTTCTTCAGGATATATTCCAGCTCGTGCACCCTGTATCGGGTGCTGATGGGTATGACCGGGGCACCCAGTTTGACAGCAGCGAAGTGAGCATACACCCACTCAGGGACATTGGCCATCCAGATCGCTATCTTTTCATCCTTTTTGACACCTAATTTCAGCAGGGCATTAGCCATGCAATTGACTTTGTCCATGTAAGTCCCGTACGTTATCCTCTTGTCACCTTGGATTATAGCCTCATTCTTGGGGAATTGCGTTGCCGCTCTATCCAGTAGCTTTCCCAGGGTATCATCCTTTTTGGACTTTAGCATATTTCTCCCTCCTATACCAGAGTATCACTCGAAAGTGGTTTGGCGATCTGAGCTTTGCTGAGATTGTGGAATCTGCCCTGTTTTTTAAAAATATTCTGGCAGATTATGTGGTGGATAAAAGACACCTTGTTCAGCGGTCTCCCCTTTCTGACCTTAGCTAGCAAGTTCTCCGATAGGATGAGGATGAATTGGTTATACATATTATATCACGATGATCAGCTACAATATGATGTACCATAGCACCAAGGATAGTCGTACTCAGAGAAGGCTGGTGTTCAAAGAGATAGCACTTGGCTGGGCAGCGAAAGAGATTCAGGTTTTAACCAAGCAAAATTGATCGCGTCTATAAATACAAGAGATATGGCTTTGGTTGACGAATCGGCACTTCTTCTATTAGTATTAAGTATATTTTTACATACAGTGATCTTAGTTAACCTTAACTCGAATACACGGCAAAGCTAACAGCCTGTAGACGGGATAGGAGATTAGCCTCATGAATGTTATGGAACTGTTCAGGCTTGACGGGAAAGTAGCCATTGTGACTGGCGGGTCTAGAGGGCTAGGTTTCTGGATGGCGGAGGCTCTAGCTGAGGCTGGCGCAAACGTTGTCCTGTGCGCCAGAAAATTGGAGCCGTGTGAGGAAGCCGCTAGGGCGATACGGGAGATCGGAGTACGCAGTCTCGCAGTTGGTTGCGACGTTACCGACCCCGATGCAGTTAAAACCCTGGTTGAGAAGGCAGTCTCAGAATTCGGGCGAGTGGATATCCTAATCAACAATGCTGGCTTTATATGGGAGGAGCCACCGGAAAAAGTGTCACTCGAGACATGGAATAAAACACTGGCTATTAATGCTACGGGCACTTTTCTCTGTAGCCAGGAGGCTGGCAAACAGATGATCAAGCAGGGGTGGGGTAAGATCATCAACATAGCCTCGATATCCGGTTTGGCTTCAGTAGACCCCGAACTTTCCAACACTGTTCCATACAGTGCCGCTAAAGGGGCCATTGTGGCCTTGACCCGGGATCTGGCGCGCAAGTGGTGTCAGTACAATATCACTGTCAATGCTATCGCCCCCGGTTACTTCGGCACCAAGATGTCCAAGTATTTGGCCGAGCATCGCCAGCCGCAACTGATGAGCTCTATTCGTATGAAGAGGCTGGGAACCAAAGATGAAATAAAGGGAGTAGCTGTTTTCCTTGCTTCAGCCGCCGCTAATTATATTACCGGTCAGATATTGGCTGTGGATGGCGGCACTGTAATGTAGGCTCTGTCCCCATCCCGCTGTCAGATAATAAAGGTCGGTCGATAAGGGCATAAGTAGCAATCTATAGTAAGTATTCTTGAAATAGGGAAATAATATTATCAGGAGCGTAACCATGTACACAGCAGAAAAATACTTGTGGTGGAATGAAGCGGAAAAGAAACTGGCTGATGAGGTAGCTGACTTCTCAGACAATGTAATTAAGGTGCAAATCAACGAAATCGAGAGGACGAAGAAGTTCCCCTGGAACTGGTTCGAGGAAATGGGCAGGAGGGGCTGGTACGGGGCTTTTATCCCTGAAGAATACGGCGGCATGAAGAAAGGTACTGGCAGGACTACCGGGTTCTGCATTGTACTGGAGGAAATTGCCCGCGGAGCGCCTGTCGCAGTAGACTTCTATGAGACAACTATCTATGGGTATTCGCCTATTGTCAGGTTCGGTACCGAGAAGCAAAAGAAAGAATGGCTTCCGAAATTGGCCACCGGCGAGCTCTTTGCCGCCATTGTTATTACCGAACCTTTTATGGGCTCTGATGCAGCCAACATTCAAACAACAGCCGTGCGGAAGGGCAATGAATATGTCATCAACGGCAAGAAACGATTTATTACCCTGGGCGGTATTGCCAATCTGTATGTTGTCTACTGCAAGACCAGCGATGACCCTGAAGACCGTAAGAATCACCGGCATCTGAGCACATTTGTGGTGGAAAAGGGGACTCCGGGATTTACCGTGGAGGCTATACATGACCCCATGGGACGTTTCGGCTCCAGACACGCTGTTTTGAACTTTGATGACGTGCGCATCCCCAAGGAGAACCGTATCCTGAACGAAGGTGATGGCTGGAAAATCCTTACCGATGCCCTGAATATCGAAAGGATCGGTGTTGCGGCTGGGGCTGTGGGGACATCGCGCTCGGCTATAGAAGCCACTGCGGCATATGTGACCCGGCGCGTGGCCTTCAATCAAACTCTGGCCGATATACCCGGCGTGCAGACCATGTGTGGAGACATGGTAACCAGGACGAATCTGATCAGTCTGCTGGTGTACTACTCCGCGCATAAGATGGATCTGGGTATGGATGTTCCGCTGGGCTGCACTATTGCCAAGGTCTTTGCCACGCAGTCCCTGATGAAGACCGTACTGGATTCGGTTCAATGCCATGGAGGAGATGGGTATATGCGGAATTACCCTGTGGAAAGGCTGATGCGGGACTCCAAACTCATCGAGATAGGTGCAGGGGCCAATGAACTCATGCAGCACCTGGTCTGGAGACTCTGGCTGAAGGATTATCTGGCCTTGCGCAGTGCGAGCAGGAAACCAGTCACCCAGACCAGGACCGCAGGCCCCGCAGCGAAGGAGAAAATCTTGGATGCTCTGGCAGATTTCTATTGTAGGCATCCTGCTCTATACATGGAGCGGGAAGAGATGATGGAGAAACTGGGTTTGACCGGCGAAGACCTGGATAAGGCTTTGGAAGCCGCGGAGGCAGAAAAGCTCGTCGCCCTTTATCGAAAGCGGGGTGGCATTACCCTTGCCAAGGCCACCTACACAGGTCTTAAACAGGCCAAACCACAGGAGTACTACAATTTCTTTCCGGATTTCGTAGACAGGGGAAGGGAGATATTTTAGGCAAATCTGTCCAAATGGATCCTGAAAAGATGTCGAAAGGCGGAGCAATGGAGTTAAAAAACATTGTCTATGAAAAGTCGGGGGGCGTAGGCACCATCACGCTAAACCGTTCCGGTAAGCTCAACGCGATAACGTTTGAAATGCTGGACGAGATGTGGGAAGTACTTCAGGATATACTGGAGGATGACGATGTCCATGTAATACTTCTAACGGGCTCCGGGAGGTATTTTTGTGCCGGGGCAGACCTGGAGATCGTGGGTGGTATGACCCCGACTGAATTTCGCTGGCGACAGCGCAAGTACTGGAACAGGGTCTTCTCTGAGTTCGAGGAGATTCAGAAGCTGACCATCGCCGCCCTTAACGGGCCAGCAATCGGAGGTGGGTTGGAACTTGCCCTCTGCTGCGATTTGAGATATTCGGTAGATGATGCACATTTCTCTCTGCCAGAGATTAACTTTGGCATTCTTCCTGACTCTGGAGGTACCGTCCGTCTCCCGTGGTTGATCGGTCTGGCAAGGGCTAAAGAGCTTATCCTGACTGGTGACAGCATTACCGCCAAGAAAGCAGAGGAACTAGGGCTGTTGAATGCGATATTTCCCCATGAAACCTTTGAGAAAGAGGTTGGTAGGATTGCCGCGAGGATGGCTCAAAAAGCGCCTATTGCAATAGGTTTAGGTAAACAGCTTATCAATAGGAGCTTCCAGCAAAGAGATATTAGAATCGGCCTCGAAGAGGTTATGGATGTCCAATCTATATTGATCTACACTGAGGATTACCGAGAAGCAGTCGAAGCCCGAAAGGAGAAAAGGCCTCCCATTTTCCGCGGTAAGTGACGTCTTGCCCTTTAGCTAATTATAGATGATGCCTTCGTCCATTACTAAGATATGTCAGGTGTAGTCAGTGTGGACGTTGCGCTTCCAACATATGATTTACAACATGAAATGAGAACTGGCCATGGGCAAGTTGGTAGGACATGTAGCCATTGTAACAGGGGCTGGGCAAGGGATCGGCAGGGGAATAGCTGTAGTATTTGCCAAAGAGGGCGCTAAAGTAGCTATAGTTGATCGCAACGCAGAAACTTGCGCCGAAGTCACTGAGTATATCCGTTCCCTGGGCCATGAAGCAATTGCTATAATCTGCGATGTTGGTGATTCAACCCAGGTCGAGGCGATGGTTAAAGAGGTTGGAGATGAATATGGGTCAGTTGACATCCTGGTGAACAGTGCCCAACGTTACGTCCCACGCAGGTTGGTCGAGGAAATCGAGGATGAGGACTGGGATAAATCCATACAAGTAGGCCTCAAGTCAACTTGGTATTGTTGCAAAGCAGCTTTCCCCTATATGAAGGAAAAGGGTGGTAAAATCATCAATATGTGTTCAAGTGCTGGCCTACTCGGACTAGAGGGTAGGGCGGTATACTGTGCCACCAAAGAAGCTGTTCGCGCCTTTTCTAAGACAGTGGCGCGCGAATGGGGCAAGTACAAGATTCATGTAAACGTGATCTGCCCGGCAGCAATCACACCGGCGACCATGTTCATGAAAAATACAGATCCAGAAGAGTATGCACGCATGGTTGATGGATCTGCTCTTGGCCGATGGGGAGATCCAGAGAATGACATCGGACGAGTAGCAGTTTTTCTGGCCAGCAGCGATTCGGACTACATGACAGGACAGACGCTTGTGGTCGATGGCGGCAACATCATGCTGTGAGCAATATCCTACATATGTATTTCACACTTGCGAAATCTGAGAATTATACAGAGTTCATACTCTACGAAAGAGAGGAAACAAATGGAAAGCAAGAACATAGCGCGGCTATTTGATCTTACAAACAAAGTCGCCATTGTCACCGGTGGTGCCATGGGCATTGGTGAAGCTATTGTAGAACGACTCGCCCAAGCTGGTGCTAGCGTTATGATTGCCGACGTAAATAGCGATGCTGCAAAACAGACTGCAGGTCGTATCAATGCCAGTGGCGGTAAATTGCATTTCATTAAAGCTGATGCAGGGAGCGTTGCAGACGCCGAGAGGGTAGTTCAGAGTACTGTTGAAGCCTTCGGCCGTTTGGATGTGCTGGTTAACAGCGCCGGAATTTACCCTTTTTCAAAAGCGTTAGAAATCAGTGAAGAAATGTGGGATAAAGTATACAAAGTTAACACAAAAGGCGTCTTCTTCTATTCAAAAGCGGCAGCCCAGAAGATGATTGACTGCGGCAACGGAGGCAGGATCGTAAACATTGCCTCTACGGGAGCCCTAGGTCCTACACCTACAGGTGGGCTCGCACATTATGATTCTTCAAAAAGTGCAGTGGTAATGATCACCAAAGTTCTAGCACTCGAGCTGGGGCCACATGGCATTCTAGTTAATGCAGTAGCTCCAGGTTCAACACTTACTCCGGGCACCGGCGAACGCCTTAAGGGCGAGCGAGGTAAGTTCTTAAGCTCCAAATTACCTTTGGGACGTCTGGGCGAGCCAGATGATATCGCTAAAGTAGTGCTGTTCTTAGTCAGCGCAGCCGCAGATTATATGACCGGCACCGTAGTAGTCGTTGATGGGGGATACCTGCTCATGTAGATGTCATCTCAGGTGCATAAATACAAATACAGTGATCAGGATAATCAGGTAATTCTTAAACTTTTCCGAAGCTCACGGGTCTCCTTTAGCCGCATGTTGAGCACCTTCCGCCATCTATTAGAATCGCCTCCCTCGGTAAGTATGTATAAGCGCTCATCTCGAATCGCCTGTAGCACCTGATCAGCCACCATCGAGGGCGTAATTCCGCCCTTCATAGTTTGTGCCATGCCAGCCTTAACTGAATCTACTGCCACATCTGATTTGGTAGGGTGAACAGACCTGCATCTCTTGGGGCGATTGCGCACTGAGCCATCGATATTAGACACGATAGTCGTCGGCAAAAGAACTGATACTCTGATCTTGTAACCGCTCAGGGAAAACTCATGATGAAGGGATTCGCTCATCGCCAATACAGCATGGGCGCTCGCACTATATGCTGCCGTGTTCGGCGTGCGTAATATGCCTGAGACCAGGGATGTGTTCACGATGTGCGCCTCATCATTTTGCGCTATCATAATGGGCACAAAGCTTCGAAAGCCATGAATTACCCCCCAAATATCAACCTCCAGTTGCCGGGCATAGTCATCAAGCGGCATCTCCCGCGAAACTCCCCCCTTCAGAGCACTTGCATTGTTGCAGAGTATATGAACGCCACCGAAAGAGCTCACTGTCTTCTCAGCAAGGTCGTCAACATCCTCTGCCCTGGAGACATCGGTCAGCACAGCCAGAGTCACAGCGCCTTTTTTCCCTATCATCTTGGCAGCTTTAACAAGCGACTTTTCTTCAACATCTGCTAGCACGACCTTCATACCTACGGAAGCAAATTTTTCCGAAAGGGCAAGCCCGATGACGCTCGTAGCACCAGTTACTACTGCCACCTTTCCCCGAAACTCCTTCATCAGGCACCCCTTCCTAAGTTCTTATACCTGAATAATATGGATGGTTTGAAAAAGATAACCGCTGCATGAGTACTAATATATCGCGGGCACATAATTAGCACCCTAAGTAACCGTATTTACCGAGCCATATTCTAAAGCTTGAGGCAATACTGTCCAAAATACGGGCGCATCTTTATCTTCACATTAATTTATTATAACACTAATCTCTTCTTAATCGCAGTCATTACCTGGCGAATATTCTCTTATTTGGGGTGTGACGGAATATGCCAATATCCCAGCGGAGCTGGATCAAGCCGTGTATAGAGAATAAGGACAGATAACCTGTAATATCCTTGAGGCTAGAAGCATACAAAGTTGTATGTCGTATGAGATATACATGTCGGGTTCAGCTATGCCGGCGAAGGGTAAGAGAAAAGAACTCAAGGCTATCTTGCTACGGCCAGGAATCATCATTTCGATTAAACCCGTCTATGAGTCAGAAGGGCAGCCCTCTAAGGACAGATCAAAAAAGATAATAAATGTATGCTATGATCTCACTATAAAACAGATATGGGACTACAGGGCTATTGAGTACGAGAAGGTTTACGCTCATTTGTCTAACAAGGCTGTAGACACAATAGCAGACTTCCAAGAGAGATTGACTAAGGTGTCAAGCAAGCCGCTCTGGGTAACAGCCGTCCAGAATGTGCAGCCCGGGGCACAATTGCTTGTTTCGTGACATCTGAAGCAATAACTGCAAACATTAAGCTAAAGAGGATGATTCTGTGACTGGCTGCTTTTTATCGATAGTGATTTTCCCGTTTTCGGCGGTGAGCGTAACCCTGTCACCACAGACAAAACCCATCTCCGCCAGCCACTTCCCCGCGACACGGATTGAGGGCACATAACCATTATTTTGCGGGAAAGCGAACACCTTCAAATCCTTAGTTCTTTTCAACGTTTCATCTCCTGACACCTAGAAGAATGTGATTTGCTGCGGAGCCTGAGCTTCGACCTTCGACTCCTGATTGTGCCCTTCTTCCTTAGAGCGGTGTTTCCTAGCCCTGTGCCTGGCATCCCACAGCCACCTCCTGAAGCGGTCCAGTAGCTGCATCTCATAGCGACCCAGAGTTTCTTTTTTGAGGTCAACAGGCATCGAATCCCCCATGTACTGAGTCATGGCGTAAAGGTAGATATCCGTCCACTCATGACCTACGGGCCGCTCGAGCGTCACTGTAAATAGATAGGCACAGACCTCAGGCCAGGTCGCTACGCCCTCTTCGTATTTCATGATCTGCAACATGCGATAGATGGTTATGTCGCCCTTAATCTTCTCCGGAAGGGAATCCCCCCAGCCTCCGATTGGCCATACGATGATGGGGTCTGTCAGGGCACCTACCATCTCGTCTATGGCTTTGTCGAGGTCAAACTTAGGGGTGATCTTGTCGACCAGCGACAGCTCGGTAGATGTGATTTCAGGTATGTCAAACAGGCAATCGCTTTTCTCGCTGTGTTCTTTTTGCATGCCTCTTTCTCCTTAATGGATGTATTAGGGGCCGCAGCCTTCAGGCTGCGGCCCCTGGATACCTTGGGCTTACTCTTCTGATTCCTGTCCCGGTTTATCCTCCGTCTGTTCGCCGTGCCCCTCGTCGGGGGCCTTTGGAGTTTCCCATGGGGATTCCGGGATGGGCTCTGGTGTGGACGCGGGGGTAGGAGGCTTCTCGGGCTCATCGCCCGGCCATGACACATTCATGGGCATGATTACCACTATGGGGGAGCTGCTATGTCGGAACAAGGCTGGACCCGAGACAGTAGTAACGCCCATGGTTACCAGCCCTGATTTGCCCTTGACGTATTCCTGCAGGTATTTCATGTTTACGGCTATCCTGCCTCCACCGTTCAGGGTTTGCGCCGGCATAGTAACCTCTATGTTGCCCAACCCCTTATCCTCCGTAGAGAGCGCCATGGAGCCATCAGCCCAGGCCATGCGTACTGCGCCATTGCCATCCTTTGCAGTGCCCATAAGACGCCTCAATGACACCTCGAAGTCGGGGGCATAGAACTGTACTTTGCAGGGAGGGTCAGCCGGTATGAGCTGCTTGAATGAAGGCGGAGTTCCTGCAACTGTCCTGACCAGCAAGGACACCACGCCGAATCGAGCCCTCAGCAACGTGGGGCTTATCTCCAGCTCTATTTTCCCTTTGGTGGCCACCAGGTCCGCTATAGAACCCTCCGTAATCTGGGGACGTGGAGCCTTACTCCATATGTGCCCCAGGGTAGCAACGGCTTTGCTGGGAATTACCACGGTGTTGATCACCCCGGCAGGAGCCAGAGGCAACGGAAGGATCTTGTAGGCCATCCTGAAGCCGTCTCCCGCTGCAATCTCCAGCGGTTCACCGAGAAAGAGGCTGATCCCGGCGAGAACTGGCCGGATAGCTTCCGCAGCACAGTAGTCCAGCATTGAGAGCAAGTTTGGCACCAGCATATCCCCCAGCAGGGAGCATCTGATTACCGGCTCTATTTGGG
>Ga0315286_10001951_pt1 | contig 19046 bp, 32 predicted proteins | sample YL17G10_0_MG_FD_205038 | JGI IMG/M metagenome (GOLD analysis project Ga0315286, IMG submission 205038) | Sediment microbial communities from Yellowstone Lake, YNP, Wyoming, USA - YL17G10_0 | ecosystem: Environmental > Aquatic > Freshwater > Lake > Sediment | place: USA: Wyoming | collected... | reverse complement strand
GGCCGCAACAACCAGGGTCGGATCACTGTGCGCCATCGCGGCGGCGGTGCCAAGCGCCAGCTGCGGATCATCGACTTCAAGCGGAACAACTTTGGCGTGCCGGGCAAGGTGGCGGCCATCGAGTACGACCCCAACCGCTCGGCCCGCATCGCTCTTATCCACTTCGTCGACGGGGATAAGCGGTACATCCTCTGGCCGGTGGGCTTGAAGGTGGGCGATACCGTCATGTCGGGCCCGGAGGCGGAGATCCGTTCGGGCAACGCGCTTCCTCTGAAGAACATGCCTCTGGGGACGGCGGTGCACAACGTAGAGCTCTACCTGAAGCGCGGCGGCCAGATGGTTCGCAGCGCCGGCTCCTCGGCCCAGCTGCTGGCCAAGGAGGGGGACTACGTGCTGCTGCGCCTGCCCTCGGGCGAGGTGCGCAAGGTGCTGGCTGACTGTATCGCCACCATCGGTCAGGTAGGCAACGTAGAGCACAGCCAGATGAAGCTGGGACGCGCTGGCCGGTCGCGCCTGCTAGGGCGGCGCCCACAGGTGCGGGGCTCGGCCATGAACCCGCGCGATCACCCCCACGGCGGCGGCGAGGGCAAGGCGGGCATCGGGATGCCTGGGCCCAAGACGCCCTGGGGCAAGCCGGCCCTAGGGTATCGCACCCGCCGCCGCAAGGACACGGACAAGTACATCGTGCGCCGGCGCGGGCAGAAGTAGGGGGTAGGTCTTGTCCCGCTCGACAAAGAAGGGTCCGTTCGTGGACGCCAAGCTGTTGCAGAGGGTGGACGCGATCCAGCGCTCCGGCCAGAAGACCATCGTCCGCACCTGGTCGCGTGCGTCCACCATCATGCCCCAGATGGTGGGCGTGACCATCGCCGTTTACGACGGCCGGCGCCACGTGCCCATCTTCATCACGGAGAACATGGTCGGCCACCGCCTGGGCGAGTTCGCCCTGACGCGAACGTTCCGCGGCCACACCGGCCGCTCGGAGCGAGCGACGCAGGTGCGCCGCCGATAGGTACGAACGAATGCAGGTCAAAGCCGTCGCCAGGAACGTAGCGGTATCGCCCAAGAAGGTGCGCCTCATCTTGAAGCACCTGCCCGGCCGGCGTGTGGACGAGGTGTTGGCCCGCCTGCGCTTCCTCCCCTCGCCTCACGCGCGGATGGTGGCCAAGGCGTTGCAGTCGGCGGCGGCCAACGCCGAGAACAACTACCAGATGGACCCGCGCTTCCTGAAAGTGGTGGCCGCCTACGCCGGCGACGGTCTGCGCCTGAAGCGCTGGCGCGCCCGCGCCCGCGGCCGCGCTTCCCGCCGCGTGCGACGGCGCGCCCACATCACTGTAGTGGTGGAGGAGATGGAGGGTTAGCATGGGCCAGAAGGTTCATCCGCATGGCTTCCGCCTCGGCTATCTGTACGGCTGGGAGAGCCACTGGTACGCCAGCAAGCACTACACCAAACTCCTGCACGAGGACCTGGCGGTGCGCCGCACCATTGAGCGCATGCTGCCGGATGCCGGTGTGGCTAAGGTGGAGATCGACCGCAACGCCAACCAGGTGACGGTCACTATCCACACGGCGCGGCCGGGCATCGTCATCGGCCGCGGTGGCCAGCGGGTGGACGAGCTGAGGGCGACGCTGGAGCGACTAGCCGGCCGCCGGATGCGAGTGAACATCGTGGAGATACGGATGCCGGAGGTGGAGGCCGCCCTGGTGGCCCGCTCCGTGGCCGATCAGCTGGAGAGGCGCATATCGCACCGGCGGGCCATGAAGCAGGCGGTGCTGCGAGCCATGCAGCGGGGCGCGCTGGGGATCAAGATCAAGGTATCGGGTCGGCTGGGCGGCGGCGAGATGTCCCGCAAAGACAAGGATATGGTGGGGAGGGTGCCCCTCCACACCCTGCGCGCCGACATCGACTACGGCACCGCCGAAGCCCGCACTACGCTGGGTCGCATCGGAGTCAAGGTGTGGGTGTACAAGGGCGACATCCGGTTTGAGTCTGAGGAGCGCGAGCGGCCCGCCGAGGAGGAAGAGGAGTCTCCGGCGCCGGGCCCGGCGTCTAGTCCTGAGCCGGCGCCGACGCCGACGCCGACGCCGACGCCGACGCCGACGGAATAGCGGGTCATGCTTCAGCCTAAGCGCATCAAGTATCGCAAGGCCCACCGGGGACACCGCAGAGGCCCGGCCAACGCCGGCAACGCCGTGTCCTTCGGGGAGTTTGGCCTTCAGGCCATGGGCTGTAGCTGGATGACCGCCCGGCAGATCGAGGCTGCCCGACGCGCCATCACTCACCACATCCGTCGTGGTGGCAAGGTGTGGATCCGGGTGTTCCCAGACAAGCCCGTCTCCAAGAAGCCGGCGGAGACGCGGCAGGGGAGCGGCAAGGGTCCCGTGGATCACTGGGTGGCGGTGGTCAGGCCGGGCCGCATGCTGTTCGAGATAGCGGGGGTGAGGGAGGACGTAGCGAAGGAGGCCATGCGACTGGCCTCCCATAAGCTGCCTATCCCCACCCGAGTGGTGGCGCGCGGGTCGGGGGTCTAGGGAAGCATGGCGAAGATCAACCGGCGCGCGGAGGAGGTCCGCAAGCTCTCCGATGGCGATCTGGCCAAGGAGGTGGAGGAGGCGCACCGCCGCCTCTTCTCGCTGCGCCTCCAATGGGCGACCCGTCAGATCACCAACTACCACGAGGTCGCTAACACCCGGCGCCGCATCGCCCGTCTGAAGACCATCCAGCGGCAGCGGCAGCTCCGGCAGGCGGCTGCCAAGAAGGAGTAGGATGGCGGAGACTCGCTACGGTGACAGAAAGACCCGCGTGGGCGTGGTAGTCGGCGACAAGATGCAGAAGACGGTCGTGGTGGCGGTGGAGTCGTTCAAGCGCCACCGCCTGTACAGGAAGTCTGTCCGGCGGGTGAGGCGCTACAAGGTCCACGACGCCGAGAACACGTGCCGCGTAGGCGACAAGGTGCTCATCGTCGAGACGAGGCCGGTGTCGCGGGACAAGCGCTGGCGGGTGGCGGAGGTGCTGCTAACGGCCGCTATCCCCCAGGAAGAGACGGTGGCTGAGCTGCGGGAGCTGGAGGAAGAGGTCGTGGCAGAGGAAGCGGCGCCCGTCGCTGCGCCGGAGCCTGTTGGTGAGGCCGAGCCCATCGAGCCGGCGGCGCCGGTGGCCGAGCCCGTAGCGACGGAAGCAGCGGCCGCCCCCGTCGTCGAAGAGGTGGTCCCGCCAGAGGAGATAGCGGTGGCGGAGGCGGAACCGGCCGGCGAGGCGGCGGTGGAGCCCGAGCCTGCGCCTGCGGCTGAGGAAGAGCCTGTCGCCGAAGCGGCGGAAGCGCCGCCTGCGGTTGAGGAAGAGCCTGTCGCGGAAGCGCAGGAAGCGCCGCCTGCGGTTGAGGAAGAGTCTGTCGCCGCAGCGGAGGAAGCGCCGCCTGCGGCTGAGGAAGAGCCTGTCGCCGCAGCGGAGGAAGCGCCGCCTGTGGCCGAGGAGCCGGTGGCGGAGACGGAGCCGGAGGCGGCCGAGGCCGAAGAGGCGGCTGTCGAAGAGCCGGAGACAAAGAAGGGGAAAGAGGCCGAGGAGTCGTGATTCAGATATACTCGCGCCTCAAAGTGGCTGACAACACCGGCGCCCGCCAGATCATGTGCATTCAGGTGGCCGGAGGGTCGGGGCGACGGTACGCCCGCGTGGGCGACATCATCGTGGCCACGGTCAAGCAGGCGGTTCCCGGCGGGTCGGTGAAGAAAGGAGAGGTGGTGAAGGCGGTGGTGGTGCGGGTGGCCAAGACCTACGGGCGCCCCGACGGCAGCCACATTCGCTTCGATGAGAACGCAGCGGTCATCCTGGCCGACCAGTGGAATAATCCCAAGGGCACCCGCATCTTCGGGCCGGTGGCCCGCGAGCTGCGGGAGCGCAACTTTATGAAGATCGTCTCTCTGGCGCCGGAAGTGGTGTAGCCATGGCCAAGGTGAGGCGCGAGGACACGGTGCTGGTTATGACCGGCAAGGAGCGGGGCAAGACGGGGGTTGTGCGCCAGGTTCTGCCCCGCGAAGGGCGCATCGTCATCGCGGGTGTAAACGTTGTGAAGCGCCACATGAGACCGCGCGCCGACCGCCCGGGCGGCATCATCGAGAGGGAGGCGCCGCTGCACATGTCCAACGTCATGGTTGTCTGCAAAAGCTGCAGTAAGCCGACGAGGGTAGCGTTCCGCTTTCGAGACGACGGGCGGAAGGTGCGCCACTGTCGGCGCTGCAACCAGGCTTTGGACTAGGAGCGAAGGGTATGGCCCCCAGGCTGAAGGAAAGATATCGGGAAGAGGTGGTGCCGGCCTTGATGAAGGAGTTCGCTTACCAGAACGTCATGCAGGTGCCGCGCCTACAGAAGATCGTGGTGAACATCGGCCTGGGCGAGGCGATCCAGAACCCCAAGGCCCTGGACTCCGCCAGCGAGGACGTGGCAGCCATCACCGGCCAGAAGCCGGTCATCACCCGCGCCAAACGGTCCATCGCCAATTTCAAGCTGCGGACCGGTATGCCAATCGGCGTGACGGTGACGCTGCGGGGCGATCGCATGTACGAGCTCTTGGACCGGATGGTCAACGCCGCGCTGCCCCGCATCCGGGACTTCCAGGGCGTATCGCCCGACTCCTTCGATGGCCGGGGCAACTACAGCCTGGGGATCAAAGAGCAGGTCATCTTTCCGGAGCTGGAGTACGACAAGATCGACCGCATCCGCGGCCTTCAGTTTACGATGGTCACCAGCGCCAGGAGCGACGAGGAGGGGAAGCGGCTGCTGGAGCTGATGGGCATGCCCTTCGCCCGTCGTGAGGTAAGGAGGGACGGTTGACCCGAAAGGCCCTCTACAACAAGGCCTTCTTCAAGGAGCCGAGATATAAGGTGCGCCAGAAGAACCGGTGCAAGCTATGCGGCCGGCCGCGGGCCTACATGCGTCTATTCGCCCTGTGCCGTATCTGCTTCCGGCAGCTAGCCCTGGAAGGCAAGCTGCCGGGGGTCAAGAAGTCCAGTTGGTGATAGGGGTAGGTGAGATGTTGACGGACCCCATTGCTGACATGCTCAACCGCATCCGCAACGGGATCGTGGCCAAACAGGAGATGGTGCCTGTGCCGGCCTCGAAGACCAAGATCGCCATCGCTGAGGTGCTCAGGCAAGAGGGCTTCATCAGGGGCTTCGAGGTGGTCAGCGAAGGCGTAAAGCGGAGCATCTGTCTCCGTCTGGCCTACGGTGGCCGGAAGGAGCCTGTCATCAGCGGCCTGCGCCGGGTGAGCAAGCCCGGCCTGCGGGTCTACGTCCAGAAGCGGGAGATCCCCCGCGTCTACGGCGGGCTGGGCATCGCCATCCTTTCGACGCCGATGGGGGTGATGACCGGCCAGGAGGCCTGGCGCCATCGCATGGGAGGCGAGATCCTCTGCTATGTTTGGTAGGGACGAGAAGTGTCGCGCATAGGTCGAATGCCCGTCGTGCTACCGCCGCGGGTGGAGGTGCGCATCGAAGGGTCGCGGGTGACCGTAACGGGGCCCCGCGGCGAGCTGATCCGCGACTTCTCGCCGGCGATGGCCATCCACATGGGCGACGGTCAGGTCACGGTGAGCCGCCCCAGCGACCGGCCGCAGCACCGCTCGCTGCACGGCCTGACCCGCAGCCTGTTGGCCAACATGGTCACCGGCGTCAGCGACGGCTTCACCAAGGTGCTCGAGCTCCAGGGCGTGGGCTATCGAGCGCAGATGCAGGGGGCCAAGCTGGTCCTCCAGGTGGGCTACTCGAAGCCGGTGGAGGTGGAGCCGCCGGAGGGCATCACCCTGGTGGTGGAGGGGACGAACCGGGTGCTGATACAGGGCATCAACCGCGAGCTGGTGGGGCAGATGGCGGCCAACATCCGCGCCGTGCGCCCGCCGGAGCCCTACAAGGGCAAGGGCATTCGCTATCAGGGCGAAAGAGTCCGCCGCAAGGCGGGCAAGGCCGGCAAGGCCGGCAAGCGGTAGAGATGAGCATTTTCACGCCCTTAGGGGCAGCCAAGAGATGAAAGGGAAGAAGACGGTACGCGCCGCCCGCCTGCGGCGCCACGAGCGGGTGCGAGAGCGGGTCGTGGGGACTCCCCAGCGGCCGCGGCTCTGCGTGTTCCGCAGCCTGAAGCATATCTATGCCCAGATCATCGACGACCAGGCGGGCCGAACTCTGGTGGCTGCCTCGGACCTGGAAACGGACATCCGCGCACCCACAGACGGCAAGAAGCGTGCCAGGTCCAAGAAGGACATCCGTCCGGAGACCGCGCAGGGCAAGGCCAAGAAGGATATCCGTCCGGAGACCGCGGAGGGCAAGGCTAAGAAGGATGTGGCCGGCCTGGTAGGAGGTCTCCTGGCACGGCGGGCGCTGGAAAGAGGGATCAAGATGGTGGTGTTCGACCGCGGCGGCTATCGGTTCCACGGCCGGGTGAAGGCCCTGGCCGAGGCCGCTCGTGAAACGGGTCTCGAGTTCTAGGCAGAGCGATCGATGTCCAATCCCAGGAAGTACATCCCGATATCTCACAAGATAGAGGCCACGGAGTTGGAGCTGACCGAGAAGGTGGTGTTCATCAACCGCGTGGCCAAGGTGGTCAAGGGTGGCCGCCGCTTTCACTTCACGGCCGTCGTCGTGGTGGGCGATGGGCAGGGTCACGTGGGCGCTGCAATGGGCAAGGCCACCGAGGTGCCCGAGGCCATTCGCAAGGCGTCTACTTCCGCCCGCAAGAACCTGATCCGTGTGCCTATGCAGGGCACCACCCTCCCCCACGAGATGCTGGTAGAGTTCCGCGCCGCCCGGGTGCTCATCAAGCCGGCGCCGCCGGGAACCGGCCTGATCGCCGGCGGCGGCGTGCGGGCGGTGCTGGAGATGGCGGGCGTCAAGGATGTAGTGGCCAAGTCCCTGGGTAGCAACAACCCGGTGAACGTGGTCAAGGCCACCATGCTAATGCTATCGCGGGTGCGGAACGTGGACGAAACTGTGGCCCGCCGGCGGCTGGCGGTGGTGAGCCAGGCCTGAGGCGACGATGCCCAACTTGAAGGTTACGTGGAAAAAGAGCGCAATCGGCTATCCCGGCGATCAGAAGCGCACGATCCGCGCCCTGGGCCTGCGGCGGCTGGGCCAATCGGTGCAGCATAGCGATTCGCGAGTTGTGCGTGGTATGATACTCAAGGTGCGCCACCTGGTCGAGGTGGAGGAAGTGGCGGAGTAGGATGGAAGCGCACGAACTGAAGCCGCCCGCGGGTTCCCGTCACAAGCGCAAGCGAGTGGGTCGGGGCAATGCTAGCGGTCATGGTACCTATTCTGGAAAGGGCCAGAAGGGCCAGAAGGCCCGCTCGGGTGGGGGGCCTCGCGTGGGCTTCGAGGGTGGCCAGACGCCCCTCATCAAGCGGCTGCCGCACCGGCGGGGCTTCACTAACCCCTTTCGAGTGGAGTACTCCCCCGTGAACGTCGGTCAATTGGAGCGTTTCGAGGCGGGCACGGAAGTGACGCCCGAGCTGCTCCGCCAGGTTGGAATCATCAAGAATCTGAGACAGCCGGTGAAGGTGCTAGGCGACGGTCAGATCAGCAAGGCGCTGGCGGTGCGCGTCCACGGGTTCTCGGCGGCGGCGAAAGAGAAGATCGAGGCCGCCGGTGGCAGCGCGGAGGAGGTGGCCCATGCGGGCCGCAGCCGCAGCTAGGCCGCGCCTCCTTCAGGCCGTCATCGATGCCTTCCGGCAGCCGGATGTCCGCCAGAAGATCCTGTTCACCCTCGGCTTGCTGGTGATATTCCGCTTCACGGCCAACCTGCCGGTCCCCGGCATCGACGCCGATCAGCTTCGGACGATCTTCAAGAGCAATGCGGTGCTGGGGTTCCTGAACATATTCAGCGGTAACGCCTTGAAGAACATGAGCGTGGCGGCCATGGGTGTCTATCCCTACGTGACCGCCTCCATCATCATGCAGCTCTTGGTGCCTATCGTGCCGTCCTTGCAGGCCCTGACCAAGGAGGGCGAGCAGGGGCGCCGTCAGATCCAGCTCTACACCCACTGGCTCACGGTGCCGATGGCCATCGTTCAGGGCTACGGGCAGCTGGTACTCATCGAGCGGCTGGGCGGCATCAATGACATCGGCCTCAGCGGCGGCAGCCTGCTGCCCACTGTCTCGATGGTGGCCGCCATGACCGCCGGCACCATGTTCCTGGTCTGGCTGGGGGAGCTGATCAGCGAGAGCGGCATCGGCAACGGCATCTCGCTGCTCATTTTCGCCGGCATTGTGGCCGGCATACCGCGGTTCCTGGCGGACGAGGTCTACGGCCAGACCGCCGTCACCGGCCTCGTCATGATAATCACCCTGATCGTGGTGATGGTGGCGGCTATCGTCTTCGTCCAGGAGGCGCAGCGGCGCGTGCCGGTGCAGTACTCGCGCAGCCTGTTCCGGGGCGGCCGGATGTACCGCCAGTCGGGGCAGACGCACATTCCGCTGCGGGTGAACTCGGCGGGGATGATTCCTCTCATCTTCGCCTTCTCCATTGTCATCTTCCCGGCCTATATCGCCAGCGTCTTCGAGACATCGAATACGGAGTGGCTGGCGAACTTTTCGGGCAAGATCAAGGACATTTTCGATCCTTCCGCTTGGGGATACTGGGCGTTTGTGTTCATCCTTGTGACAATTTTCACATTCTTCTACACTCTGGTGATTTTCCAGCAACAGAACCTGGCGGAGAACCTGCAGCGACAGGGCGGGTTCATCCCGGGCATCCGGCCCGGCCGGCCGACGGCGGAGTACATCATGCGGGTGTTGATCCGCATCACCTGGGCAGGCGCCCTGTTCCTGGGGGTCATCGCTGTGGTGCCCTTCTTCGCCGCGGGCATCACGGGTCAGGGGAGCCTGAACCTGGGCTCTAAGTCGCTGGGCTTAGGCATCACCAGCAGCGGACTGATCATTGTGGTAGGAGTGGTGCTGGACACTATGCGCCAGCTGGAGGCCCAGCTGCTGATGCGTCAGTACGAGGGCTTCATCCGTTAAGGGGGTAGTAGGCTCTTGTACGTGATCCTCTTTGGCCCGCCGGGGGCCGGCAAAGGCACCCAGGCGGCCATTCTGGCAGAGAAGACGGGGTTGGTGCACATTACGACGGGGGAGCTGTTCCGGGAGGCGATAAGGAAAGAGACGGAGCTGGGCAGGCAGGCCAAGCCGTATTACGACCGCGGCGACCTCGTGCCCGATGCGCTCACTATCGGAATGCTGCTGGAGCGCCTGGCGGAGGAGGACGCCGTGCACGGTTGTCTGCTGGACGGCTTCCCGCGCACCCTGGAGCAGGCAACGGCCCTGGACGATGCCCTAATCGGGCAGGGCCAGGCCATCGATAAGGTCTTGTGCATTCAAGTGCCCGAGGACGAGCTGCTGGGCCGCCTGGCTGGACGTTGGACCTGCCGTGGGTGCGGCGACGTCTACCACCGGCAGTCGCGCTGGCCGAAAGTGGAGGGCCGCTGTGACCGCTGCGGCGGCGAGCTCTATCAGCGGGACGACGACCAGCCGGAGGCGGTCCGCCGCCGGCTGGAGGTGTACTCGCGCCAGACGGCGCCGCTCATCGATTACTATCGGGGGCAGGGCAAGCTGGTGGAAGTGGACGGTTATCGCTCCGTGGATGAGGTCAGCGGCGAGCTGCAGGCAGCTCTGAAGGAGCTCTAGAGGGAGCCCGCGCGGAACTCATGCCCATCGTGCTCAAGTCGAAAGAAGAGATAACGTTGATGCGAGAGGCCGGCCGGGCGGTCGGTCAAGTGCTGGAGATACTGAAGAGGGAGATCAAGCCGGGACTCGTGGGCAAGAAGCTGGACGACATCGTGCGGCGGGAGTTCGCCCGCCGGGGAGCCACTCCTACGTTCCTGGGCTACCAAGGGTACCCGGCGCGTGTCTGCGTGTCAGTCAACGATGAAGTGGTGCACGGCATCCCCAACAGCCGTCCCATGCAGGAGGGCGACATCGTAAGCATCGACCTGGGGGCCACCTGCAAGGGCTTCGTGGGCGATGCGGCCATCACCGTGTGTGTGGGCCGGGTCAGCCCCGAGGCGGAGCGCTTGGTGCGGATCACCGAGGAGGCCCTGTGGGAGGGCATCAGGGCGGCGCGTGTCGGCGTTCGCCTGGGGGAAGTATCGGCTGCTGTCCAGGCTCGCGCCGAGCAGAACGGCTTCTCAGTGGTGCGGGAGTACGTGGGCCATGGCATCGGTCGCGAGATGCACGAGGAGCCGCAGGTGCCCAACTTCGGCCGGCCCGACCAGGGTCCGCTCCTCCAGACTGGGATGGCTTTGGCCATCGAGCCCATGGTGACTGCCGGCGACTGGCGCACCAAGCGTGACTCCGATAACTGGACCGTGCGCACCCTGGACGGAAGCTTGGCCGCCCACTTCGAGCACACGGTGGCGGTAACTGACGGCGCGGCTGAGGTGCTGACCCTACCCTAGGTTTGCTAATGGATACACGAGGTGATCCGGCCCAGAGGGACCTGTATGGCTAAGAAAGAGGCAATCGAGGTCGAAGGAGTGGTGAAAGAGGCATTGCCGAACGCTATGTTTCGAGTAGACCTGCCCAACGGACACCAGGTGCTGGCTCACGCTTCGGGCAAGATCCGCCTCCACTTCATCCGCATCCTGCCGGGCGACCGGGTGCTGGTGGAGCTCTCCCCATACGACCTGACTCGTGGTAGGATAACCTATCGGTTTCGATAGGAACCGGAACGGATCGATAGATGAAGGTACGGGCTTCCGTCAAGCGGCGCTGCGAAAAGTGTAAGATCGTCCGTCGCAAGGGCGTGGTGCGGGTTATCTGCGAGAACCCCCGCCACAAGCAACGCCAGGGGTAGAGGAGGCATCATGGCGCGTATCGCCGGTGTGGACATACCCAGGGACAAGCGGGTGGATATCTCCCTCCGCTATATCTACGGCATTGGGCCCACCCTGTCCAGCACCATCTGTCAGAGCACTCGGGTGGAGCCTGCCACCAAAGTGCGCGACCTGACGGACGACGAGATCAGCCGCATCCGCGAGTTCATCGACCGCAACTTCGTGGTGGAGGGCGAGCTACGCAAGAGCGTGCGCACCAACGTGCAGCGCCTGGTGGAGATCAACTGCTACCGCGGTGTCCGCCACCGGCGGGGCCTGCCCGTGCGGGGCCAGCGCACCCGCACCAACGCTCGCACCAAGCGGGGCGCCCGCAAGACGGTGGCCGGCAAGCGGCGGGCAGTGGCCAAGAAGTAAGGCAACAGGACGAGGAGACGTATGGCAGAGAAGAAACCGCAGGCAGAGAAGAAACCGCAGGCAGAGAAGAAACCGCGAGGCAGGACGCGAAAACGGGAGCGCAAGAACATCCCGGTGGGCAAGGCTTACATCCAGTCCACATTTAACAACACTGTGATTACCCTGACCGATCCCAACGGCAACGTTATCTCCTGGGCCAGCGCCGGCACTGCTGGCTTCAAGGGGTCGCGGAAGAGCACGCCCTACGCTGCCCAGGTGGCGGCGGACAACGCCGCCCGGCGGGCCATCGATCATGGCCTGCGCCAGGTGGAGGTGCTCGTGCGAGGGCCGGGAAGCGGCCGGGAGGCGGCCATTCGCTCCCTGCAGGGGGCCGGCATCCAGGTATCCAGCATCCGCGACGTGACGCCTATCCCTCACAACGGCTGTCGCCCGCCCAAGCGGCGTCGGGTATAGCGCCGGTAAGTCTCCAAGGGAAGGAGTGCTGAGTGGCACGCTATCGAGGGCCTGTCTGTCGGCTCTGTCGACGCCTGGGCGAGAAGCTGTACCTCAAGGGGGAGAAGTGCTACACGCCACGCTGTCCGTTCGAGCGGCGGCCCTTCGCCCCCGGGCAGCGCTCTATGCGCCGCCGTAAGGTGTCCGACCGCGGCCTTCAGCTTCGGGAGAAGCAGAAGGCGCGGGCCAGCTACGGCGTACTGGAGCGCCAGTTCCGCCGCTACTATGAGCGGGCGGTGCGAAGGACGGGCATCACCGGCGACAACCTGCTGCGCATTCTAGAGCTGCGCCTGGACAACGTTGTCTACCGGCTGGGCTTCGCCGATTCGCGGGCCCAGGCCCGCCAGTTGGTGCGCCACGGCCACATCACCATCAACGGGCTCAAGGCGGACATCCCCTCGCACGTCGTCAAGCTGAACGATGTCATCGCCTGGACGGCGCGGGGTGCCGAGAGCGAATTCTACCCCGTGGCCCAGGAGCAGGCCAAAGGGCGAACTCTGCCCTCCTGGCTAGCCCTGGATCTCGAGAAGATGACGGGACGGGTGCTGGCGGCGCCAGTGCCGGAGGAGATCGGTGCCAAGTTCGACCCGGCCACGATTGTTGAGTTCTATTCCCGATAGCAGGCATGTAAAGCGGAAGCGAGGAGGTGGGTCTCTGTGACCCAGCTAGCCGTTCCCCAAATCGAGATCGTGGAGAGTGACGACGACTACGCCCGAATAGTGGCCGAGCCCCTAGAGCCCGGCTTCGGGATCACCATGGGCAACGCCCTCCGGCGGGTCCTCCTTAGTTCCCTGCCCGGCGCTGCCGTCGTGTCTGTCCGCATCGACAGCGTGCAGCACGAGTTCTCCACCATCCCCCACATGAAGGAGGACACCATCGAGTTCCTCCTGAACGTGAAGGAGCTGCGCCTGCGCGCCCTCTCCGACCGGCCGGGCAAGCTCTTCTTGGAGGTCACCGGTCGCGAGGGTGGCGTCACGGCCGCCGATATCCAGGCGCCGCCCGACTACGAGATCGTAAACCCGGGTCTCCACCTGGCGACCCTGGACTCCGCCGACGCCGAGCTGCGGGTGGAGTTCAACGTAGAGCAAGGGCGGGGCTACGTCCCCGCCGGTCAGTCCGATGGCTTGCCCATAGGGGTGATCCCGGTGGACGCCATCTTTACTCCCGTCCACAAGGTGAACTACAAGGTCGAACACACCCGCGTCGGTCAGGCCAGCAACTTCGATCGACTCGTCCTGGAGGTCTGGACCGACGGGACCATTACCGCCGTGGAGGCCATCAGCCAGAGCGCCGATATCCTCCTGGGCCAGCTCGCCCTGTTTGGCCAGCTCGGGAAGCCGTCGCCGCCGGTGGTGGAGCACGGCCTGGGCGCGGGCACCGTCCTCACGCCGACCCGCTACAACACGCCCATCGAGGATCTCCAGCTCTCGGTGCGGGCTTACAACTGCCTGAAGCGCAGCGGCCTGATGATGGTGGGGCAGGTGCTGGAGAAGGCCGAGGACGAGCTACTCTCCCTGCGAAACTTCGGCCGAAAGTCTTACGACGAGTTGAGCGATCGCCTCTTCGAGCTGGGCTTCCTGGCCCCCGAAGGGCCCAAGGAGGAGGAGGAGGCCGCCGAGGCTCCGTCCGTCATCGAGGAAGAGGAACTGTCGGCGGTGGCGGCCGTCGGCGCGCCCGCTGTGGAGGAAGTGGCCCCGCGGGAGCCGGTGGCGCCGGCGGAACCGGTGGGGGAAGAGGTGGTGGTGGAGGAGATCGCGGCGCCGGCCGAGCCAGAGGCGGTGGTGGCCACTCCGCCCAAGCGGGAACGCAAGCGGGCCAAGGCTGGGGAGCCGCCCGCCTCCGCGGAGGGCGAGGAAGAGGAGATCCCGGACTGGCAGCGCAAGCTGATGGCCCTCAAGAAAGAAGTGGGCGAAGAAGGGGAGGAAGGCTAGACCGCCATGGCGCATCGCATCGCGGGACGTAAGCTCGGCCGGCCAACGGACCATCGGCTGGCGATGCTGCGCAACCAGGTGACGGACCTTCTTCACCACGAGAAGATCGTCACCACCGAAGCCAAGGCGCGGGAGGTGCGCGGCATCGCCGAGAGGATGATCACCTGGGGCAAGCAGGGCAGCCTGCACGCCCGCCGCCAGGCTCTGCGCATCGTCACCGACAAGGAGACAGTGAAGAAGCTGTTCGATGACCTGGGGCCCCGCTTCGCCGACCGGGCCGGCGGCTACACGCGCCTCATAAGGCTGGGAGCGCGCCGGGGCGACGCCGCTCGCATGGCCCAACTGGAGCTGGTGGGCGGTGAAGAGGGGTAGGCCGCCGTCGATCTGTGGTTGCTAAGGAGAGGGGCGACGAGGCGCCAACGCGGCGGATCGCCCTGGTCATAGAGTACGAAGGGACGGCCTACGCCGGCTCGCAATACCAGAAGAACGGTCGCACAGTGCAAGGGGAACTGGAGAAGGCATTGAGGAAGCTGACGCGTAAGGCGATTCGGGTGGCCCTGGCGGGGCGCACCGATGCCGGTGTGCACGCCAAGGGTCAGGTGGCTGCCTTCCTGACCACTGTCCCCTACGAGCTGGGTGTGTTCCAGCGGGCGCTGAACAGCCACCTGCCGAAGGACATCGCCGTACGCTCGGCCCACGAGATGGCGCTTGGCTTCGACGTGCGTCGCCACGCCCGGCGGCGCTGGTATCGCTATCGCATCTACAACGGCCATTGGCGACGGCCTCTGTTCCGGAGCCAGTGCTGGCACGTGCCAGAGCCTCTGGACGTGGAGGCCATGCGGGAGGCCGCCCGACAGTTGGTGGGACGGCAAGACTTCGCCGCCCTGGCTGCCCCCGCGCCCGGCCGCAACACCGTGCGGACGGTATACTGGGCCGAAGTGCGGCGCCATCGCTGCTGGGTGGTGTTCGATATCGAAGCGAACGCCTTCCTGCCGCAGCAGGTGCGGCGGACGGTGGGGGCGCTGGTGCGCGTCGGTCAGGGCAAAGAGACCGTCGAGGGCTTCCGGCGGCTGGTGGCCTCGGCCCGGCCGGGCGCGGCGTCCTTTGCTGCGCCGGCGGCCGGACTCTGCCTGATGGCGGTCAGATATGAGGATGTAGACCTTGGCAATACTGAAGAGGCCCCGAACCTATAGCCTGAAGGCCGGCGACATCACCCGCCAGTGGCTGGTGCTGGACGCCGCCGACCAGACCCTGGGGCGGCTGGCGACGCGCGTCGCTCGGCTGCTGCGGGGCAAGCACAAGCCCACCTTCTCGCCTCACCTGGAGATGGGTGACTACGTCATCGTGGTGAACGCCGCCCGCGTGCGTGTCACCGGTAGGAAGCTGCGGGACAAGGTTTACTATCGCCATTCGGGATACCACGGCGGGCTGAAGAGCGTGACCCTGGGTCAACTGATGGCCACCCGGCCCGCGCGGGTGGTGGAAATGGCGGTGCGGGGTATGCTGCCCCACAACCGGCTGGGGCGGAAGGTCTTCAAGAACCTGAAGGTCTACGCTGGACCGGAGCACCCCCACGAGGCCCAGGTCAGGGGCTCGCAGAAGGAAGCGGCGGCGCAGGAAGGCCTGCCTCCGCCGGAGGCGGATCAGCCTCTGGCCGATGCCGATAGGCAGGGCCCCCCCGCATAGGAGGACGTGACAAGTGGTCGAAGAACGGGGTCTGGAGCAGCACTACTTCTACGGCACGGGCCGGCGCAAGACGGCGGTGGCGCGCGTGCGCCTCTATCCCGGCACGGGGACCATCGACGTCAATGGGCGGCCCTTCCAGGAGGTGTTCACCCGCCCCGTGCATCAGGCGGCGGTGCGCCAGCCGCTTCTCCTGACGGAGACGCTGGACAAGTTCAACATCCAGGTGAAGGTGGCCGGCGGCGGCGTCAGCGGCTGGGCCGACGCCATCGGCCACGGCATCGCCCGGGCGCTGGTGAAGGCCGGCGAGACCATCGCCACGAACGGCGATAACCCCTACAAGCCCATCCTCCGCAAGTCGGGCTTCCTGACCCGCGACGCCCGCGTCAAAGAGCGCAAGAAGTACGGCCTCAAGCGGGCCCGCAAGGCGCCGCAGTACACCAAGCGTTAGACGCAGAACCCAGAACCCAGAACCTAGGGCCGGGCTGCTGTGGGCTCATCGGCTGTTCGTGTCAGAACATGTGGCGTTTCGGAGTAGTGATTGCTGGGTTGCTTGCTCTATTCGGGGCGATGGCAACCGCGTGTGATCCCGGCGCTGGAGTCACCTGGGTGAACCAAACCGATCAGACCGTTCTTGTATACTCGGGCGACCAACCAGACGATTACAGCACGACGCTGCAACCTCACTCAAGCCAGAAGTTGGCAACGGCAGATTTCCTCTGGGATGACGTGGTGGTGTTACGGGACGAGCAGGGCAATGTGCTGTTCCGTCAGAAGCTCACTTGGGGTGACCTCAAAGCACAAAAGTTCCGTTTTGTAATCACTGAGGACATGCTTTCGCCGACGCCCAGTGCCGGCCTGTGACGATCGCCCTGGCACACGGTGCCAGGGCTGGGCCGCCGTGCTTGCCTATAGGGGGCTCGATCAGAACGTGTGGCGTATCGGCCTGTACCTCATCGCGCTGCTCCTGCTATCCGCAGCGTTGGCATGCGAGCCAGGACGCATTCCCGAATATGAGAACGCTACCTCCCAACGGGTCACCGTCTACAAAGATGGCATCGCGAACTTCAGCTTAGAGCCTCACGAGTCGACGACGATACCGATGTTCAAGGAAGACTGGTCGCCCAACATCAGGGTCGTAGCTGAAGATGGTCGCGTCCTGCTCGAAGATCACATCACCTGGGACGAGCTAAAGGAAATGGGGTACAAGATCATGATAACCGATCCAGCCCATCCGCCGTCCCCAACGCCCACGCCCTCGCCCGAGGCCACGTCCACCGGCTAACCCGCGTTCAGCCGGTCCTTCAGGATCGCCCCTTCCTCCCGTTAGGCCGGTCGCTCGGCCAGCCGTTCCTTGAGGCGGGCGATGACGGCGGTGGGGGCTGGCTCGACCTCGTTCAGGAGGGCCAGATAGAGGCCTACGTAGTCGCCGAGGATGACGGTGCTCAGGATGTGGGCCAGGGGACTGCGGCCCGTGGCCTCCACCGTCTCGCACTCCACCCCCGCCTCGGCCAGGGCGCCGCGGGTGTACTCGTAGCGCAGGAGCACGCGCGGGTGAAGGGAAGACGCCCGCAGGAACACCACGAAGGCGGCCTGGGCGATGTCCGGCGGCAGCGCGTACCCGACGATGGCGTTGTGGTTGGCCTCGGGCAGCTCTTCGAAGAAGGCCCACATCTCGCTGGTCTCGTTGAGGCCGGTCTTCCAGCGACGGGCCACGTCGGTCAGGAGGCCGGCGCCGTAGATCACCGGCAGGCGCCCGTGGAGCCGCGTGGCCAGCTGCTTGGCGGGGTTCTCCGCCAGCGGCACGTCCTCGCCGATGCGGCGAAGGAGCTCCTCCATGACGACGATCGCCTGAGCCACGTCGGCGCTCTTCTCCTCGATGATCCCCAGCTTGCCGGCGATGGCCAGGAGCGGCATGAGGCTGTAGCCCAGGGCGGCCCGCGGCTGGGATTCGTAGCGGAATACGAAAGCCGGGATGCCGTTGGCGCGGGCGGTGGCCAGGAGCTGGCCACCGGTGGTGATGACCAGTTTCTTGGCGTCGCCGCCCAGGGCGGCTTGGAACGCCGAGAGCGTCTCCTCGGTGTTGCCGCTGTAGCTGGAGGCGATGAGGAGGGTGCGGCCGTCCACCAGCAGGGGCAGATCGTAGCGGCGATGGCCGAAGATGGGGACCGGGCTCTCCAGGGCGGCCAGCGCCCGCAGCAGGTCGCCGGCGATGGCGGAGCCACCCATGCCCAGGATCAGCACTCTGTCGACATCGCCGTAGTCGGCGGGCAGCGCGAAGGCCTGAGCCCCCTGCCAGGCGTCCCGGCACTGGCGAGGCAGGTCGCGGATGGTGGTCCGCATGTCCTGGCGGTCGAGGCGCTGGTAGGTGGCGGGGTCGTCCAGCGCACTCACGGCTAGACTCCGGCCAGCTCCCGGCCCGCCTCCAGCACCTTGGCCACCAGGGCCTCGTCCTGCACCTCGGTGTAGATGCGCATGAGCGGCTCGGTGCCCGAGAAGCGAATGAGGAGCCAGGCGCCGTCCTTCAGGTGGAAGCGGAAGCCATCGGTGGTGTCGGTGCCGGTGACGGCCAGACCGGCGATGCGGTCGGGCCGCGCCCGCGCAAGGCGTTCGCGCATGGCCGGCGCCTGCTCGGGCGCAAGCTGGATGTCGATACGGTCGTAGAAGTGGGGGCCGACTTTCTGGTAAAGCTCGGACAGCAGCTCCGAAGGGCGGCGCCCGCGGCGGGCCATCAGGTCCAGGAAGTAGAGGGCGGACACGACGCCGTCGCGTTCCGGCAGGTGGCCGCGGAAGGCGTAGCCGCCGCTCTCCTCGCCGGCGACGATGGCGTCCTCGGCGATCATCTTTGGGCCCAGGAACTTGAACCCGACCGGCGTCTCGAAGACGGGCACATTGTAGAGCTTGCCCAGGCTCTGGATCATGCGGGTGGTGGTGAGTGACTTGACCAGCGGCCCGCGCTGCCCGCGCACCTCCAGCAGGTAGTAGGCCAGCAGAGCGAACACCTGGTGCTGGTTGAGGAACTGCCCCCGCTCGTCGACGACGCCCAGGCGGTCGCCGTCGCCGTCGGTGGCCAGGCCAACGTCGGCCTTGCGGCGCCGCACCGCCTGTGTCAGCGGCGCCAGGTTCCGCGCGATGGGCTCCGGGTTGTGCATCCCCGGGAACATTGGGTTGCGGGCGGCCCGCAGTTCCCACACCTGCGTCTTGTCGCCCGACAGTTGCTCCTGGATGTAGCCGGCGGCGGCCCCGTGCATGGAATCGACGACGGCTCGCAGGCCGGCCGCCCGCAGGAACTCGAGGTCCACGAGCTTGGCAACCTGTTGTCGGTAGGGCGGCCGCGGGTCGAAGGTCTCCACCAACCCACGCGCCTTAGCCTCTGCCAGGGGCAGCCCCTCCACGTCCCCTGAGGCGACGATCTTCGGGATGTGCGCCTCGATCTGGGCCAGTACCTCCGGCGGTGCGCTGCCGCCGTACTCCGGCCGGAACTTGAAGCCCGACCACTGGCTCGGGTTGTGGCTGGCGGTGATCACCACCGAACCCGCCGCCTTGCGGTTGAGGATGGCGTAGCCCACAACTGGCGTCGGCGCTGGCCGGTCGCACAGATAGACGTGAATGCCGCTGGCGGCGATGACCTCGGCTACGGCGGCGGCGAAGTCTTCGGAGGCGAAGCGGGTATCGTAGCCCACCACCAGCCCGCGTTGGGTCAGGCCCTCCT
>Ga0315286_10001950_pt1 | contig 19049 bp, 15 predicted proteins | sample YL17G10_0_MG_FD_205038 | JGI IMG/M metagenome (GOLD analysis project Ga0315286, IMG submission 205038) | Sediment microbial communities from Yellowstone Lake, YNP, Wyoming, USA - YL17G10_0 | ecosystem: Environmental > Aquatic > Freshwater > Lake > Sediment | place: USA: Wyoming | collected... | reverse complement strand
CTGCTTGCGCTTGTCTAGGTGCTCTTTCATCTTCTCGACCCTGGACCTCTCCTGGGCAAGCTTGTCCATCTCCGAGGACAGGCCCTCCCGGCGTCTGTTCATCTCTTCGACCTTCTCATTGAAAGCCAGCTCTCGTGCATCGATGTCCTTCTTGTCCTTGTCAAGCTCCTCTCCTTTCGTCGCAAGCGCTTTCTCCCTCGTCTCTAGCTCGGCGAACCTTCCGGCCACGTGCTTCCGCTCCGTGTCCAGCCGCTGCATCTCTTCCTCGATCTTCGTCTTGGATTTGAGCGTCTCTCCCTCGAGGGCATTCTCCCTCTCGAAGAGGGCTTTCACACGCGAGTCCAGGCCCTCCTCTGAGGATTTCAGGCCCTCTTGTCTCCTGCGTAGATTCTCGAGCTCTTCATGGACTTTGTCCTCGCGCTCGTTGATTGCGCGGGTCTCGTCCGCTAGGACCGCTTCTCTTCGGTTCATGTCGGATCTGATCGCTTCGAGGTCTTTCTTCGTCTGGACGTTCTCTTGCGCCTGAGCCCCGGCCTTCACCCTTGACTCGGCCATTGCTCCTTCCTTTGTCAGCAGCGCTCTCTCCCTCTCGGCCATTGCGGTCTCTCTCTCCGCGATTGTCTGGACAGTGACCTGCTGTGCCTCTAACGCGTCCTTGACTGCGCCCTCCCGCTTCTCGATGTCCTTAGCTCTCTTGTCGAGGTCTCGTAGCAGCGCCTCAACCCTCTCCTCTGAGCCTGCGCTCTTGGATTCTCTCTCCCTCAGGGTGAGCTCCTTAGCTTCGAGAACGGCCGTGCGCTCCCTAAGGTCCTCGTTCTCCTTTCCTATCTTGACCAGGAGGCTGGATAGATCCTTTTGCCTCGCCTCGGCGTTCTTCTCGATTTCGTCCCGGCGCTTCTCGAGGTCTGCCCTGTCCGTCTCAAGCGAGCGCTCCCGATCCTCGAGCTGAGTGACGCGTTTGGAGAACTCCTCTCCTTGGGATGTGAGCAGCTCCTGACGGGGTTTCAGCTCCGTGAGAGCCTTTTCGTACTCCAGTTTTCTTGCGTTCGCATCGTCCTCGGATTGCGTCAACTTGCGATGGCGGTCGTCGAGGGACACTTGCAGCTCGTCCATCTCGGATTTTGCCGTCTCGCTCTCTACGACGAATGCCTTCTTCTCGTTCTCGAGCTGCGCGACCTCGGTCTGCAGGTCTCCCTTGCGCGCATCGAGACTGTTCTTGAACTCGTTGAGGTTCTTCTCCTTGGCCTCCAGCTGCCTCCCTGTAGCCGCAAGTGCTTCTCGATCCCTGTCCAGGCTCTGGATTCGGACCTTCGCCTCCTCGACTTCCTTCTCCCATTGGGCCTTCCGAGCAAGGTAGTCACTATGTGCAGCCTTGTACTCGCTGTCCCTCGCCGAGAGCTCCGCCTTCTCCTTGGAAACCTTGGCCAATCCTGCTTCGAAGTTGGCCATCGAATCTGCAGCACCCTCTTGCATTTTCCTTATGAGCGCCCTCTTTGCCTCCGAAGCCACCTCGAACGCCTGTTGGCTCCGCACGAGCGCCTGCTCCCTCTCGAGGAGTAGCGTGACTCTATCGTTGATTTGCGCATGCCGTTCATTGACCTGCGTCTCGAACTCCCTGAGCTCCTCCTGCCATTTCACAGTCTCCTGTCTCAGATTGTCCAGCTCGCTTCTGAGGTTCCCGAGTTCTGCCCCCTCCTGGACGAAATCCTTGCGGTCGTTCTCCAGTGCCGCCTGGGTCTGCTTTGCCGACTCCTGTTCTTGCTTCGCTTTCTGCTCGGCCTCCTGCGCGGCCTTGATGCGTGCGTCGATCGTTGCGTCGAAAGACTTCTCGACCGAATTCAGTATCTCCCTGAAGAACCCGATATCACCCTCGTCGGCCACGCCCTTCCCGACGGCTATGAAATTCAGCTTGTCGCCCTTGACCACCGTGGCTGTGAACTTGCCGACCTCGAAAGCCCCCAGCATGCCAACGTCCCCTCTGCCCTGGATGACGGTTAGTAGCTGGTCGTAGGTAACGTCTACCTTGGAACTGAAAATGAACTCCTTAACAAGGCCTCCATTTGCACCTACAAGAAATCCTTTCGAAAGCTTCTTACCGAACACGAGATCACATCCGACTGAGGGGAGCACAGCGCTGGGGGTCCTTGGGGGTGGGCAACGGCCTTCTTCGTCGTTTGATAATTGGCCCACAATCCTACGGACTCTTGTGTTGTTATCAATTAGGGCCGAGATAACCTTTTCTACCTGCTTTCTGGGGACTACCGATTCTTCTGAGTTGGTGTACTGGCGTGAAGAATCTGGATTTCCAATCTCTCTTAGGGCTTGAAACTCCTGAGGAGAGAGGCGTTGGTGACCACGGACACTGAGCTGAAGGCCATCGCGCCTGCAGCGATCATTGGACTGAGGAGCCAGTTCGTGAGTGGGAAGAGCAGTCCCGCGGCTATCGGTATGGAGGCGGTATTGTAGAACAACGCCCAGAAAAGATTCTGTCTGATCTTCGCGAATGTGCGCCTGCTCAGCTTGATGGCGGTGACGACTCCTTTGAGATCCTCGCCGATGAGGACGATGTTTCCGGATTCGAGCGCGATGTCCGTGCCCGTTCCCAGGGCGATCCCGATGTCCGCCTGAGCTAGTGCGGGGGCATCGTTGATGCCGTCCCCCACCATGGCGACGACCTCGCCTTTTTCCTGAAAGGCCTTGACTACTCCGGCTTTGTCTGCCGGGAGCACCTGCGCTCTGAATTCGTCAATGCCTGCCTGCTTTGCAATCGCCCGAGCGGTCCTTTCGTTGTCACCGGTGAGCATGACGATCCTCAGCCCTAGTCCCTTCAGCCCTGACAGCGCCTCACTGGCTGCCGGTTTCAGAGTGTCTGCAACACCTATGAGTCCGAGCACTGCGCCTTCCGAGACGCACGCCATCACTGTCATCCCTTCGTTTTCCATGGACTCCATCTTGGCGTTGAGCAGGCCGAGGTCCGCTCCCAGTCGTTCAATCATGCGTCTGTTACCTACCGAGACGTCATGGCCGTTCACCTTGGCCGTGACTCCTTCTCCGGCAACCACGCTTGAGATATCCGGTGTTTCGAGACCGATTCCAGCAGCTTCTGCTGCTGCGATCACTGCTCTTGAGAGGACGTGTTCCGAGCCCTTCTCTGCGCTTCCGGCAAGAAGAAGGAGCTCTTTCTCGTCCTTGGCGGAACCGAGCTCCGTCTTGACAACCCTAGGCTCCCCTCTTGTCAGAGTGCCAGTCTTGTCGAAGATAACGGTCGTCAGCCTGTGTGCTGTCTCGAGGGCGGTGGCATCCTTTATGAGTACCCCCATCTGCGCGCCGCGCCCAGTCCCGACCACTATTGCGGTGGGAGTGGCCAGGCCCAAAGCGCACGGACATGCGATCACGAGCACGGCCACGAAAGCGGTGAGCGCGAAAGTCAGTCTGTCACCGACATCCCATTGACCTGATCCGATGAAGTACCAGAACAGGAATGTGATGATGGCCACTGTCATCACGATTGGCACGAAATATCCAGCCACTGTGTCTGCGACCCTCTCGATGGGCGCCTTGGTACTCTGGGCGTCCTCGACCAATTTGACTATCTGGGCCAAGGTGGTGTTCCTTCCCACCCTCGTAGCCTTGATCTTCAACACTCCTCCCAGGTTCACGGTCCCTCCAGTGACCTGTGACCCGACCGACTTCTCACTCGGAATCGATTCGCCGGTGACGAGAGATTCGTCTATTGCGGACTCGCCTACAACCACGACTCCGTCTACCGGGACCCTCTCACCGGGCTTGACGAGGACCACATCTCCCTCGACGAGATCCTCGACTCCAATCTCGACCTCTGCGCCATCCTTGATTTCCACGGCCATCGGGGGTTGAAGGCTCATCAGCTTGACGATGGATTCGGACGTGGCTCCTCTCGATTTGAGCTCAAGATACTTGCCGGCGAGGACCAGCGTGATAATGACCGCGGAAGTGTCAAAATAGACGTTTGAGGAGCTGACTTGGCCAGGGAACAGTGTAACGACCAGGCTATAAATCCACGCCGCTGTTGTGCCCATGACGACCAGCGTGTCCATGTTTGCTCTTCGGTTTCTGAAAGCCCAGTAGGTTCCCCTATAGTACCTAAGGCCGGCATAGAATTGGACAGGTGTTGCAAGGACAAACAGGACGATGTTCCTCAGGGTCTCGTCTATCAGCCCTTTGGGCCAAACGTCATAGGTCATCGAGATTGCGGCAACGGGTACGCTCAACAATGCTGCGAACACCAAAGTGTTCCAGATCTCCTTGAGCTCCTCTGCACGTGCAGCCTGCTCGGCCATGACGCCTTGTACCTCGAGGACCTTGTAGCCAGATTCCTCCACTGCCTTCTTCATATCCGATTCAGAGGCCATTGACGAGTCGTAGTCGACTGTCGCCTTTCCGAGCGCGAAGTTCACTCTAGCATCCCTGACGCCAGGCAACTCTTTCAGAGCATCTTGGACAGAAATCGCGCATGTCGCGCAGTGCATGCCCCCAATAGTGAGGGAGATCTCATCCCTCGCCAAATCGTATCCGGATTCCTTGATTATCTTCTCCACATCGTCCATGGAAACGGCCTTGGGGTCGTAGACGAATGTCGCCTTCTCTGTCGCGAGGTTCACTCTGGCTTCCTCGATTCCCTCTAGCGACTCTAGGGCCTCCTTGACCGTGTCAGCGCAGGTGGCACAGTGCATTCCTTTGATTCTGACTGTAGCCTCTTGCTTGGATTTCTGGGGTCTTGCCAATACTTGTCCCTCTCCGGCTTCAATGCTCTCTAACGACGTTGGGTCTTGATATCAGTTGCCCCAATCATTTGGACAGGCTGGTTGGGTTGTAGCATGACCCAACCATCCACCCCCCTCGAGGGACGCTGTTGTGTTATTAATAAGAAGCAAATTTCAATTTGGATAAGATGTGGTTTGTCGAAATAAAACGCAAGGCCTTGAATCACTGCAGGCCCTGCTCCATCTCAAGTGAAGAACTGTCTGCGCTGCGACAGATACAATGCGTTATCCGTCGCCGCAGCCTGCGACAGATTCCTTCGCGGCATGCCCTTCCTCGCCTTTTTCACCTTGCGCCCTCCTGGTGTTGCGGACTATGTCTGGGCACAGAGGATGTCATCGTCGGCCACCAGTGACCACATGCCGGCCACCTCTTCTATGAGCGGCCTTGGACTGTCATCATTTTATACAGAGTGAGGCGCTCAACCGATTGGTGTCATGGCGAGAATCTCGGTCAAGATGTTCGCGACAGTCCGCGAGGCTGCAGGGACATCAGAATGCGTGTTTGAGGCTGACGACCTCGCGGACCTGGTCTCGAAGCTGAGGAGTAACCTCGGGCCCGCCTTATCCAAGATCCTCGATCAATTGGATTCCGACCCTGAGGGGCTCGTGATCCTTGTCAACGGCCTCAATGTCGAGCGGAGAAACCGGACGATCGTGAAGCTCCGTGATGGAGATGATGTGGCGGTCTTCCCACCAGTGTCAGGCGGCTGAGGCTCGCCTTGCTTCCTGGCTCATCGTTTTGATCTGCGACAAGCTTTATATTGACTCACTCTATAACCGCGCCCCAGGAGTTCACAATGGAGAGCGCGCCTCCGGCCAAGAAGAAGAGAGACTCGAAGAAGATGCTGTTGGCCATCATCATCGCAGGGATTCTCCTTTCAGTCGTTGCCATCGGCTACGTCCTAGTAACGGGAAGGGGGACATCCAGCGTAGCCACCACGGGCGGGATTGCGAATGGCGACAGTGTCACAATGAACTACATAGGCCGACTTCCCGACGGGAGTGTCTTCGACACCAGCCTCCTAGACGTCGCTCAGGATAACGGACGCTATCCGAAATCGCTCACATTCACACTTAGGTCAAACGACAGCTACACGCCGTTCACGATGACCGCTGGGAACTACGGTTCCGGCGGCACTATCAAAGGGTTCGCCTTGGGAGTGATCGGGATGCATGTGAACGAGACGAAGCTCATCGAGGTCATTCCGGGTGATGGCTATTCGGTCGATCCTGACATGATCAGGACCATAGACATCGTCCAGCAGGTCCCGGCGACCGAGGTGATGACCGTCCAGGAGTTCAAGAACGCCTTCCAGACGAACCCAATACTCATGCAGACCTTGCCGCACTTCTTCTGGGGATGGAACGTGGTAGTCGCGTTCAATGATAGCGGAATTGTGAGAATCAAGCACGAACCAATCGTCGGCCAGACTGTCTACCCATTCGGGAACCCTAGCGGCTCAACATCCCCCCTGGGATGGCCGGTAGTTGTCGAATCGTACGACCCGAATGGACTCAACGGCAATGGAATGACGACAGTGAGGCACATCATCTCCCCCTCTGATGTGTACAATGTGAAAGGCACGGACTCCGATGGAAAGAGCTTCATTCTCTCGGCATACAATGCGACTGCGGGGACATTCCAGATGCATAGGAGCAACTCTGAAACCGGTTACAACGGCGAGCTCGCAGGTAGGACGCTGTTCTTCGAGGTTACAGTCGTATCCATCAAGGCTTCTTCGATTCGGTGACCAGTCCTTCAGGCCGCCTGAAGAGCTTTTCGGAGATGATCCTGACATATCTATCTATCGTCATCTGGACCTTCTCTGTATTGGCTGCCACAGTCGCCCCGACCGCGAGGATAAAGCCAGCGAAAACGTCTGCCGGCCAGTGAATTCCCAGGTAGAGCACGGAGAACACGATGGCGACGGTTGCGCCGCCCAAGAAGTACTTGAACCTCCTGTATCCCACCCCAGCATAGGCGAACACAAGGAATGTAGTTACGCATAGGCTGACATGCCCGCTCGGGAAGTCGTTGTTGAGCGGATCGACGCTAGTGACCATCTTGCCCCAGTTAGTGCTCACGTACAGCTGGGGGGTCATTCCGGACTCTGGATGGGAGCCGCTGACCGAGACGGGGAACAGAAAGTAGAACGGTGTGAGGACGACGTAGTTGATCATCATGGCCACCGCGAATTTCCTGAGAGTCGCTCTGTCGTCCTTGACTAGCAGGAGGATGGGGACGAAGTACGTGAGGTATGCGAAGACCCAGGCATACGCGATTATGAAGAAGTCCGTCAGGAGTCTGTAGTCCAGTCTGTCCTGCAAGATCCTGATGGCGCCTCCAGAGAGGCTGAAAATCCAGTTCGTGTACACGATCTCCCTCGAAGTCTCTTCCGGACCCGACATTCCGCGCTCCACCACGTCCTGGAGTTGCACGAACAGTGGGAAGGCCGCGAGGATGACTATGTAGACAAGGTTGTACTTGAGAGACAGGAGTGTCTTCCTGATGAACATGTCCTTCCATCCAACGAGTATAAGCAGTCCTGCAAAGGTCGCGACGACGAGACTAATCGAGTAAATGGCGAAGAAGACTGGGTACGAGAGTGCCATCCTTTCCGGTCAGTCAAATCAGCACACACGATAGAAATACTTTGCCGAATACGGCTCAGAACCGAGTTCGAAGGTCCTTTATCATCTGGCGCTCTTGAGGATCTCGGCGGCGTGATCGTACGCCTTCACGAGCCTCGCTGTGCAAGCTTCTACAGAATACTCACGAGCTGATGCAACTGCGTCCAACATCATCGATTCAGACCGGCGGAGGCATCTATGGATGGCATCAGCGCATGTGTCCGGTTCGAAGAGACAACCGTTCTTCCCCTCGTGGACGAACTCCGGGATGGCCCTGTACCTGATTCCAGCAACTGGCGTGCCAGAGGCGAGAGCCTCCAGCACTACAAGGCCCTGAGTCTCAAACGTCGACGCTATCACAAGCGCTTCGCAGCTGGCGTAGGCTATTGGAAGCTCCTCATCGGGAAGGAAACCGGCAAAGACCACTTTGTCCTTGATGCCTAGGTCTTTGGCCATCCGTTTGTATTCATCTGCTGATGGCCCCTTTCCAACTACCAGCAGCCTGAGCTCTGGCTCCTTCGGTTCGAGCTCTGCAACCGCTTTCAGGACGATATCGAACCGCTTCTCAGGAGATAGCCGGCCGACATGTAGAAGGACTCGCTTGCCTGCCAGGCCATATTTGTCGAGGAATCTCTTGTCGTACCTCTCCGGGGAGAACCTCGTGCAGTCGACGCCCGTGGGAACTACCTCGCACGACTTCATCCGGACGGCGTTCATCTCCAACTCCTCCTTTATCGGCGCTGAGGGTGCGATTACGATCTCCGGCCTCTTCAGCAGATTCCTAAGATATATCCAGACCATCTTCTGCATGATCTCCGGGTTGATGCCTATCGGCGAGTAGTACTTCACGGCCTCATTCGCCATAGTGTGGAACGTGAGGACGTGAGGCAGTTTCAAGGCCCTTGCGGCCGTGAGGCTCAGGATTGCCATCGATGCAATGCCGTGCGAATGGATGATGTCTACGCGCTCTCTCCTGAGGTACTCGAGCATGTCGGAGGGGGAGATGACGATCCTGTACCCGGGGTAGGACTTGAATTCCATCGAAGGGAGATAGTGGACGGGTCTCGTCGTAACCGGTGTCGGATTCACCTCCGGTGCAAGTACTATGACCTCGTGCCCTCTTTTCTCAAGGCCACCCGCTGCGATCTCCATCGCAACGACAGCTCCGTCCACAGTGGGGTGGAAGGAGTCGACAAACATCGCGATCTTCACTGGTTCACCTAGGGAATCGCTTCTGCTTCATTCGCTTCAACTTCGCTAGCACGTCCTCCGGAGACGTGCCCAGCACTCTGATCATGGGTTCCTTGCCGACGCCGCCCTTGTCGAAAATGATGTCTGGAACTGACCCGAAATCTTCGATTGCCTCGTGAACCCCCCAAGTCATCGAGGAGACCCCTTTTGGTTCGAACTCTCGGTCGAAAGATGCGACCGCGAGTCTCGCTTTCCTGCATGCCGATATGTTGTCTTCGGAGTATTTGATGTTCAAAGCACAGCGCTTCTCCGGGTCGTGCGAAGATGCGGCTATTACGATCCTCGCGACGTGCTTTGACGCTCCGAACCTCGCACAACCGACCTTCCGAGCCTTCGTTCCCACCCTCACGATACGGCCGTTGAAGGCGGCGACCTCATCCAAATCAAGCGCCCCGAGCACGGCGTAACCCATGTTCGATCCAACCTCGGGCACCAGGTCCGCGTTCATGAGGCTCTCCAGCTCTTTCCCAGCCAGCTCTAGCGCTTCGAGCATCGCCGGCTTTTCAGCCTCGATCCTCAGGACAGCCAGCGGGTTGGCACAAGGGACACCAGCCCCGACAATCTCCCTCGCAAGGATAGCTTTGTAGATCATCCCTTTTGATCTGCGGATCGCCTGCTCCAATTCGAGCCCTGTCGCAAGGTTGGCGGCTATTAGTGACGCAAGAGCGCATCCGGTGCCGTGCACCTCGGCCTTCGCCCTTGGTGATACGATTCTCTCTACGCCTTCTTTCGTGACCAGGAAGTCTGCCGCCTCGGATTCTCGCAGATGTCCTCCCTTGAGGAGGACCGCCTTCGGCCCCAGCTCCAGTATCTCGTAGGCGGCGGATATTGCCGATTTCTGGTTCTTGACATCGATTCCAGATAGGCTGGACGCCTCTCTTATGTTCGGTGTGACAAGAGTCGCTACTGGGATTAGCTTGGTAATCAACGCATCCACAAATCCTTCTCTGTGCAAGCTGCTCCCAGTCGTCGCCGCCATCACAGGGTCCACGACGATTGGAATCCTGACACCTTTGATCATGCCGGCGATGGTAAGAACGATTTCAGAACTGTACAGCATCCCAGTCTTGATGGCATCCAGGTGAACGTCCTCGAGGACCGATTCAAGCTGGGAAGCCACCACGGAGGTGGGCAGCGGAAAGATATCGGATACGCGTTTCGTGTTTTGCGACGTGATACAAGTTATGACGGAGCAGCCATGGACTCCCACCGCCTCGAACGACTTGAGGTCGGCCTGGAGCCCTGCCCCACCTACAGAATCGGAGCCAGCGATGGTCAGAGCGTTAGGCATCTGCCACTCATCTACTACTGTCGATAAATCACTTGTGCCACGATGAAATGGCCGAGGCAGCTGGCATCATGGTTAAATACGGGGTAGCCAATCCGACCGGTTGCATGAAAGCTGAGACCGGCCACATCATTTTCAAGGACAAGTTCAAGTACAAAGATGTGCAAAAATGCTTCGAGGAGCTGATGAAGGCTTTCCTCGACGAGACTGATCAGATGCCGGACGAGGACGAGATCCTCCAGATGTTCCTCAGGATCAACATGATGGACATCGAGAAGAACCGGAAGCCCGAAGGGTACAACAGGCGGGGCAGGATGAGGATGGTCTTCCCGCTCACCAGGGGCAAGAAGCAGTTCTACATACGGGCGGACTCAATGACGGCGGAGACCGTCAGGATCACCGAGCGTCTGAGCAAGATACTGAAGAAGGCGGGCGTTGCGCACACCATCGAATATGACAAGCTCCTTACGCTCCAGCCGTAGTGGCATCGCTGCCGCCCACCTCTGCGGATGAAGTACAATGAGTGAATCTGAGAACAGGACAAGGGTCAAGGGTGCGGTCGAGAACAGGTCATCGCTGGATTGCATGAGGCGATCCTTCAATACAATCGTTGATAGGCAGAAGGAGAACTCCGGCAGGATTCCTGACCTCGAGTCCAGGAAGGAAAGGCTCAGGAAGATCAAGGAGTCCTCGGTCGGGAACGAAGAGCTCTTTGTGCAGGCCGTCTCCATCCTCCGCGAAAACGGATTCAGGGTCATACTGGCGAAGACCGCTGAGGCAGCCATCAGAAAAGTGAAGGATGAGCTCAAAGGATACGACCTGGTCGTTAAGTCGAAGTCGAACATAACGAAGGAGCTCCACCTCGCGGATGCGCTAGAGTCGGGCGGCGTGAAGGTCGTTGAGACCGACCTAGGCGACAGGATAATCCAGTTGGCTGGATGTCCAGCAGCTCATCCTACAGGTCCCGCGTGCCACATGACCAGAGGGGAAATATCGACCCTCTTCTCGAAGCACTTCGGAAAGAAGGTTTCCGAGGACCCGATGGAGCTCACGAAGGTAATGCGCGAGGAAATCGCCTCATACATGTCAAAGGCGAAGGTCGGCATCACGGGTGCGAACGCGGTGTCAGCGGCCGAGGGCGCGGTCGTCATAGTCCACAACGAGGGCAACGCGGCGAAGTGCGCGATGCTCCCCGACAAGCACATCGTGATCACGACTCCGGACAAGGTAGTTCCCACGCTCGACGATGCGGTCAACATCACAAAATTACAGACCTACCTATCGACCGGCAAGATCATCAGCTCATACATCAACGTGGTGACTGGCCCTAGCTACACAGCCGACATTGAGAAGAAGGTCTACAGAGGGATGCACGGACCGAAAGAGGTCATCATACTCTTCGTCGATGACGGCCGGCTAGAGGCCCGCGACAAGGAGCCTCAGTACTGCATCGGATGCGGCATGTGCCTTCTGCACTGTCCCACGTACAATGTCGTTGGTCCCATCTTCGGTCCTCCCGGACACATGGGCGGGCAGGGCATCTATTTGGCGGGATCGCGCGGGAAGATAGACGAGTCCGTGGAATCCGGACTGTACCTCTGTACCTCGTGCGGAGCTTGCACTGAGGTCTGTCCGGCCAAGATTGACACTAAAAAGGGAATCTCGAAGGTGAGAGGAGACGCAAGAAAAGCTAAAAAAGGAAACCTCCCAGAGCACTCCGCGGTCATCTCCAGCGTGAAGAACTACGACAATCCGTGGCAGGTTCCGAGGCGACAGAAGCCGAAGTGGTCCGAGGGGCTGAGTCTCAAGAGCAAGGGTGAGGTTCTCTACTTTGCCGGGTGCTCGACATCCCTTCTGTTCCCCGAGTCCGCCAAGCGGGTCGTGCGGCTGATGAGGGGCTGTGGCGTCGAACCAGCATACCTGGGTCAGGATGAGAAGTGTTGCGGATCCACCATTCGAAAGCTCGGCGACGAAGAGCTGTCAAGGAAGAAGGCTGAAGCCTGCTTCGAGGATTTCAAGAAATCAGGCGCGAAGCTCGTGGTCACATCCTGTCCCGGATGCTCCTCGGCGCTCAACCATTTCAGGGAGCTGCCCGAGAGAAACGGCGTTAAGGTCCAGCATCTGTCCCAATTCCTGGCCGAGCGGCTTGACATGGCCTCGATGACGGCCCTGAACGACATCGGGCCGGTCACATTCCACGACCCCTGCGATCTCGGCCGAGCGCAGGGGATCTACGACGAGCCCAGGAAGCTCCTTTCATCTGCGCTTTCGTCTCCAGTCGTCGAGATGGCTCGCTCCCGAAACAACAGTGCTTGCTGCGGCTCGGGTTCAGGGGTGAAGAGCGCCTACTCCGACCTTGCGAAGGCAATCGCTCTGGACAGGATAGGGATGGCTAAGGCCGCAGGCGCAAAGGTCATTGTCACGTCGTGCCCGTGGTGTGAGCAGAGTCTGAAGGAGTGTCAGGGAGAGAATGCAGAAGTCCAGGTCGTCGATCTTGGTGAGATCGTCGAGAGGTCCCAGGGCAGCCGTCCGAAGAAGAGCTCAAGGCGCCAAAGCTGAGTTTTGGCTATTGCCGAGCTGGTGCTCTCTGACTGTGGAGTATGTCGGTCCTTGTGGACTGAGCACGCTCTTCTTGAGCATGATCCTGTCGATCAGATATTCTCCGTAGTCGGAGGCCGCCTTGGTCCTCAGTATCTCCTGCACATTGGCTATGTTCCTTCCGCTTCGAGTCCGCGCGAGGGTGAGATGCGGCACGAACCCCTTCCTGTCCCTGTCGAACCCCAGATCATTCATTGATGCATCCAGCTTGGCAGCTATGTCCTGGAGGGGTTTGCCGTCCTCTATTCCTACCCAGACGATCCTGATGTTCGACATCGAGGGGAAGGCTCCCATCCCACGCAGGCGGATCCTGAACGGCCCGACCCCTTCGGTCGCATGCGAAATCCGGGCTAGGACCCCGTCTACCAGACTCTCGTCCGTGTCCCCGAGGAACTTAAGCGTGATGTGCATGAGCTCCGGTTTTACAATCTTGAGATCAGCTCTGGATCGGGCCAGCTCGTCGATGACACCGACGAGGGCGTCGCTCGGCTCGACATCTGCGGAGATGAACGCTCTGAACTTCACAGTATCCGGATTGACCGTGGAGGCTCATATGCTTTTCACGTGAGAGGCCGAGTCAACGTCTTCCTGCTTGGCCTCCCGATTGACTGTCCAGGGATCTTATTCTCGACCGGACCATCGATATCCCGACAATCGCTATGATGAACGCTGCTGCGAGACCGACGAGGTAGGCAGCAGGCCCGAGATCCTTCTCATAGATCGACCCGAACGATGCGGCAAGGTTGAAGACTCCGTGCATGGTAACCGCTCCCAAGTAGTACAAGAGCCAGCTCCTGCGTTCGAGCGTGCTCCTCGCGATGCCAAGTCCAAAGACGGATGAAGCGCTCGCGTGCAGTAGAGCAGAGGAGAGGCTCCTGATGACTGCGATCGTGATGAATGCCCCGGCCCCGTCAGCGAAGTAGGTGTTGCTCTCATAAAGCAGGTTCTCGGTCGCGGCGAACCCGAGGCCTGCAGCCGCCCCGAAAATAATCCCGTCCTCGATCTCTGACATGAACCTTCTGGCCCTGAACACGCCAAGCCCCTTCGCCAGCTCCTCGACCAGGGGGGCCACAATGCAGGCCAGAATGAGATTGCCCAGGTTAGGGTCCTGACCGAATATCTCGTAGACTCTGTTGATGCTCTGATCGACCAGAACCATCAGCAGGATCTCGAAGACAACCGCGATGGCAACAGAGACCACCGCACCGAATGCGAAGATCCTTAGAAGCCTTCCGTATGGTTCTCGGCCGTATCTCTCAGCGTTCCTGATCCAGACCAGGTAGATCAACGAGGGGACGAATGCGACCGTGAGGAGGATGATCAGGTCCAAGATCATTTGATCCAATGATTCACCGTAGAAGGGAAGCGCAAGTCAATATTTCAAACTTGGCGGGGACGCCTCGAGCTGGTGTGAATAATCAGAATGCTGGGCCCATTCGAGGGCCGAGGGAAATGAAATACGACTCGAGGACGACTCCGATGAGATACTACTTCTTCTCATCGACAGTGATCGAATTGTTGGGGCACTCGTCCACGCAGGCCCCACAGTCTAGACACTTCTTGACATCGACCACTGCGACATCCTCAATGGTTATGGCACCTTCAGGGCAAACGTCCACACAAGCACCGCAAGCAACGCATTCATCCTTGTTGATCTTAGCCACCATCAGAATACCTCCGATGTTTCTTGGAATTCCCGAACTCCTCCCCACATATAAATGTTCGTCACCAAATCGAATTCTCACAAATTTCAATTGGCATTGTCAAATTCAAATCTGGATGCCTGGGAAATCCCCATAAATGGGGAACGGCTCCTTTCGATTTGCCGGCGCTCGGCAAATTATTAGAAACCAGTCCCCCATTGCGACGCTGAGAAGGATGAAGGAGGAGCTGATTGGTCGGTGGATCCTAACCGACAAAGGGGTTGTCAAGGGCTACCTCAGGGTGTTTGAGGAGACCGTCGAAGAGGTGTGCCTAGGGAACCATCCGAGCGGATCATCCAAGGTCTGCATCATCCCAGGTTTCGTGAACGCACACACTCACATAGGCGACTCGGTAGCTTATCCCGCCCCCAGAGGCTCCGTCGAGGAACTCGTGGGACCCCCTGATGGTTTCAAACACAGGGTGCTTAAGGAGCGATCGATGAAGGAGAAGTCGCAAGCCATGAGATATGCTTCGGATCTTATGGCTCGCAGCGGGACTTCCTGTTTCGTGGACTTCCGCGAGGAGGGCCTGGAAGGAGTTCGGATGCTGTCTGCGTCTCTGGGTCCTCGTGCACCTCGGTCCGTTGTTCTGGGCCGACCGCTAGACATCAACTCCGCCAATGGTGAGATCGACGCTCTCCTGGGCTCATGTGACGGGCTCGGCCTGAGCGCTCTGAAAGACTGGCCCCTCGACATACTTACTAAGCTCTCTGCAAGGACCAAGTCTGCGGGCAAGCTGTTTTCCATTCACGCGAGCGAGACCGTAAGGGAGGACATTGACGAGGTTCTGAGTCTCAAACCTGATTTCGTCGTTCACATGGTCAAAGCGACCGATGAAGACATCGCAGCGTGTGTGGACTCCGGAGTGCCTATCGTCGTCTGTCCGCGGTCCAACGAGTTCTTCGGGCTTGAACTCGACATCCCAAGGCTGTTGAGAGCGGGCGCTACGGTCGGTTTGGGGACGGATAATGGCATGATTTCTAGGCCCGTGATGCTGGAGGAGCTGCAGACAGCCTATCAGCTCGGTGCACGCAAGGGCGGTATCAGCCCCCTACAAACCGTCAGTCTGGCGACTTTCGAAGGGCGCAAAGTCTTAAATGCGAAGGGGAATATAACTACGGAAACCGGTGTGGGAGACGACCTTGCAGCCATCAGAATCAAGGGCGAGGACCCCTTGCTCGAACTGGTGACATCAGCAAGGCCAGATGATGTGCTAGCAGTGATACGCGGAGGTAAGTTGTGGAGGTCTGAGAGTTGGACGAAATAAGGAAGATACTCGTCGCGACCGACGGTTCCGAATACACGAAGGAAGCGGTATCTACTGGACTTCATCTCGCCAAGATTCTCGGGGCCGAGGTCACGGCCCTTTATGTCATAGACCAGACATCTTTTGTGAGTTTTCCAATCGATTCTTCGATCGTCAGCGTCTACTCACTCCTAGAGAACGAGGGCAAGCGCGCCGTGGAAGAGGTCAAGAAGGAGGGGGAGCAGACGGGGGTTAAGGTCAGCACGGTCGTGGTCGAGGGCTCTCCCACACGCAAGATAGTGGAGATGGCCGCTGACTTCGACCTTGTGGTCATCGGGACCCTGGGACGGTCGGCGCTGTCCAAACTGTTCATGGGGAGTGTGGCTGAGAGGGTGACCAGATATGCGCCGTGCCCAGTCCTGGTCGTACGGAGCAGGAAGAGGTGATCCTCGGATGAAGGTCAAAGAGGTAATGACTGAGAATCCGATCGTAGCCGAGCTCCCTGGGACTCGGACCGAGGTTCTCAAGAAGCTCGTCAAGAACAACGTCACGGGCCTTCCCGTCGTCAGGGGTGAGGATGGCACGCTCGCGGGCTTCGTCACGAGACAGGATATCTTCGCCAAGCCGGACGAGGAGCAGCTCGCCCTCGTCATGAGGCGTGACGCGCCGACGATAGGCCCCAATGCCAGCGTCAAGGATGCTGCTCGGATCATGGTGGACAACTCTCTCGGTCACCTGCCTGTTGTCGAGAAGAACAAACTGGTGGGGATTCTCACTCCAACCGACCTGTTGATAGTGGTCGAGAAGGACAATCCACAAATTGCAGTCGAAGAGATCGTCAGGTCTCCGTGCATCCCGATATATTTCGCAGCCCCTCTCTCAGTCGCGCTCGCGACCTTCAGAGCGGCCAGGGTCAACGCTCTCCCGGTCTTGGACGACGACGCGAAGCTAGTCGGCATCCTAACGGACAGGGACATGTTCAACCAGACCATCGTGGACAGCTCCGTTGTCATGAGCGATCTGGGCATAAGCGACGATGAGGACAATTGGACATGGGAAGGACTCAGGAACGTCATGAAGCTCTGGTACGAGGTCTCAAGAGTCGACCTCCCGAAGCTAACGGTCAAGGACATCATGATAAAGAATCCTATGACTGTCTTCCGAAAGACGCTGGTCGGGGACGCCGCGCGGATAATGCGCAAGCACGATTTCGGTCAGTTGCCCGTCAGAGACTCAAAGGACAACCTCGTGGCGATGATTTATGACATAGACGTGGTATCCACGCTCACAAAGTGATGCAAATGGATCCGCAGGAGCTGCTCTCCCTCTGCAAGAGAAGGGGTTTCCTATGGCCCGCGTACGACATCTACGGGGCCGTAGCCGGGCTCTATGACTACGGTCCTTTAGGCGCCGCGCTCAAGACGAACATCGAGAACCACTGGAGAAAGCTGTACGTCCTGGGCGAGGGCTTCCAGGAGATCTCCTGCCCAATCGTGGCTCCCGAACCGGTCTTCAAGGCTTCTGGTCACCTGGATGCGTTCTCGGACATCTATGTCGAGTGCCTCAAATGCGGGGAGACCTACAGGGCGGACCATCTTGCTGCTGGCATGCACGAAAACGCCGCTTCCTTGAACGAGGAGCAGCTGGGCAAGTTGCTCAAGGACAAGAATGCCTGCTGCCTCGAATGCAAGGGCGAGCTGACCTCCCCCAGGCGATTCAACCTCATGTTCAAGACATCAGTCGGAGCTGGCAAGGGCAAGATAGCCTACCTCAGGCCCGAGACTGCTCAGGGGATGTTCGTCAACTTCTCGCAGGTGTATAGATACGGCCGTGAGAAGCTCCCTGTGGGCGTCGTCCAGGTGGGCAGGGCTTTCCGGAACGAGATATCGCCCAGGCAGGGAGTCATCAGACTGAGGGAGTTCTCGCAGATGGAGGCCGAACTGTTCATCCACCCCGATGACAAGCATTGGCCCAGATTCAAGAATGTCAAGGACCAGAAGATCCCACTGGTCCCGAACGATGGTGCGGCTGGGACGATGACTCTCGACGAGGCGGTAAAGACCAAGGTCATAGCCAATCAGGCGCTCGCGTACTTCATATGGCTCACGTACAAGTTCGCACTTGACGTCGGCCTGGACCCTGCGAGAGTGAGGTTCAGACAGCATCTGAAGACAGAGATGGCTCACTACGCTTCGGACTGCTGGGACCTGGAGGCGGACATAGGTTACGGTTGGACGGAACTCGTGGGCGTCGCTGACAGGGGGAGCTACGACGTCCAGGCACACATAGACCATTCGGGAGCCGACCTAACGGCATTCGAGAGGTTCGATGAGCCCAAGGAGATCGAGGAGGAGATCGTCAAGCCCAACTTCGGTGCGCTTGGCCCAGCATTCAAGGGAAAGGCGAAGCTGGTGGCCGAGGCTCTTACGAAGCTCCCGGTTGCCTCAGTGAAAGGAAAAGACAAGGTGGTCGTCGAAGTGAGCGGAGAGAAGGTGACCGTGCCTGGATCATGCTATGAGATCTCCTTGAGAAAGGAGAAGGTCTCCGGGAGGAAGCTCGTCCCTCATGTCATCGAACCCTCATACGGAGTGGACAGGATACTGTTCGCAGTCCTCGATCATTCATATGCCGTCAAGGACGACTATGTCACCCTCAGGCTCAGAGGCCTCGTCGCCCCCATCAAGGCGGGGGTGTTTCCGCTTATGCCGAGGGATGACCTCGACACCATCGCGCTCGAGATCCATGAGTCTTTGGCAAAGGCTGGACATCCAACCTACTACGACGATTCGGGATCGATAGGCAGGAGATACGCCCGCATGGACGAGGTGGGCACGCCGTGCTGCATAACGGTGGACTACGACACCAAGACCGACGGCTGCGTTACGATCAGGGAGAGAGATACCGCGAACCAGATCAGGGTCAGGAAGGAGGAAGTCCCGAAGGCGGTCGAGATGATCGTCGGCGGCACCTCGCTGGAGTCCTTGACCAAGAAGAAATGAGGAGAAAACGAACATACATGCCCTCATCTCCTCCAAACCGTAGCTCCGAAGGGGGATTGTTCCCGCAGGCACGCGACCTGTCAGGTGAATTCAGGAAATACATCGGCAGGCAGGTCAGCTACGCGACCCACGGGATCCACAGATACCCTGCGAAGTTCATACCGCAGATACCTCGGTTCTGCCTGGAGTCGTACTCGGAGGTGGGCGACGATGTCTTGGATCCGTTCATGGGCTCTGGCACTACCCTCCTGGAATCATTCATCGCCGGCCGGGACAGCTACGGGATCGACATCCACCCGTTGGCAAGACTCATCGCGAAGGTGAAGACCACGCCGGTCGACCCTCGGGCCCTGGGCGCCTCCGCCGAGAACCTCCTATCTAGCATCAGAAGCGACGGTGATGATAACAGCGCATGGGTCCCCGAGATACCGAACAGGGAGCACTGGTTCAGGCCCATGGTCCTCTCGGAGCTCGCCACGATCAAGAAGAACATCTGGTCGACTAGGTCCGGGGATTACCAGGACTTCTTCA
>Ga0315286_10001949_pt1 | contig 19052 bp, 10 predicted proteins | sample YL17G10_0_MG_FD_205038 | JGI IMG/M metagenome (GOLD analysis project Ga0315286, IMG submission 205038) | Sediment microbial communities from Yellowstone Lake, YNP, Wyoming, USA - YL17G10_0 | ecosystem: Environmental > Aquatic > Freshwater > Lake > Sediment | place: USA: Wyoming | collected... | reverse complement strand
GCCCGAGGCCGATGCCCGGGAACGGCGCGAGGCGGGCGGCGACGTTCTTGTTCCAGTCCACCAGGATCGGGTTCACCGTCAGGTCGGCGCAGAAGCACGGAACCTTGTGCTCGTGCGCCACCTGCGCGATCTTCATCGTCATGCTGAGCGTCTTGGCGATGGCCTTGAGCGCGATTGCGCCGTAGCCCATCTGGATCCGCGCCAGCGCGTCGCGGTCGGTATGCGCGCTCTCGTCGGCGGCGATGCGGACCGGGATGTCGCCAACGTCGGTCTCCAGTTCCTCGGGGAACGGCTCCTCGATGATCGCAATCTGGTCGAAGGCGCCGATGGCTTTCGCGTGGTCGACGAGGCGCAGCAGGGCCTCCTTGGTCTGGTAGCGCCCGTTCGCGTCGAAGTAGTAGGGCAGCTTGCCGCTCGCCGTGTGCGGCGTGCGGGCGCCGCCAATGGCCCGATGGAGGGCGGTCAGCCGGGCCTTGTCCTTCTCGAGCATCTCGGCCTGCGTGCCCGGCTGGCCGATTTTGATCTTCATGAAGAAGTAACCCTGCTCTACCGCTGCCGTGATCTCCTCGACCGGAATGGCGTAGGCCATCAGCGGAATACTGGCCACCTTGCCGTGGCGTGTCGCGAGCGCGGGCCGGTAGGCGGCGGGAATCAGGTCGTCGAACGACGTGATGCCGTGCTCGGCGGCATAGAGCAGCCAGGCGGCATTGTCCACGCCGACCAGCGCGTTCAGGGCGAACGTCTTCCGTAGCGCGGGAACGCCGGTGATCTTCGTCCCGTACGCGTAGACGTCGTCCAGCATGGCGTCGAGCAGATCGACGGGCGTCGTGAAGCGCTGTCCCTTCAGCTGCTGCAGCGCGTGTTCGGTGAGCGCGTACATCAGGCCGTTTCCGCCGCTTTCCGAGTGGGCGGCAAACACCTGCGCGTCGCTCCACAGGACGTTCTGCGTGCACAGGCCGATCGAGCGCCGCCCCGAGCTGCTTTCGAGCAGCGCGGCCGTCTGCCAGATCTCGGTCATGTAGCCGCCCTTGAAGCCGAACGGGCGGAGGAGGGGCTCGCGCTCGAAATCCGCGTTGACGCCGGATATCGCAATCCGGCCGGGCGCGAGGTTTTGAGCGGACAGGGGGCTCATCGCGGGGTTGGAGGCCAACGCAGCCGCGCCGACCACCAGCGCGTTGTTCCGGATGAATTCGCGTCGACTCATCGGCATGGGGCAGCCCGCTACGCAATCTGATACTTCGCCAGATACCCGTTCAGCGCGGCCAGATCCTTGCGCATCGCCGCGGCGCACAACCGGCGCTTCTCGGCCTCGGACAACCCCTGCGCGGCGCGTTCGAACGGCGGATACTCGAAATGGACGGAGATGGGACCGCCGCCTCGCCCGCGGTCCCGGCCAGGGGAACCGCCGCGCCGGCCATCGCGATCGCCGACACGAAGTCGCGGCGGGACCAGCCGCCGCGCGTCCGCGAATCGGGTCTCATGTCAGGCCAGCTTCCAGGGTTGGCGGTACTCGTAGTGCAGCAGCGCGTTGGCTGCCGCAGAGTCGGTAAAGGTCTCGGCCTTGGGATCCCACTGGAGGCGCTGGCCGGTCTTCAGCGCGATATTGGCCAGATGCGCGAACGACGTCGACCGGTGACCATCCTCCAGCGTGCAGAGCGGCGCCTGACGGCTCTTCACGCAGTCGAGGAAGTTTTGCACCAGGGCGCCGGTGTTGTCCCTGTTGCTCCCGTCGCCGAGCTGGTTGCCCTTCGAGGAATACTCCTCCGGCTCGACGAGCTTGTCCCATGTCTGGAACTGGCCCTTGGCGGTCGGGGTGATCTTGTAGCCGCTCTCGTTGGCATGCAGCGTCCCCTTGGTCCCGCGCAACTCGACCTCGCCGTAGGGGAACAGCGGGCCGCTGCTGCCCTCGTAGATGCAGAACGAGGCGATCGCGCCCGACGCGAATTCGTAGGTGACCTGCATCGTGTCGGGGATGTCGCGGTCGTCGTCCACCACGTACTTCCCGCCGTGGGCGCTGATCGCGATCGGGGCCACTTCGCCCATCATCCAGCGGATGGCGTCCATGAAATGCACGCCCCAGTTGCCCATCTGGCTGGAGTAGTCGCTCCACCAGCGGAACATGTACGGCGCCATGTTGTATTGATACGGACGCTGGGCGCGAGGCCCCAACCAGAGGTTCCAGTCGAAGTCTCTCGGCGGCTCCTCGGGCTTCATCTTCCCGATGCCGTTCGGGAACATGTTGTTGATGCGAAACGCCCGGGCGACAGACACCTTGCCGATTCGTCCGGCCGGGATGTCCTTCGCCAGCTTCTGGTACACGGGGCAGCCGCGGCGGTTCAGGCCGACGGCGACCACCTGCGTGCTGGCGGCCTGGGCCTGTACCATCCGCCGCCCCTCCACGATGGTGGCGGTCAGCGGTTTCTCGACGTAGATATCCTTGCCGGCCTTGATCGCATCGACGGTCTGCAGCGCGTGCCAGTGGTCCGGCGTCGCGATGCACACGGCATCGATGTCCTTCTGGTCGAGCAGCTCACGGTAGTGGGTGAACCGTTTCACGCCGGCGCCGAGCGCCTCGCCCATCTGCGGCACCGAATTGCCCTGGTGCTTGAGATAGCGCGGATCGACGCGGCTGCGGTCGCGCAGCAGGTACGGCTCGTAGATGTCGCAGAGCGCCGCCACTTCGACATCCGGATGGCTCATGAACAGCGGCATCAGCTGCGAGCCGCGGTTGCCGATGCCGATGAAGCCGACCCGGATCCGGTCGTTGGCGCCAAGGACCCGGCGGGGACTGGCCGACGCCAGCACGCCCGCTCCCAGCGTCAGGCCCGTGGCGGCCACCGCCGTCGTGGCGATGAACTCCCGTCTGGTGGTGTGCGCGGTGTGCTTCTTCACGTGTGTTGACCTCGTCTCGCTCCGGGGAACCGCCTCGACGACCCGGGAGCTGGCCCGCGCGGCCAGGACTCGGGTCCCCGAGCAATACCGTGGGGTCACGGGGCGCTAGACGTCTTGAACGGTCGAAGTCGTTGCGAATGAGTCACGTTCTCACGTCGTCCGTCCGTCCGTTCAAGACGTCTACGCCCCGCGTTTCGCGGGGCCAGCTAACAGCGTTTCTGGTTCTAGCGAGGTGGGCCCGGACGGTCTGAGGCCCGCCTCGCTAGAACTCAAACGTTGCGCCGAACGAGAACTGCCGAGGGTATCCGTTCAGCGACGTGATCGTGCCGAAGGCAGACGACGTCGGCGTGGTCGCGGGGGCGAGCATGTTGATCCGGTTGAGCAGGTTGAAGCCCTGCATACGCAGCTTGAGCTTGGCGTGCGCGGACAAGACCACGGTCTTGGACAGACTGGCGTCGAACAGCGCGTAGCCAGGATTGCGCACCTCTGCGAAACGCAGCGGCTGCGTCCGGATGTTGCTCGCCAGCTGGACCGAGGACGCGGTCTCGAAGGCCGCGGTGTTGAACCAGGGATTGGTGAAGGCGGCGTTCGCCGGGAGCCCGTCGAACAGTTCGCTCTGCGTGAGCCCCTTGGCCACGTCCGCGATCGTGAAGCCCGGCTTGAACAGGAAGTTGCCGAACCCCAGGGGCGTGCCGGATTGGGCGCGATAGTACATCCCGACCTGCCAGCCGCCCAGGAAGGCTTCAGGCACGGATCCCCAGTTCGATCCGAACGTGCGCCCGCGGCCGAACGGCAGGTCCACCAGGCCCGACAGGACGAAGACGTGCGGCTTGTCGTTGGTGGCAATCACCTTGTGCAGCCCGGTGTCCGAAGGATTCAGGTACCGCACGGCCTCCATCGTGTTGGAGTACGTGTAGGCGGCCTGGGCCGTGAAGCCCTTCGCGAACCGCCGATCCGCGCTGATCTGCACCGAGTTGTACCAGCGCTTGCCCGTCGTCTCCTGCGCGGCGATGCTCGTGTAGTGGGGGTACGCGCGCAGCAGCTGCTCGCGGCTCAGCGTCTTGCCGGTCATGCCCGCGGTGAACTCCGGGATCCCGAAGAACGGATTGCTGAGCTGCGCCGTCAGGTAGTTGATGGTCGCCTGATCGCGCGTCGGCAGCGTGGACAGGTACTTGCGAGGCGTCGGATTCGTCTCCACCGGCACGGGCTGGTGGAACTGGCGGTTGCCCACGTAGGTGATGTCCAGCCTCACGGCCCCGGGCAGCTCCCGCTGGAAGCCGGCGGAGAACTTGTGCGTAAGCGGCGCCGAGATCGTGCCGACGAAGGGCAGGCCCACGGCGACGCCCAGATCCGTCATCATCCCCTGGGCGTTGCCCAGCGGCTGCAGGAAGCCGGCCGGGAACGGGTTGGCAGGAGTGGCCTGGAAGGTGACGCCGTTGTCGATGGTGGGGGTGACGGGCGTCACGCGCGTGTAGCCCGCCTGGTTGGCGTTCAGGTAGCCCTGCGAGAGCGAGTCGTAGTACATCCCCCAGCCGGCGCGCACCACAGACTTGGGGCCGAGGAGGTAGGCGGCGCCGACGCGCGGCATGAAGTTGGTGTAGATGGGCTCGATCATCTGCCGCGGGCGGCCGCTCTGGCCCGCATAGAGCATGCCGCCCTTGACCGAGAAGTTGATGTCGCTCGGCATGTCTTTCGCCGTGCCGGACGCGTAGTTGGCCTGAGCCTTGGCGTTGATGGGAAGCAGCGTCGTGAAGTCGAAGCCGTTGACCATCGCGTCGTTCTGCTCGACCATCGGGGTTTCGTACTCGTACCGGAGACCCAGGTTAAGGGTCAGCTTGTTGGTGACCTTCCACTCGTCCTGCACGAACAGGCTCACGCGGGAGATCCGCTCGCGGCGCTGGGGGCCGATGTACATGCTGCCGCCCGTCAGGTACCCCATCAGGAACGACGCCATCTCCTGGCCGTACGGAGCCGCCGTCGAATTGTCGAACGGACCCTTGGTGTAGGCCGACCCGAAGACCAGCGTGGGCGACGTCTGCGTGATCGCGTTGTCCTCGGCGAACAAGCGCACTTCGGGCCCGAAGCGCACGCTGTGCCGGTTCTTCACCCAGTTGAGCGTGGCGCCCGCAGACAGGACCGCGGTGCTAAACTCCTCGTATCCGTTGATGCCGCCGGTCGGCAGCACGTCGGAGGCGGAGGTCATGAACGCGAAGGGACCGATCTGCTCCTGAGGGAACGTGGCGGTGTCCTTGGCGTACGCGGAGACCAGCGACGGGGTGAACCCGAACCCGGCCAGGTCGATGCCTTGGTACTGCGCGCTGGCCGGCACGCTTTGCCATGCGTAGCCGACGCGTGAGTTGAGGACGAGCGAATTCGACAGCATGTACGTGTCGTCGACCGCCATCTGCCGGTTGTAGCGCTGGGTCGCGTATCCGTACGCGTCGTTCTCGAAATACTGGTCCTTCGTGTTCGTCCACCGGTCGAGGCTTACGCGCAGGAACGCCCGGTGGTTCGACGCGAAGTTGTGATCGACGCGGGTCGTGACGACGTAGCGCGTCTGCTCCTCGACCGCGTTGGGCGAAATGTAGTTGTTGCGCCCGTCCGGCTGGCCGACCGCGTTCGGCAGATTCATGTACTGGAACATGTTCTGCGCCATCGGACTCAGGCGGGCGGTCGGGATGATGTTCCCCGGCAACGGGCTGCGGATGAAGCGCCCGGGGTTGGCCGGATCGGGCCGCGTCGTCGCGGGGTCGTAGAGCTGGTACTGGGAGCCCAGGGCCAGCAGATCCGAGAAGTCGCCCCGGCGCATCTTCTCGGTCGGCACCGACATGTTCGGGTACGACTTCGGCACCCCGTACGGGTTGCCCTCGAAGGCGGCGAAGAAGAAGCTCTTGTTCTGCTTGATCGGTCCGCCGGCCGACGCGCCGAACAGCTTGTCGTCGTACGGCTTCTTGGCGAGCCCGGCACGCTGCTCGAAGGCGTTCTGCGCGTCCAGACCGGAGCTCTTGAAGTAGAAGTCGCCGCTCCCGCTGAAGCGGTTCGTGCCGGCCTTGCTCATCACGGTCACCGACGCCCCGGACACGTTGCCGTTGGCGGCATCAAACGACGCCGTCTCCACGCGGAATTCCTGCACGGCGCTGGTCGGCGGGGCGAAGGCCACGGTCGTTCCGCCTGTGCCCCCGACCGACGACGTGTTCGGGGCGCCGTCGATCGAGAAGTCCCCGCGCCGGTCCCCGGTGCCGTCGGTGTCGAAGGTCGATTGCGCACCGGTCATGCCGGCTTTGCGGTAGCGCAGGTTCGTCGAGTTGGCCACGCCCGGCGCCAGCATCACCAGCTCCCACGGGTTGCGCTCCCGCAACGGCAGTTCCTGGATGCGTTGCACGTCGACCACCTGGCCCAGCGACGCGGTCTGGACGTCCAGCGTGGCGGCGTTGGCAGTGACGACGACGGCTTCGGCCACCCCCCCCACTTCCATCGCCGCGTTGACCGCCAGCGTCTCGGCCACGTGGAGCTCGGCTTTGCGGCGTACCGGCTTGAAGCCGTCCAGGGTGAACGAGACGGTATACGACCCTGGGTTGAGGAAGGGAATGCTGTAGTTCCCCTGCGTGTTCGTCGTCACCGACGTCTTGACGCCCGTGGCGTCATTGATGACCTCGACGACGACGCCCGGCAATACCAGACTCTGCGCGTCGGCCACCCGCCCCGTGATCGTACCGCGGGCCTCCTGCGCCAGTCCCGACGCTGGAACAAGCACCGCGATCATGGCCACGGTAAGCCACCCCGCCAGACGCCGCCGTCTCCCATCAGTCCTCATGGTGATCCTCCAACGATGCGTGGGAATCTCGCGCACGGTCTTCCCGTTTCTCGTACCGTCAGCGGACGACCGAGGGCAGACCGGACCAGAGCGAACTTCGACCCGTTAGAGTCGGACACCCGCCGGCTTTGCGCCCTGCCACCCCTTCTTCCACTGCTCCATCAGGCCGGCCACCAGCGCGGCGTTCGCCGGGAGGTTCGCGATGTTCACGTTCTCCTGCGGATCGGTCTGGTGGTCGTAGAGTTCCTTGGCGTCGATCTGCGAATGATCGTTGCGATCGACCCACACCGTGAAGCGGTAGCGGTCCGTCCGCATGGAGTAGCCCATCAGCTGCCGCCCCTTCACCTTGCGCGGGTACTGGCTGAAGGCCGCCGTCTTCCACGGGCGCTTCGGGTCGTCGAGCAGCGGCTTGAAGCTGGTGCCCTCGAGATGACCGGGCAGCGGCAGGCCCGCCAGCTCAGTCAGGGTGGGATAGACGTCCACGTATTCGACGAGCGCGCTGCTGTGCGCGCCGGCGTTCTTCATGCCGGGCACCGACAGGATCAGCGGCCCGTTCGTGTCGTTCTCCACGTTGGTGTGCTTGCACCAGGCATCGTGTTCGCCCAGCTTCCACCCGTGGTCGCCCCAGAGGATGACGATGGTGTTGTCGCGAAGGCCGAGGCGGTCGAGCTCGGCCATCACCTTGCCGAGTTGCGCGTCGGTGTAGCTGACCGACGCGTAGTAGCCGTGCTTGAGCTGGCGCGCGATATCCGGCGGCACGGACTCCTTCGGGATCCCGTGGTAGTTGCGCAGTTCGCCGCCCGGCAGGATCGAGTATTCGGGCGCGTCCTTGGGACGGTACGGATTCGGCGCCAGCTCGATCTTTGCGGGGTCGTAGAGGTCCCAGTACTTCTTCGGTGACACGAACGGCAGGTGCGGCTTGATGAACCCGACCGCGAGGAAGAACGGTTCCTTTTTCTTGCTGAGTTCCTGCAGCGTGGACACCGCGAGATTGGCGACCTTGCCATCCTGGAACGTGTCATCGGGAACGTCGGCACCCTCGAACGCTGGGCCGCGGGTGTCGAACTTCCCGGCCGTCGTGTCGTCCACCGTCCCGGCTGGCTTGGCCGCGACCGGCTTCTGCTCGATCGGCGTGGGATCGTCGGGATCGACCAGGTCGTTCCGGCGCGCATCCAGCTTCTGGTTCTCGGGAAGCGCGTAGCGGATGGCCTTGGGCACCTGCCACGGCACCGACCAGGTCGGCGGGTCGTCGTAGCCGCCGTGATAGATCTTGCCCATCCCCTGGACGAAGTAGCCGCTGTTCTTGAAGTGCTGGCCGAGCGTGACGACGTTCGGGAGCGCGGTGCGGAAGTGCGTGACCAGGTCCCAGACCTTCGTGGTGTCCGGACGGGTGCCGGTCAGAAGGCTGGAGCGCGTAGGCGAACAGACCGCCTGCTGGCAGTAGGCCCGGTCGAACACCATGCCCGACTTCGCCAGCCGGTCGATGTGGGGGCTCTTGATGTAGCTCTTCCCGTAGCACCCCAGCTCCGGTCGCAGGTCGTCCACAACGAAGAACAGAACGTTGGGCCTTCGCTTGCCGCCCTGCGCGGCCGCGTCGAGCCACTTCGGCAGCGCGAGGGTCGCGGCACCGGCACCCACTCCTGCGAGAAACTCACGTCGCTTGATCATGGCAACTGACTCCCTTGTCAGAACTCGAAGCGCAGCCCGATCTGCATGGTGCGCATGCCCTTCTCGCTGCGGATGGCGCCCGCCGTCGGCAGGTCCACGTTGTTCTCGGGCAGGCCCAGGTTCACGATGTTCGGCAGGTTGAACGCTTCCACGCGCACCTGCAGGGCCTTGGTCCCGCTGAAACGGAAGCGCTTGGACACTGACGCGTTGATCTGCGTGGTGCCCGGGCCCGACAGGATGTTGCGGCCCGAATTGCCGAACCGGTACGCCCCGGCGGGCACGATCGGGAAGTCCGCGACGTTGTACCACTGGTTCGCCGACGGATTGGGGACGGTGCCCGCACCAATCCGGTCGGGCCGGAACGTCACACCGGAGACGTTGCTGGTGGCCACCCTGGGCGTGAAGGGCAGGCCGCTATAGATCTGCCAGGTGGAGGAGATCTGCCAGTCCTTGGCCAGCCAGTGCGTCGCCTGCGGCGTCCAGATCACGCTGCCCGCAAACGCATGGCGCATGTCGAAATCGGAGCGCCCCCACTCGGCGTGCAGGTCGTTCATGTTCTGGGCCTGCGGGAAGTTGTACTGGACCACGCCGCCGGTGTTCGACGACTCGTCCATCGACTTGGCGTACGTGTAGGAGGCGCGCACGAACAGTGCGTTGGCGATGCGCTGCCGCAGCGTGGCCTGCCCCGAGTGGTAGATCGAGTTCGAGCTGTTGGCGATCGCGTTGATGGATCCGAAGGCCGGGTAAGGCCGGACCGCGGACGGGTCGAGGCTGGGCTGATTGATGTCATAGCGACGCGGCAGGAAGGTGCCTTTGGATCCGGCGTAGGCGAGCTCGACGACGGTGCCCGTGTGGACTTCGCGCTCGATCGACAGATTCCAGGACTGCAGGTACTGCGTCTTGGGCGAGGAGGTCGTGCGCCCGGCCGAGCTGGTCACGCCGGCGTACCCGACACGGGAGATCGGCCATGGACTCGAGAGCGTCAGCACCGTGGGGTCGGTGGTGACCCGGCTGAACGTCTGGGTGATCGCATACGGGAACACCTGGGAGTACTCGTCCATGCGGTACAGCGAGTCGGTGCCGTAGAAGATCCCGTAGCCGCCGCGGACGACGGTGGTGGCCGTGTCGAACACGCGCCACGCGAAGCCGATGCGCGGAGCGAAGTCGTTGTTGTCGGGCTTGACAATGGACGCCGGTAACCCGACGTCTGACGCCATGACGATGTAGGGCGCCAGCCCCACGGAGGCGATCGAATTGTTGAACTGCTCCTGCGTCAGGTCGCCGTAGCCCGCCGCAACGACCTTGGCGAACTCCGGGATGAACGTGGCCATGGCTCCGCGCACTTCGACGGGCTGGTTGAACCGGTCGTAGCGCAGGCCGAGGTTGAGCGTCAGCGAGGAGGTCGGTTTGAAATCGTCCTGGACGTAGGTGGAAAAGTTGTACACACGGTCGTGCGGCCCCGCCGGTCCCATCGACCGGCGCGTGCTCTGCAGGTACCCGAGCATGAAGTCGGCCACCGGCTGCCCGGTCCAGGCTCCCTGTGCCACGACGCGCCCGCGGGTGTCGTTCCAGGCGTCGTTCAAGTAGTCGTACCGCAGGAAATCCACGCCGGTCTTCATCGAGTGCTTGCCGCGGACGTAGGTGAGGTTGCCCGTGATCTGCCGGTTCTCGTATGCCCAGATCTTCGGCGCGGCGTTGATCACGCCGATGGTGGCATACCCCGTGATCGTCGTGTTTGGCGGACCAGCCGCTATCGGATCCGTCGTCGTCCCATAGAAGCCCGTTTCCGCCGCCCAGTCCTTCGTGCCGCTTTCCGGCCAGTGCTCGTTGTTGGTCCGGCGCGAGAAGTTGGCGGTGGCCTCGAGGAACATCGACGAGGAGATCGTCTTCAGGTACTTGGCGTAGGTCAGCAGCTGGAGGGTGGGATTGCAGGTGCCGAAGTACGGCAACTGCCCCTTGTTGCCGAGCGGATCGCACGAGTCGGCGGGACGGTAGAAGAGACTGCCCGTGAGGCGATCCGTGCTGCCCAGTGCCTGGTCAATCTTGATGCCGAAGTTGTCGTAGGTGTCCGTCCCGGTGCCCGTCGCGGCATAGTTGTAGAGGCTGTCACCGGTCAGGTTCGGCGCAGGATAGTAATTCGTCAGATTAATCGCCACCGGATTCAGGCGGTTCGCGGGAATCTGGTTGTTGGGAAACGGCAGCTTCGTCAGCGGGTCGATGATGTTGACGGGTTGGCCGGCGGCGTTCTTCGCACCCGAGAAATCGCCCTTCAGCATCGCTGGCGTCGGCACCAGTTGCAGCTGGGTCTGGCCGGCCGTCGAGCGCAGCGACTCCCACGTGGCCATGAAGAACGTCCTGTTGCGGCCGTTGTACAACCCGGGAATCACGAGCGGGCCGCCGATGGTGGCGCCGAACTGGTGGCGGCTCATGTCCGGCTTCTCCGGATCGAAGTACCCCTGCGCGTCGAGGGCGTCGTTGCGCATGAACTCGAACATCGAGCCACGGAACTTGTTCGTGCCGCTCTTGGTGACCACGCTCAGCATCCCGCCGGCATAGCGGCCGTACTCGGCCGAAAAGCCGGAGGTCATCATCTTGAATTCCTGGACCCCTTCGACCGACGGGTTCATCAGGGCGTTGGTGTTGCGCCGCTGGGTGTTGTTCATGCCGTCGAGGAGGAATCCGGCATTGTCGGCGCGGGCGCCGTTGACGGCGAACGCCCCGTCGGCACCGTCGGTCTTGGGCGTCACGCTCCCGGTCAGGAACGCCAGGTTGGCGAACGACCGGTCGGCCAGTGGCAGCTCAGAGATTTCGGCCTTTGTGGTCACGTCACCGCGCGTGGACGTTTCGGTGTTGAGCATGGGCGCCACCTCGGTGACGTTCACCGTCTCGGTGAGCGCGCCCAGTTCCATCCGGACGTCGAGCCGCAACGTCTGTTCCACCTCGAGCGTGAATACGCTCCGCTTGTAGGTGCGGAAACCCGCGAGGGTGGCTTCCAGGACGTATCGGGCCGGGTTCAGGAACAGGATCGTGTAGTCGCCCTGCCCGTTGGTCACCGCCTCCGAGGACCGGCTGGTGTCCGGGTTCGTGAGGGTCACGGTGACGCCCGGCAGCACCGCTCCGGAGGCGTCCGTCACCCGGCCGACGACGCTGGCTGTCGGCGTTTGGGCGAACGCGGAGGACGTCAGGATCAGGCACGCGATCAGCATCGCGAAAATGGGAGCGTACGTCTTCATCGTCATGGCAACCTCACGAGACAATTGGCGGGCAAAGATCCCGGGGCTATCGGCGCGCGCCGCCAGCACGGCGGCGCCGGCGCACGGGCCTGCGAGGAAATCACGCCGTCTGATCATCGTCAGCACTCCTGCCAAGCGGTCTCGGATGGCTGGCTCGAGCTCGCCTGCCTGTGAGGAGATGGTTAAGTGGACTGACCGCAGCGAACGATGCTTTATATCAGTCCGCCCACGTGGTGTCAACGATGACGAAGTAATCTTGGAAACGGCTTGAAATTCTGAAGAACACCGGGGGGGGGAAATTCGGACCGCTGGCTCAGGAATGAGCGAGCGGTCCGACCAGACTGGCAGGCAGCCCTATTTCTTCCTGTTCGCATGCCGGCCGTCGCCGGTTCCCTGGTCGAGAATGCCGCCTGCGGGATTCAGGGTGTCGAGCGCGGCCTGCAGGCGCTTGCGTGCGGCGATCGCCGCGGGGTCCGTGGTGCCGGCGGCAACCAGCTTCTCGGTGAACGGCGCGTCGCTCATGTTGAAGAGCTCACTTGTCTGGGTCAGCTTCCATCCGGCTTCCCGGACGTACCACATCCGGGCCAGCTCGATGAAGATCCACTCCCGCGGCTTCCCTTGCTGGCCGCGCACCTGGGCCAGGAAGCTGCGGCCGTCGATGATCGTCTTCGCGGGTAACGCCGCGCCCGCCAGCTCGGCGAAGGTCGGCAGGAAGTCGGTCGAGTCGATCAGGTTGTGCGAGACCTGACCGGCCGGCGTGGTGCCGGGCCAGTTGACGACCATCGGCACCAGCGCGCCGCCTTCGAGCATCGAGCCCTTGGCGCCAGCCAGGGGCCGGCCGCCGATGGTGGCCCGGCTCGCCCTCGGGTTGGCCGTCCCGTTGTCTCCGACGAAGACGATCAGCGTGTTCTCGCGCAGCTTCAGCCGATCGAGCTCGGCGACCAGCTTGCCGACCAGTTTGTCCATGTAGGTGATGTTGTCGGCGTAGACGTCCTTGCTGTCCGGGGCGCTTTCCGGCGTCGGCAGGATTTCCGCGTGGACGTGCGACAGGGAGTAGTAGAGGTAGAACGGCTGTTCCCGGTGTTTCGTGATGAAGTCCACCGCGCGCTGGTGCATCACGTCGGGCATGTACTCCTTGTCCCGCAACGGCGTCTTCTTGCCGTTCACGACGTAGGTTTTGCCCTTGTCCTGTGTGTTCCAGTAAATGCCGCTGCCCGTGAACGCCAGGTAGTCGTCGAAGCCGAAGTCGGCGGGCCCGAGCGGGAGCTGGCCCCACTTGCCGATCATGGCGGAGACGTAGCCGGTCGGCTTCAGCACCTTCGGCATCATGGTCTCGACGGAGGGCTTCATCAGCCCGGTGGCGTCCTGGTTGGTCGCCCCGGTGCGGAACGCGTAGCGCCCGGTCATGATCAAGGCCCGGGACGGCCCGCACAAGGGCGCCGTGTAGGCGTTGGTGAAACGGATGCCGCCGCGGGCGAGCGCGTCGATATTCGGTGTCTTGTAGTTATCCGCCCCGTAGCTGCTCACCTCGCCGGTGCCGTAGTCGTCCGCGAGGATGAAGACGATATTGGGCTTCTTGTCCGGAGGCGGCAGGCCTGGCAGACCGTCTGCCGCAAGCACCACGGTCGCCGACGCGAGGATTGCGGCGGCGATCACGCCGGCCACGCTGACCACTCCACGGTGTTTCATGGGGTACTCTCCATCATGCTCGAACAGTCCCGGCACTCACGCTCAGGGACGGCATCGTCGCACATCTGATTCGCCGCCCGCAACGCTATCCCGGCAACGCGATCCCGGCACGCTATCCCGGCAACGCTATCCCGGCAACGCTATCCCGGCACGCTATCCCGGCACGACAAACGGATCATTCGTTTCCCGACACCACTGGGTCAGGTACTGTCGGTGCTCGACCAGCACCGGTCTGTGCTCCGCCCTGCCGGCGAGGTTGACCATCTCGCCAGGATCGCGCTGCAGGTCGAACAATGATTCGCGCTGGGTCCCGGCGTCATACGCACAGTACTTGAAGCGCGCGCTCCTGACCATGCGCCCTGAGAGTTCAGGCGTGCGGCCGTCGACCGGACCACCCTGCACCATCCTGTTTTCGGAGACGACATACCGGCGCGGGTCGGCCATCGTTGGCTCCAGCGCACTGGCCTTGAGGCCCAGGCCAGGCAATCCGCCGGGCTTCTCGATGCCGGCCAGTTCGCAGAGCGTCGGAACGAGATCAATGCCGGCGTTGACCAACCGGTCGGACACGCTCCCGCGCGCGGTTCCCGGGCCGGCGATCAAGAACGGCACTCTCGACACATTGTCGTAGAAGATGGTTTTCTGATTCCATCCGTGCGCACCCTGGGCATCGCCGTGATCACTCGTGAATACGATCACGGTCCGATCCACCTGGCCGGAGTCTCGCAACGCCGCGAGGATGACGGCGAGGTGCGCATCAACCTTTTCGATCATCCGGAAATAGGCCCAGCGGTACTGGCGCCACTTGTTCGTATCGAACGCCCCGACCGGGAACAGCCTGTTGTTCTGGTACGAACGCCGCATCAGCAGCACGCCGTCGGCCTCGGCGTCAGGGGGCGCGGAGTTCTCGACCACCGGAGGACAGCGCTCCGGAGGAGGCGGCTCGCCGACGGCCCCGTCCTTCAGTTCCTCGCCCCGGGCCCACTCGCAGATGTTGTGCGGGTTCACGAACGAGGTCACCAGCAGGAACGGCTTCTCGCGCGTGCGCGTGATGAACGCCGCGGCCAGCGCGGGGATCTCGCTGTCCGCGCCGTTGTTCTTGATGGCGCCCATGACATCGAACCCGTGCACGGCGGGATCCTTGGCGGACCACGGCAGATGCCACTTCCCGAAATACCCGGTGTCATAGCCGGCCGCGCGGAAATGCGCGCCGACGCAGCGATAGCGGCCGTCCAGGGGCACCGTGAGATCGTTGGTCTGGAAGCCCGTGACATGCGGCGGCTGGCCCGTCAACATCGATGTCCGCGCGGGGACGCACAGCGGATTGGCCGTGTAGGCTCTGGTGAAGCTGACGCCCCTGGCCGCCAGACTATCCATGGCCGGCGTATTGATGAACGCCTTCCCCATCCGGCAGCTCATCGCGTCGGCGGACTGCTGGTCCGTCAGGACGAGCAGAATGTTCGGCCGCTCACCGGCGAACGGCGTCCCGATCGGGACGTCGCGCCCGATCACCCGCGCGCCTGCCACGGCGGTTCCGGCGAACACGCCAGCGGCCTTGATGAATTCCCGTCGTCTCATCGTTCGGACTCCGTTCGATGGCCGGTCATGCGACCGGCGCGCCTCATGCGCCCGCCGGCCGCGGTAGGCTAACACACTCCGGCTCGCGATCCCCGCGTCGGTATAATGCAGATCCCCATGCCGACGATGCCCGCTCTGACGCCGAGGCCGTTCCACCTGCTGGCCAAGCCCACCGGGGCTGTGTGCAACCTCGACTGCACGTACTGCTTCTTCCTCTCGAAGGAGATGCTCTACCCGGGCAGCCGGTTCCGGATGGCCGACGAGCTGCTCGAGACCTACGTGCGCCAGTTGCTCGAGTCGCACCCGGACGGCGAGGTGAGCATCGCGTGGCAGGGCGGCGAGCCAACCCTGATGGGGCTCGACTTCTTCAAGCGCTCGGTAGAGTACGCCGACACCCACAAGCGGCCGGGCCAGAAGGTCGCCTACTCGATTCAGACCAACGGCACGAGGCTCGATGATGAATGGTGCGCGTTCTTCAAGGAGCACGCGTTCCTGGTCGGGCTGAGCGTCGACGGCCCGCGCCGCCTGCACGATGCGTATCGCGTGGACAAAGGCGGCCAGGGCACCTTCGACCAGGTGATGCGCGGGTGGGAGTCGCTTGGCGCGCACGGCGTCGACGTCAACATTCTCTGCACGGTGCACGCCGCCAACGCGGATCATCCGCTGGAGGTGTACCGCTTCTTCCGAGACGAGCTGAAGACGTCCTTCATCCAGTTCATCCCCATCGTCGAGCGCGCGACCCCGGAGATGCTGCCCGTCGCGAACCTGGGCTGGGGCGAGCGCGGCAGCGACGCGCGCCCGCTGTACCTGACCGAAGGCAGCCTGGTGACCGAGCGTTCGGTCACGGCCGCGCAGTGGGGCCGGTTCCTGATCGGGGTGTTCGACGAGTGGGTTCGGCGCGACGTGGGCCAGACGTACGTGCAGATGTTCGACGCGGCGCTGGCGTCGTGGGTGGGTGCGCCGGCCGCGATCTGCATCTTCGCCGAGACGTGCGGCGGCGCGTTGGCAATTGAACACAACGGCGACCTGTATTCGTGCGACCACTTCGTGGAGCCGAAGTACCTGCTCGGCAACATCCAGCAGGTGCACATGCTGGAGCTGGTGAGCTCCGACCGGCAGCGCCAGTTCGGGCTCGCTAAGCGCGACACCCTGCCGCGGTACTGCCGCGAGTGCCCGGTGCTCTTCGCGTGCCACGGGGAATGCCCGAAGGACCGGTTCATCACCACGCCCGACGGAGAGCCTGGACTCAACTACCTGTGCGCCGGCTACAAGGCGTTCTTCACGCACGTCGACCGCCCGATGCGGCTGATGGCCGAGCTGCTGCAGAGCGGGCAGGCCCCTGCGCAGGTGATGCAGATCCTGGCCGAGGAAGGGGCGGCGGCGCAGCTCAAGGCCGCGTACGCGAAGGCCGGCCGGAACGACGCCTGCCCCTGCGGAAGCGGCCGCAAGTTCAAGCGGTGTCACGGGAGCGCCGCGCCGAACCCTGGAGCGGCGTGACGCGGCCGAATCGCGAGCCTCAGGCACGAGCGGCGTCAGCGTCGGGAGCGCGGCGCCGACGGCAGGCGTCATGCGGTCGCGGTCGAGATGCCGGGGGTCACGCGCCAGCCGGCGGCCTGACCGCCAGCCGCCCCGTGTAGATCGCCATGCCCACCACGGCGTCCACCCCGATCGCGTCGAGCGCGGCGATGTCGGCCTCGGTCGTGATGCCGCCCGCCGCGCTCAGCGGCCTGGCGGTCGCGCTTCGCACTCGCCGGACCGCGTCCATGTCGATGCCGCCCATCAGGCCTTCCGTATCGACGTGGGTGTAGAGAAACCCGCCGCAGTACGGCTCGAGGGCGCGCACGGCGTCCTCGGCGGTCATCCTCGTCGACTCCTGCCAGCCGCGGACGACGACGTAGCCGCCAGCGCTATCGACCGCGCCGATGATCCGATCGGCGCCGATGGCCGTTGAGAGCGCGGCGGCGAACCGCTCATCGATGCCGTCGCCGGTGAAGAGCGACGAGCCGACGATGACCTCCGCGGCGCCGGCGTCGATCCACATCCGCGCGCGCGCCACGTCGCGAATGCCGCCGCCCACGCGGCACGGGATCCGCGCGCAGATGGCACGCACCAGTTCGTCATTCGCGCCCGTGCCGAGGGCGCCGTCGAGGTCGATCAGCTGCACGCGCGGAAACCCCGTGAAGCGCTCGACCCACGCGAAGACGTCGTCGAACGAGAGGGCCTCGCGGCGGCCCTGCACGAGCTGCACGACGCGCCCAGCCCGCAGGTCGATGGATGGAATCAGCATGGGTCCCCCTCGCGCGCGGCGCTGGCGCTGCCCGCGGGCCTGATCGGAATCCCCTTCCCCGCCAGCCAGCGCTTGAGGTCTGCCACGGCATGTTCGGAGAAATGGAAGATCGATGCGGCCAGGGCCGCGTCGGCCAGGCCGCGCGTGAACACCTCCTCGAAGTGCTCGAACGATCCCGCGCCGCCCGAGGCAATCACGGGAATCTGCACCGCCGACGACACGGCAGCGGTGAGTTCACAGTCGAAGCCCGCGCGCGTGCCGTCGCGGTCGATCGACGTGAGCAGGATCTCGCCGGCGCCGCGGCGCTCGGCCTCACGCGCCCACTCGACGGCATCGCGGCCCGACGAGGCCGTGCCGCTGCGCGCATAGACCGCGTACCCGCCGCCGGCGCGTTTGGCATCGATGGCCACCACGATGGCCTGACTGCCGTAGCGCCGCGCGAGCCGTGTCACGAGGTCTGGCGTCGCCAGTGCCGCGCTGTTGAGGCTGATCTTGTCGGCGCCGGCGGTGATGACGGCGTCTGCATCAGGCTCCGCCCGGATCCCGCCGCCGACGGCGAAGGGAATGAAGAGCTCCGACGCGACGGCCCGGATCGTTTCGAGGAGGGCGCGCCGGCTCTCCAGCGTGGCGGTGACATCGAGCAGCACGAGTTCGTCGATGCCTTCGCGGTTGTAGCGCTCGGCCAGCGCGACCGGGTCCCCCGCGCGTGCCAGCCCTTCGAACTGCACGCCCTTCACCACCGATCCGTCGCGGACATCCAGGCACGCGATGATGCGTTTCGACAGCATGCCTACTCCCCTGCCGCGAGTCTGAGGAAGTTGGCCAGGACCACCAGGCCGACGTCCGACGACTTCTCGGGATGGAACTGCACGCCACACACGCGACCACGCTGGACCGCGCTGGCGAAGACCGCCCCGTGTTCGGTCGTGGCAATCGTGTCGGAGCTGACCGGGGCCGCAAAGGCGTGCGTGAAATACGCCTGGTCGCCCGGGCTGAGGCCGTCGACGAGCGGCGAGGGCCGCATGGCGGTGACGTCGTTCCACCCGACGTGCGGGACCTTGAAATCACGGGCGGGCGGGCCGTCCGCATCCAGCGCGGCTGGGCGCTGTTCCCGCGCGAGTTCCCGCAGGTGCGCGCACCGGCCTGCAAGCACGCCAAGGCCAGGGACATCGGGCGCCTCGGTACTGCCGTCGAACAGCCATTGCTGGCCAAGGCAGATGCCGAGCAGCGGGCCGCCGGCCGCGATGAAGGCCCGGACCGTCGATCGCCAGTCCCCGCCAAGGGCGGCGGTCGCGGCGAAGTGACCGACGCCCGGAATCACGACCGCATCGACCCTGGCGAGCGCCGAGGCGGAACCGGGCACGCACACGTCGGCACCGCACGCCTGCAGGGCCTTGCGCACCGAGGTCAGGTTGCCGGCGCCGTAGTCCACCAGTGCCACGCGCATATCTACAGCAACCCTTTCGTGCTGGGCAGCACGCGCGCCAACTGGCGGTCCCGGCTGCACGCCACGCGCAACGCCCGCGCGAAGGCCTTGAACGCCGCCTCGACCCGGTGATGGCTCGACCGCCCGTAGAGCACCTTGAGGTGCACGTTCGCGCGAGCGGCCGCCGCGAATCCCTCGAAGAAGTCCGTCACGAGCTCTGCCTGGAGATCGCCGACCAGGCGCGCGCGCACGCCGAGATCGACGACCGCGTACGGCCGGCCCGACAGATCGATGGCCGCCACGGCCAGCGTCTCGTCCATCGGCATCACGAAGTAGCCAGCCCGGTTGATGCCGCGCTTCGATCCGACGGCCTTCACCAGCGCCTCGCCGAGCGCGATCCCGGTGTCCTCGACGGTGTGGTGCTGGTCCACGTCGAGATCGCCCGTCGCCCGCACCTCGAGATCGAAC
>Ga0315286_10001948_pt1 | contig 19071 bp, 11 predicted proteins | sample YL17G10_0_MG_FD_205038 | JGI IMG/M metagenome (GOLD analysis project Ga0315286, IMG submission 205038) | Sediment microbial communities from Yellowstone Lake, YNP, Wyoming, USA - YL17G10_0 | ecosystem: Environmental > Aquatic > Freshwater > Lake > Sediment | place: USA: Wyoming | collected... | reverse complement strand
AAGGCGGAGCCTGATTCTGCCCGCTGCGTGACCATCGCGACCCAGAGCGCCATCAAAGGGATGCTCCTCCCCGGTTCCATCGCAATCCTCACCCCCCTCGTCGTGGGAATACTGATGGGCCCCATCACCCTGGCCGGCGTGCTTGTGGGCGCCATCATCACCGGCGTCATCATCGGGCTTCAGTTCGCCAACGCGGGCGGCGCGATGGACAACGCGAAGAAATACATCGAAGAAGGACACTTCGGCGGCAAAGGCTCCGAGGCTCACAAGGCGGCCGTAGTTGGGGACACCGTCGGCGACCCGATGAAGGACACCGTCGGGCCTTCTGCGAACATCCTCATCAAGCTCATGTGCGTCATCTCCCTCGTCATGGTGCCGTTCCTGAGGGAGCTCAACGGGCTCATCTGGAACTTGTTCTGAAAAGGGCGGGTGCAACGCGCGGGAACAAGAGGGCAGGGGGCTCCCCTGCCCTCTGTTATTTTTTGTGCGCCCGGACGAACCGGGTGAGACGGCACGGAGGCGATAGGTATGGCAGGGAAGCGGAAGGTGCTTGTCTTGACGAGCGGCGGGCTCGATTCCCTTCTAGTTTTAAAGATCATGCAGCAAAACGGCCTCGAGGTTGCCGGCATCCGCTTCAGAACCTGGTTTACTATTCCGCGGTTCGAGCCCCTCGACGAGTACGCCCCGGAGTCCGTGCTGTTCGGCATACCGGTTTTCACGGCCGACGTGTCGGAAGAGTTCACACCGGTGCTCATGAACCCGCGTTACGGCTATGGAAAGGCGTCCAACCCCTGTATTGACTGCAAGATCTTCTTCCTGCAGAAGGCGCGGGAGCACATGGCAAAGATCGGGGCCGACTTCGTGGCGACGGGAGAGGTGATGGGGCAGCGGCCGATGACCCAGAACCCCAACTCACTGAAACTCATCGAAAAGAAAAGCGGCCTCGAGGGATATCTCCTTCGCCCCCTTTCTGCGAAGCTCCTCCCCGTGACCGTGCCTGAAGAGCTCGGCTGGGTTGATAGGGAGAAACTCTACGGCATATCGGGGAGAGGGCGCAAGGACCAGATCAACCTCGCTGCCAAGCTCGGGGTCACCGAGTATCCGAGCCCCGCGGGCGGATGTCATCTCACCGACGGGGAGCTCCACCGTCGTCTCGCCGCCATGACCGGTCTTGAAAAAACTCTCACGGTGAACGATTTTTACATCCTGCGGTACGGCAGGCACTTCCTGATTCAGGGAGACCAGAAGCTGGTCGTGGGGAGAAACGAGCGGGAGAACGATCTTCTGCGGCGCACCCGGTGGGGAAACGTGTTGATCGACGCCACCGCGGTCCCCGGGCCCCTGTCGCTCATGGAGTGGAACGGGAGGATGTCCGGTATGCGGCAGGCCCTGTCCACCGTCGCGAGGTACTGCGACCGACCGCGCGGGGGAGGGCTTCTCAGGGTGGTGATCCACCGCGGGGACAAGGTGAAAACCCTTCGGGTGCCCTTTCCCGGTGAGAGGCGCCCCCCGACGGACCCGGTGACCGCAGAAAAAAAATGAGGGAAGTCCCCGCCGGCGTGATGTATACTTGCGTAGAAAGCTTGTTTTCGGCGGATTCTGCGCTATACTAGTGATTTGCGATATCAACCGGGAGATAGTTTACCCCGCAATGAAGACGCTCCTCTTCGTCAACGTCAGCAGAGGTGAGCTGCTCAATCTGAAAGAAATCCTCGAAAACAACGGAGTCACCGGCTGCAGGCTCCTGATCTGCGGCGACCTCCAGAACCTCCCCGAAATCCTTCGCAGTCACGAAGTGCACTCAATCGTCTACCAGATCAAATCCTCCGGGTTTCTCAAAGACCTGGAGTACCTCAGGAGCTTCGCCCAAGAGACCCCGCGGATCGTCTATGGGGGAAAACTGGGTCGGCGGGAGCTGTTCGACCTCATAAACGTCGGCACGGTGTACTACTACCTTGAAAAACCGGTCGATGAGTACGAATTCGTGAGCGCGGTGGGCAGCGCGCTCAGCTACAGCAGGTCCCTGGAGGAAAGGTACCGCAGCCTGCACCAGATCTCGATAAAACAACAGATCGAAAAGCTGAACAATATCGGGATAGCTCTCTCGAGCGAACACAACGTGGAGAAACTCCTCGATCAGATTATCTCCCAGGCCCTTGTCCTCGCCCGGTGTGACGCCGGGAGTATCTACATAAAAGAGGGGGACGTGCTCGCTTTTATGGTGGCCCGGAACAATACCCTAAAGCAGCGGCACGGGAACGGGTACGAGGACACGTACTTCAAGAAGTACACCTTTCCCATAACAAAGAACAGGATCTCCGGTTATGTGGCCGCCACGGGAGAAATCCTCAATATCAAGGACGCATACAGCATCCAGGGGAGGGAGTACACTTTCACCGACGACATCGACAGGAGGACCAACTACGTCACGAAGTCGATGGTCGTCGCCCCGATGAAGGACCACGACAACGAGATACTCGGCGTTCTGCAGCTGATCAACTGCCTGGACGACGACGGGGAGGTCGTCCCGTTCGACAAAAACCTGGAAAACCTCATCCAGTCTCTCGCCTCCCAGGCCGCGGTCGCGATCCGGAACGCGAAACTCATCGAGGAAGTGAAGAAGGCGCACCTCGACACGATCATGAGGCTCTCGGTGGCGGCGGAGTTCCGGGGCGACGACACCTCCGACCACCTGCGGAGAATGACCGATTACTCGATCATCGTCGCCAAGAATCTCGGTCTGGAGGACGAAGAGAGAGAAATCCTCCGATACGCCGCGCCCATGCACGACATCGGGAAGATCGGGATCCCCGATTCCATCCTCCACAAACCGGGCAAGCTGACCCGCGAGGAATGGGAAGAGATGAAGAACCACACGATCTACGGCGCCCAGATACTCGAGGGATCGGCGTCCGAGATTCTGAGAACCTCGACGGTGGTCGCGCTCAATCACCACGAACGGTGGAACGGGATGGGATACCCGAATGGGGTTGCGGGCGAACAAATCCCGATCTACGGGCAGATAGTTTCGATCGCGGACGTGTTCGACGCGCTGGTCTCCAAGAGATGCTACAAGGAGGCCTTCGAGCTGGACAGCGCCATTGAGGAGATACGGGCAAGCAGGAACATCATGTTCGGCCCGCACGTCGTCGATGCGTTCGTGAAAGGAATAGAAGAAATCATCGACGTTATGCGGATCTCCCAGCAAACCGGGGCGCGCGGCACAAATCTCGTGAATGGTGACGTCATTGAAGCCCCTCTATCCCAGTGACTCCAGCGGCAGCTACCAGGGGTGTGTCGTCTGCGGGAAAGAGAACGCCCAGGGGCTGAAACTCGATTTCTTTCACGACGAAGAAACAGACGAAGTCTCCACCCGCTGTTCGTTCCCCCCGACGGCTCAGGGTTACGAGGGGGTTGTGCACGTCGAAGAAGAGGTCGAGTTCCGGGGCAGGGTCCTCGAAGTGCGGGGAAAGAAGATCATCGCCGAGGCCCGCTGCTTGAGCTGCGCCGGAGAAGGCAGGGCGCTTGCGGAAGGCCTCTCCATACGCGCGGGCTGACTCCTACAATTGCGCCATCAAGACAAAGGGATTGACTTTTACCCACCGCAGGATAATATTAGGGCGGAAACTCCGGATACAGGGGGGGTTCCTGTTTTTCCCGGTGTCGCGCTTGCCGGGATCACTGTCGTTGGCAGGCGTGATAACCACATCCGCGATACGAACTATCTTCACCTCAGGCGCAGTCTCCCTGTCCACGCGTAGGGTCCGTACCGGTTTCGGTGATAGACCATCGACGGACGGCTAACAGAGGGCCGGTATGCTTTTTCTGTTTTTCATCTCCATTACGTTAATAGGGGCCGCCCTCCTCGCCGCCTTCATTATTTTTTCACATCGAAGAGAACAAAACGCTTCCGTTGACGAGGGGTGGTTCGATCAGGCATCCGCGCGTGAAACGGCTGCGGGAAAGGATGGAACGCTCGCGGGCGGTTATGAGCCCGACGGCTTTCCGGGAACGAAAAAAGCGGGCGGCTCCCCGCCGAACGCTTTCGAAGGCGGCCCTCGGGGTGCGGGCGAGGGGCCCGCCGGTAAAGGAACGGGGCGGCGCGGCCCTTCACCGGCTTCTCCCGCGGGGTCGATTCCGATTATACGGCCCGAGAAGCCGATTCCGGGACTGGGCTCCTTCGAGATCGTCCATTTCTTTTCAAAAGTCAGCATGTACACCTTCGAGGACCCGAGGGAGCCTCGGGAGGTCCGGCTCGACTCGCCGGAGACGCAGCTCCAAGGCTACCAAGTCGTCCTCGAAGGAGATCTCGCCCTCACCTCGAAGAACTTTCTCCTGTTCGACGAAAAAACCTCGAAAAAAATACCGTTCGGAAGCATAGAGACGTATCATCTTTTCGGCGACTCCATGATCATAAAGAAAAAAAACGTTAAAAAGAAGAAGACGGTGGTGAAAGTCTTTGGAAACTTTGGCGACTTTCAATATATTTTAAGCGCGTTGCTACCCTTATGACCGACTATCGCTTTTCGAGAAATTTCTATAAGCCCCGAAGACGGAAGTGGAAGCTCGCGATCGTGCTCTTCCTCATCCTCGCGGTGGGCGGCGGCATTGTTTACACTGTTTTTTTCCTCGATGTGCGCACGTTCACCATGAGGGCGATCGCCCTCTACAGGGTCACGTTCAGCGACTATCGGTTTCTCGAGAAGAGCCTCCAGTCGGGTAACTACAACCAGGTTATCAGGGACGGCCTCCCCTACCTCGAGAAGCGGCCTTACAAAGCCCGTCTCATCCGGTACATAGGGGAAGCCTATTATCACGTGTCCGGGGACCTCAACGGAGCGGAAAGAGAGGAATCCATCGACAAGTCGATCCGCTACATGCGCAAAGGGATCGTTCTCGCGGGTTTTAAAGATTTTCTCTCGAAGAGCTACTTCATCCTCGGCATGTCCTATTTCCGAAAGGGGGCCTATTATTACGAGCTCGCTGCCGAGTATCTCAAAAAGTCCCTTGACGGCGGTTACAAGGAAGATTCCCTCTTCGAGATCCTCGGCTACTGCTACTACAAGCTCGGCGTCTTCGACGAGGCGGTCGTCTACCTGGAAAAGGCGAAATCCCACGGTTCGAAGGAGGTAGAACGGCAAGAGGTCGTCCGACTCTATCTCGCGGAGTCATACAAGGGCAAGGGCGATCATCAGGCCGCCATGGCGGAGCTCTCCGCCCTCGAACAATCTTCGAAGGACGACGCGATCCTGGAAGAAGTTCACTCGATCACGGCGTGGGTGTATTTTCAGATGGGGAATTTCGCCGCGGCGAGGGAATACCTCGGAAAAGTGCTTGAAATGAACCAGAGCTCCGCCGAAGCGCATTACTGGCTCGGGAACATCCTCGAAAAAGAGAGAGACATGATTTCGGCCAGGAAGGAGTGGCGCACGGCCCTGAGGATCAACCCGAAGCATATCGGGGCGATCGAAAAACTGTACTGACAAAATCTCATTGCACGATAGGAGATGAACATGCCGTTCGGTAAGCTGATGGGATCTTTTTCCAACGATATCGGAATAGATCTGGGCACCTCGAATACCCTTGTTTATGTGCGGGGGAGGGGGATCGTGCTTTCGGAGCCTTCCGTCGTCGCGGTGCACTGCGCCACGAAGAAGGTGCTCGCGGTCGGGCGGGAGGCCAAGCGCATGCTGGGGAGGACTCCCGGCGAGATTATCGCCATCAGGCCGATGAAGGACGGGGTGATATCGGATTTCGAGACCGTGGAGAAGATGATCAAGTATTTCTTTCAGAAGATCCACAACCGCAGGGCGCTGATCAAACCCCGGGTCGTCATCGGGATTCCATCGTGCATCACGGAGGTCGAAAAAAGGGCCGTGCGCGAGTCGGCCGAGCAGGCGGGCGCGAGGGAGATATACCTCATCGAAGAGTCCCTCGCGGCGGCGATCGGGGCGAATATCCCGATCCAGGAGCCCGCGGGGAATATGGTCATCGACATCGGCGGTGGAACCTCGGAGATATCCGTCATTTCGCTCGGAGGGATGGTGATCACCAACGCGATCAGGATCGGCGGCGACGAGTTCGACGAGGCTATCATCAACCACATGAAAAAAATCCACAACCTGGTCATCGGGGAAAGCACCGCCGAGGAAGTGAAGATCACCATCGGCAACGTTTACCCCGAAAAGGAAGTGAAATCCATGGAAATCAGAGGGAGGGATTCCATTTCCGGGCTGCCGAGGATCCTGACCATCGACTCCGTCGAGATGCGTGAAGCCCTCCAGGAGCCGACGAACATGGTCCTCGAGGAAATAAAGAAGACTCTCGACAAGACTCCTCCCGAGCTCGCCGCGGACATCGTCGAAAGGGGGATCGTGATGACAGGGGGAGGGTCCCTCCTGAAGGGGTTCACGAAGCTCATCAGCAAGGAAACCGGAGTGCCCGTGATCCTGGCGGAGAATCCGCTCACCTGCGTTGTGCTTGGCACGGGTAAGTTTCTCGAGGAACTGCGCTATATAAAGAAAGTTCGCTGAAGCGACAAGGAACGGATCGATAAAAGTCCATGAGTGACGGAAAGATATCGCACGCCAAAGGGGTGATCATTCTGGTCATCCTCCTCTTTATATCCTTCACCACCATGGGATTCTCTCAGACGAAGTTCACCATCCAGTTCAAATCCGTCCTCTTCTCCCTGGTCTACCCATTCCAGTACATCGGTGTCGCCCCTATCAATCTCGTGAAGGAATTTTTCACGAGCATCGAGGACAACCGGCAGCTCAAGGTGCAGCTCTCCCAGACGAAAAACCTCCTCCAGGAGTACGAGCGCACCCAGTACGAGTTCGAGGAGCTCAAGAGGGAGAACGAGAGGCTGCGGCGGGTCATCGGAATCCAGGAGCAGATCGAGTACGATACGGTGATAGCCGAAGTGGTCGCCAAGTCGCCCCAGGATTTCTACAAAACCCTCGTGGTGAACAGGGGCAGGGACAGCGGCGTCGAGAGGTACATGCCCGTCATCGCCTATCAGAACAACGTCAAGTGCGTCGTGGGGAAGGTGACCGACGTTCAGAGATTCTCAGCGCGGATCCAGCCCCTCGTGGAGCAGTCGAGCTACGTCGGCGCCATGCTGAAAAGTTCGCGATACTCCGGCATCCTCATGGGGCAGAGCCCCCTCTCCGAGCTCTGCCTCCTGCAGTACATGGACAAGAACGCCGAGATGAAGTACGGAGACCTCATCGTCACCTCCGGTATGGGAGGAGTGTTCCCGAAAGGGATCGCCATCGGGGAGGTCGTGTCGGTTTCAAAAAAACGGTACGGCATCTTCCAAGAAGCGTTCGTGAAGCCGAAAATCGATTTCGGACGTCTCGAAGAAGTATATATCATCACCAAGAAAGAGCCCGAGGGCCCGGCTGAACAATCGGTCATCGACGGGGAGGCCGACGATTCGTTTGTGCGGGGTCTCGAAGGCCGCGCCAGGGCCGAGCGCAAACCCCTCGTGGAAGAGTGACTGGGTGAAAAAGTACATCCTATTCGTGCTGATGACGGGGTTTTTCATCTTCCTCCAGTCCTCTTCGCTTTACAACCTCTTCACCCTTCGGGGCGTGAGCGCGGATTTTATCCTGATAAGCATTTGCCTCACCGGGTTTTTCCTCGGGCCCGTGCCCGGAGAGATATTCGGTTTCGTCGCGGGGTTCGTTCTCGACGTGCTCGGAGGGGGCCTCCTCGGCATTTCGGCGTTCACCTACACCCTCGTGGGATTCGGCGTCGGGGTTGCGGGACGGAAGGTCTACAGCACGAGTATCCTCATTTCCATCGTGTTGATCTTCGTCGTCACCCTGGTTAAGGCGGCGGTCCTCGGGATGCTCGCCGCCTTTTTTTTAAAGGCGGGCTATTTCGGCTACTTCTCACAGGGGAGGATATTCCTGGAGGTTCTGCTCAACTGTGTGATATACCCGATACTCTACTTCCTGATCACCAAGTTCGAAAGGAACATATCGACCCAAGATGCAGTTCATTTCAATCGATACAGACAGTAACGAAGGTTTCAAGAGACGATTCTACATCTTCGCCGCTGTTCCCATCTTGTTTTTTCTCGTCTTCATCTCGATTCTTTTCTCCCTCCAGATCATCAGGGGAACCGCCTACGAGCTGAAGGCGAAAACGAACAGGGAGCAGTTTTCCATCCTTCCCGCCATCAGGGGGATCATCTACGACAGGACGGGTAAGACCGTCCTCGCGTTCAACAAGCGTTCCTTCGCGGTAACCCTCGTTCCCCAGAACCTCCCCGGGGATAAGAACGAAAGGGAGTCCCTGCTTAACAACCTCGCGCTGCTCATGGGCATGAGAAAGGAGGAGATCCTCGCTATCATCGGCAGGAAGGGGTACTCAAGGGACGGCTCCTACGTCGTGAAAACCGAGGTGCCTTTCGAGGACGTCGTGTACATCGCGGAGCACAACAGAAACTTCCCCGGCGTCTACTGGAAGAGCATGCCGAACCGCATCTACCCGTACAGGGACATGCTCTCCCACGTCATAGGTTACGTGGGGATGATCAGCGAGAGGGAGCTCCTCAATCTCTCGAAGAGAGGGTACAGCTACGAGAGCGTCCTGGGCAAGAACGGCGTCGAGAAAATGTACGACATGCACCTTCGCGGAAAGGACGGGTATGTGCGAAGGATCGTCGACGCTACCAACCAGGTCACTTCGGAAATCATCGACAAGGACGCGGAGCCGACGCCCGGCAACAACGTAATCCTCACCGTCGACGCGGCCGTCCAGAAAATCGCCGAAAACGCCCTCGGGGAAGTTCCCGGCGCGATCGTCGTCTCCAAACCCGCCACTGGGGAGGTGCTCGCTATGGCCTCCTACCCGAGATACGACGCAAATCTCTTCGTCTCGCAGAAAGACAAGGAGGCCTTCAAGAAGCTCACCCTCGACCAGAAGAAGCCCTTCCTCAACAGGGCCATCCAGGCGCAGTACCCGGCGGGGTCGATTTTCAAGCTCGTCGTGGCTATAGCGCTCCTCGACACGGGGAAAGTGCCGCCCACGAAGGAGTTCAGCTGCGGCGGGGGATACCAGCTCGGCAACCGGTTCTTCTCCTGCTGGTCGAGCCATGGGAGAGTCGATCTCTACAAGGCGATAGTCAACTCCTGCGACTCGTATTTCTACCAGGTCTCCCTCGCGCTTGGGCCCGAGGTCATCGCCGAGTACGCGCGAAAGCTCGGGCTCGGCAAGAAGCTGGATATCGACATCATCGGCGAGCTCGAGGGCTTCATTCCGGACCCCGCGTGGAAAAGGGAGAGCAGGGCGGAGGTGTGGTACGAAGGGGATACCCTGAACCTTGCCATCGGGCAGGGATACCTGCTCGTGACGCCGCTTCAGCTCAACGCCCTCACGAACGTCATCGCGAACAGGGGGCTCCTCTTCAAACCCTACGTGGTGAGCGAGATCAGGTCGGCGAAGAACGACGAGGTCTTCTACACCCGGAAGCCCGAGCTGCTGCTCGACAGCGGTATCGACAGGGCGCATTTCGAATACGTGCTGGGCGCGATGAGGGGAGTCGTCACGCAGGGAACCGCGAAATGGGGGGGTGCGGTGCTCTCCACCGAGGTCGCCGGAAAGACGAGCAGCGCCGAGACCTCCTCCCAGGAGACACATTCGTGGTACACCGCCATGGCGCCCTACAACGCCGAGGACCCATCGCAGATGGTCTCCGTAACGGCGATCGTGGAGTTCGGCGGAGCGGGGAGCGCGAACGCCGCTCCCATAGTGTCGCAGGTCATCGAGGCGATCTTCTCGAAATCCGATCTCGAGACCGCGCGCAAGAATATCTGGAGGAAGAGGTCCGAAGCGGCAAAGAAAAAGGAGCAAGCGGAATCGTTGTCAGCGGAGTGAAACTCGTTCGTCAGGATTAGACAATGGGGAAAATGGAACTATCGGACGCGGTGAAAATTGACTTTGCCCTCCTCTTCGCCTCGGTTGTGCTCGTGATCCTTGGCATTCTCACGATTTTCAGCGCCACCAGCGGGACTTCAGACGCGAGGGGTCTCGAGAGGCAGCATATCAAACAGATCTACTGGTCCCTCTTCGGGGTTGCGGTCTTCGTCGGAGTCCTCTTCGTAAATTACCATAAGATGGGGGAGCACGTGCTCGTCATCTACGGTGCGTGCATCCTCCTTCTTCTTCTGACGCTCGCAATCGGGAAAAGGGTACACGGCGCGAAGAGCTGGCTCACCCTCGCGGGAGGGATCGGTTTTCAGCCTTCGGAATTCGTCAAAATCGGGGTTGTCATCACCCTCGCAAAATTTCTCGACACCATCGGGGAAGAGATCAAGAAGCTGAAATACGTGATCGTCGCGCTCCTCATCGCCATTTTCCCGATGGGGCTCATACTCCTTCAGCCCGACTTCGGGACCGCGTTCGTCTATATCCCGGTAGCCCTCATCATGCTCTATTTCGCGGGTATCCGGTACATCCACCTGGCCTCTGTCGTCATCATCTTCGGGATCGCCGTCGTTGTTCCTCTCGTGACGACCTTCGGAAAACTGACGCACGCGGCCTCGCTCTCTTTCCTCGGGATCATGGACGACACGAATGTGATCCTCATCATTGCAATGGTGTTCGGCATACTCTCCCTCGTCACGTTCATCGTGCACCGCGTCACGAAGAAAGAGATCATACGAAAAGCCACCACGGTGTTCTTCATCTTCTTCGCGGGGCTTCTCCTCGCGACGATGCTCGGGCATTTTATGAAGCCTTACCAGAAAGAGCGCCTCGTCATGTTCCTGCGCCCTACCGTAGATCCTTTCGGCGCGGGGTACAACATCATCCAGTCGAAGATAGCGATCGGTGCGGGCGGGGTTTTCGGAAAAGGGCTCATGGGGGGAACACAGTCGCAGCTCGGGTTCCTCCCCGAGAGGAGCACCGATTTCGTATTTTCCATTTTCGCGGAAGCCTGGGGGTTCATGGGTTCCTTTTTCCTCCTCGCCCTCTACGGTCTCTACCTCTTCAGGGGGATCATGGTCATCTTCACGACGAGGGAGTTCTTCGGGCACCTCATCGCCACCGGCATCGTGGGGATGATCCTCTTTCACGTCATCGTCAATATCGGCATGACCATCGGGGTAATGCCGATCACCGGAATCCCGCTCCCCTTCATGAGCTATGGGGGCTCCTTTCTGATCACCTGCCTCGCCGCCACGTCGCTCCTCGTGAACATCGAGATGAGGAGATTCGTCCATTGACCTCTCATGTGCTGGAACGGATCCTAAACCTTCTCCCCCTGGTCGAGAAACCCGCCCGCTACATCGGGGGCGAGCTCCACACGGTGCGAAAAGACCACGAGGCGGCGGGCCTGAGGATGGTGCTCTCCTACCCCGACATCTACGAGATCGGGATGTCGAACCTCGGGCTCAGGATCCTCTACGACGCCGTGAACAGGGTGGAAGGTCTTTCGTGCGAAAGGGTGTTCGCCCCGTGGCTCGATTTCGAGAAGGTCTTGCGTGACGAGGGTATCCCTCTCTATTCGCTCGAGACCTACACCCCTCTCCACCTGTTCGACGTTGTAGGGTTTTCCCTCGGATACGAGCTCCTCGCCACCAACCTTCTGAACATTCTCGACCTTGGCAGGATACCCCTCATGGCAGACGAGAGGGGGGAGGACGCCCCCATAGTCATCGCGGGGGGGCCAGGCGCCTTCAACCCGGAGCCTATCGCCGATTTCATCGACGCCTTTGTGATCGGCGACGGGGAAACGACCCTCCTCGATCTCCTTGATTCCCTCGCTGCGCTCAAGGGGGCGAGCCGCAGAGAGAGGCTTGCGGCGCTGAACCGGTTCGACTTCACTTACGTTCCCCCGCTCTACGGCACGAGGAGCGTGAATGGATACCTCTTCACCGACGTCGACAAGACGGTAAAGCGGAGGGTCGAGCCCGACCTGGATTTGCTCCCCTATCCGGAAAAACCGATCGTGCCGCTCATGCGGATCGTGCAGGACAGGGTGAACGTCGAGGTGTCGAGGGGGTGCGCGACGGGGTGCAGGTTCTGCCAGGCCGGGTATGCGTACAGGCCCGTCAGGGAACGGAGCGTCGGAAGGGTTATGAGCATCGTGGAGAAAAACCTCGCCGGCACGGGGTGCGACGAGGTGTCGCTGCTCTCGCTGAACGTCGGAGCGTACTCGGAGCTGGACCGTCTCGTGCGGCTTATTACCGAACGTTTCTCCTCGTCGCACGTTTCGATTTCCCTCCCCTCCCTCAAGGTGAGCAGCGTGAACCTCAGCGTGCTCGAGATGATCCAGGAGGTGAGAAAAAGCGGTCTTACCTTCGCCGTGGAGAGCGCGGACCCCGTGGACCGGCTCCGGCTCAACAAGACCGTCGACGAGGAGCAGCTCGCGGAGATCATCCGGAAGGCGGACAGTCTCGGATGGCGGCTCATCAAGCTCTACTTCATGATCGGTCTCCCCATGGCCCAGGAAGAGGAGAAGAAGATCGCGGACTTCGTGGTCCGTCTTATGGCGGTCACGCCCCGGATTTCGTTCAACGTAAACGTCTCGGTGTTCGTGCCGAAGCCTCACACCCCCTTCGAACGCGAACCGCAGCTCGGGACGGAAAACGCCGAGAGGGCCATCGGGTTCCTCAGGAAAAGATTCAACCGTTCGAGGGTCAGGATCAAATACCAGAACGTCAGGATGAGCCTTGTTGAAGGGGTTCTCTCCCGGGGAGACAGGAGATTGGGGGAGGTAATCCTCGAAGCCTTCAAGGAAGGGGAGCGCTTCAGTTCCTGGGACGAAATCTTCGACTTCGGCAAGTGGGAGAGGGCCTGGGTGAAGTGCGGGGTGGACCCTTCCCGCTCCCTGTCACCGGACAGGTCGCTTGGGGCGCTCCCGTGGGACTTCATCGATCTGAGGGTCGAAAAGGGTTTTCTCGGAAAGGAGCTCGAGAAGGCGCGCGAAGCGGCAGCCACCGGGGACTGTCTGAAAGGCCCCTGCCCCGGGTGCGGCGTCTGCGACGACGAAATCGGCAACAGGACCTCGGTTGGGCCGGGGACAGGCAGTGCGGAGCCAAAGGGTGCCCGGCCGTTTTGCGATGCCCCCGCCGGTTCTCCACTCGCGGGAGGGGGAGAGCCCCCGAACAAGGAGGCAGGCCGCGACCTCGTGGTGCCGGGCCAACCCCGGTCCTTCAAGATTCTCTTCCAATTCATGAAAAAGGGGCCCTTCCGATTTATCTCCCATCTTGACCTTCTCTACCTGCTCTCCCGGATCGGCAGGATGAGCGGACTCCCTATCGAGTACACCATGGGGTTCAACCCGAAGCCGAAACTCATACTCCCCTTCCCCCTCCCGCTCGGCGTCGAATCGGATTATGAATTGGGCGAAATCTATTTTACCCAGCCCGTCTCACCCGAGGAGTTTGTGCACCGCTACAACGATGTCCTGTTCTCGGGCCCTTCCGCAAAAGAGCCTTTGGAGCAGGGCCTCAGGGTGATCGCTGCGAAGGCGTACTCGGAGCGAAAGTCCATCGCCTCGCGCCCCTTTTTTCATGAATATCGGGTGACGGCCGTGAAAGGGAGCTCCTGCGACCTGGAATCCCATTTGACAAGAACGATAAAAACGAGCGATAAAATCGCAAATTCGATGGTTTACGTCCCTTCAGACGATCGTTCGTACACCGTACGGCTGAAGGGTGGGGTGAGTATCAAGAAGATCATGGGGGGGGAGGAGTGCTCCTATCTATCCTGCCTGGTCCGGAGGACCATGATCTGGGAGGACGACGGAGGAAATAGTAAAGATTTTTTCAGATAATGCTTTACCTTTCCCGGGTATTTATGTATATTGAGACAGGTATTACATGCGGGGGCGTTGCCGCCTGACGTGAAAAGCAAAGAAAATTGTAGTGATTTTTAAGAAAAAAGTCGATAATTTACTTGACTTTTCGACGCGGTTGGTTTACATTTCCTCTGCATACTAACAGATGGCACCGATACCTTGAGTGCTGAACTCAAGGTTTTTTATCGGCTGTTGCCGAAAGGCGCACGCCGCAAGGCGGCCGCGGTCGCTAGACGACCGACACCGTTCTTTGAAAATTAAATAGCAGGATGTGAGGGGAGGAACTTCGCATCAAAAAAAGCGCTACAAGCAGTAGCCTTTGTTCAAAAACCTTTGTGAAAAAGAATCTACGAAAGTAGAATACCTTATCACGGAGAGTTTGATCCTGGCTCAGAACGAACGCTGGCGGCGTGTCTTAAGCATGCAAGTCGAACGAGAACCCGGAGCTTGCTTCGGGGGGCAGTGGCGCACGGGTGAGTAACACGTGGGTAATCTACCTTCGGATGGGGGATAGCACTAGGAAACTAGTGGTAATACCGCATACCATCATCCCGTCATAAGGCGGGGTGATCAAAGGCGCCCTCTGTATATGGTGCCGTCCGAGGATGAGCCCGCGGCCTATTAGCTAGTTGGTAGGGTAATGGCCTACCAAGGCAACGATGGGTAGCCGGCCTGAGAGGGTGTTCGGCCACATTGGGACTGAGACACGGCCCAGACTCCTACGGGAGGCAGCAGCTAAGAATATTCCGCAATGGGCGAAAGCCTGACGGAGCGACGCCGCGTGGAGGATGAAGGCCTTCGGGTTGTAAACTCCTTTTCTTGGGGAAGAATAAGGCCGGTAGTAACTGACCGGCCGATGACGGTACCCAGGGAATAAGCCCCGGCTAATTACGTGCCAGCAGCCGCGGTAATACGTATGGGGCAAGCGTTGTTCGGATTCACTGGGCGTAAAGGGCTTGTAGGTGGTGGAGTAAGTCGGATGTGAAATCCCCGGGCTTAACCCGGGAACTGCATTCGAAACTATTCCGCTAGAGTACCGGAGAGGGAAACGGAATTCCTGGTGTAGGGGTGAAATCTGTAGATATCAGGAAGAACACCGGTGGCGAAGGCGGTTTCCTGGCCGGATACTGACACTGAGGAGCGAAAGCTAGGGGAGCAAACAGGATTAGATACCCTGGTAGTCCTAGCTGTAAACGTTGTGCACTAGGTGTGAGTGGTTTACCCACTTGTGCCGAAGCTAACGCATTAAGTGCACCGCCTGGGGAGTATGCTCGCAAGGGTGAAACTCAAAGGAATTGACGGGGGCCCGCACAAGCGGTGGAGCATGTGGTTTAATTCGATGATACGCGAAGAACCTTACCAGGGCTTGACATGTAGTCGACGGGAGCAGAGATGTTCCTTTCCGCAAGGACGGCTGCACAGGTGCTGCATGGCTGTCGTCAGCTCGTGTCGTGAGATGTTGGGTTAAGTCCCGCAACGAGCGCAACCCCTACTCTTTGTTGCCATCAGGCCGCAAGGTGCTGGGCACTCTAAGGGAACTGCCGGTGACAAACCGGAGGAAGGTGGGGATGACGTCAAGTCCTCATGGCCTTTATGCCCTGGGCTACACACGTGCTACAATGGCCGGTACAAAGAGTTGCAAAGCCGCGAGGTGGAGCTAATCTCAAAAAACCGGTCTCAGTTCAGATTGGAGTCTGAAACTCGACTCCATGAAGGTGGAATCGCTAGTAATCGTGGATCAGAACGCCACGGTGAATACGTTCCCGGGCCTTGTACACACCGCCCGTCACACCACCCGAGTTGGGGATACCCGAAGTCGCTATCCTAACCCGCAAGGGGGGGAGGCGCCGAAGGTATGCTTGGTGAGGGGGGTGAAGTCGTAACAAGGCAGCCGTACCGGAAGGTGTGGCTGGATCACCTCCTTTCTAAGGTGTACGACACGGAGTTTCGAGGAAACTCGGAATTCCACGCGAGGGGTACTCTTCTCCTCCTGCTATTTAATGTTCAAAGAACGACGGCGAGAGCCGTTTCGCAAACTTGGTCTTTGACCGATGCATCATAAGTATCGGGCGTCAAGGAGAAAAGGCACCAGTTGGAGCCAGGGGTTCTCTGAGAAGGCCACCGACTTTCGTATGAACCTTTTGGGCCTATAGCTCAGTTGGTTAGAGCGCACGCCTGATAAGCGTGAGGTCGGTGGTTCAACTCCACCTAGGCCCAAGTTTCACAGGGCTCATAGGGGGGGGTGTAGCTCAGCTGGGAGAGCAACTGCCTTGCACGCAGTAGGTCAGGGGTTCGAATCCCCTCACCTCCACAGACTCACAAAACGCCTTCGGTGCGAATCATGGTGCGGTGGAAGTGAGCTGTTTTTAAGAACGATCTGCCCGCGCGGGGATTTTACGGGACGCGGTCCCGGAAGGGTCTTCGCAAGGGTTGTGAGTGAACCCTCTGCGGTAGGGAAGGACGTCCATTGTGGGACGGCACCCCCTGCTGCGGCAGTTTGATCTTTGACAACGTATACAAAAGCCAATTACCGAGTGAAGTCCGAGCGCGAAGCGCAAGGAAAACAGGATAATATGGTCAAGCGAATAAGAGCGGGCGGCGGATGCCTAGGCGCTGGATGGCGATGAAGGTCGTGGTAAGCTGCGAAAAGCCCCGGGGAGTTGCAAACAAGCATTGATCCGGGGATGACCGAATGGGGCAACCCGATACGGCTAATCCCGTATCATCGTGGCCTGAATACATAGGGTCACGAAGCTAGACTGGGAGAATTGAAACATCTAAGTACCCCAAGGAAAAGAAATCAAACAGAGATTCCCTAAGTAGCGGCGAGCGAAAGGGGAACAGCCTAAACTCGCACAGTGTTAAAGGCCAGTGCCGTTGCTGTGCGGGGGTTGCAGGGGATGGATATCCGGCCATACTGGGGGCCGGGCGAGGTTACAAAATCTCATCTTAGGTGAACGACACTGGAAAGGTCGACCAAAGCAGGTGATAGTCCTGTAACCGAAAAGGTAGAGATCCTTGATTCCATCTTCCTAAGTACCACGGGACACGTGGAACCCTGTGGGAATCCGGGTGGACCACCATCCAAGGCTAAACACAAGCCAGCGACCGATAGTGAACAAGTACCGTGAGGGAAAGGTGAAAAGTACCCCGAAAGGGTAGTGAAATAGTACCTGAAACCGCCCGCTTACAAGCAGTAGGAGGGCTATACACCGGCTTGCCGGTGGATGCCTGACTGCGTACCTTTTGTAGAATGGACCGGCGAGTTACTCAGTGTTGCGAGGTTAAGGTATTTGAATACTGGAGCCGTAGGGAAACCGAGTCTGAATAGGGCGAATAGTAGCACTGAGTAGACCCGAAACCGAGTGATCTATCCATGGCCAGGGTGAAGCTGTGGTAACACACAGTGGAGGCCCGAACTCACTAATGTTGAAAAATTAGGAGATGAGCTGTGGATAGGAGTGAAAGGCTAAACAAACTCGGCAATAGCTGGTTCTCCCCGAAATAGCTCTGGGGCTAGCCTCTGGTGTTTACTTATGGTGGTAGAGCACTGAATGGACTAGGGCTCTTACCAGGGTACCAAATCCAACCAAACTCCGAATGCCATAAGTTAAGAGCCAGGGAGTCAGACTGCGAGGGATAAGCTCCGTGGTCAAGAGGGAAACAGCCCATACCATCGTCTAAGGTCCCTAAGTATACGCTCAGTGGGAAAGGAAGTGGAATTGCACAGACAGCCAGGAGGTTGGCTTAGAGGCAGCCATCCTTTAAAGAGTGCGTAATAGCTCACTGGTCGAGTAGTTCTGCGCCTAAGATATAACGGGGCTAAGCGTATTACCGAAGACATGGGCCGTGGAGACTTGCGGGTCTCCACGACGGTAGGGGAGCGTTCTGTAAGCCTGTGAAGGTCGACCGTGAGGACGGCTGGAGGCATCAGAAGTGAGAATGCCGGTATGAGTAACGATAATCCCGATGAAAAATCGGGACGCCGAAAACCCAAGGTTTCCTGGGTAAAGTTAATCTTCCCAGGGTTAGTCGGCCCCTAAGGCGAGGCTGAAAAGCGTAGTCGATGGACAACAGGTTCATATTCCTGTACCACCTTTACGGCGTTCCACACGATGGGATGACGCAGCAAGCGATGTCGAGCGGGGCGTTGGTTGTCCCCGTTCAAGCCTGTAGGCTGGGGGCTTTGGAAAATCCGGGTCCCTAAGGCTGAGGGGTGAATAAGAGCCAAGCTACGGCAAGGCGAATTCGACGGGTCTACACTGCCAGGAAATAATCTCTAAGTGAGTCGTAAGGGTGACCGTACTGCAAACCGACTCAGGTGGGTGAGGTGAGTATCCTAAGGCGCTCGAGATAACCCTCGTTAAGGAACTCGGCAAAATTCCTCCGTAACTTCGGGAGAAGGAGGGCCCGATCCGGTCAAGCCCCTGCGGGTTGTAGCTGGGTTGGGTCGCAGAGAAAAGGCCCAGGCGACTGTTTATCAAAAACACATGTCTCTGCTAAGTCGCAAGACGACGTATAGGGACTGACACCTGCCCGGTGCTGGAAGGTTAAGGGGAGCGGTTAGAACCGGCTTCGGCCGGAACGAAGCTGCGAACTGAAGCCCCAGTAAACGGCGGCCGTAACTATAACGGTCCTAAGGTAGCGAAATTCCTTGTCGGGTAAGTTCCGACCTGCACGAATGGTGTAACGGTCTGGGCGCTGTCTCAACGAGGGGCTCGGTGAAATTGGCATATCAGTGAAGATACTGATTACCCATGGCTAGACGGAAAGACCCCGTGAACCTTTACTGTACCCTGATATTGGAATTTGATGTGGTATGTGTAGGATAGGTGGGAGACTTTGAAGCGGGGACGCAAGTCTTCGTGGAGTCAACCTTGAAATACCACCCTTACCTTACTGAATTTCTAACTGTTACCCGTTATCCGGGGACAGGACAGTGTTAGGCGGGCAGTTTGACTGGGGCGGTCGCCTCCTAAAATGTAACGGGGGCGCACGAAGGTTCCCTCAGCACGGTTGGAAATCGTGCGTAGAGTGCAAAGGCATAAGGGAGCTTAACTGCGAGACCAACAAGTCAAGCAGATGCGAAAGCAGGTCTTAGTGATCCGGCGGTTGCGCGTGGAAGCGCCGTCGCTCAGCGGATAAAAGGTACTCCGGGGATAACAGGCTGATCTCCTCCAAGAGTTCACATCGACGAGGAGGTTTGGCACCTCGATGTCGGCTCATCGCATCCTGGGGCTGAAGCAGGTCCC